>Ga0187892_10002048_pt1 | contig 42715 bp, 35 predicted proteins | sample MA1701073metaG_FD_139345 | JGI IMG/M metagenome (GOLD analysis project Ga0187892, IMG submission 139345) | Bio-ooze microbial communities from a basaltic lava cave in the Kipuka Kanohina Cave System on the Island of Hawaii, USA - MA170107-3 metaG ... | reverse complement strand
GACGCGACTTTCAAGGGCCAACCGGGCATTCTACTCGGAGCGACGCCGAATCAAAACCGTTTTTCCACCCTGCTTGCCGGTCTTTTGGCGGCGTTCGACCGCCCGGTCCATCGGGTCGCTAAAGCGCGCACCCGCCTTGGGAGCTGTCGTTCCGTCGCCTTGTGAAATCGCTCGTTCCCGATCCGGGACACCAAGGCGTCCCGAACGATCGGCCGGCCCGCTCGATCCTGCGCGCCGAGTCGCTCCCGAATCTCATCGTCCCGGTCGCGAATCGCCTCCATCGACCGATGCGCCTTCCACATGCGGACCCATCTTTTCATGCCCAGCAAGCCAGTCGGATCCGATCCGCTCACGTGCGCCGCCGCGCTCAACGACGGATAGCTGTATCGCATCAGAAACGCCGCAAAAATAGTTGACTGTCCCTCTTCTTTTTTACTCTTTTTTCAGTCAGGCAAATCGCGTGTAGCCGGATTCCTACAAAGCAGTTTATGCAGTTTCAGCCTCGCGCGCCGCTGAACTTCGTGACGGTGACACATCAGTCGGCGTTTCACTATCTTTGACTCGTTCTTTCACGATCGATCGTTCGCTTCGCCGCTGAACCCGTCGTGTGGCTACTTCAGCCTCCGGGCCCTCTAGAGCATCGCGTTTAATAACTTGATCGCGTAACACGTTTGCGATGTCCTCCTCGTCCACATTGACCTCTACTACGCGCCGCAATTCGCGACGGATTGCGTTCAACACCGATTCATTGTGAAGGATCAGTGCCGAAAGCACATAGCGGCTGGTGGCATCCTTTCGATCGCGCATCTCAGCCTGAGCACCCCGCTTGAAACCCTCCTTAGTGAACAGGAATAATATTTCCTGTTGCGCCTCGTCGCGGCAATTGACCGCCATGAGGTCCAGCTCACCAATCAATTGCTTGTCAATGGGTTTTGAGAATAGCACGTGATACAACCGCCAAGCAATGCCGTTCGTTAGGACCACCCATTCGACACCTTGGTTGGCAGCATAGTCGACCGCCTGCTTAACATGTCGATCTTCGAGCGTAATGCCGATTGCCTTCACCTCAACGAGTTTGGCTAGCTTGTCGTCGATCTTGATTGCTAAATCACAATACGTGCCACGAATGGAGTGCTCGCTGGTCAAATCAGCATACTTGTCGTATCCGAACACTTCCGCGAGCAGGTCCTTCACAAGCGTGACGGTGTCAGCTTCCGACACATCGCGTGTGCGCTGTTGTTCGATGATCGACTTCATCGTCTTCATTCCCGAGACCATCCGCTCGCACACTTTCTTAGGTATGTTCATACGGTTTCGCCTTGAACCGACATTTCCCATTTGACTCGTTCCCGCGACACGCTCGCGGGCTGCGGCCGCGCATTCTACTCGGAGCGACGCCGAATTCAAGGACGTTTTTCTACCCTGACGGTCTTTTTTGGCCCCGTTCGATCGCCCCGTCCATTCGGTAGCTAAAAGCGCGGCTTCACCGGCAAACCCTTCCGGCCTTGCTTGGGACATGCCGCGCCCGCCCAGCCCTCCCTGCATCGCAACGCCCTCCGGCCGAAACTTCAACTCCGTTGGATCAGCGGCGGCGGCACACCGAACCGCTGAATTCGATCGAGGACCGCCGCGAACAACTCCCGTGGTACCGGGAGAGGGGTTGGGGGTGAGGGCAGCATCCCCTCTCCCCTTGGCAAGAGGGCTAGGGTGAGGGCTCTTCGGGCAGCGTGGTGTAGCTGTCGGGGCTGTCCCGGCGCTTGAATTCAGCGCCGCCCACAAGGAGCGACGCTACAACTTGGTTGCGAGCGAGCCCTTCGTGTGTTCTATTGTGGGCGACACCGCAAGAGAGCCGTTCCATGAACGACGCCAAGCCCGAAGGCCCTATGGAATCCAAACCCCACGAACCACAACACGTGGGCGGGGACGCCCGCGCCGGCGATGAAGTGCCAATCGATCGGCACATCGGCGACGATCCAGCCGAACTGTGGAACGTGGCCGACGAGGTCGTCCACCGCAAAGTGATAACAAATGCGGAGATCAAATCGCTCCGCAAGCTGATCGAGGCCGTAGAGGCGCACCCCGACGCCCGACTGGCCCCGCCGCGCGATCAACGACCGGCCGACTGGAAACCCCCGCCTGCAGGCGCACCAGAACCGCTCACATGCCTCCAAATCGAGGGCGGCGTGATACGTTACGGAGATTGTCAGGCACTTGACGTGCGCCTTACACTCCGCTGCTCTGCCCGCTTCGAGGGGCATGCGCGGTTCGACGGGGCCAGCTTCGCGGGGAAGGCGCGGTTCGACGGGGCCAGCTTCGCGGGGAAGGCGCGGTTCGACGGGGCCAGCTTCGCGGGGGAGGCGTGGTTCGGGGCCAGCTTCGCGGGGTCTGCGTCGTTCGTCAGGGCCAGCTTCGCGGGGAACGCGTCGTTCCACGGGGCCAGCTTCGCGGGGAAGGCGCGGTTCAACGAGGCCAGCTTCACGGGGGCGGCGCAGTTCGCCTGGGCCAGCTTCGCGGGGGAGGCGTCGTTCTACGAGGTCAGCTTCGCGGGGGAGGCGTTGTTCAACGAGGCCAGCTTCACGGGGGCGGCGCAGTTCACTAAGGCCAGCTTCGCGGGGAAGGCGTCGTTCCCCGGGGCCCGCTTCGCGGAGGAAGTGTCGTTCTACGAGGTCAGCTTCGCGGGGGCGGCGTGGTTCGCCGGGGCCCGCTTCGCGAGGGAGGCGTCGTTCTACGGGGCCAGCTTCGCGGGCCGTGTCGACGGCGATTTTCGCTGCGCCGAACTACCCACGGCGCGCTTCGGCGAAGAAGCCCAGGAGTACATCAAGGGGCGGGCGGGCAAAGCAAAAGGAGCTGAATCACCCTCACTTGACCGGACTCTGGGTCGACGGGCGCGGATACCCCGTCTGAAGTCGTGGGTGAGCCCCCCGGCGAGCCGCCAATTCGGGTGGAAAACGGTCCGTGGGCTGGGGCAGCTTTCGATCCTCACCCGCGTGTCCCTGATCGCTTTGATCGCCGTGCCGGTGATCGCCGCCTTCTGGCCCGCGGTGCGGGCCGCCGCGGGGGCCTATCATCGTTACGTCGGAGAATCGCACGCGGCCATGGACCGCGTGCTTCTGGAAACGCGCAAAGTGGCAACCGATGGCACGATTCCGCTTCCCGCGGAAATCCAATCGCGCCTGGAATCGGCCGTGAAGCAAATGGAGAAAGCGTCCGACAGGTGGCACGATCAGGTGGACCAGATCGTCAAGGAGTCGCCGCACATGGGCATGACGCTGGTGTTCACCTTTTTTGCGGCGGTGGCCGTCACTTTCGGCCTGCTGTTGTATCAGGTCCGGGCCCCCGAGGAGGTCCCCAAGTTCGATGAAGACGCCTTTATCGATCGGGCCCATCGGCGCTACCCGGAGGAAGCCACCGATCGGAACGACGGCCTGCGACGGGCGATCGAAAACCTCGAGCGCATCGCCGAACGGCGGCCCGATCGGCACAAGAGTTTCGTGAAGCACCACGGAGACACCATCTGGGTCCCGCCCCGCGAGATGATCGAATGGTTCGATGACTTGATGGAAGAACCCAAGGCGCCCGTCGCGTCGCCGGGCAAGGCCGGGGCCCCGGAAGGTGAACCGAGCGCCGCCGTGAATGCCGCCGGGCCCCCAGTGCTGTCTGGTCAGACCGGCTCCAATGTGGTGCCAGTGAGTGGCACGATAGGACCGCGTTCCGGACAGGTGCCCGGCGCGGAACGCCGGCGCATCGTGATCGAGGAGGGGGCCAGGGCCGAATACTGGCTGAAATCGCGGGAAAACTTGCGATCGGCGGGATTCTCGTTCGCGTTGTACCTGATCGGAATCGTGTGCCTGCTTATCGGCTTGTGCATTCAGATGTGGAGGGTCGTGCAGGCCGCCGGGTGGTTCCTTCCCGAAGCCGCCGCGACGTGATCATGATTCTAACCCGACATTTCCCATTTGACTCGTTAACGTAAAACGTGTCAGGATGATTTTCTCGCCCTGCCAAAAATCATCCTGACACCTTTAGCCTCAATGGCGGTGAAGTCAGTTGCTGCCTGACTCTGCAGCGCGGCGAAGGCGCTTCACGGCAACGACCACCCCAGCGGAGATAACCAGCACCGCCATAACGGCTACGCCCAAGGGTGTCATCGTCGGCGTCTGCTCCGTCACGGTCACCGTGCCGCGCATCCCCGCGGGCGCATGCGGCTCGCAAATATAGAAGAAGTTTCCCATGGTATTGAAGGTATGGGTGAACTCGGTGACATCACCGACGTCGCCCGAGCGGAAGCCGCCGTTGTAGGTCTCCGAGGCCGCATCGTCCACCTCGGCCACGTTATGGAAGCCCCCAATCCCCGTCCAGTGCACCGAATCGCCGACGGCGATGGTCACGTCCGCGGGAACGAACGACAATCCGTCGGCCATGACCTCGACCGTGTCGGCTCCGGCCGGCACGACCCACAGCAACAGCACGACCAACGCAAGCAACTGGTAGCCACTTTTTCGAATCATCCCCAACCTCGCTCCTTTCGCCACAGCGCATTGGTCGAAAGAGTTCAATCTCCGGCCGAATTTCGCTGGGAAAGCCCATTGTAATTGATTAGCGGGTGTGGGTCAAATTGGGGCGAGGCGGCCGTGTGGCACCGGTTTGTAACCGGTGGAAAACGCCTATTGGGATAGGTTCTTAGGCACTTCTCCGGAACTTCTGTGCGTATTGCGCGCATGTTTGCGGGTGCGGCAATCCTGGTCTCGCGTGGAAGCATGTGAAGATATGACCACAAGATTCTAGAGGATGGAGGCGCTTCGGCCGGGGTTTGCGACGCGGCTGCGTTCTGCGACGGCGCGGGCAACTGCCCAGCCGATGCCTTCCAGCCGAGCACGCTCGAATGCCGCGCCTCGACGGGCGCGTGCGACCCGGCGGAGACCTGCGACGGCGCGGGCGCGAACTGCCCGGCGGACGAGATGATCACGACGTGCATCGACGGCGACGGCTGCTGCCCGAGCGGCTGCACCGGCGCCGATGATGACGATTGCGCCGCGACGGCCATTCCCACCGTTTCGCAGTGGGGCGTGGCAATCCTGGCCTTGCTGCTCTTGGTGGGGGCGAAGCTGTATCCGCGAGGCACACACCCAATCGGTCCAAAACCAGCATCGGGATGATCGCCCAGCCTCTTGCAAGCGGGGAGGGTAAAATGCCGTCAATTTGCCGGGTCGGCCCGGCGGCGGATGCCAGCCCACCCGGTAATCAATTACCACTGGGAATGATGCGCCCAATTTCAAGACGAATTCTCGGAGAGAATTAGTAGAATTCAGCTGCCTTTTCCGCTTGACAGGCTTGGGATTTTCTGATAACCGTTCAGAAAGTGGATGCCGCGAATGGGTGCATCCGCGACGGATGTGCATCTACTTCGCTGTTTCACTCTGAACGTCCCGCGTCAGGACGTAAATGGAGATTGTTGGAAAAGGAAACAGGGCGCTTTTGTGGCAAGATATCGCGCCGTTGCTTTTTGTGTAAACCCAGGATCCCAGGCAAAAAGGACATTTAGGATGAAGCGAACACAATTCCAAGACTTCGTGCGGCTTTGGAAGGTATTCATGGTGCTTCTCGGCGCGTCTCTCGTTCCATTGGCCAAAGGGGACGACGTCCCCAAGGGCTCCGACATGTTCGTTACACTTGACGACGGGAGCACCTTTATCGACTTTGGCGATCCGGATGCCCCGGCCATACCAGCGGACTTTTTTGGCCCGGGTTCCGTTGCCTTCACCGAGCTGGTTCCGCTCAAGGGCGCCCCGCTGGTCTGCACCGTTCCCTGCGCCGGCGTTGACACCATTGTCGAGCGCCTAGCCACGGCGGTCCTTCCTGCACTTGGCAGCTCGGCCATGGTTCCCGTTCAGATCCGGGCGCTTCACCTGGAAAGCACTTCGCCCATCACGGTCACGTTCAGCAGCGGCGGGCCGTCAACCTATGACGTGGAAGTCTTCTTGTCTGAAGTCTGCCCGCAAGGGATCGGATCGATGACCATCAACCATGAATACCCGGACGGCGGTACGTTTACCTCCGAGCTGCCGGTGACGGCGAAGGTGGTGTTCAAGAAGGTCAGCGGGGCGCCCGGATTTCCGACGGTCACCCTTGATCCGCCGGATTGTAGCGTCACGGACGTCTTCGAGGTTCCACCGGCGGCGCCCGCGCCGTTGCGGTCGGCCGGGCCGCGCAAGGCCGAGATGGTCCTCGCTGACTTCACCAGCCAACGGGGCGGCAACCCTTGTGAGGGACAACCAGATGGGGCGAGCTGCAACCAGGACGGATCCGACTGTACCGCCGACACGTGCAACGAGGGCGTATGCGTACCTTCGAATTTACCAAACAACACGCCGTGTGACGATGGTCTGTTCTGCACTGCCACCGACGTTTGTTCCTCCGGGACCTGTGACGGAAGCGGCAGCCCCTGCCTGCCGGCATTCGTTTGCGATGAAGCGACGGATATCTGCCTCGAACCGATGGCCGGATGGTGGGCACATCAGGCTCCGCCCGGCGACACGATTTACGCCGTGCCGGCAGGAAATGCCGATCATGATGGCGACGGCTTCATTGTTGAGACCGGCTTGAGCGACTTTCCGGGCAATGCTCCCAACCAATTCAACGTTGGTGCTCGTCCTGGGGGTGTGCCAGGTGGGGATCATCCTTTCACCAAGCTCACCCCCGAAGAAGCGAAGTGGGCAGCGCACGGCGTGATACCACCCAACGTACCACCTCCGCCGCCGAACGACGGCGCCTGCTGCGACCATGCCACTCCCGGCGGAGTCTGTACTAATGGTGCGCAGCCGTCAGACTGCGTGGGAGGACAAAAGCAGTTCTTCAAGGATGAGTTCTGTGCGGACATCGAGGCCGCGGGATTGTGCGGGGAGCACACCGGTGCCTGTTGCGTGGTCGGCGTGTGCACCGACGATGTGCCGCAATCGCAATGTGCAAGCGAAAAATGGTACAAGGACACTCCCTGTAGCGACCCGACCGTGGATGCCATCTGCGACGCGCAGGCCCCCAATGGCGGCATTCCGACAGTTTCCGAGTGGGGCCTCGTGATTCTCGCGCTGACCTTGCTCGTCGGTGCGAAGATCTATTATCGTCGCCGTAAACCCGCGGAGGCTTGAAGGGCAGCGCTACAGCCGTTCTACTGCTTCACCGGCCGGTCGTCTTGGAGCTTGTCGAGGCCGTCGGCGGCGATGGATTGGCCTTCCATCAGTCCAGACGTGATCTCGATTTGCGTGCCAGTACGACGGCCCATAGTCGGCGCCGGGCTTGCGGCCGGGAGGCTTCGGATCGGGCTTGGGCGCGTCCTTGGCAAAGGGCGCCGCCTGCCGCTTGTTCGTCTGCTGGGTTTGCTCCAGCAACTTCGCCAACCGCTGGTTTTGGGCTTCGAGTCTGGCGACCAGGCCCTCGAGCTCCGTGACGCGAGCCTCAAGCCGTGCAATCTGGCGATCCTTGTCCGCGATCTGCCAATCTTTCTCGGCGAGAAGCTCAACCAGGTGCCGAGCGAGTTGACATGCTCAGCGCGCTGGCGAAGCTCGATCTGTGGCCCAAGTGGTCAAACACGAAACCGACAGGCATCGTTCCTCTTCTAGGGAAAAAAACGTAGGACTTTTGGGTAATTACCCTAGGCCCAACGCCCGACTTGTTTCGGGGTGTCAAGGGAGCCACAATCCTCCGCGTGCGTAGAAGCCAAAGGGGGATCGCACGATGGTAAACAAAGGTGTGGAGAGCAAGAATGACTAGCCAGCGTTTCCGGTCCGGTGACCGATGCAAGGAAACCGGCTCCTATGAATTCGACGGGTACTTGGACGGCTCGTCCGAGTTGCTTCCGTTTCCGGGCGACATGGAGATTGAGCTAACGGCGGGCGAGATGTTTCCGCGCATCCAGCAACGCCATCGGGCCTGCTTTTGGACCCCAAGCGAAGGACAGGAGTGGCCGTAAGCTCCGGTTTTTTCGGGGAGGCATCATAAGTTCATAACATACTGTTGGCCTATGACGAAGTCCGGCGGATCGTCTCGCCCCGAGCAAAGATTCTAGTTTTGCCTCAGTGGGTTGCGTTCGTCCCGAGGGCCGAATCGGACCCAGGACGACGAACGGGAGGAAAACAAAGAGAGACGCTCGGTTGGGCGAACGATCTGCCGGAGCGTCGTTTAGGGGAGGCGGCGTAAAGGAGCGATGTGATGGATACCGTCGTAGTATTGTTACTGATCATCATTGCGATTCTCATCGGCTAGAGGCTGCGAACCTTCGAGACATTCTCCGATCCAGGCGATGCAGCAGCGCCGTCCATCGCCGCCTACCGTGAAGGCGCGAATCAGGCATTAAAATTGCGTTTACCAGGCTTCAAAGAGCCTTGATGGACGGGCCGCGGCTCCGCTGCTATACAGGAATTGATGACACGGGTCGCGGTGGAACGCCTACTTTCGGGCCTAAACGAGCCCCAACGAGAGGCAGTTCTGCATGCCGAAGGGCCGCTGCTGGTGCTGGCTGGGCCGGGCAGCGGCAAGACCCGCGTCATCACCCGGCGGGCGGCCTATTTGGCCTCGACGGTGACTTATCCCCGCCATGTACTGGCGATCACCTTCACGAATAAAGCAGCCAAGGAGATGCAGGAGCGTGTCCGGACCCTGGACGTAGAGCCTGGAATCACGGTGTCCACGTTTCACGCCTTGTGTGCGCGACTGCTTCGGCAATACCACGAGGCGGCGAACGTTCCGCGTAACTTCACGGTTTTCGATCGTGATGACCGGCGTAAGCTGCTCAAGCTGGCCATTGAGCGTTGCGATCTTTCCGAGACAAACTGGACCCCCGCCAAAGTGGAGGCGGTGATCAGCCGAGCAAAAAACGCCCTGCAAACGCCCGTAGAGTTCTCGGCGGCGAATTTGGATTGGTCCATGCGGACGATCGCGCGCGTCTATGCGGCCTACGAACAATTGCTCTCCGAGATGGGCGGCTTGGACTTCGACGATCTGTTGATGCGGATGGCGTTGATTCTCGAACAACAGCCGGCACTCCGCGACAAGCTAGAGGATCGATTCCGTTACGTACTCGTGGACGAGTATCAGGATACCAACGCGGCGCAATACAAAATCGCCCGCTTGTTGACGCGGGATCATCAAAACCTCTGCGCCACCGGTGATCCCGATCAGTCTATCTATGGATGGAGAGGGGCGGATATCGGGAATATCCTGGCCTTCGAGCGCGATTATCCGAACGCGAAACTGGTCCGGCTCGAACAGAACTACCGCTCCACGAAGCGAATATTGCAGTCGGCCGATCGGCTGATCACCGGCAACCTCAAGCGAAAGGCCAAGACCCTCTGGACGCAAAACGAGGACGGCCTGAGCGTTCGCGTAATCGAATGCGAAACCAGCGAGGAGGAGGCCCAAACCGTTGCCGATGATATCGCCGCCCAGATCGGAGCAGGGGTCGCCCCTTCCGAAATCGCCGTTTTCTATCGCATCAACTCGCTCAGCCGCTCGGTGGAAGAAACCCTGTTGCGGCGAGGAATCGTCTATCAAGTCGCGCGAGGTGTGGAATTCTACAACCGCAAAGAAATCAAGGACGTGCTCGCCTACTTACGCGTGCTGGTCAATCCGGCGGACGAGGTTTCACTGCTACGGATCATCAATATGCCGCCTCGCGGAATAGGCGACACGACCATCGAACGATTGGAATCCCTCGCCCGGACGACGGGGCGACGAGTTTACGAGGTGTTGGCTGGCAATGGCGACCTCACCGCCTTGGGGCGTTCCGCCGCGAAGGTTCACCAGTTCGGCGATTTGCTGGGGCAGCTTGCTCCGGCCATTCACCAGCCGACCCCAAGAGCGCTCGAGTTCATCGTACGCCATTCGGGCCTGCACGCCCACTACGCGGCCGAGACCAACGAAATCGAGACTCCACTGGCCAATATTGACGAATTGATCAGCGCCGCCACGGAATATCACGAAGATCATCCGGATTCGACGGTCCTGCAATGGCTGGAACATGCGGCCCTATTGAGCGATATCGACACTGTCCGCGGGCAAAATGGAGCCGTCACGCTCATGACCCTCCACGCAGCCAAAGGGCTGGAATTCACCTGCGTGTACATCATCGGATTGGAAAACGGTCTATTGCCCTTTCGCCGGCCGGACGACCTCCTCGGCGATGAGGAAGAGGAACGCCGTCTCTGCTTTGTGGGCATGACCAGAGCCAAGCGGCGCTTGATCTTGAGCCGCGCCAAGTACCGGCTTCTCCGCGGTCAGACCGAAAGAACCGCTCGGAGTCCCTACCTCGACGAACTGCCCGATGACGGGGTAGAATGGATCGAGTCGAAGGCTCCGGTGACCGCACGGCAGAAGGCGGGTCTTCACGGACGGCTGCCGCAAGATTCTGCCGATTGGGAGATCGGGACGCTCGTGCGGCACCCGCTCTATGGGCTCGGCCAGGTGACCGGGTTGACTCGCGGCGGCCGGCGAACGCACGTGCATGTACGTTTCCCCGATGGTTCGGACCGTACCTGGATGCTTGAGTTCTCCGACCTCCAGCGCGTCGAATTCGACGAAGTGGAGTAGCAAAGCGGCCCGGAATGGGTGGCACCGGCGGGTGACCACAAAGATAACCTTCGCGCCGCTTGGGCCGATCCCTAATCCGCGACAGACCCGAGGGACAACGTTATGCGACATGCCGTGATCATGGCCGGAGGAGCGGGTCTACGCCTCTGGCCGCTCAGTCGCACCAGCCGTCCCAAGCAGTTGCTGCGATTGCTGGGCGGATCGAGCTTGCTGCAGGCATCGTTTGAGCGGGTCGCCAGTATTTTCGATCCGAAGCAAATCTATGTCATCACCAGCCAGGCGTTTATCCCGCTTGTCGCCCAGGAATTGCCTGAAATTCCACAGGCCAACCTCCTCGGCGAACCCATGGGCCGGGATACGGCCAACGCCGTGGGCTTGGCGGCCGCGATTCTCGCCCAGCGCGATCCCGAGGCCGTGATGGGCGTATTTACGGCCGACCACATGATCTCGCCCTTGGACCGCTTTACGCGGACGGTGGAGCAGGCATTTCAACTGGCGGAAAGCAGTGGTGACGTCCTAGTGACACTCGGGATCAGGCCCACGCGGCCCGACACCAACTATGGGTACATTCAACGGGGCGAGCGGATCGTCGACGGCGTTTTCGCGGTCCAGAAGTTCACGGAAAAGCCCAACGTGGCCGTGGCCATGAAATACCTGGCCAGCGGAGAATACTATTGGAACAGCGGGATGTTCGTCTGGCGGACGGATACGATCCTGAACCAACTCAAGAAGCATTTGCCCGCCTCCTCCATCGCTCTCGTGGAGATCGCCCGAGCCTGGGATACGCCGCAGCGGCTGGAGAGATTGGAACGGCTGTATCCGACGCTTATGCGGATCAGCATCGACTTCGCCGTGTTGGAACGGGCTGAACACGTCTTCGTGGTCGAATTGGATTGCCATTGGGTCGACGTCGGATCCTGGCCGGCGGTGGAATCGCTGATTCACGCCGATGCCGAGGGCAACGTCAACGCCTGCAGCGATTTCCTGCACTTGGGTTCGCGAGGCAACATCGTCGTCTCCGAAGAGCGGCATCTGGTTGCCACCATCGGCGTGGACGATCTGGTGATCGTGCACTCGCCCGACGCCACTCTGATCTGCACCAAACGCGACGCCTCGGCCATCAAGGAACTCCTCGAGAATCTCCGCCAAAAATACGGCGATAAGTACGCCTGAGGAAAAGAAGCCGCCGCAGCGTCATACATCGCGCGCTATAATGTATTACGCCTAGAGTCGGGAATCCTGCCAGCTTCATATTTGTCGGTGCGACGAGCAGCAGCGGCGTCCCGCGCGTGTTTCCCGGCGGGATCGCCCCGACCAATCAGCTTCGGGGCAATGCCGCCCAAACTGCCACCCCCGGCGATAACCCCGTGGTCACAGTACCCTGCGGCGCGACGCGTTATATGTGGCCACGGGGCGGTACATGGTCTTGCGATCCAGCGGCCAGCGGCGGCGCGGGGGCGTGCACGACTCAGAATCGGCCCAACGGCTCGCCCTTGTAGCAGTTCCGCCGACACAGGCTCCATTTGCAGCTCGACAGGCCCACGACCACGTGCTACGCTTGAGATATGGGTCTGCCGACACGCGGAGGCGCGAAAAGCTGGTATCGCGACGGCCTCCGCTTTTCTTGCACGCAATGCGGCAATTGTTGCAGCGGTGACCCCGGCTACGTCTGGGCCACCAAGGAAGAGATTGCCCGCATTGCCGCATTCCTGGGTCGAACCGATGGACGGCTGGGCAAAGAGCACCTGCGCCGCGTGGGGTTCCGCTACAGCCTGACCGAAAAACCAGACGGGGACTGCATCTTTCTGGCGCGCGAGAACGGCAAGTCGAAATGCTTGATCTATCCCGTTCGGCCGCTGCAATGCCGGACGTGGCCGTTCTGGGATGAAAACCTGCGCTCGCCCGAAGCCTGGAACAAGGCCCACCAGAAGTGCCCAGGGATGAACACCGGGAAGCATTACACTTACGTCCAGATCGAGGGCCTGCGGACAAAGCAGAGTTGGTGATGCGTTAATCGCTGCATGAGCGAATGTGGCGGAGAAAAGACATGGTTGACACGCGGCCGCAGGCTCCTATCATGGATTGATAGTCCGTGCCGGCATTTGGCGCTGCTGGGATGAGATGGCCTAAGTCAGCGGCTTAAGTGGCGTGGCGGGTAATGATCGGGAACGATGGGATGGCGAGCATGATTGGTTTTCGAAGGTTTGCGACGTGCGTTTGTGTTTCTTTATCCATCACGGCCGTCTTCGGCTGCGCCACCAAGGACAAGAACACACCCCAAGTTCCCTGGTATAACCCGCACGCTCATGGTGAGACCCTTACTCAGACACCCGACGAGCATCGCCGCGAGGTGGCGGCCATTCGCGAGCACAATCGCAAGGCGCTCATGGACGACCTCGACCTGCTGTTCATGACCGAACGCCGCACCCGCCTTACCCGCTGGCACGACAAGTAGGCGATTGCCAATTGACGATTGTCAATTGCCGATTGATTCGGTGGGCGGACTGCCCTTTCTTTAATTTGACTGACGGATGAACTGTTCGTATAGGCGCGTGTAGGTACCGCCCGCGCGGCGCAGCTCTTGATGCGTGCCGCGTTCGATGATCCGGCCTTGCTCAATAACCAGGATGCAACCGGCCCGCAAAATGGTGCTCAGCCGATGGGCGACAATGAACGTCGTCCGGCCGGCGAGCAGCCGTTCCAGTGATCGCTGAACGATCTGTTCGGTGGCGGTATCCACGGAGCTGGTCGCCTCGTCGAGCAGGAAAATTCGCGCGTCGGCCAGGAATGCCCGCGTGAAGCAGACAATCTGGCGTTGCCCGAGCGAGAGGTTAGCCCCGCGCTCGCCGACTTGGGTCAAGAAGCCGTCGGCCAGTGACATAATGGTGTCATATGACCCGATTTGTCGGGCGGCTTCGATGACTTCGTCGTCGCCGGCCTCGGGCCGCGCATAACGGACGTTGTCCATCACCGTCCCGGTGAAAAGGTAGTTGTTCTGCAGCACAAGACCCATCTGTTGGTGCAGCGATTCGCCGGTGACGTGACGAATATCCATCCCATCGACCAGTACGCGACCGCGCTGCGGCTGGTAGAAACGGGCGATCAAGGCGATGATGCTGCTCTTGCCGCCGCCCGTCGGGCCGACCAGGGCGATCATTTGTCCGGGCCGGGCTTCGAAATCAATGTCGTGAAGCACCGGCAAGTCCGCGTCGTAACCGAAGGTCACGTGCTCGAAGCGAACGTGGCCCTTCATCGGCGGCAGCGGATTAGCGTCGGCTGCATCAATGACCTCGGGTTTCGTATCCAAGAGGTTGAAGACGCGCTCGGCTCCGGCCAGCGCGGTGAGAAGCTGATTATGAAAGTTCCCCAACGTGAGAATGGGATTCATAAACCAATCCCAATACAAAAACGCGGCCACCACCGAGCCTACGCCGCCGGCGATCTTGCCGTTGACCGCCAGATAAGCACCATACGAAAGGATGATCACCCGGCCGACAAAGCCGATCAGTTGCAGCAAGGGCTGATACACACCGCTGATCCGCGCCGCCCGCACGTTGTTCCGGGTGTTGGCCTCCTGAAGAGCGTTGAATACATTCAGATTCTGCTGCTGCCGGTGAAAGGCCGTCACCACGCGGACGCCGGTGATATTCTCCGCCAGGTTGGCCGAGACTCTGGTGAAGCCTTCGCGGGCGATCTGATGGGCGAGAGAGGCCTTGCGGCGGTAAACTCGGTTGCACACGTACAGAATCGGCCCCAACCACGCAACGGCCTGGAACAAGCGCGGCTCGGTGGCCAGCAGCATCGATGCAGAGACGGCCATCATCAAAACGTTCTTGCACACCGTATCCACGCCCCAGACGTTGATTTCGCGCATGCTGCTGATGTCACTCGTGCAACGGCTGATGATCCGGCCTAACTTGGTTTTGTCGTAGAAGCTCATGGAAAGCCGTTGGAGCTGGGTGAACAGCGCCCGCCGCAGATCGAACTGCACACGTTCACCGGCGGCGGTCATGATCAGGATCGTGGCCCGCTGCAACAGCAAGGCCGCCGCCCACACCAAAGCCCACAATCCCACGATACCGGCCACTCGCCAAGCCGCGGACCGCAGAGACGTGGAAGCACTTGCGGCCGAACCGGCAGTGGCCGTGTCGATGATCGCCCGCACAAACAGCGGCGAGAGCATCTCCAAAACAACCATCACCAGGCCGAGTGAAATGCCCCAGGCATAGCGTCGCTTGTGCGGAGCCAGCCGTGCCAACAGCCGCCGCACGAGGGACCAATCAATCGGCCGATACGGGGATTCCTCCTCGGCCCTCGTCCGGCGTAACGAAGTGACCGACCGGAAAGTCGATCCCCCAGGCCGTTGTGGCGGCCGAGTCGCCTTTCGCAATCCAGGCAGTAGTTGGCTAATCATCGGAGGTTCTTAAAGTCCCCCCCCCATCCCATATTGAGGGCCCTTCTCACTCCGTCCCGATCAGTTGGGCCTCGGCAATATCGCGGTAGTGCCCGCCCTGCTGCATGAGTTGCCGATGGGTGCCTAGCTGCGTCACCCGGCCGTTTTCCAACACCATCACGAGATCGGCCCGCTCCACGGTGCTGATGCGATGAGCGATAACGAACGTGGTTCGGCCCTTCATGGCGAAGCGCGTCCCACGATGAATCAGCTCCTCTGTTTCGGGATCCACGGCCGCCGTGGCATCGTCCAAAATCAAGATGCGGGGATCGGACACGATCGCGCGGGCGATGGCCAGCCGCTGCCGTTGCCCGCCGGACAGGGTTGATCCACGCTCGCCGATCACCGTGCCATAGCCCTCCGGTAGTGTTTCCACAAACTCATGTGCCTGGGCCAGCCGCGAAGCAGCCTCGACATACCCGTCGTCGATCTCCGGCCGGCCGTAGGCGATGTTGGCCTCGACCGGCTCGCTGAACAAATAGGTCTCTTGAAATACGGGGACGATTTCGCGACGTACGCTCTCCAGGCTCACCTCGCGAATGTCCACCCCGTCGACCAGAATCCGGCCCTTCTGGGGATCATAGAAACGGGCGAGGAGGTTGACCAACGTGGTCTTACCGGCCCCCGTCGGCCCGACGATGGCCACAATACTCCCGCCCGAGACGCTGAAGCTCACGTCGCGCAGTATGGGCTTGTCCGGGTCGTAACCAAAAGTGACGCGCTCGAACGTGACGGCGCCCGGCCCGGGCGGAAGCGGGCGGGAATTCAGTGACTCGGACACCGTAGGCGCCGAATGGACTACCTCATAAAGGCGCCTCGCGGATACCACCGCGTGCTGGTATTGATCGTTGATCGCCGCAACTTGCTGCAGTCGTCCCAGGATGGCCCCCATGGCCGAGCCGAGCATGAGCAAGTCGCCGGCACTCAGCCGGCCCTTGAGGATCAGCCAGCCGGCCACCAGGAACAACGAAAGGTGCGACGCGGTGGCGATCGAACGAATGACCGGCGTGAAATTGGCGAACATGCGGATGCGAGCCAGCACGCGGGCGAGGTACTCATCGCAATGCCGGCCGTATTTTTCGATTTCCTGGGCTTCGGTTCCGAAAGCCTTGACAACCTGCACTCCAGCGATGTTCTCGGCGATCAGGGAGACGTTCTTGTCGCTGGCTTCCATCGTGGCTTGGAGGGCCGGCTGGATCTTCTTGCTGAACCGAAGAACGTACCACGTCCAAAACGGCAACGGTACCAATGCCAAGCCGGCCACCCAAGGAGAACGGGTCAGCAGCAGGGCAACGTACCCGCCAACGATGAGCACGATCTCCAATGTCACCAGTACGGCCGTCTGGATAAACGTGCGCACGTTTTGCAGATCGCTGAGCGACCGATTAATCAGCTCGCCGGTGGAGTACGTGTCGTGAAAGCGGAAACCGGCGTGTTGCAGCTTGTCATACACGGCCTCACGAATACAGAAGACCATGTTCATGCTCATCTTGCTATTGGAGACTTCCCGCAGATAGGCGAGCACGACAAGGGCGCCGGTCAGCAGGGCCAGCTCTGAAACGCGGTTGCGAAGTTCCGCGGCGCCGGGTTCCCTGCCGCGGATCCAGTTCCAGAACGTTTCGCCGCCCGCGCTTCCCGAAGCCGTCAGATGCTGAACCTGGTTGACGGCCAGGGCCGTCTGCCGGACGACGAGCACGTCGGCCGCGATCCAAAGTGTCAGATAAAGGCACGCGCGGAACAGGAGCCCCTTGACGGGCCGGACAAAGCCAAACATCCACCGAAGAAGCCGCGGATTCGTCGGTTCGTTTGACGACAGGTGGTCCATGTATCTCTCGCTTCGCCCTCCGCCGATGACTTTACCCGCAAATCAGGTCATCGTCTCGGATGCCGCATTCGTTAAGTTGAAATGCAAAGTGATCAGCGAGCCGCGGACTTAAAGTCCGCGCGGACAATCCGCGCAGGGAAACTTGCGGATCAGAATGTGCCATTGCTCAAATGGCCGAACCAAGCCGGGCGTGAAGCCACTCGATGGTGATGCCCTTGTCGTTGAGCAGTCCGGCGACGCCGTTGGACGTGTCGCGAAGCAAAGCGAGCAGCAGATGCTGCGGCTCGACTTCGCCCGCTCCCATCCGGTTGGCCGAATCGACCGCGAGGATCATCGTGTGCCAGAATTTCGGCGAACGAAAGGCCTTGGCCAATTCCTGCTGATGCACCCATTCGAAATCGCCGTGCCGCGAATGGGCCAAATCGTGCGAGGCTTCGATCTCCGAACGCAGCACGGCCAGGGTCTTGTCGCGGAGCTTGGCCAGATCGATGCCCTGTTTGCGGAGCACGCGGGCGGGGATACTCTCTGCGGAAGACAGAACTCCAAGAATCAGATGCTCGGTTCCCACGTACCGATGTCCGAACCGGCGGGCTTCCTGAATGGCCAGATTCATGACCTCGTTGAGCTCCTTGGTGTTGGCCCGGCGGCCGACCGAACCCTTCGAGTCGCCGGTCTCCATCAACGCCCGGACTTCGTCGCGAACGGCGTCGAGATCCACTCGGAGCATGCGCAGCGTTTCCGTGGCGACGCATTCGCCCTCGGCGATCAAACCCAGCATCAAATGGGCCGGGGACAGGTAGTTATGATTGAGCTTACCGGCCTCGAGATTGGCCAAAGCCATTGCGTGCCGCGCCCGGTCGGAAAATCGTTCGTGCAACGCCATATCTCCATGAAAAACACTGGATCATTCTACGCTTCGCTTCCGGCGATTATTTCGCCACGCTTTGCGAGCTTAAGATCATCCAGAGCATAAGGCCCTTGTCCGAAGTTTGCAAGGATTCGGTGATAGAGTCGTTCAGCAAGCTCCGCCGGGCTGTTCCATACGATGTGCTTGAGTTGGGATGTGTCGAAGTGTCCGTTGCCAAAGTCCGCGGCGCGACAGCAGCAAATCACGGGGATGCCCAAACCCCGTGCGAACCCGGACTCGAAATAGACTCCATTACGATGCCGAGTGAAATCGCGACGAGAAACGGGCCGCGCCGAATGTCGCCAAGAATCTTGTCAAGATGGTCTTCGAGACCCGAGCGCGTCACGCGGTAGCCGGCGCGCTTCACCGCTTGGGCAATTCCCGGATCGTACAGTTGCGCCATTTCGGTTTCGGTTTTAGCTTCGCCGTGACCGAACCACCGCCACGAAGGCCGGGTTCGCTTTGGAACTACGCCCTTCGATAAAGTTCACTAACCCGCTTCCAACCGGCGGGTGTGATGCGCACTCTGTCCCGGTCGTCTTCAACAAAACTCTTGTGATATCGAAACACATTAACCCGTGCCCAATGACTTAGGGTGGCGCGCGTTCGCGCACGGTGATTTAGCCTAGACTAGCGGGTGCGAGCCGGTCCCGCCTGCGACTCGAGATCATCTTACGCTCTAAAACAAAGTCCAACAGATAGGACCAATTAGCCCTGCAACGCCAAGAACCCCAAGAAAGGGATGCGGCTGAGAGGACTCGAACCTCCACGTTCTTTCGAACACCAGATCCTAAGTCTGGCGCGTCTGCCAATTCCGCCACAGCCGCGACACGATGGGCGATAGTCGATTTCTGAAACCCCGGATTGGGCATCGAATTATACCTCCGGTGAGCCTAGATTCCGAGCGGCCTGCAGGTAGTTTTCGTAGGCGGCGCGGACTTCCTGCAACGTATCGCCACCAAACTTCTCCAGAAAAGCCCGGGCGATTTCGAAAGCGACCACGTTTTCGGCCACCACGCTCGCCGCGGGCACCGCACAGATATCGCTCCGCTCATAATCTGAGCGGGCTGGCTGTTTCGTACGCAGGTCAACGCTTTCCATGCCTTTCAGCAGAGTGCTGATCGGCTTCATGGCCGCCCGGAGAACAATGGGCTGTCCGTTGGTCATCCCCCCTTCCAGGCCCCCGGCGTTGTTGCTGCTTCGAACAAATCCGAGGCCGGGAGTCTCGACCTGAGACGGGTCGAATCCAATGGGGTCGTGTACTTGGCCGCCGGGGCGCTCGGCCGCCGCAAACCCCGGGCCGATCTCCACGCCTTTGATCGCCTGAATGGAGCCCACGGCCTGCATCAGGCGGCCGTCGAGTTTATCCTGCCAGCGCACACAGTTTCCCAATCCTGGTGGATGCCCGCGAACTTGGACCTCGATCAGTCCGCCCAGCGTGTCTTGATCGACTTTGGCTTGATGAATGGCGTCGATCATGGGCTGGGCGGCAAGCGGATCGGGACAATAAACCTCGTTTCCGTCGCGCACCGCCTGCAACTCGTTCAGCGGCGCTCTCGAATCGAATGTCGCGGCCACCGGGCCGATTCGGGTTACGTAACCGATCGTTTCGATCCCGAATTCGCGCAAGAGACAACGGGCCAAGGCGCCGGCGGCCACACGCGCCGCCGTTTCCCTAGCCGAGGCTCGCTCCAGGGTTGGGCGACAGTCGGTGGTGAGCCATTTGAGGCTTCCGGCCAAATCCGCATGGCCCGGCCGAGGGCGGTGCACGGGAGGGGCCGACTCGATCCGCGCGTCGCGGTTTGCGATCTGCAAAGTAACTGGAGAGCCGATGGTCATTCCGTGACGCGCACCCGAAAGGACGGTCACCGAGTCTTGCTCGATTTTCATGCGTCCGCCACGCCCGTAGCCTCCTTGTCGCCGGCCGAGCTGGCGGTTAACCCATTCGGCGTCTACAGTGACACCGGCGGGCATTCCTTCCACGAGCACGATTAGGGCTGCGCCGTGAGACTCGCCCGATGTTCGATAATCCAGCGTACTCATGGGCCCGTTCCAAAACCCGATCTTCCGCAACGATCGCGCTGTGCAGTTTAATGGCCAGCGGTATTATCAGGAATCGAGGACGATCGGCCTATGGGTTCTTTCAATAGCCCGCGACGGCAGGTGTCGCACACGTCGAAACGAAACGACCGGTAGGTCTTATCTTCCACGTCGTCGGGATCGGCGGTGGATAACGCCTCCAGCACGTTCGAAAGCTCCTTTCCCACGTCTTGGACGCGATCCAAATCCAGTTCCACGGGTCCGGCGGCGGCGTAGATTTCCAGCTTTACGATGTAGCGGTTAGGGTCATTGGGCCCCATGCGTGCCCCGCACTTGTCACACTGATAGCGAATCAAATCATTCCACTCCGGGACTTTAGCGGGCTGCGCATTGTTCCCCAAAGACGGTCTCTCGATAATATCCTTAGTCGTCGGAAAAGTCTCGCGATCCATAGGAAAAGATGAATGGCAACGGGCTGATGGACACATAGCCAAGTTTTTAACATGCTTGACCGATTGGATGAAACCATCGTTGCCGTCAGCTCGGCACCCGGTTACGGTGCGATGGGCACCGTGCGCCTCACCGGTCCGAAGGCCATTGCGCTTACGCAGCCGTTCGCCGCGATTCCCGGCGGGCGACCACTCTCGTTGCAGCCAAGCTCCACGCGCTTTCCCGGTGAATTCGCTCTCGACGGTGAAGCGAGTGTTCCCGCGGTCTTTTACATCTTTCGCACTCCGCACAGCTATACTCGACAGGACATGGTGGAAATCTATACGGTGGGTGCCCCGCCGTTGCTCGAATCAATCCGCCGAAAACTTATCGAACAAGGTGCCCTTCCCGCCCTGCCCGGCGAATTCACGGCGCGAGCATTCCTGCACGGTGCGATGGACTTGGCATCGGCCGAGGCCGTGGCCGCCGTCATTCGAGCCGAGAGCGATGTTCAGCTTCGCGCGGCCCGGCGCATGAAGGACGGGGCCTTGGCCAAGTACATCGCGGAGGTTCGCGACGAATTGGCGGAGCTCTTAGCTCTTGTCGAGGCCGACATCGACTTCGCCGAAGAGCCGATCGAGTTCATCACGCCTCCAAAGCTGCTCAACCGGTTGAGCATGGTCCAAGACCGTCTTGAGACGCTTGTGCGAGGATCGTCGGCTTCGGAGCGGTTCGATACCTTGCCGCGAATTCTGCTACTCGGGCCGCCCAACGCGGGTAAGAGCACGCTGATGAACCGGCTGAGCGAAACGCAACGGGCCATTTGCGCCGCGGTGGCGGGCACGACGCGGGATATCCTCTCGGCTCCGATTCGGACCGGCTGCGGGGAGGCCGTGCTGCTGGATGCCGCCGGCGTCGACCGAAGCGAAGACGAGGTCCTTGCGGCCGCGCGGGAGATGAGTCTTTCCGCGGCGCAAAGGGTTGATTTGGTCTGTCTGGTCGTGGATGCAGCGCGGCCCGACACAGACACGCTGCTGGCAACCGTCAAAGAACTGGACGTGCAGCGCTGGGTCATCGCGATCAACAAATGTGACTTGGTGCCCGAGGCCGAGGCGAGGTCGCCCGCGGAACAGCTTTCCAAGGGTCTGGGCGCTCCCGTTTGCCTAGTCAGCGCCCGAGAGGGCACCAACCTCGAAGAGCTGAAGAACGTGTTCGCGAGGGCCTTGGGAAACGCGGCGGGCACAACCTTCAGTGAATCGATGCTCATCAGCGAACGCCAACGCGTCGCCATTGCCGACGCCGACGCCGCGCTGCGTCGAGCTTCCATGCTCAGCCGGGAGGCCGTCGAGACCATCGATTGTGCCGACGTGCTGGCCTTCGAGCTTCGCGAGGCAATGGACGTGCTCGGCACGGTCGCCGGGCAGGTCACCACCGAAGACCTTCTCGGCCAGGTTTTCGCCCGCTTTTGCATCGGAAAATAGGAGGAAAACGTCGAAAAGTCGAAATCCCGACTTTGGTCGGGATCGAAACTAGGCGGCGGCGTCGAATTGAAAGAGGGCAGGATGATTCGCGTTGCTTTGCACGGACGTTTTTTGATCCATTCGTTGGCGTCTGTCGCGGGTCGATCCTTGATGACCGTGCTGGAGTCCGGGACAGCCCGTGCGTACGCCGGGACAAGTCGGCGCCGAGGACCAAGCCCAGAATGGCGCGCGGCATGAATGCCGCGGCTCTGAGACGGTGCGGGATCGCACGACGTGGGCTTGCCGGACTTCATGGTTTTACACGCGCACCTCACCGGGGCCGCAGTGACTTAAGCGGATTGGTGTTATTCGCGGGGAACGGGCGGCCAGAAGACGAAATCGTCAGAAGTTCCATCGGCCCCGGCTGAGGTGGGAACCGGCCGGTCATCCCACCGCGGTGAGTGGATGCCGCCGTCGTCGAGTCCGTTTTCTGATCGCGAGTAGATCGTCGGTCCGTTTTCCGTCAAGTGATAGCCGAAGTCCGTGCCGGTAAAGGGATCCGTGCGAATCGTCGCACTCACGTCGGGGAGTTCATCCAGGGACGCCGGCCAGCGGCCTTGGCGTGCTTTGAACAGGTGTGTAGCGTAGGCGAGTTGCGTGCTCCTCCGCGAGGCCTCCTGGCGAGCGTGCAACTTGTGATACCGGCTCCAGGAGGGCAGGAAGGCACTGGTCAGCGGATTGTCGCCATGCCCGGGATTTTCAAACACGTCATCTAAATCCTGGGCACGAACTGACGGATACCCAATGCTCATCTGCACGGCAATTTCGTGATAATATGCGTCCCAAGAGTAAATGGTGTCGTAAACATCCTCGGGCGTCATGTCGGCCAGGTCGTCTAATGCATTCTCTGGGCCGGATACTTCCTTGAGGACGGCCCTGGCGCGCTCGACGTTGAGGCGCGGTTGGCCATCGGAATCCGGCGGCGAAAACAGGTACTGGGCCATGTCCATTGCAAAAGCCTGCTCGCCGCGGATGCGCTCCGCCGGGTCCTCGGCGCTGACGTCCAATTGACGGAGCGTTTCGTAAGCTCGCGCTAGTTCCTCATCCGAGAAGACGCCGCGCTTCAATGCCCAGCGCGCGGTCTCCTCCACGAGACCCCGCTCCGCCACTGCCACAAGGTCTTCGATCAAGGTCGGCCCCTGTTCGAGGTGCCTTGCCCCTTCCAGAACCGTTCTCCAGGTTTCGATCATTCGTTCGCCCGAGATGCGGCCGTCTTCCATTCGCCAGCCGGCCGCGAGCGTGGCCTTGGCCAAGGCTCGATGTGCAGGCAAATGTGGGAGTAGCAGTCCCAGCAACAATCTGGGGCGGTCGGGAAAGCCGTCCATGGGCTTTATTTCGTGGGTCGATGGGCCCGAATATCCACCGCGCCTCGTGGCCGCCGCGAACTTAGCAAGCAGCGCTTTTGACTGATGATACGATTCTTCCCACGTCGGGTGACTCGCGGGATTCCACGGAGCCGGCGCGGCGAAGAATTCGTCGTCGAAGGGGCTGGGAAGCGCGGGTGTTTCGGCGTGCTCGCCGGCGGGTAACAGGGCGACATAATCGGCGTAGGCGTCCTCCCCCGCGGGCCGCAGAATGGAACGCTCGTACCAATCGAGATAGTCGACGGGATTCTGGAAATCGGGAAACGGGGCGAAGGATGCCTGCAGCATGGCGAGCTGGTTTCCCCGCACTGGGCTTACTTTTTCCGCGGATTGCGTTACGGCGTTATCAGCCTCCTCAAACGAGTCTTGATTGATGTTTGGGGGAATAGAAACGAGTTGGGTCGTTTCTGATCGTGCCGCCAACGGTGCGGTATAGACCATCAAGAACTCGGACTCGCCAAGTTGCAGGACCGCCGGATCCCAGGCGCCGGCCAAGCGAATCCCCGGCTCTATTCTCCAGTTTCGCCCATCCTCGGAAAAAAGCGAGCAAATACCTTCTTCGGTGCCGGCATAAGCGCGCAGGCCATTGGCAAGCGGGATGATGCTTCCCACGAAACGGACTCCTGGCGCCCGAATTCGTCCAACCCGCGCGGGCACTTGCCGGGAATCGCACACCGCATGGTATGCGCCTTCGGTGGAGATTCGGCCGCACGGCGCGCTCGCGGCCACAAACAAATGGAGCTCGTCTTTCAATCGGCCCACCGTGGGGTGCAGATCGGCGAGGCCTTCAAAGCGAAGTTGCATTCGCGGCTCTGCCGCGTACTCGAATCCGTTCCGCGTCACGGCTCCGCGAATGATCGTTGCCGGCCGCCTGGCACCGATTCGCGAACCGGCCTTGGCTGGCTCGGCGAAAAAGAGGATCCATTGTCCGTCGCCCAAGGGTGTCAGGTCACCGTGTCGGCCGGCGAACGATCGTATCTTGGAACCGCGGATTCGGATGGCCCTGGCAGCGCTCCAGGTGCGGCCCCGACCAGTCGGACTGTGTCCGCCCGCGGCCCGCGATGCGGCCATCACGGGAGGATCCAACTGCCCGTCGGCTCCGGCGAAATCGAAAAGGGCCAGCAGGTCTCCGTTGGGTAATCGGACCAAATCGGGACCCGAGGCGTGGTTCAAAAACGTTTCGCCCGTGGGCCGAAACGTCAGGCCGTCCGTCGACTTGGCCAACAACAAGGAGGTTGGCGACTCTACCCGGCCGGCACGCGTCTTGGCCACCGGGAATAGGGAAACAAGAAACAGCAAGGCCCAAGCTCGCTTGGGCCGGCCGAATAAACGGAACACCGTCAATCTCCTCAAGATTCTCGCCTCTCGTCGAAGGACCGATGATACCGACACAGTCGGTCCGTGAGCGTTCTTAGCTCGGGGGTCGACCCGTAATCCCTTCTTACCCCCTTCTGACGCACGAGAGGGGCGAATGTTAACCTATTAGGGCGAGCCGCCCTTGACACGCGGGCGGCGCGCCACCGGGAGCTTCGCTGTGCAACGCGACGCGTTGCCGGCAGGTCAACGGGTTAGTGCGGGCCGTCGTGGGCGGGAACGTCCGCGCGAACTGAAGTTCGCGGCTCGCGTAGGGCGATATGAGAAACTAACAGGCAAGACGCAACAGGCAATCGTGGGAGACAACAAGCGAATGGTCCTTCGTCGCTCCGTCGTCCGTTCCCGGCGGCCGAAGCGAACCGGTGATTTCAGTCAGCGCGCACCCCGATGGGCGGGAACGTCCGCGCGAACTGAAGTTCGCGGCTCGCTGACTTCAGTCAGCGAGGACTGTGCCAGCCGGCACGGGTTGCTTTTTACCTGCATTGGGAGGCGGGTGCAGTTGTTGCAGGCCTTCCGGGACGCCGCGGGTTCGCTTGGTATTCAATTGGAAATCCACGGGACGGACGCCAGTGTGTTGTCGCCCGGCATCCATCTGGTCGATAAGCCGCACCTCGTGCCGCCCATTGCCGCGGAAAACTACATCGACGCATTGTTGGACATCGTGGTGCGGCACGGGATCGAGCTGTTGATTCCACTGTTGGATTTCGAACTGCCCCTCATCGCCGCGGCCGCCGAGCGGTTCAATGACGCCGGATGCCGAGCGTTGATTTCCACCGAATCCGTTGTCAAGACATGCCGCGACAAGCTTGCCACGTTCAAGACCCTCCAATCGGCGGGCATCGACATGCCCCAGACCTGGCTCTGGTCCGAAGTCGCGCAGGGCGAGCATCACCAGTTTCCCTATTATCTGAAGCCTCGCCACGGCAGCGCCGCGAAGGGCAATTACGTGATCCACAATGGCGAAGAGCTGCGGGCCCTCGGCCGCCGGGTGCCCGATGCCTTGATTCAGGAATTCGTCAGCGGGGCTGAGCACACCCTCGACGTCTATTGCGGCTTCGACGGGCGGCCGCGCTGTGTGGTGCCCCGCAAGAGGCTGGAAATCCGCACGGGCGAGGTCAGCAAAAGCCTCATTGTGAAGGATGCAGACCTCATGGCCGTGGGCCGCCGCGTGGCGGAGGTGCTGGGCGGGTGCCGAGGAGTCGTCACCGTCCAGTGCATGGTCACGCCGGAGGGGCGCATTCGGGTCATCGAGATCAACCCCCGCTTCGGCGGCGGCGTGCCCCTGGCCATTCACGCGGGCGCCGATTTTCCGCGCTGGATTCTCATGGAACTTCTGGGCCGAAAGCCGCGCATCAACCCCACCGGCTTTCGGGACGATATCGTGATGCTGCGCTTCGACCACGCGGTATTCGTGCCCAACGCTTCCAAGCTGGCCCGAGCCAAACGACTGACCAACAGAGCCCCACGCAGTGGCAAACGTTGACGCTGTAATCTTTGATCTCGACGACACGCTGTTTCCCGAGCGGGAGTACGCCTTCAGCGGGCTGGCGGCCGTGGCCGAGGCGTACAGCTACGTTTTCGGCGACGCCGCGACAAGCTTCACGGCCATGCGGAGGCTGTTCGATACCAAGCACCGGTCGAAGATTTTTGATACGCTGCTTTCGGAGCAGGGGTATCTCGCCGACTCGTCGCAGGTTCGTGACATGGTGGAAACCTATCGCCGCCATCGTCCGACGATTCGTCTGCACGCTGATGCCGATGCCTGCTTGTCGCGACTGCAAGGTCTAGTCAAACTGGGCTTGCTCACCGATGGTCCATCCGTCGCCCAACGCATGAAAATCGATGCCCTGGGCCTCTGGAACCGCTTCGACGCCATCTTGCTCACCGATGAGCTTGGCGCCGGCTCCGGAAAACCGAATCGCCGGCCCTTCGAGCTGATCGCCCAACGCCTGGCCGTGCCGGCCCATCGTTGCGTGTACGTGGCCGACAACCCTGCCAAGGACTTCATCGCCCCCAACCAACTCGGCTGGCGAACGGTCCGGATCATCCGTCCCGAAGGCGTTTACGAAAACGAAAGTCCGCCGGAGGGCGGCTCGCCGCTTTCCACCATTCATGCCCTTGACCAACTCGACGGGATTGTAGGCCTTGAAAATGGAGTCCCCCAAAAGATGAAATACATCATGGTCCTTCCGGACGGGGCCGCGGATGAACCCGTCGAGCAACTGGGCGGCAAGACGCCCTTGGAGGCGGCGCGGAAGCCGGCCATTGACCGGATTGCGCAAAACGGTCACCAGGGTCTGGTGACCACCGTCCCGGCCGGATTCGCGCCGGGCAGCGACGTGGCCACGCTGTCGCTGTTCGGTTACGACCCGCACGTTTGGTACAGTGGCCGGGCACCGCTGGAAGCCGCGGCTCGAGGCATCCCGGTCCAGGAAAAAGACCTCATCTTCCGTTGCAACTTGGTGACCGTCGCGGACGGAAGGATGGCCGATTTCACCGCCGGCCACATCTCACAGGGCGAAGCCGATCGGCTCATCGCGGACTTAAACCAGCAGCTTGCGGCGCTCCGCTGCCGGTTTTTTACGGGGGTCTCTTACCGCAATCTCATGGTGGCCCAACAATGCGAAGTAAACCCGCGGTGCACGCCACCCCATGACATCCCCGATCAGCCGGTTGCCGACCATCTTCCGCGAGGAGCAGGCGCCGAATGGGTCCGCGAGGTGATGACAAAAGCGCGGGCGCTACTGGTCGATCATGAAATCAACCGCGTTCGCCTCGATCTGGGCGAGAACCCCGCCACCGACATTTGGCTTTGGGGCCAAGGCCGCCCACGGGTTCTCGAGCCGTTCGCGAAGCGATTCGGCGTGTCAGGCGCCGTCATCGCCGCCGTCGATCTGATCCGCGGCATTGCGCGCTCCGCCGGTCTCACGGTCCTGGACGTGCCCGGCGCTACCGGCTATCTCGACACCGACTACGCAGCCAAGGGGAAGGCGGCCGTGGCCGCCCTGGACCGATTCGATCTCGTCGTCGTGCACATCGAGGCACCCGACGAGGCCGGGCACCAGGGCGATCTCCAGGCCAAAATCACCGCGATTGAACGAATCGACGAACACATCGTCGCCCCCGTACTGGAAAAACTACGGACCTTCGACGCCTGGCGGATTCTCATCGCCCCGGATCACCCCACGCCCGTCTCTCGCCGAGTGCACACCAGCACTCCACCGCCTTTCTGCATGGCGGGCACGGGTGTCAAAACGTCGCCTCCGGCGGCATTCTCGGAATCGGCAGCCGCCGCCGCGGAGTTTCACATCGACCCTGGGCACCGGCTCGTCGAAGGGTTTTTAGCCGGCTAAGCTGAACCTTGCTGGTTGACCCCAACAACCAAGCGTGATACAAATGGGCATGGAATTACCCATGCGTGCACAAGATTTGCTCAACCGCTTGGACGATCGGCGTTTCAAGCCGTTCCGGATTCATATGTCCGACGGGACGATTTTTGACGTATTGCATGCCGGAATGGTCATTGTGAGTATGACCAGTGCCGTGTTGCCGCGAGGATTCGTTCAGGATGAAGAGGGGCGTCCTCTCGCCACCGGTTTCCGAACGATTTCTCTATTACATATCGTGCAGTTCAGCGACCTGGACGAACCAATCAACGGGAAGACGCATCGAAGACGTCGCAAATAGAGAGAGGTTCCTTCCATTCCCAATGCCCAATCCATCCTGACGCGAAAAGGCTCCGACGTCGCCACGGTTGACCGCAAGGCCACGGTCCTCGACGCGGCCAAGCTGATGAACGAGCGGCGTATCGGGGGTCTGGTGGTGACCAGCGGTGATCGCGTGATCGGTATTTTCACCGAACGCGATGTGCTCATTCGCGTGGTGGCCGCCGGGCGACCGCCCGGCGAGACGCTGGTCGAATCGGTCATGACCACCCCCATGGCCTGCTGCCGGCGTGACACGCCCTTGGCCGAGTGCCGGGCGGTGATGACCAACAAGCGCATCCGCCACCTTCCGGTCGTGGAGGAAGGTAAGCTCTACGGAATCATCTCCGCCGGCGATATCCTCGCCGGTGAGGTGGCCGATCAACGCGAGACCATCGAATATCTGCATGAGTACCTATACGGCCATCGGTAACAGCCAGCTCCGGAAATCCATCCCGCGCGGTGATTCCCTCGCATCGCCGCCGCGGCTAGTGCCAAATCATGAACTGAAAGTAGAGAGCTATGCTCATCGGCGTAATCTCCGACACCCATGATCGGCTACCCTTGATCGACGCCGCCCTGGACCTTTTCGCCCGTAGAAGCGTCGAGGCGGTGATCCACCCAGGCGATTTCGTCGCCCCCTTTGCGGTCCGGCGCCTGCTGCAATATAAGGGGCCGCTCCATGTGACCTACGGTAACAACGACGGCGAACGGACCGGCCTCAAAGAGCTCCTGCCCCAGATTCAGGACGGCCCCTTGTTCGTCGAACTGGACGGCCGAGTCATCCTCGTGCATCATTTCGTCGACTGGTGCCGGCCGGAGGACGTCGACCGCGCCCACATCATAGTCACCGGCCACACCCACGACGTCGTCAACCGCTTCCAAGACAAGAAGTTCTTCCTCAACCCAGGCGAATGCTGCGGCTGGGTCACTGGCCGCTGCACCGTGGCCGTCCTTGACACCGAAGGCCCGTCAGCGGAAGTCTGCGAGCTTTAGGGGATGAGACTCGTCACGGCCCTTCCCCTAGTCGGTGCACTGCTGTGTCCAGCCGGCGCTTCCAAAGGACAGGTTCGCGACCTTCGGGAGGATGTGAAGGAGCTGGCGATTCGGCATCGGACCGAGCACTATGAACTGGCCGGCACGGTGTCGGACAATCGACTGGTCGAGTATGGCCGATGCCTGGAGTACATCTACCGCGAATACGCCCAGGGTTTCGGCGAGCTTCTATCTGCGGCGGCGCAAGGTACAGACCAGATGCCGAAAACGAAGCCGCGGTCTGGTTTGGCGGAGCCACGACCTTCGACTTCGGAATCCCAGGAGCGGTTCAAAGTGGTTATCTTCGCCGAGCAGGCGGAATACGACGAATTTGGCCGGAGCTACTTTGCCGGTCGAGCCGAGCACACCCGCGGACTCTATGTGCCGGTTGTGAAGCTGTTGCTCATTCGCGACGAATTGACATCACAAGAAACGTACGACATCTTGTTTCACGAGGCCTTTCATCAATTCATCGATCGATATATTCACGCCGCTCCGGTCTGGATCAATGAGGGGCTGGCCACCTACTACGGCACGGCTCGGGTCACCCCTCGCGGATTGGTGTTTGACCGGCCGCGGTCGGACTACGCCGACGTGGTCGCGTCGGTGGCGTCGCTAGGCCAATTGATTCCCCTGGGCGAACTGATGACGGCGACCTCGGAATCGTTCTATCGTCGTGAACCGGTTCCACGGACGGAACTCGATCGTGTGACCCTGTCCTACGCCCAATCCTATACGTTGGTGGCCTATATGCTCGGCGACGCCGGAGGCCGAGAGCACTTGCGGCGCTACTTGCGGGATTTGGCAAAAGCACGGGATCCGGACGCTGCCAAAGTGGTGACCCAAACAGTGTTTCCCGATTCGCTCCTGAGCGCTCTGGTTACGGAATGGTTACATTTCGTGAACCAGCATTAGGGGGCTCAAGGCTCGCCCAGTTTGCCAAGTCGCCCCTATAAAGAGTCCCGGGGTTTTTGACGGTGGCGCTAACCCTCGGGCGTCTCCGTTATTCTCGCAAGCCGGGAGGGGGAAAAAGCTGGTATTGACAGAGGCAAGCGTGGGGTTACTGTGACGGACTCGGGTTAAGGGGATGGCCTACGGGGCGTGCCGTCCCTTGTCATGGCATTTTGCGATCCGGAAACAGAGGATATGATCCGCGTAAACAACCTGACCAAACGGTACGGCTCGCTGACCGCCGTGGATGACATCTCCTTCCACGTCGAGCGTGGGGGTGTGGTGGGCTTCCTCGGACCCAACGGCGCGGGCAAGACCACGACCATCCGCATCCTGACGTGCTATCACCCGGCCACCGCGGGGACGGCGACCATCGCCGGCTTCGATGTCTTCCGGCAATCGATGGAAGTTCGGCGGCGCATCGGCTATCTGCCGGAATCGGCGCCCTTGTATCCCGAAATGCGGGTTCGCGAGTACCTGCGATTCCGGGGCAAGCTGAAAGGCATTCCAAACACCGACCTGCCCGCGGCGATCAAGCGCGTCACTGACCGATGCTGGCTGGGTGATTTCATCGATCGGCCTATCTCGCAACTCTCCAAAGGGATGCGCCAACGGGTTGGGCTGGCCGACGCGATCATGCACGATCCAGAAGTGTTGATTCTGGACGAACCGACGATCGGGTTGGATCCCCAGCAGATCCGCGAGACGCGAAATTTGATCAAGGACCTGGGCGAACGGCATACGATTCTTCTCAGTTCGCATATTTTGTCGGAGGTCGAGCAGACTTGCTCGCGGACGATCATCATCGCCAACGGCAGGATCGTGGCCAGCGGCTCGCCGCAGGAGCTTCGCGACCAGTTCGTCGCCAAGACTCGGGTGATTGCCGAAGTGCGCGGCCCGCAGCATGAAGTCGAACAAGGCGTGCGCTCCTTGGCCGGCGTACAGCAGGTGGAGTCGACGAGCCAAAACGGCTGGGTCCGCGTGGCGGTCGAGGCCAAGCCGGAATTCGACGTGCGCGAGGATATTTTCAAATTGACGTCTTCTCGCGGCTGGTCCTTACGGGAGATGCGGCGGGAGGGCGCGACGCTGGAGGACTTCTTCGTGCAAGTAGTCGCCCAGCAAAGCCGCGTCCACCCAAGGAACTAGGTGATCTGCTGAAGGAGCATCAGTTGGTCAGACGGAGTAACGCATGCGAGGCATAGCGACGATTCTTCGACGCGAGCTGGGCGCCTATTTTCTTTCGCCGATCGCGTACGTGGTCAATGCCCTCTTCTTGTTTTCCGCCGGACTGGTCTTCGGGCTAAGCGTATTCCAGCCCGGGGGCGAGGCCTCATTGCGAGCCTTGTTCGATCCCTGGGGTATCCTCATTCTCGTGTTCGTGCTGCCTATGCTCACCATGCGGCTGATCAGCGAAGAGCTGCGCAGCGGCACGATCGAGACTTTGATGACCGCCCCGATTACGGAAACCCAGGTCGTGTTGGGCAAGTTCCTCGGTGCATTTGTCTTCTACCTTATTCTCCTGGCGACGCTGCTGTTGTATCCGATCATTCTGAGCCGGTTCGGCTCGGTCGACTTCAAGCTGCTGGCGTGCAATTACCTCGGTTTGATCCTGCTGGGGGCCCTGTATACCGCCGTAGGGCTTTTTTTAAGCTCGTGGACGAAGCATCAGATTGTAGCCGTGTTCATCGGGGTGGTGGTTCTGGTGATATTCTCCTTTGCTTCGCATGGGCTGGCCGGGGAGGTTGAGTCCGGGTGGTCGAAGGTGCTGTTGCAGCACCTCTCGATTCGCAGTCACTTTCACGATTTTGTGCGCGGCATGGTGGATATCAACCACGTGGTCTTCTTTGTCACCACCACGGCGGCGTTTCTATTCTTCGCGGTCAAAACATTGGAGATGCGGCGATGGCAATAACCAACGACGAAAAAACGACCCGCGCCGGCGGAGCCCGAGGGCGCCGCCTGGTCGTGGGCACCAACGTGCTGGTCGCCTCCGCGGCGGTCATCGGGATCGTGGCCTTTGCCCATGTGATTGCATTCAAGGCCAACGCCAAGTGGGACATGACCTCCACCGGGATCAACAGCTTGAGCACGGGCACAGAGAACCTGCTTCGTAATCTGGACACGAACGTTCGGCTCACTTCCCTTTATTTCAAAACGGATATGGAGGACGAGGATCAGCAGCGCTACCGTCGAGCCGTGGACGATCTCTTGGGCCTCTACGCCTCGACCAACCGCGGCAAGGTCACGGCCGAATGGGTGAACCCCTTGAGCGATCACGAGAAGCTCAAAAAGACGTTTACGCGGCTGCGCGAAATCCCGACGTTCAAGGAGGAAATCGCCGCCTACAAAGCTCGGGTCGATGAGTATCTCAACCAATTGGACGGCCAAATGCGACAGGTAGTTCAGGCCGACCTGGAACAAATCGGTTCGCTCGGGCTGTCGATGGATGACGCGGCCAATCAAAAGACCATCGGCCCGGTGACCGAGTTGCTCAATCATTGGTCCCGAGAGTTGGACGCGACACGCCAGCAGATCGAGAACTTGGTGGTTCGCGAGGAGCCCCTTTACTCGACGGCCGTGCAGGAGCTGAAGAGCACGTATCGCGACTTCAGCAAGGTCCTGAACGAAATCGCCGCCTACGGGCGCAAGAGCGGCGCGGGCCTTCCCGAGAAACAGGCCGGTTTTCTCAAGGATGCGGGAAGCCGTTATGCCGCCGTCGTCTCCGCCGTGGAACAGGAAACCAACAAGCTCAATGAACTCAAGCCTCTCAAGGTGGATGAGACCATTCGTGAGATTCAACCCAGCGGCAATGCCATCCTCGTCGAAACGCCGACGGATGCGCGGATCGTCGATTTCGATTCCGTTTGGCCGCCGTTGGATCAGAACGCCGGGGGGCGGCGAACGGCCTTCGCGGACCGAGCCTTCAAGGGCGAGGAGAAAGTCACAGCGGCGATTCTGCGAACAACGCACAAAGAGCAGACCGCCGTGATCTTTGTCCGCTTTGGCGGACAGCCCCTGTTCTTCGGTGGCTTCATGCCGGGGCAGCCCCAGGCCTCGTACGCGCAGGTCAAACAGCAGCTCGAAGATGCGAACTTCGTGGTCGAGGAATGGGACCTCAAGACCAAGGACACGATTCCAGAAATCACTCCCAAGCCCACGCGGTTCATCTATGTTGTTCTCAAGCCGACCACGCCGGAGCGCAATCCGATGATGGGGCAACAGGGTCAGGAGCCGCCGATCAGTGAAGCGCAAAAAAAGCTGCTGCTCGATGCCCTCGGTGAGAACGGCCGGGCGCTGTTTATCGCCGGATGGCATCCCGGGCCGTTTCCGGGAGCTGTCATTCCTTCCACCTACGAATGGAACGACTATCTCAAGAAAACGTTCGGCCTGAGCGTCGATACGACCATGTTATTAATGGAAACGACGAGCATTCAGCCTGGCAGGTACGGCGTCACGCGGCGGGATTGGTTTGCGATGCGCGAGACGATGGAGGTCACCGATCATGAGATCGTCCGGGGACCTCACGCCCGGCGCTTGTTGTTTCCGTGGTGTGCACCGCTGGAGTTGCCGGCGACGCCTCCGACGGGCGCCGAGTATTACCGGCTTGTGATCCAGCCCAAGAAAGACGGCATTTGGGGCGTAAAGAACATCCAGACCTACGAAGACCAAATGCAAGAGGACAAGTTCCTGCATAAAGCCCCCGGTGATTCGGAAGGTGCGTTTGATCTCGCCGTTGCCGCGAAAAAAGGCGAGGCCAAGGCCGTGGTCGTCAGCTCCCGCGAGTTCGCGGTCGATCAGATCGCCTTTGCTTCCGAACTGGCCCTTACGGGACAGGGCTTTACGCTTCGGCCGCGCAATCCGGGGAACATGGCGCTCCTGGCCAATTCGCTGCACTGGCTCAATGACAATACCCAGTTTCTCGATATCGGCCGGCCGGTCGAAACTTCGGTCCTGGCCATTGAAAAACCGTCCACGCAAAGGGGCATCCAGGCCTTGACGATTTTCGTCTGGCCGGCGATGGCTTTGGTGTGCGGCGCAATCGCCTGGTGGGTAAGGCGCAAGTAAAGAGGAACCATGAACTACAAAACGACGTTGTTTTTGTTTGCCGCGTTCATTGGTTTGGCCGGCGGGTACTTCCTCTGGCAGCGGGGGTCCCCGCCCACCGAGGTGGCGGCGGAGAAAAAGCCTGGCCAGCCGGAATCGGTTACGACCCGCGACTTGATTGAGCCAAAGCTTGGGGACGTCGTCAAGATCGTTTGCAAAAAGGGCAACGAAGAATGGGTGTTTGAAAAGGTGGCTCAGGCCGACGCCGCTGGAAGGCTCAATTGGCGAATGACCACACCCGTGCAGACCGCGGTCGCCGCTCATGAAGTCGATCGCATCGTTCGGCAGCTCACCGGGCTCAAGTACGATGTCAGCTACAAGCCCGGCGATCCGGGCGCCGTATCGGCCAAACAGGCTGGACTGGAACCGCCCGAGTGGACGGTTATGCTGACGGATGCCGCCGGCCTCGCCACAACCGTGGAGATTGGCCGGCCCGCGTCGGACCTCGAAACCTACGTCCGCTTGGCCGGCCAGGACACGGTTGTTGTAGCCAAGAGCAATCTCAAGCCGTTGATCAAAGAAAAGGCCATTGAATACCGCGATCTCCAACTTTGGACCTTTAATCCGGAGCAAGTTGTTCGGGTCGAAGTTGTGGATCGCTCCAACGCCTCCGCGCCGCCGGTTACCTACGCCTTCGTCCGGGAAGGGCCGAAATGGGCGATGGACGCCCCCGCCGTGTCCAAGGCCAATTCCCAAAAAGTCGATGAACTGCTCCGCACCATGAAAACGTTGCGAGCCAACAAATGGGAAGACAACCGCCGCGAAAAACTAGAAATCTACGGGCTGGCCAATCCTGCTTGGACGGTGCGCGCAACCGTGGAAGAAAAGGTCAAGTCCGAGGCCAAAAAGGACTCCGAAGAGGACGCGGGCGAGCCGGAAGAAGAGCCGGCCGAAACCACCAGGCAGACCATTCACGAGCTCCATATTTCCGATCGAGCGCCGATCGGTGACGAAACGAAAACGTATCTTCGTGTCGGCGACGATGCCTTTGTGGGCACCATCGCCAAGAGCATGGCCGATAAGTTCAAACCGGTCATGGCCGAGTGGCGCGACATGCACGTCACCACGGCAAACGTGGCAGAGGCCTCGCGCGTCGAGCTCTTGGTCGCGGATGGAAAGGCCGCGATGGTCAAGGATTCCGGCCGGTGGAAGTTCGAAGGCGACGGTGGCGCGGCCGAGGACGCGACCGTCAAGCAATTACTCAAAACCATTCAGGACATGACCGCACAGTCGTTCACTGAAGGGGAGAAGGCGGATCTCGCCGGCACGGGCCTTGCGCAGCCTCGAGCGGAGATTCGGCTCACCGTTCCCGGAGCGGAGAATGTCGAGCGGATTGCGGTGGGTGGCTATACCGATCCCAATTCCAAGCGGCTGGTTTATGTCCGGCGCAACGAAGGCACTTCCCTCGCCAAAGTGCGAGCCACTGACGCTGAACCACTTTTGCAGAACACTCGGACCTACCGCGATCGGACGATTGTCGATACTCCGGCCGGCCAATTCGAGCAGCTAACGTTAACGACGCAAAGCCCATTTTCTGCAGACCCGGTAAGCGTGACATTGAAGCAATCGGATGGACAATGGGCCATGAGTGCACCAATTTCTGCCCCGGTGCGGCAGGACCGCGTTGAACAGCTTGTGGCCGCACTGGCCGTCCTCCGGGCGGAGTCGATTGTGGCGGATGAAGGCGAGCTTTCGGCCTATGGTCTCCACGCACCGTCGGCGACCATCCAATGGCACTATGCGGCGCCGGCCGAGTCTGGAACCGAAGGTAAGGCCGCCGAGCAACCCAAAAGCGTTGAACTCATCTTTACCGAACACGACGGCAAGTACTACGCCAAACGCAAGGACAAGCCGGCCATTTATCAGGTTTCCGCCGATTTCTATAAACAGCTCTTTCAGGAGCTTCGGTCGCAGGAAGTCCAGTCCTTTGATGACAGCAAGGTTACGGCCTTCTCGATTCGTGCGGGCGAGCAATCCCATCGATTTGAGAAAAAAGGCGATCGATGGATCTACGCGTCTGAGCCGGATATCGCCCTCGACGCCAATAAGGTCAAGAACCTGCTCTTGCAATTAAAGGATCTGAAAACCGATCGCTATGTGCGTTACGACTCGCGTGATCTTGCGAGTTTTGGCCTTCAGCCCTCGTTCCACGAAGCCAGAATCGAGTTGGAAGGAGGGGCAAGTCAATCGCTCCTTGTTTCCAAAAACTTAGCTGAAAAGGGCTCCGAGAAGGGCTACTACGCCGCCTCCGATGACCGTGGCGGTGTTTTCCTTTTGCAGCCGGAATCAGTTGCTCGATTTCAAGTGTCAATTGCCGATCTTGAAAAGGCCCGATAGTCTCTGTCTTAATAGCCTAGCCGTATGGGGGTAGCGATGATCCCGTGGAAGGAACATTCCAATCCATCACTTTTGGAGCCTTTGGGGAAAGTAGTTTCGGAGAATCGATCTCTCCTCAATTGCCAATAAACACTTTTGGCACTTTTCGGCTTTTTCTTCGATTTTTGCTGGAAATCCGTCCAGTATAGCATTATGATCGACAGCGCGGGGCAAGGTGTCAGAATGGAACGCCTTGTCAAGAAAGTGGCGAGTGGCCTCAAAGAAGGCACCCGCTTTTGTACCAACGCTTGACTGTGCGGCGGGGGAGTACCTCGCTCCTTCCGGCAATCTCGATGTTGGAACTTCGAAGGATCGAAAGATCGGAAAAGCATAGGGTGACCCAAGGGCCGGGCGGGATCTTCACGGAATGGAGAACCCATTTGGGGAGGCGAAGGGTATGGCGGTACGGCATCATATTCGTGTCTTGGTGATTGATGATGACCCATCGATCTGTAAGACCATTGGTTTGCAGCTAGAGGATCACGGGTATACCCCGAAGACGTTTGTAAACCCGGACGAAGCGCTGTCGGCGGCCGAGAAAGAATCTTACCAGATCGCGCTGATCGATCTTCGCATGCCGTCGATGGACGGTGTGGAGGTCGTGGAGAAGCTCAAACAAATCGATGAACGGATGAGCTGCATCGTTATGACGGCCTATCCGGACTTGGACAGCGCAACTGAAACGATGCGTCGTGGGACGTGCGATTACCTCTGCAAGCCGTTCAAACAGGAAGAATTGGTCGGAGCTGTCGACCGGGCCTGTCTTCGGATGGGCATCATCTACCGCGATGAAAACGAGCTCAACCGCTTGATCGGCCAGCGCATCCGGACTCAGCGGCTCAGTCAAAACCTAACCTTGCGGCAGCTTTCCGACCGGACGGATTTGACGACTTCGCAGCTTTCGCAGGTGGAGTTGGGCAAGAACGCCGCATCGATTTGGGCCCTCGCCCGAATCAGCAACTCCTTGGGGTTGCAGGTATCCGAGTTGCTTCAAGGGCTTTAACGAACCCCTGTTTGACTCGGCGATGGGTCGGCGGGGGGGGATCGATCCCGCAGGCGGGTCAAGGAAGAGCATAGCGCGCATGGTGCGAGCTGGTTTTGACCGTTTTCGGACTCAAATTTGTCTCTGTTTTTGGGGAAAAATACCCAAACTGGGGAAGTTTCCCAATTCGGATTCCCTTTCGTCAATACATTGTGAAAAAGAAGATCTGAGTTTTTATTGACATAACTCTATGTTCTGGCTATGGTTACATGAGAATTGGTTTTTCGACTGCACTGTTGCGAAGTCTGGCATGCGATGTGCTCCTATGAGACACCCGGGACATAGGGCCAAGGGGAGCACTGAAATGACTGGGGGGACGGATTTGCGGTTGCTCCAATAAGTCCAACAGAACACAGCTTCATCCTCGGCGGGCGACCCGCCGAAGCCAACGGTCGAAAGCGGTGCATTGGGGGAGATGAGCACCGTGCGATTGGGGGGTTCGGCGGGGAGCCGCGTTTTTACGGGGTGCGTTTTTTCCCGACGCGGGCTACTGCTCTAAAGAATCACAGCGCTGAGCGCCGATACTTGGGCGCTTGCAACGCCTCGTAACTCGCAATCGGTCTCAACGCACGTCTCTCAGAGTTCCCGATCAACAGCTGCGCAACGCCCGCACCGCTAATCAACCGATCGAGCGGCACGTGGCCAAGCTGGAAGGTAGCTTGGAACAACTCAGAGCCCAGGTTCGCCAGGCCCAGCAAGTGGCCGGCCTGGGGGCCGCGGCCATGACGCTGTATCATGAGACGAATAATCTTCTGACCCCGCTGCTGAATTATGCTGAAGCCGCTCTGCGTGCCGACGATCCGCAACTCATGCGAAAGGCCCTGGCTGTGACGCTGACCAACGCTCGGATGTTGGTGGGTATGTCGGAGCGTTTGCTGCAGATCGGAGCAGCCAAGCCGGCACAACCGGAAGCCGCCTCGATTCGAGAGGCCGTCGATGATGCGGTCGCAAGCTTGTGCCGCGATTTATCAAAGGACGGCATTCGTTTTTCGGGCGACGTCGATGAATCGCTCTGCGTGCGCATGGATCCGCTGCACCTCCGGCAGGTTTTCTTCAATCTGTTTCTCAATGCCCGCGAGGCAATGAAGGAGGCGCGCGGCAGGCGACTCACCGTTGAGGCGGAACGAAGTGCAGATGCGGTGATCATCCGCGTCGAAGATTCGGGCAAAGGCATTGCCCCGGAGATTCTGCCCCGCCTTTTTGAGCCGTTGCAGTCCACGCGCGTTGCTGACGGGGCCGGCCAACACCGCTGCGGCGGCCTGGGTCTGGCGCTGTGCCGCGATCTCATCGAAACGGCCGGCGGCCGGATTCGCGTCGAGAGTGCCCCGGACAACGGTTCGACCTTTATCATCAGCCTCCCCCCGGCTTAGCGCGGCAAGATTCAGCCGAACCTGCCCACCTCGCTTCGCCATTGCGTTAATTGCGAGCCGTGATATTCTCATCGTTCTTGGTAGGTTGACGCAAGGAAGGGAGAACAACTGCGCGTGTCAATGTTGAGGTTCACGTTGTTGCGTGCGTGCTCGATGGCACCTTTCCCCGGAGGGCTTTGGATCCTCGCCGCCTTTGTCGGATTTGCACTCGCGGGACAAGGCGCTGACACCGAGGGACGCACCCTACGCCCGGCCGAGGTGATTCTCGAGCGGTTCATAGAAGTGACCGGCGGACGGGCGGCCTATGAGCGGTTGCACAGCCGCGTGGCCCGTGGCCGCATGGAGGCCAGCGACGGCAAGGTTGCCGGTTTGATGACCATGTATCAGGCCGTACCTAATAAACTACGCATGCGGTTTGAGACCTTTGAAGGAATGGCGATCGAGCGCGGCTTCGATGGCGACGTCGTGTGGGAAGTCGACTACCGAGGGCAAGCTCGCACCATCGAAGGATTGGAGCGTGCCTCAGCCATTCGTTTGGCGAGCTTCAACGCAGAATTGCACTGGCCCGACTTGTTTGAAAACGTGCGGACGGTGGGAACGGACCTGGTCGACGGTCGCGAATGCCACACAGTGGAACTGACGCCCAAGGGGGAGCCGGCGCAATTCCATTTTTTCGACAAGGCCACCGGTCTTCGCGTGAAAATGCTCGTTCCATATCAGATAGGGGAAGCGACGGTGGATATCGAGATGATTCCGGGCGAGTACAAGCCAGCCGACGGGATACGCCTCCCCTTTGTCACGCGCCAGCGGCTGATGGAGCAGGATCGCATCGTCGCCCTCGATACGATCGTCCACAACGTCCCCATTCCTCCCGAGGTCTTTGAGCTACCATGCGAGGTGAAGGCCCTGCTGGAGGAGCGGTCGAAGGCCCTCGGCTACACGCCGAACGTCCCCAATGGCTCTGGCGCCGACGAATAATCACTTGTAACGGAACTGTAACGTCCCAATCGTCGTGGTGTTTCGGTGTATCCATTGGTGATGGTAGCATTTTTGCTCGTTACCAGCGGGGGGGCATGGCGTGAGCCCCTTTGACATTGTGTCAAACGTAGCTGGTTACCTCCCCATTCTTATTCGGGAGGCAGACTTTCGGCCAGAGAGCGCCGCTGCGTGTGCCTTTGGAATGGTTCCAAATGGTAGCAATAGGGTGAGCAGATCGGCAAGGACGCACGTCTAAAGCTCACCGATTCCGCTTACGTGTTAACAGCGAAGGGTTGGGTAGACCCTGCGCGAGTACTGGACGCCTCGGAACGGTGTTCCACGTGATAAAAGTCGAAGAGAGGAGACTTACAATGAGGAATGTTGGAAGGTGTGTTTTCGGTGGGATCAGTGCGGCCGCAGTTGCTCTGTTCGCATTGCCGCTGCTGGCTGGGCACACGAAGCTCACCGAGAACTGGAAGGATGTGTCCAAGGCCATGGACGAGGCCAAGCAGACGCCGGGTAACGCCGTCGCTGCTGCCGAAGCTGACACCAAGGGCAAAGCCGTAAGTGTCACGGCTGCGGTGAAGGATAAGAACGTGGTCTTTAGCGTCCACACCGTGGCCGGCGACAAGTGCCAGATCGTCACTGTGGACAAGACCGGGAAGGTCACCGAGAAGAAGGATCCCAGCGCCGGCGCTTGCGTCGGCTGCGCCGACACGCTGAAGGCCATGGACAGCGGCAAGTATACTCTTTCCGCGGCTATCAAGTCCGCTGAGGAGTACAGCAAGGGCAAGTGCATCGGCGCCTCGGCCGAGACGACGGCCAAGGACGGTACCCAGGTGACGGTCGCCTGCGCGGTGGGTGACAAGATGCAAATCGTGACGGTTGACGGCAAGACCGGCAAGGCCACGAAGATGGAAGAGGACAAGGGCGAGAAGCCCCCGATCAAGGGCGGCTGATCGGAGGCTGATAAGCGCACTGGAAAAAGACGGCCGTGGGCCGGCTCGAAGAAGCCGGCACCTGGCCGTTTTTCTTGCGCGCTTGTTCAGACGAGCTACCATCGCTGTCACATCGGTGGGGCGCCCTGATTCTTGACAGTTTCGATGTTTCGATGCTAGGCTTCTTCGTGATTAGGCGTCGGTATTTAAGAAAACGGGAGGTAGCGATGAAACAAATGATTCGTTGGATTGGGACGGCGGGGGTTGTGGCCGCGGTTACGGCGGTACCGGGACGAGTGCTGGCCGATCGATTCATGCAGCATTGGGAACGGTCGCTAAAGAGTCTCGAAGAGACGAAATTCACGCAAGCGAAGGCCATTGAGGTAGCGGAAGCTCAAACCAAGGGGAAGGCCGTATCCACGCACAATGTCGTTTTGAAGAACACGCTGGCCATTTGGGTCCATTGCTACGCGGATGACAAGTGCTTGATCGTGCCCGTGGACCCGAAATCGGGAAAAGCCGCGGAATCGTGGGTGGGAGTCCCCGCGGACCTTTCGTGCAGTACCGCGGCCGAGGCCACGAAGTTGATGGCGGAGTCCAAGGCCTCGCTTACAAAAGCCATCGAGACGGCGGAGGCGCACACCAAAGGGAAGGCCTTTAGCTCTAAGACCGATGTGAAGGACGGCGCTTTGACCATCACCATCGGCTGTGGCGTGGAGGGCAAAGCCAAGGTAGTCACGATCGACGGCAAGACCGGACAAGTCACGAAGACGGAAGACAGCAACTACGTATCGCCTCCGCCTCCGTGATCATCTGAAGCTCGGATCGAATCGCGTTGCCCAGGGGCCTTGTCGACGCTGGTCCGCGTCGCCGACCGGCTTGCCGAGCAGACGGCTCGCTTGCGTTTCGGACCGCCGGTCAGCCATGTCTATGGGCCGCTGGTCTATGCTCGTGCCCCGTTCGTCGAGTATGTGACGAAGTATGGCACCGACCCTCGCGAAGTCGTGCTCTTGGGAATGAACCCCGGCCCTTGGGGAATGGCTCAGACCGGAATCCCCTTCGGCACGGTCAGCATGGTGCGCGATTGGCTGGGCATTGAAGCCGCCGTCGCGAAGCCGCCCGAGGAACATCCGCGGAGGCCGGTATCCGGTTTCGCCTGTGGCCGCGAGGAGATCAGCGGTCTTCGGCTTTGGGGCTGGGTTAGAAGCACCTTCGGCACGCCGGCGCGGTTCTTCGCTCGCTTTTTCGTGGCCAACTATTGCCCATTGGCATTTCTCGAAAGCACGGGTCGCAATCGCACGCCGGACAAGCTACCCGCCGCCGAGCGAACCTCGTTGTTTCCGCTGTGTGACGAGGCGCTGCGTACGACCATCGAGCATCTGCGACCCCGCTGGGTCATCGGCGTTGGGCAATTCGCGGAGCGGCGGGCGGGCGAAGCCTTGCAAGGAATGCCTCAGACGGTCGGGCGAATCCCACACCCCAGTCCAGCTAGCCCGGGCGCCAACCGCGATTGGGCAGGCAAAGTTGTGCAGCAATTGCGTGCCTATGGTATTCATGTGTAGGCCCTGCTGGTTGCCGTTGGCAACCAGTGATCCCTAAAGTGGAGGGGCGTGATCGCCGGGACTTTAAGGTGCCTCGAGGCGGAATGAAGAACCTATGCCGCTGGATCGTTACGGACGCAGCATCGACTATTTGCGCATCTCGCTGATTGATCATTGCAATCT
>Ga0187892_10002047_pt1 | contig 42728 bp, 37 predicted proteins | sample MA1701073metaG_FD_139345 | JGI IMG/M metagenome (GOLD analysis project Ga0187892, IMG submission 139345) | Bio-ooze microbial communities from a basaltic lava cave in the Kipuka Kanohina Cave System on the Island of Hawaii, USA - MA170107-3 metaG ... | reverse complement strand
CGACGCTACGTCAATCCTCAGGAGCTGGCCCTCATCCCTGAACCGAAAGCCCGTCTCACCAAAACTGCCTAACGTCCCCTAACCCAGAAGAACCCCTTCTACACACGATTCTGCACTTGACCGGATTGCTTTTTTTCGTTGTGCTGCCGTTAGGGCAGGCCAGATCATGCGCACCCGGCTTGCTGGCATCGACTCCATATCGCGCATGTATTTCTGCCGGCGCAGATTGATCTTAAAGAAGGAGGGGCTATGGTCGATGCCCTGCTCCTTTAGCCGCCACAGCACAACAAACGCGAATTTTGGCGTTAGGCTACCATGGTTTTTCAAGTAGTCGAGAGCGTTTTCAAGGATCGTATCTCGCTCAGCACGGACCAGGGCGCGGAGTGCCGCTAGGCATGCGTCATACCGAACCTGGTCAATTAGGCTTGCGAGTTTTCGTTCGACGGCCTTTCCTGTGAGGCGACGAGATCCTTCATAAACCGCTACGCCGAACCGCAGGATGCAGCTGGACCCTACCCACATCGTTCGGCGCGTAAAACGATTCGCGATTTCGAAGTGGTAACGAAGACGCTCTTGCTCGCACAGGTGACAAGTGGCGACCAAATCGCGATGGTCTTTCACTTGGCCTGTGACGCGCCATTCGTCGAAAACCGCAGGAAAGAACTTGCCTTGAGAGAGCGGCAGGATGTTGTCCCGTGCCCTCTCGGAATACACGTCCGGCATATTGCGCCCCTGTGACAGCCTCAAGCCCCGCGATTTGCACCTTTTTCGCACCATTCACGCGCGAAGGGGCCACGATCCTTCGCAGCCCCTCTTTGCAACATCTTGCCTTACCACCACTTCCCAAGTCGGGACGGCGGGATTTGAACCCGCGACCCCCTGAACCCCATTGAGAAAATACGACATGTCTGGAGATTCCCTCGTAGCGTAAGTGCTTCGCTACGCGAAAGATGGCAAAATGAATTCATTTCTTGCTATTGACCGAAATGGATGCACGGTGATTATTAGGTGATTACTAGGCTCCACTTCAATCAATGTCCATCAACAACAGATGGCGACCGCTCACCTAACAAAACGAACCGTCGATTCCATAAAGACCGCGTCCAAAGACGTGTTCGTGTGGGACGATGAGCTCTCCGGTTTTGGACTGAAGGCCACGCCCTCTGGGCGGAAAACTTACGTCATTCAATACCGCATTCCCGGTTTGGGTAGGCGTGGTTTCGCGAAGCGCATTACGCTCGGCGAGCATGGCGTGCTCACGCCCGAAGAAGCACGACGGCTGGCGCGTCGCGAACTGGGAAAGGTCGCACAAGGATCAAATCCAGCTGCCGATCGCGCGGCTAAGAGGGCGGCTCCCACGGTCAGCGAGTTCGGTGAGCGCTATCTCGAGGACGTAGGAGTGACGCGCAAAGCAAGTACCGCCGTCGAGTACCGCCGGCTTTGGGATAAGCATGTGCTGCCGGCACTTGGATCGCGACAGGTGGCTGAAGTCGCGCAGACAGATGTTAGGCGGCTCCATCGATCGTTAGCGAAGACGCCATATCTGGCAAACCGACTTGTCGCGATGCTTGGCGCGTTCTTTACATATGCAGCCAGGGAGGGTGCTGCATCGCCTAACAACGTGGCGCACGGAGTTGAGTTCTTCCCCGAAAAGGCCCGCGAGCGATTTCTCACTCCGAAGGAGTTTGGTCAGCTCGGAAAAGCACTCGCACGTGCAGAGCAAAGCGGATTGCCGCCCGCTCCGAGCCATCGCCGCAAACCGAAAAGCAAAGCAAATGCAAAGCATCGACCAACGAATGCGGACACTCCAATCCCTGCAAATCCTTACGCGGTGGCAGCGATCCGACTGCTAACACTCACCGGCTGTCGCGAAAGTGAAATCCTATCACTCCGGTGGGATGCAGTTGACTTCAATCGAGGGTACTTGCGCCTAGCGGACAGTAAGACTGGCAAGAGCAATCGCCCGCTTTCTCAAAGCGCAGCAGCGCTGCTCGAATCACTTCCACGTATTCGCGGCAATCCTTATGTACTTCCTGGTGCCAAGGCGGGCCAGCATCTGAAGGAAATCAAGAGGATCTGGTATGCGGTGCGTTATGCAGCTGGACTCGAAGACGTGCGGCTGCACGATCTTAGACATTCCTACGCATCGGTTCCGGCGGCTAGCGGCGAATCGCTCTTAGTCGTTAGGTCTCTGCTCGGCCACAAGCGTCTCGCTACGACTGAACGATATGCACACCTCGGAGACGATCCCGTTAGGCGTGCCGCTGATCGTGCGGCATCGAGCATCGCCGGTTGGCTGATTGACGAGGCCAAAGGTTAGCTGAATCGCTTCGTGTGCGGGGCGAATAAGACGTTGCACTGTCGCTCTCAGAAGTCTTGCGCAGAATTGCGCGTTGGAGCAGCAGACCATCCGAGACTGCCCTCATGGGGCGAGTTCTCAGCGACGTTTCAGCACAACATGTAGCTGCGCGCCGCCGCCGCGAGGCCACAGTGCAGAGTAAGTAAGCCGTTCCAGCACAATAGGTTCTGGCACTTGCACTGTGACGCGGCATTACACGAGAGCTCATTGTTAGGAGCACAGAACCATGCGCTTTAAGTAGAGGCCAGCGCACGACGCTCGCGAGCGGAAGCATCACCGCAGTGAAAGGCTGTCAGAATCAGAACGTAGCTATCGGAGGACGGCACGTGAAGACTGCTGCGAATGAAGTCGATTCACCCCTCTCGTCTCCACTGCGAGGCGAGACAGCAACGACCTCGGAAGACGCACAAAGCGAATACGCGGCTGCGTATCACGCGCTGCGTTCGAAAAGTCCGCGAGCAACCACGCGCGCGCTCCTGGTCTTCAGCGCAATCATGAGGCTGCTCTCGAAAGGCTATACAGGAAGGATCACGATTCACACTGGACAAGGATTTGTCGGCGCGGATATCGACTTGGAAACATCACACAGAGTGGAGGGGCTGAAGTAGCTTCGCGCAAAAGTCACAACAACAACTGAAGCAACTCTTTTCCGGGGAACAGCGAAGGCGGGCCCGGACCTGTTGGACGGCTGAAGCACTCGGCGTCCAGCAAGGCCGGGCCCGTTTCGTTTGTGCAATTCACAGTCTACAAGGAGCCGCCTAACGAATCAGAGACGCGAGCTACTCGAGCCATTGGTGAAATAAACACTCCATTTATCGCCGCACACATGCAGCAGGAGGCCAGAGAATGACGAAAAGATCGAGCTTCTGCGGAAGAGCCTTGGCTTTATGCCTACTATTGTTCTTCGCTGCGGTGCTTGGGTGCACGGCAGAAAGCTCCGTGAAGCTAGCCGAGATTCGGTTGCGGCCAGGTTGCTTCCCCTCCGAATCCACATACACGATCTCTAACGCGATCCTAACGCCTAACGGGGTACACATTCCGTTCAGCGGTGGGCTGGTGTTGCGTTCGCTCAGTCAGGGTCGCGACACGCTGAAAGCGCTCGTCTACGACACGATTCCGGTAGGAACGCCCATAACAAGGCGGTATCACGTTCAGAGCGGTCCGCTCTGGGGCTTCGCACTAAGGGGCCCGCTCCTCCGAATTGCCGTTGAACCTCCACACAGACCCCAACCCAAAGATCACTGAGGACTATATGCTCAACCCATTCACCAGGATTTTCAATAAAGATCGACTGAATATCACCAAGTCTCAGGATGCGATTCGAGAGACTATCCACAACCCGACAAAGCTTCAGATGATCGATGCGGCTATTTCGCGAATCGACGCGGAGACGGCGCGCACCGACTCTCAAATAACCGACAATCGAGCACACATGGCCGCGCTCGATGGGCACCCGGGGAATCAGCCAGGTGCGGACATCGAGTCGAAAGGAAACATCAGCATTGCGACTACTTTCGGCGTTGCGGGGCTAGGAACTCAATACCTAGTCAACCAGGCCCCATTTGGAGCATACGGACCACTGGTCGTAGGTGCGTCGGCACTCTTCGTCGATCTCGGCTTAGGAGCGCTCGGGTACGCAGTTCTGCAGTCGCTCAACAACCACGTTAGGCCCGAACAAACGCTGCGCGTGGGCAAGCGGATCTCGCTCGCCGCAACGACCGTCGTGTTTGGGGCCGGTGGCCTCGCTATGTACGCGAGGTTTGCTACGGAATCGACTGGCGACATGTATTGGGGCGCAGCCTCGGTCGCAATGTGGGTGCTGGCCGAGCTACTGCCTTTTGCGGGCGGAATGTGGCTCTCGCTCGCGCGCCTCCGTGGATATCCACACGCGGTCAGAGCTGAAATAGGCGCACTGGAAGAGCGTCGCGTCTCGTTAGGCCAGTTTCGTGAATGGCTCCTTGCAGAACGCAAGGACCTCACGAAGGTGGATTCAACCAGCAGCGAGCCTGCGAAATCGGATTCGGTCGATGACGAGGGCGATGACAACACAGCTGGATCCAGCCGCATTCCCGTCAAAGTTGCGGGTCTTCTTTTCGCTCTCTCGACAGCGTCTGGCGTCGTTTCTGCACAGACGTGCGGCATTGCGAGCGATCGTGGTCATGTCGGCGTTCCAACAGCCAGGAAGGAGGCGATCGACATCAGCATCGCGCGCCTCGACGAGTTCGTCTCAACACGCGGCTGCCGCATTATCGTCGCGAGCGCGTTCACGGACGCAGGAGCATTTACCCAGCGGGTTAGCTTTGAGGTACCGCAACGCGGCGCTCGCCGGGACTGCTCCTCACGGCAGCCGATACATGTTGATCGCAAGCACGCCGCGCTCGCACCTATCGGCGGCTATCGCGAACACCTTCAGAAAGTGGCTCAAGACCAATGCCTAACGCATGAAGCACGACTGGACAGCTTGTTCAAATCTGCCTGGAATCGGCTCACGCGAGAGCTTCGCGCCGTCATTGGCCAGGAGCAGATTCTGACGCCAACGCGCATCGACATAACGGGGCAGATCAAGAGCTTCGCGGACGCTGGTATTCGTGATCTCCTGGTAATAACCACGGGAATTGACTTCTTCTATGGGATACCAGAAAAGCTCCCACCTGTCACGCGCGTGGTGTTCATGCTATACGAACCGAAGGAAGGTTTTGGCGGCCGCGGCGCTTCGGATGCAGCCTCTGAACGATGGCGCCGTGCCGGTGCGAGCGCGTTAGCTTATCCGCTGTTCACGCCTGGCATATGGACTCGCGCCCTATCAATTGCGCCAAGCTGACCGCCCCAAGCGAACGTTACGCATGATGGCCGGTCCGCGAACTACTTCGCGGACCGGCCATCTCTTTTGCATGTTTGCGACGTGTTGACTCGTTAGGCAGCTATGCTAAACTCAGTTTGGATGCACAAACGAGACTGGAATGAGGCCAGGCGTTTGCCCTGCTCGGTGGCAGACGGCTTGCCTCATTTGGGAGGCTATGCCGCCACCTCGGCGATTCGAGTGCCCTAACGAGAAGGAGCTGTCATATGACGGCAACGGTCGCTGTCGCAGACGGAATCACTGATGCTCAGTATGGCCATTTTCACCGTAAGATCGATGACTTAACACGCAGAGTTCGCAATGGTCATCCGCGCGGAATCGGCTGGGTGAACCACGAGATTCAGCGAATAGCCGAAGGTCGTGATGCTGAGATTGCTCACACGTTCCTCGTAACATCAAACGGGTTCTCCGCAGAGGACTGGGTGCGGTTCCTCGCTGAAAGTGCAGCGTTAGACATCACTAGTGACACCCATGAGACGTCGGTTCTCCTTCGGAGGGCGCAGCTCCGCATCAGCCGGCACGTAACGCATCGGCTGGTGATTTTGCCGAGCCGAACGGTGGCGCGTGAATGCGGTGTGCGAATAGCGGGACTTACATATACTGCGGTACAGGAAAGTGCTTTGCGTCGTAGCTATATCAAGCCAACGCTGGAGGATGTTCTTCTGGTTCGCCTCACAATCTCCGATGAGGACATCAAGTGGATGGGGTTATCCCACTTGGTTGGCATGCATGATCCTATTATGGATGCCTCAAATCGGCCTCGAGTTTTGGTTCACTTGCACGATCTGACGACACGCCACCGCTGCGCTTACTTCCATGACGGAAGTTCAGACGTGAATTGGGCTACTAGCGCTGTGGGCTTTGTCTTCCGAATGACAGGTTGATACATCCGAGCGTGCTTGTTTCGCACTGCCGAGGACGTTGCGCCTCGGCTTTTGTTTGCCCGGCCGCGCTCCGGTTAACGCACGATCGAGTATCGGTTGCGCTCGCCTAACGAGCCTCTCTCTCTACTGGCGCATCTACGCGCGACCTGCGAGACGTCCGCGCTTGCTGCAGCTCGCAGCAAGTCCCTCATGGTCAGGACCGCTGGGTGATCTCTTTCACATCCCTCACAGCATGATCGCCACGGTTCAGTTTCCAACCTGAATTTGCTACCCTAGCAAATAAGGCTTTGTGCACGACGCCGAGGCCATTCTTTCCCGACAGTCTTCGTGCAATACCTGCAACACGCCTTTGAGCCACATCGGCGGGCGCTCTCCTCTTTGAAGTCCGGTGACCTGACTTTGCTTCCTGAGTGTCGCCCATGGCCATAAGTGCCAGCTCATGGGTCAGTACTTCGTCCTCATCCAAAGCGCAAAGGGCAACCATGAACCTGACGGCTCTCAGGCCTTCGAGGTGACCGTCTGAAGCGTCAATCACTACTTGTCTTGCATAGCTATCACGGATTACAACCATCGCGGGTGTCTCGCCGACAGCTCTGCGCCACTGAACCGTGTACGGAGGATGCAGTTGCACTTCTTTCCCTGTGTCGAGCTCATACCACGCCCTAAGTCCATCGACAACGGCGTGGTATGCATCGGCCTCGTATCTGACATTCCAGGGCGTCTTGCCGCCACGCAGACGGTGGCCGACCATGGTTCGATCTTCGCTCGCGGTCGTAGTAACAAATCGCTTTTTGGACCTAACGCTGGTTCCTATTGCCTCAGTTAGGACCCTTCCGCCCACCACGTGTAGTGGTTCACTGGCTTTCTTTTGCTGAAGGAAGAAACTATTCCCTCGGTGTTCCCCTTTTTCAAAGTAATGGGCGTCTAGAAACACGAGCATACGCACGTCCGACCTCGCAAGCTTCTTGTACGCATCCTCGGCATCGATTGGCTTCCAGTGACCAGAGGCCGAGACTTGTTCGGGTGCCGCAATCCACAATGGAGTGATGAGAGGTCTCAGAATGTCGTGCCTCGAAGCGAGCGCACGAACCGCCTTGGGCAGCGCCTCTACCTCCACCTGCAAAATCTTCTGGTCGTCCTCGATAAGACCGGTTGCGGACAGGTCGCCTGAAAGCCACGTCAGGTCAGCCAGCGCGCGAAACAGGTTCCCTATTGAACCATCCAGGTCATCCACCAGGTAAATGACGTTAGGCAGCTTCATAAATCGCAACATCCTCTGATGGTGAGACTTGCTTCCCATTGACCAGTATTTGGATTTGGACCAAACGTGCTGTCTTCGTGACCAGCAATCATCCAGGCGATAGTCCTCAGTACTCCTTGCGTCCCAAAGGCTTCGCTGATATGCACCGCCCGCACAGGCTGTGGTGGACCAGTATCGGGGCTTCTTGGGTTTCTGACAAGGAATGTCGTTAGGTCTTCGTGTTGGCTGATCGTGAGTTCGACGCGCGGCAGTGAGTCCTGTGCCTTTTCAAGGTGTTGCCCGATCACATGCTTGATCGCGTTTCCAAGCGCAGCCATTAGCCACCTAGTTATGTCCCAATCGAATACCCGCCAGTCTTCTCCTCGCATATCGAAATCGTCGCGTAGTCGAAGCTGCGCCGGATTGACCACCACACTAGGTCGCTCGGAAGCTTCAACGATTTTCCGTGGAATGGGGGCTGGAGAACTCAGCGCCATGCGCGCCAGGTAGACTTTCCATGCAAGACCTACGAGCCGCTCGCACCACTCACTTAGCATGCGCCTACGGTGCGCGCGCGGCGGAAGAAACGTTCCGGCTAGTCCCGTCGGGTTTCTTCCGAAGTACAACGCCGCTGCGCGTACCGACCATGATATGAGGCTGAGTTGATCCGTGCGTCTGCGCAGATACTCCGGAAGGTGAACCAGGAAAGCGAATTCGTGCTGAGATACATCCTGAGCGCTTCGCAGAAATCGAGTGGGCAGCAACGCCTCGTACCTCTGAAACGCCTTCGGCGCATCGAATGTCATCCATTGGAGCAACTGCAGATCTGGCCAATTAGTGAAGGCCCCAGTGATCGTGCGACACGATTGCCACGTTAGGCCCGGCCAGGGAACATACACATAGACGGCAAAGTTCTTATGCTCCACTGAATCGCTATTTGCCGACAGAGCGAGCGATCGAAGCCAGACTAGATAACGTACAAATTCGACCTCGTGATGCTGCAATAGCTCACGGCTAATCCGAGCGTCAGTGGCAATTCCCGATTCCGCGCATAAGAGCTCTGTGATTCGAAACTGTGACGCTACATTGTTTACCACAGCGCGAAAATCGCGTTCGGTGGGACTCGTGCGCGTGAGGACGCCTTGTAGCTCTTTGTCTACCCGGTATACGCCCTCTGCTTTGAGCGCAACTATGCCAAGGCTCGCGCCTATTGCAGACCTGTACGCCGCTAGCCGACGCTGCAGCGAGCCATCATTAATCGCCACCATGACCGGTCTGTAGTCGCCACTGGCTACAACAATGTCTGAAAGCCCCAGCAGTGCCGGCTCTTCAGCAGTTTCTCGAATGTATTCGTAAGCCCTGTGTGCTTTGAAGAACTCAACTGTCTCCTTTAGTCGCTCCTGGTAGGCGAAGCATGAGTAGTGCAACTGCTCGCGATCAATCTCAAGAACGACATACCACAGAGGTTGTCCCGGCCCAGCAGCACGATGATGTCTCGCGTTAGGCGCAAAAATTGGCTCAAACAAGTCGTAGAACGCCCTATTGAACAGAGAGACGTCCGCGATTGCTGCAGGCGCGATGTAGTTCTCCGCGCGGTAAAAGGTGCCGTCGAGGAGCCAGTGCCTCGTTGGGTCAGTGGTCCCGCCTATAACAAAATCAAAGCCTTGAAAGCTCTTATCACTTCCCGGCTTCCGAAATGCGCTAAGAAAGGCCCGCAGGCGATCGTGAAACTCGGTCCCCGTGGAAGAATGGGCCGGCTCGATACTGCCTAACGGATTTACGCCTTGCCCCATTCGCTGGCGAGAAGTCTCACGCGCTGGCGGCCACTGTCGTGCAAGCCAACAATGGCGGGTCGGTCAGTTGACATCGGCTCCGCATAGTTAGCGTCGGTAACTAGTGTACGTGGTGCGGCCCATGCATCGGAGTAAGATCATGCACGAAGCTAGGATCGTTAGGCTCATTGGTTGCCGCCCAGCCATGCAGCACGGATGGCAGCACGATAACGAGCGCGAGCCCCGGTAGTGGAAGTGTCCCTCGACGCGTCTGTAGTTCCATGTGTTCAACCACGTAGAAAGACAGGAATTTGTGAGTGTGCGTGTCGGTGCGCTCTCCGGGCCGCAGGTCGGTTGACCGGTAACAGATTCGCTTCAGCATGCGCAGAATCGGCTGCGGCAGGCGCACAACGACATAGCCTGATCTAAGCAACTTGATGGAACTAGTCATTGCTCTACGACTCCTCTGGCTATGGCCCTTAGCCATTCTGTGGTTGATGACCGTAGCGTCTCAGTAATCGGAGCATCAAACGCCTTCTCGACAACGCCCCCAGGCGCAGCCACACGTCGCCGATACTCGGCGGGTTTCAGATCGAGTTCTCGTAGCGCGGCCATGGTCGCCATCACGCACTGGGCGGCGATCTGAGCCCCCTCAGAGGAATCAATACCAACTTCCGACGCAAAATGTTCAAGACCCTCCAAAAGAAGACAGGTCACGGCAGGGGTGCAGCCACTTAGGACTGACCACATGTCGAGCTGATCCTCGGATTCGACCACTCTTACGGTTCCCAGCTTCGATAACACGTCGATCGCGACCGACGTGCAGTCAGGTGCAGCGCCGGGTGGGCTCAGTAAAAGCGTTGTTGCCTGCCCAACAGCAGCATTCACACTAGTGACTGCTCGCAGCAGACAAGCGTGTCCGCTTTGTAAGTCTCGGCCGATGTCGTCAAGCCTAACGCCGGCGGCTAGACAGATGAGGATTTTCGAGGAATCAAGCTGGTTTAAGTGTTCCGCTATGAAGGGCGCAACCTGGACGCCCCTCACAGATAGAAATATCGGAGTGCACTTCATCAGGACATCCGTAGCCTCTGCAGCGAGCTCAATACCCGTTAGGCTAGCAATTCCTTGCGCCTTTTCGAGATTTCGATCAAAAGCTAGGATCCTTTTCGAATAACCAGCGCGTGACATTCCCATAGCGACTGCACCGCCCACGTTTCCAAGACCGATAATGCCTATGATCGGGAATTCAGACACGTTTGTCTCCGGGCGGCTTCCAGTATCTGCGGTGCTTATCGCACTACAGCTTTGGCGTCGGCCGCCGGCAGCGAGTCCGCGAGATTCTGGAATGCGCCCTTTTGGACAACTCGCATTCGAAGTCCCCGTTTGATGTCGCCGTTTGGATCAAAGGTCGTTAGGCCGGCGACGCCGTGAAAGTCTCTAATGTCTGCCATTCCGCGCTGAATGTCCGGTCCTGTGAACCCATTTGAGTTCTCGACTGCACGCTTGACAAGTAGCACGCAGTCATAAGCCTGCGCAGCGACGAAACCAGGATCGCTTTGGTACTTCGATTTAAATGCGGTGCTGAAATTTGCGACCAGTGAATCACTACTCGAGATGTCGAAGCCCGAAGCCAACGGGTATACCACGCCTTCGACAGCACTACCGCCAATTTGCACGAACTGCGGGTCTTCCACCGTCGTTGTTGCAAAAGCAGGTGTTTTGATTCTCAATTCTCTCGCCTGGCGCAGGGCCAGAGCCGCATCCTTGTAGTACCCTACGATGTAAAGAGCCTCGGGCTCCTGATTGTGGACTTTGGTCAAAATAGTGCGGAACTGCGAAGCGTCTTGCGGATAACGCTCGCGGGCGAGCACCGCACCGCCACGAGCGCGAAACGTTTTATCGAAGACGGTCGCGATCCCTTCGCCATACTCGTTCTGGACTTGGAGGATCGCCACGCGCCTGATACCGCGGTTATGAATAAACTCCGCCATCGCTTCACCCTCGAAGTTATCCGAAGGGAAGTTGCGGAATACATAGATCCCTGCCGCCGAAATGTCTGGCGCCGACGCGGTTGGAGAAATCAGAACAACTTGGCTGCGCTCTGCGATAGGAGCTGCTGCAAGCGTTACCCCCGAGGTGATGTCGCCGATAATAGCCGGTACGCGATCCACGTTAATTAGCTTCTGTGTGGCAGCGACTCCCTCCCGTGCTGCGGCCTTACTGTCTTCATACACAACCCGGACCTGTCTACCACTAATGCCCCCCGACGCATTGATCTGATCAACAGCCAAGTCGATGCCCTGACGCGCTGATGTCCCATAGCTCGCGGCATCTCCAGTCAGTGGCAGCAATGCGCCAATGGTGAACGTATCAGGCGTCTTATCACAGGCGCCTAACAGCAACCACAAGAAGTTCAGCGAAAGTCCAAGCAGAGCGGTTCGACGCTTCATGTTCAAACCTCCGACGCGTTAGGAACTTTCGTGTCCCATGAATGGAGTGGCGCCGAAGTCGGAACCGCAACAAGTACGGGCCCACGGCGCAGTAACCGAGGTAGTTCCTGGAAAACAGTGCGACGGCCGTCGGCGTCAAGTGCGCTTATAGGTTCATCCAAGAGAGTCACGACTGACTCTGTTTTCCACATCACGAGTTCAAGCGCAAGCCGCTGGCGCTCTCCGGCACTCAGATCGCCGATTTTCGTTCGCGCAAGGTGCGCCAGCATTCCGCGATGCATGTCGATCCTGAACAAACGTCCGACGTCGTCGACCGTTAGGCTAGGAAACAGAGTTGGCCGGTCGCTTAGAAGCGCGCAGGGTCGGCGCCAGCTTGCAAGGCTTTGCACTGACTTGCCAAGGATCTGTATTTCGCCTGTTGACGGCGTTAGGCCCACGATGCTCTCTAAGAGGCTCGACTTACCCCACCCGTTAGGCGCACGCAACATCGCTAATTGTCCTGATTCGAGGCCAAATGTCAGCCCCTCGCTACCAAAGAGACTATTGTGGCGCCTTCGAACGTTAAGGTTTTGGATCTTCATACCTGAAGGGGCACCAACGCCGAATAGTTGCCACTTCGTTAGGCTTCCGCCCCTTCCGAGATCGGAATCCACTCGCTGAGCAGTTGGATAGCTGGAGCCTACCCAGTCCTCGAAGGGATCGCGCACGGACGCCACTTCGCGATGGCTCCGCGATATTTCTTCCACTTGCAATGTTGCGTCTCTCAAGTGCCATACTCTGCTGACGAGATCCACTAGTGCCGGGACATTCAGATCGTGCTCCACGATCACGAGCGTGCAGCGCCGCATCTGGACCATTCGCCGTAACTCAGACAACAAACCCGCAACGCCGCGAGCATCCAGTCCGCTTAATGGCTCGTCTAAGAAGATTACTTCGGCGCCTGTTTGGAGTGCTCGTGCGATGTCAACGCGCTTTGCCTGTCCTAGCGAGATCTGATCTGCATACGCGTTTGGAAGAGCATCGAGCCCACGGTCCGACAAAGCCCGACTGACCCTCTCTTGGTTCGTGAGTTCTAGTCGTCGCATTCTGAAACGACGCAGTACCGAGAACGCCGGGCCCTCGCCTGCCTGGTTAGGCGTCGCGACTGCCACATTGTCACTAACCGTTAGGCTTCCGAAGAGGCGAAGCTCTTGCCACGTGCGCACAACCCCCTCGTGTGCGATTCGTTCTGGCACAAAACGATTTGGAACGCGGCCCGAGTTTGTCGAAAAGTCGTAAGTCCGAATGACGCCCGGCTTCACCCTGAGTGACAGCGCGCCACTGTCAGGTGGCATGTGGCCAGTCAGGATACTAAGAAGCGTTGTCTTCCCAGAGCCATTGGCGCCTCTCAGAAGTACGACTTCTCCACGTCGGAGCTCTAGAGAGACGTTTCTCAAGACGGTTCGTCCAGCGAAGGACTTGGACAAGCTCGCGGCAGTCAGGATCACCGAGCCGCGCCTGGTCGCTGTCTCATCTTGGTCCGCTTGTGAAGCCGGCGTGAAGTTCATCTAGTTGAAGCGGTATTCGCCCGCGATACCTTGAGGCCTCACATGCATCATTACGACCATTAGAGCGCCGTAGGCGAGTAACCTGATTGTACCGACTGTGGAACCTGGAAGGTCAGCTAGACGCAGTAGCTCACCAATTGTGAGTAAAGCAACAGCTCCGATGATTGGACCGCGGAAGTTCCCAACGCCTCCGATCAACACGAAGCTGAGCATCATTATGGACTCGTCTAGGCTTGCGGTTTTCGCATCGACGAAACCGACGTATGCCGCGTAGAGCGTGCCCGCGATTGCTGCTAGCGCGCAACCAATAGTCAATGCCTGCGCTTGCGCAGCGCGCGTGTTTTTCCCAAGACCACGAGCGCACGTCTCGTCATCGCGAGCAGCTTTGAGCAAACGTCCCCATGGCGAGTTTTGTAAACGTGATACCATCACGGCTGCTGCTACAGCGACGGCGCCGGCGACAAACGCGAGTTCACCATGTGTGTCGAGATTGAACCAGAGCAACGACGGCGAACGCTCTACCGTTAGGCCAAAGGAACCGTTCGTTAGGTTGCGCCAGGTTCCTGGTGCCGCGTCTGGCGACCACCAATTCTGGAGCAGAGTCACAATCCAAATCTGCGCGGCCAGCGACAGCAGAACGAACGAGTCTCCCTTAAGGCGCTGAATTGGCAGCGTGAGCAAGACACTGGCGACAACTGAGACTGAAGCAGCAAGCAGAATACTTGTACCTAATCCCAGCTCAGCGTGCAGTGAAGCAATCGCGTAGGTGTATGCTCCTAGCGCGAAATAACCAGCGTGCGCGAGCGTTAACAGACCTGCGTATCCAACTATCAAGTTCAAGCTGAGTGCTAACGTGGCGTACACGCTGAAGTAAACGGCGAGGTGCATCGCGTACGTCATCGTGACGCTGCTCTTGAGGTGCCAAGCGCGATCTGAGAGCGAGTCAACAGAAAAATCATCAATACCCCGAAAGTCACAGCCTCCTGCCATTGGGCGGATGCAACTAGTACCACCGTTGACCTCACTACTCCGAGGGCTATACCAACGAAGATCACCCCAGCAAAGCCAAGATCTTTCCCAACAAACACCGCGACCATGGCAGGCATCAACGATACGAGGCCCTTCTGCGGATCAGTTCCAACATCGAACCCGCGCGTTAGGCTGCCAGCCGCACATAGAAGGCCCGAGATCCCGAACGCCCAGCATCGCAGTGCGTTTGTATTCAGCCCTTGAATGGACAGTTCGCGAGAATTATCGCCGAGTGCGCGAAGACGCAGCGCGAGATTGCTTGAACGAAGCCATAGTGCGGTCCCAGCAATCACTGCAACCGAAATCACGACAGACATTACTTCGCCCTGAGCCAAGACTGTGCTTCCGAGAACAAGACCTTCGCTCACGCTCTGATGCAGCTGTCGTGTCTCGTTTCCACCGACAAGTACAGCGACTTGGACGAGACTTACATAAATACCGAGCGATGATGCCAAGTGGACCGCCCAACTAGCGCGTCGAGTTTCCAGGCGACGATGGTTAAGGACTTCGCATCCAAGCGAGATCAGGGTCCCTGCAATCATTGAGATGAGTACGCCGGGAATCGTGGACAAAGCCGCCTGAAGCCACAGCGACATGACCAACGGAGCAATGACGAAGATCGCGCCTAACGCGAGATGGATGACGCGAGTCGCTGAATACGTGATCCAGAATGCCAACGCGAGCACCGCGATTTGAAGCCCTTCTGGTACGCCTCGCGCTAATGCATCCAAAGGACCTCCCATGATTGAAAGACGTCGGCTAGGCGGGAGCTGCTCGGCCGCTTTTAGCCAGCCAGGGTGCGTTGCATGGCTCGCTAGCACTCGTCCTCTTTTCGAGCACTCCTACTTATAAGGGCAAACCAGCCCATGTTGCACTGACGCGCGGGCTGTGTGGCACGAATTGTGAACTCCCTTAAGGTCGCGCGGTACCTATACTTACGCGCTGTCTGGCAGTGCGTAGGACCAAGAAGCTTAGCGGCGAGCGCTGCTGAACTCGTGCTGAAATGATTGACCGAGGTGTATGAGTATGGTAGCCTGCACGCTGGGGCTCCCAAACCAGGGATTAGCAAATGCCGGGAACGCGGTCACATCCCATTCATGAAGAGGGACGCCTCCAGCGTGGTGATTCTGTTCTGACCGCACCGACGCGGTCGGAACCGAACACTGCTAAGGAGGAGCGTATGAAAGTCGTTTCCGTTCTTGATCCCATGCGCTGGTCGATCGGCCTCATCGCACTGATCGTTGCGCTAATTGTCGCTGATCAGTTGGGAGCAAACATCAGTCGGTTCTTTGTCTACCCGATAATCGCTTGCATCCCTGTCCTCGGGATCCTACTGATTCTGCAAGCATGGCAAACAATCAAGACCCGACGCTCTCACTCCTCAGTGCCGCACTCCTCGTAATCTTCACGACGGCGGCGGCGGCGGTTTGGGCGTTCTTTCTCATCGTGCCAAACTTGACCGGCGAGGCTGCATACTCGCCATCGTTCACAGATGCCGTCTGGTTCACGTTACAAACGATTACGACAACTGGATTCGGTTCACTACCAAGTCGGGTCTGGGACGAAACACCGGCATTGAAGTGGCTTTCCAATGCACTGATGGTGACGGCAGTTCCGGCCTGGACGATCGCACTCAGCGCGTTTTTTGATCTGCTTCGGCGTCCTCGCGAGCCGCGTTAGGCAAGCGCCGCCAATCTTGGCGGCGTTTTTTTGTTGAACGATGATGACCGAGCACGCGTTCACGCTGCAGCCTGCGGTCCGCGATAGAGCGTGCGGATAATGGGAACAATCACTCTGGCAATCCCATTGCAGTAAGTGCCAATTCGCTTTAGTTCGTCTCCATCAACGCTACCGTTCGTTTCGGGAGCCGTCTCGTTCTCCTTGTCTTTCCCGTTATTCTGGTCCCGCTTCGATTTGAGCATTCCGAGAGCGCATAGTAACAGTCCGTAGCCAAACCAGAACTTAACGAGGGCTTTGTCTTCGTCCTTTGCCTTGATGAGTTCCGCTATCAAATACTGATTGTTTTGATTTGCGAAGTATTCGAGCTGGCCATTGTCGTCGTGCCGGATCTGCAATGAGATTTCCCCATCTTCGGAAGTCATCCATCTCAGATCCGGAATGGCTAACTGCGCGACCTGATTGCCATGCTTCTTTCGATCACCGTTAGGCTGTGGCCTTGGTCCTGGCGGCCTTGGGTCTCGGTTCTGTTCCCGGTCAGCAATCAGAGTGAACTGAGAGACGAATGGATTGCCACGAGCTTGTCGCTGGACGTCGCTGACGGTCGTTTTGATAGCGATCCGGTCCCCTGGGTTCGCGTCCCACGGCGGTCGCACAAGCGCTGTAAACCGACCATTCCAGAGGCTTGAACTCTCAATGAGATTCGGTGGCACAACATCTAGCGCGCCTGGTGAGTCGCCCCGCTTGAAATAGTCGTTAGTGGCGTCCGTCTCGAACTCGACGCGGCAGGTGCGATTTACCGGGCACTTTTTTTCAAGGCCAATAGAGGGTTCCTTCACCAGCCTGAAATACGTGGGGAACTTCTTGCCCACGTAGGGTTGTTCGTTTCCTGGCCCGATCTTCGTAGGCAGTCGGTCACCAATGCCGAACAAACTCGCTAATGTCGGGTCGGCCTTCAGTAGTTCGCTGAAGAGATTCTTCGTCTCCGTATCGTCGCTGAGAGTGTCTTCGATCTCCTTCTTTCGCCTCGCGGCATTCAGCTGTCGAAGCCCAGGGTGATCTCGTAAGGTATCCTTCAGATGGTCAAGAACCTCGTCATAGACTTCGTTCTTTCGAACGCGATCTCGCGAGGCCATGAAGAAATCCTCGCGCACCGTTGGATCCATACCTGTACAGTCAACGGAAACGAGGAGATGGTCCTTTAAATAGTCGAACTTCAAGTGACGAGAGACAAAGTCTGCGGGCAAACTGCCGTGCGACTGACCATTCACAGTAAAGAAGACTCCGTGGGGTACGTGCCGTGCATCGATACCATGCCGGAAAACGGCAATCCTATACGGCAGTGCACCCACACCTGCCAAATTGAGATCAGCGAATGCCGGGAACCCTGGCTCCACCTTTGCGTCCTCAGGCGCGTCTTCGGATGCGATGGTCGCCCACACGCCAGCTATTGTGGTACTGAAGTAGTTAGCTCGGTAGTCGCGCGTCTCCGTTAGGCGGAACGGCAGGCATGGAGAGTGGAGAAAACGTTCAAGCTCGTAACGTGCGTCGGTGGTGGCGATGCTTTTCGCACGCCAACGGAAGTTATAGAGCTTTACGCACGTACCGTGTCGTAGCTCCGTCGCATATGCGCGCGGGCGAACGCTGCGTCGATCCTCAGGTAGAACGTTGATACCTTCGGCGCCAAAGCGCGGCACAGTCCCGTTAGGCGCAAGATAGACATACATCGAGTTCTTGCGGCCAGCTGACGGCTTCATCCGCCGAACCACCGTAAATCCCCACAGATCACGACTACCATCCTCACCACGGGTCGGCGCGTTCGGATGTCGTCGTGATGCGATGAGCTGCATGTTCAGCTCACCGCAGAACTGGAGGACGCCAGTCCCACCGGAATTGAATTTTCCCTGGACGAACGGAATCCGAAGCTTGTTCGACCGGTTCAGCGACATGAAAGTGTCGGGGAACGAATCAGGGGTCTGACCTTCACCCTCGTCCACTATCAGATAGCTCGGCGCTGTCTTCTCGCCCACGGCGATCAGATGTAGCTTCGCGGCGAGCTCGGTCCGCTGCTTGGCGTCAAGGTTCCCGAGCATTCCATCACGGACTCCAAAGAAGCGCTCCACTGCTTCAGCCATTGTCCTGGGAGCTTCTGAACCCTCCGGATCGATGCCAGCCTTGAACGCTTCAGCCATCAGCACAGCGTCGATACCGTTAATGAGTTTCTCGACGAGGGCCGCGGTAGCTTCGGTTTGCTGGTTGCCCACGGTCGAAAAGTTGTTCTCCATGTCCCCAAGCGGCCGCCATACCGCTTCATTGTCGAGACCAAGTCCTGCGCGCTGCAGGATTGTGTCTGCTTGGTGCTCGTCCTCAGCTTCCATTAGCGCGTCGAATAAGTTCTTCGCATCGTCCATTTCGATCAGCCTCACGCAGTGACCGCAAGCCGCGCCGGCTTGCTTGAGTTAGCCTTCTCCTCTCGCGCTCCCACTCCGAGCGCATTTTTCAACACAGCGAGTGTTTGAACTCGCGCCTGACGATTAGAAACAACAGAGCCGGCAGTGATGCAGACGTTGTCCCAGAGGGGATTGACCTTTGCACCTACAGCCTTTCTCCAGTCGACGTCACGCAGTGGGGCGAGGCGGTTCTGCCAGTTCTTCGGATACTCCTCGATTAGCGCCCGACCAGCGCCACCAAGCGCACGCATAATGACAGCGTGTGTATTGATTTTCTCCTGACGTAGTTCGGCGGCCTTCATGTCACCGCTCTGAACGCGACCCCAATCAGGTATCACCTTCGCTAATGCGGTCCAGTACTCGATCGCTAATTCACGCTTTGCGGCGTAACCGTTGCTGCCGCGCTTGTCGATCTTGTCGCCCAGAAGTTCCTCATTCGCGTCATACAGAGTCGAAAGAGTGAACAGCTTCGGGGATCGCAATGGAATCGTGATCTTTTCTCGGTCGAGCATGCCCCGGAAGACGGCAACTTCCTCTGACACTTCCATCGTTAGGGCCGAGAGATTGTCACGATGGTCATAGAGCACGTCCAGTGACTTGGAGGTCTTGTGCGCGTATCGGTTGAGATCCGTGAACATCTGCTGGAGGCGCTCAAGGTTCTCGGTTTCAAACAACAGGACTGAGATCCGGTCCTTACCGAGTGCGGGATTCTCTTTAACTGCGGCCGCAATGCCCGCCGAGCGATGCTGACCGTCGTTGATGATCAGCTCCAAATTGTCAAGCTCGATTTCGAGCAGTCCGATGTCCTGCTGCCCGTCCATCGATTTGAACTGGTGCTCGGCAGTGAAAGAAGCGGTTATCGATGAGAACAGGTATCCTTTTTCGTTATCCAGGATGTATTTGGCGATGTCCGGGACACGCGCGCGATTGAGAACACGCTGTGCACGAAGTTCGGGAGTGACCTGCTCCCAGTCGTTGAAGCGGAATAGACGAGGCACTTCCGCCATGGCCAGACTGATCGAGTAGTAGGTCTTTCCTCCCATCGTCCCGCGAATTGCTGGAATTGAGACTTTCATTCAAACCTCCAAATAGCTGAATTCGGTTCCGCATATCGTAACAGCTCTCTTGAATGAGCGCAAGAGCTGTTGTCGATCTGGCTGACAGCTCCGTGGCGTTCTCAGTAGAGCTGTGTGGTCACCAGCCGCGCCGCGACCTGATTTCGATGTCCTATCAGCTTGCGATGTCGAGGTTTAGCCCATCACCCGAGCTACGAGCGGCCACGTTCTCCTTCCTCGCAGATGGAGGTTGACGCGAATGCACCCGTGCACCATAGTGGTGAATACTTCACCACTATGGTGATGTCTGATGCGTGTGAAGAAGCGTCCCGTCAAGGCCGGTCGCCTAACGATCACGTTAGGAACCGATCAACGGCGGTTGATTGAAGCCATTGCCATCGAACGCCGCACATCCGCGGCTACCGTTATCCGATGGGCCGTTGATGCGTACCTATCGCAGAACGCGAGCAATACTCATTTTCACGCGCCAATGGAATGACAACCAACCACGTAGAATCAAACGGTGTGCGCGCGGCACAGTTGCTTGATCCTTTCGCGACCCTAACGGACGCGGCCCTCGATCGGGCTCCCATCTGCGGTTGGACCCATGACTTTTATCGATATCCAGCGCGCTTTTCCCCGTCTTTCGCACGTGCTGCGATTGAGCAGTTTTCTTCGCCCGGCGATCTGATCGTAGACCCCTACATGGGTGGCGGGACAACAGTCGTTGAGGGCATGGTTGCTGGCCGCGATGTGTTAGGCAACGATTTGAATGCCCTCGCGGTCTTCATCACGCGGGTTAAGACCGGTGGTCTGTCGCCTCGCGAGGCTTCCGCCGTTCGTGTGTGGGCGGAACGAACAGTGCCGACGCTGAGCTATGCGACGCCTAACGATTTGGTGGCGCCATTTATCGATACCGCCAAAACCAAGAATCTGTCTGCCTATCGAGCGCGGTTTCTAAAAAAAACTATAGCGGCCGCACTCGCCACGATCGCGGATCTTCCCTTAGGAAGGGCGCAGATGTTTGCTCAATGTGCCGTTCTTCGCGTGGGTCAGTGGGCGCTCGATGGCAAAAAGAAACCGACGTCTCCGTCTGAGTTTCGTAGCAGACTGGGGCGCCTAACAGTCGAAATGCTGTCATCGCTAACCCGCTTCTCAACAACAGCACGGCGACACGGCGGACGTGCGACTCTACTTAACATGGACGCCGCCGTCCTCGACCAGGCGGCGTTCTTCCGGCATAACAAGAAAAGAGTATCACTTGTCGTCACGAGTCCACCTTATGCCGGCGTGCACGTCCTCTATCATCGATGGCAAGTAGACGGTCGCCGCGAAACGCCCGCTCCGTACTGGATCACGGGCTGCAAAGACGGACAGGGCGCATCCTATTACAACTTCGGAGATCGGCGTCAGGCCAACGCCGATCGCTATTTCGACATGTCGTTGCGAACGCTGTGTGGAATCCGAAATGTTCTACGAGACGGTGCGCACGTTGTGCAGATGGTGGCTTTTAGCCGACCGGACGAGCAACTGCCCAGGTATCTCCATAACATGTACCTGGCGGGTTTTAGCGAAGTGTCGTGGGCTGGGAAAGACCGGATATGGCGACAGGTGCCTAACCGTAAGTGGCATGCAACTTTCTTTGGACGCACCAACGCCGCATGTGAAGTTGTACTCGTTCACCGTGCTGTGTGACGGCGGGCACAACGGCAAATTGCGAGAAACAACTCCTACCTAACTCAGACATGCTAGAGCGAAAGAAACTGCGTCGAAGATATTCATGCGCGGGTCCTCGCTCATCCATGGTTTCCGATACCGAGGCATGCGCGGGGCGAGTTCTGGGAAGATGTTCGTAATCGCCATCGCTATTTCGAATTTCGTTAGGCCGTAATCACGGAACGTCTCGCGGACCTGTCGCCGACTTACCATTCGAATCGCGAAGCCTTTCGATAAAGCATATCGAGCAAGCGCTACAATGCGATTGCGAGCTCTCTTCCCTCGTCTGGTCTCATTCACATCCTCCAGCACTATTAAGTTCGGGCGATATCGATCAACAAACGTCTCGACGCGCGCAACTAGCGCTTCATTGCCGCTCGACCAAACCTTCGCAACGCCCCATTCGATCAGTTGGTCGTTGCCTTCGATTACGACGAATCCGAAGCCGTTCGATGTTGGATCAATGGCAAACGTTCGCAGCTCTTTGTTAATACGATCGGTCATTGACATTGCTACATATCTGCCTCCAGGATTCTTCGTATAGACGCCATCTTTTGATCACGCAGCGCTGTTCGAGGCCTTTCTTCCAGCCTAACGAGCATGCGAGTGGCTCGCACTCGAACATTCGTAGCCAATTTGCTGTGAATGCCCGCGTAGATGCGACGGATGGAAATCCCGAGCACGATTTCGTACGCAATCGCTGTTCGTAAGACCGGCCTACGTTCACCGGTTTCGTGACGAGAGACCAGCGCTCCGCTTCGAGCGCCAAGAAGCGCAGCCACGTCGCTTTGTGACAGCCCCGTCCGGCGGCGATGCGTACGCAGGTAATTTGTAAGTGGTGTGTGCGACATCAATACTGATTCCAGCCTAACGCGCACAGCCGCTCGACCAAGACGAGTAATCTTGCCGGCAACGGCAAGCTAGTCTCTAAATCACACCTCGGGTGGACATTGGGGATGTCTAAAGCGTCGTCGATACGTTAGGCGGCTTGCTTGGCTGAACTTGTTATTTCGCGCTCGCCGCCTATCGACACATCCCCAACGTCCCCGTCATCCCCAATATCGTACCTTTCAAAGAGCTGTCGAAGCTTCGCTTCTTCAGTCGCTGGAATGACAAAGGTGCCGTGGCTTTTTGCTGGCACTAATGACAATCGGCTGCGTATGAGTGCGCCGATCCAGCGAGGTGTTGGTGGTCGACGATATTCCTCGCCGTAGCGGCTGACGAATTTCTCCGTTATGTCCTTGACCGACAGAACGGCGCCATCTCTCCACAAATCATGAATTGCTTGGAGCAACTGAGCCTCGATGCTCATGCTTCGTTCCGTTGCAATAATCCCGCTGTACCTTCTCGCTAGAGCGAGAACGCTCTGTTTAACAGCCTCGGTTTCTATTGTAGCGAGAAGGGGAGAGAAAATCTGAGCAATTCGCGGTTCGAGCGACCTGTCCGCAATTGACTGAAGGTCCCGCGGTCGATTCAGATTCCTGAACCTAAACATGAGAAGTTTGTTTCGAAGCTCAGTTGCCTCATCTGCGAACTTAGTTGGCAGGTTGAGAGGAATCTCGGCTCGCGGAGGTTGTCGACCCATATCCTCAGTGATGCAGCGACTTTCCAGAGCCTTGTCGGAGAAATTGGTGCGCGAAGCGATGATCTTCGGACCAAACACGTGGAAGGCGCGAGGGTTGTATTCCTTCGTTGGCGTGGTTTCGCTTCGCAGCACGGGAAAGCCTCTCGCGTTCCCGTTATTTAGGATCTTCACAATCTCCGCTTTCTCGTCCGACACTCTGAAGTCGCTTTCGTCGAGAATCAGCGTGCCTCGAAACGCATCGAGAATTCGGAAGATTGGCGAAACGGTTGACGCGCCGCTCGCGAAGATGGGTTTGTAGCAAAGTGAGCCAACTGTGAGCAGATAGCGTGACTTACCGCTTCCGAAGTCGCCCCTAACGCGAAGGTAAGGCACTTCGTTGAACGCGTCGTATATCCAACTGAAAAGCACATAGTGCGCTGAGATCTGCTCGAACGCCTCGCTCAGGTCACAGTATCGATGAATGAACGCGCGTACTTCGGCAAGCAGCTGCTCGTCCGACTCATAGTCGCGTGGCTCGGCAGGCAGGAGAACAACACCGTGCGCTAGCAAGTTGTTTCCAGCGGAGTAGGGCACCAGTCGACGCCCGTCGCCCAGGAGCACGGTGCGAGCCACGTGCAGGTCGCCGTCCTTCCACATCGCGAAACTCGTCGTTCGCGATTTCGGTTGGTGTAGCATCTCAACAATGGCGCCGTCGTCTAACGTGATTGAACATATTGTTGTTAGGCGCTCGTGGGATTGATTGGTCTCAGCCATCACTTCCAGCGTAGTGGCAAGCTAGTCGCGGCCAAGGTGGTCAAGTTTGCCGAACTTCTATTTTTCGGCTGTCTTGGCGTCCGAGCGAGCGACGTTAGGCTTAGTCCGATGCCAGACCTCGAACGCGTGAGAGAGCTTCTTCAGAGACCTGACCTTTCCGACGATGAGGCAGAGGTTCTTAGAGCCGCGTACCGCGCCTTAGCGGAAGTCATACTGGAAACAATCGAGCGTTTTAGTTCGGCGGACGATGGAGATAGACGTGACAGGGCGCCTAACGCGGTCATCGACGTTGATCATGCGTCTAGATCATGATACAAAAAAAGACAATGCGGGGAATCATTTACACGCGAGTGAGCAGTGAGGAGCAGGTTGAAGGAACGTCGCTTGCTCTCCAGGAAGAGTTGTGTCGTAAGTACTGCGAACAGAAGGATATTGAGGTCGCGGCTATCTTCAGAGAAGAGGGAGAAAGTGCGAAGGATCTGTCACTCAACAATCGGAAGCGGTTTCTTGAATCGCTTGAGTTTTGTCGTAAGCACAAAGGCCAATTACAGGCTTTTGTCGTCTTGAAGGTCGATAGGTTCGCGAGGAACACCGACGATCACTTCGCAGTAAGGAAGATCTTGTTAGGCTACGGGGTTACTCTGCACTCGGTGACTGAACCTATCGGGAACAAGCCGGCAGAGAAGTTTGTCGAAACGGTTTTGGCTGGCGCCGCCGAGTATGACAACGCGATTCGGAAGCAGCGCTGCACGGATGGAATGCTCGCGCGGATCAATCAAGGCATTTGGCCCTTTCATCCACCTATCGGCTACGTCTGCGCCCAGTTCAAAAGGCGAGGCGAGAAGAAGACGCGGCCTGACGATCCTGACGAACGACTATTCCCGATTCTCCAGCGTGGTCTGCGCGCCTACGCACGAGGTGAAGTCACGACACTGTATGGTCTCGCAAAGCAGCTTGATGTCTGGGGCCTGGCTGAAGCTCGCGGCCGACGAGCGACACCACAGTTCGTTGATCGGCTGCTTGGACGTTCCTCAAGATTTTACGCAGGGATAATCGTAAACCCTTGGACTGGCGAGGAACGGCCCGGCATTCATAACGCGATGATCACGCGGGACGAATTACATCAGATTCACGATCGCCGACTTGGAAAGGCTTCGAAGCGCAAGCGCCACGATCCATTCAACCCGCAGTTTCCTTTGCGGAGAACGGTGCGGTGTGCCAGCTGTGGGTTGTTTCTCACAGCTGGTGTGTCTTCGGGCAATGGAGGCTCATATGCGTACTACTTTTGCGCGCAAAAGGGCTGTTTCGCACAATCAAAAGGAATCCGAAGGGAGCTTCTCCATAGCGCATTCCTGAAATGGATGAAGCGCATCGCACCGACACCTAGCCAGCTGCAGTTGATCGTTGAAAGCATCCATGAAGTTTGGAACGAGAGAACAGCCGTCCACTCGCAGCAGCGCGCGGACAGGGAGCGACGGCTCGCAGTCCTCATGGCACGACGCCAACGCGTCTGCGACATGCGAGAGGACGGAACCTACAGTGCAGAACTCTTCCGTGAGCGCGTCGGCGAAATAGATCGTGAGATCGGTCGCGCACAGCGCGTGATTACTGAACCGCTAGCGGATACCATCGATGTGGATCGCGCGGTCGAATCAGCGAAATGGCTTGGCTCGAACCTCATTCAGCTTTGGAGTCAAGCGCCACCTACTTCGCGACGACGGTTCGAAAGTCTCGTCCTTCCCGAAGGAATAACGTACGATCGTCGCGATGGCTTTCGAACCGCCAAACTGGGGCTTCTTTTCGAGTTAGGTTCCGATTCGGGCGCGGGGAATTCCCCGAAGGTGGACCTCTCGGGAATTCCTTTGAACCAAATCACGTTGTATCTGAAGGAAGCAATGCTGCTCCACACAGAACTTGCCGCGGCAAAATCCACAGATTCAACGCCGCTCAATCATTGAGTCGTGCCTAACGACTGTCCGCGTAACACGCGTAGCCCAATTGATACTTAGCTGATAGAATCGCAAGCAATGGCAACGACTGCAATGACCGCGAAGTATCGCCCTGTTCGAGTCGGTTTTCTCGTCAGGCAGGGTCACATTGAGGATTTGGCGCGAGCTGCGCAGATCAATACGCTCCTTTGGGGCGGATTGTTTAATCCGATTATCCCCGTTGCGACCGGCACTCAGCCGAGCCTAACGGAACCGCTGATGAAACTTTTTGCGCCGGACGCACTCTTTCATATAGCCGATGCTCCAGAGTTGAAGGCGTTCGCTGGTCGCTACCCAATGCTTCGGGACCCGGCTCATCTGGCGGAAAGGATATTCTATGAAGATTGGCGAACGAAGAGAAACAATGTCGCATACCTTGACGTCATCAACGTCATCCTTGAACTGTGGCACTACGAGTTCCGGCACAAGGATGAGTCCTTTCAGAGCAATTGCGCGCTCGTTAAGTGGGATGCAGCTGACCCGTTGGCTGACTTGCTCACGGTCATGTTCGGACAGTATTCCACGACTGATAATCTGCGCGCCGACTTTGCTGGTACCTTCCTCGAAGGACTAAGAGCGCGCGAGGTGGAGATAACTCGCGACACTCAGATCTCGTCCGACCTCGCGGCCCTCGTCACGCCGCTCCGGCTGACGCGTCACGACATAAGGCAATATGGCGGCGGCTGGCGTGATGCCGGTGGAGTGTTCATTGGGCGGCATGACAGCTTCGATGATCTGCTCGCGTTCTGGAATCTGCGAGCTGCTGGCGAGCATCTCGTATTCTATCCTGTTGAACCGAGCGATAGGCTGCGCGCCTTAGCAACCGCCTTCATTCAACGTCTCGATGAACTGCCGAATTCTCATCCGACGTTTGAAGACTGGATTGTATTTCGCTTCTCGCAGAATGAGGAAGAAGCGAAGAGCATTGTTGACACGTTCCAAACGAAAAAGCGGAAGCTATTCGCGCGCGTGTCCGACATCATTTGGAATGGCCTAAATGTCCAACCCACATCGAAGTGCTTTGATTGGCAGCGTGCAGTAGGGAGTGTTGAACGAGAGTTCAGACGTTATCAAGTGAGTCTGTCTTTCCCCGAGAAGAAGTTCTTGAAGCAGGCGGAAGCTGATAGAATCGAGGTCGGCCAACAACTTCTGGCAATTTCGCTTGAGCCTCACAGTGACTTTGGCTTTCCTGGGCACACTCTACGCGTCCCGTATCTACCAGACCTCAATGAGTTCTACAGTCGCGAGATCGCTTTCGATCCCTGGAAGCTAAGAGTTGAGAAGGAAGGATTCGCTTTGCTAATCCACGTAAGTGAAGAGGGTCGGACCCTTTTCCCTTTGCCTAACGACCAACTGATAGATCGACTATTTGAATTTGCAGGTATCAAGAGTCAACTGAGTCAGCCCGGCCGCCTAGCAACTCGACTCATCGGCAGCCTGCGCGAGCACGACCCGTTAGAAGCATGCCGAGTGTTCAAAATTCGAGGCGTGCGAAAGCTGTTGAAGACTTTGCGCGCGGGAGACCTCATGAAGTGGCCGGACGCATTGCGAATCATTTATGACAAAGGGAGTTTCAAGCGATTCGAGGGACTCTACATCGAATCGAGGAAGAGCAGGAAACTGACCCCTCGCGATGCGTTCAACTTTCTCATTAAGAAGCGAATTCTTCGGCCAAGGCTTCGCTGGTGGGAGCGCATGTTAAGCAAGAGACGCGTGATAGACTGCGGCCATTGCGGTCTTAAGGATGACGTTCGTCTGACGGTATTCGAAGCCGATAGGTGGACGTGTCCATATTGTTCAGCAAGGCAAGATCTTGCTCCTCGCTTGATACGTTTGTTTCGAGACACACCGAAACCCTGGAACTTCGAGCGGCGAGGGCTATTCGCGAAGAACAACAACCAAGAGGGCGCGCTCCCAGTTGTTCTTACGCTGTTGACGTTCAACCGTGTTCTCGATTTCTCGAACGTGATCTACTCAACGGGTCGAGAGCTGACGGTTGACTCCAGGCATTGTGAAATTGACTTCGTGATCCTGTCTTATAAGCGGGGCCCAGACGAAATGGAGATCACTATTGGCGAAGCGAAGGACGAGGCTGGAGAAATCGACGACCGCGACTTGGAGAATCTTGCAATGATCGCCGACCGACTCCGAAAAGCAGGGTTCTCCTGTCACATCACAATTTCAAAGGCCGCCGACAAATTCTCAGAGCGTGAGACCGAGCGCTTTTCGAGCGTCAACAAAATGAAGTACCCGTTGATTCTCCTGACCAACAGAGAGTTGGAGCCGTACTACCCGTACTGGGACGAAGACGATAAGGACGCGCTACCTCACAAGTATGCGTTAGGAATGAATGAAATGGCCGGCAACGCCGAGTTCCGCTATGTCAAATCGCGTTCCAACGAAGCCAAGCGTTAGGGTGCGTGACCATAGGAACTCGTCTCTCAGTTAAAGAAATACTGCTACTCCTCGATGACCGCGCCGCCGCCTTCAGCTGTTAGGCCAGCTCGCCCGTTGCTGTTTCTTTGCTATTCCACTTCGGACAAACCTACAGCAACTCGGCTCGCACACGATCTCGTCGCAAATGGCGTTGAGGTTTTCTGGGATGAATGGGAGATCAGAACCGGTGATTCGATCAGACAGAAGATTGACTTGGGATTAGGTGGCTGTACGCACTTTGCTGTTCTGCTGACGCCAGACAGCATCAGCCGCCCGTGGGTCAACGCGGAGATAGATGCTGGGCTGATTCGTAAACTCGATAAGGAATGTGCATTTCTCCCGCTTCGCTTGGGGCTCGACGTTAGGCAATTGCCCCCGTTCCTCCGTGGGCTTCGATCAGTGGCGCTGGATGAATACGACACGGGCCTTCGCACGTTGCTGAACGACATTCATGGGATCAGCAACAAACCACCACACGGCCCACCATTCGTTCCACACACAGACGTTGACGCCGCGACCTCACTCGGCCTTTCAATCGCTGCGTACCGAATCGTGCGAATGTTCTGCTTGTTGTCAGAAGATGGTACCTACCGAGATCCGCTCCTCGGGAACGATGAGATGATGTCAGAGGCGAAACTGACGGTCGATGAGCTTGAAGAGACCGTTGACGAGCTTGAGTCTCTCGGATTAGTCAAGCCGATGAGAGAAGCTTTCGGACATCCGCTTGGGTATCGCGCCGTCGGAGCGCTAACTAAGCTCTTTGCCTTCGCGGATGGCGAGTTCATGCCGTGGGATCCGAAGAGCGATGCGCGAATCCTCGCTTCAATGATGCTGGACCACAAGAACGGGTTCCTGGACGTGGAAGCAGCCGCAAAAGAACTGGAATGGACTCCACGACGAATCAATCCAGCGTGCGAATTCCTTGTACAAGCCGGAGCGGCAGAGCACAGCAACGCTCTGACTCATCCAATACACTACTCCTGGCTTCAGAAGACGCCGAGGACGCGTCGGTTCTTAGCGTAACTACTTTAGCACTCGCTGACAAAGGTGCGGTTTCGATTCCGCGCTCTATCCACATCCTCCAGCGACATGTGGTCGCTGCTTTCGAATCGAGGAAGGCCAATAGAAAGCGCGGGCCGATATATGTACCCGCGCTCCCTTCTCAATGTGTCAGCGACTTCGCCCGAGACTTGGTCGGGGATCAAAGCTTTTTAGCTGCTCGACGTTTGGCGTGACTAACTCGCAAACGAATCGATCCAGCATAGCCATCCCATCGTAGCGATAGCGAAGCTCGCGAAAGCTGAGCCCCGTTAGGCATCTTACCGACCGATGTAAGCTCTGTGGCGACGATGCGTGGACACGGTTCGCGACGTCAGAGGCGGTGAGAGCTGGCTCTTGCCCAATAAATGCGACCCGAACCAGACGCGCGAAATCGAGAAAGCGTCTTGCAGACGGAAGCGAAGCGCGATGGAACCGAGAGTGAAACGCACTTCTTCTCACTCCCAGATCGTCTGCGATCTGTTTTGTTCTGTGTACTGTCGGATCGAAGATGAGATCGAAGAATCTGCTGAGACTTCTTTTCATCCCTCCAACCTCGCCGTGAATCCGAGTGAGAACGTGCACACGAAACGATTCCATCATGCGGGGCGATCCGAGTGCTGCACGTAGGCGATTCCACCCTGACGGTTGCCGGACGTCAACAACGATCTCAACGCCGTCACGGCCAAGTTGCAGCGTTCGAGTCAGGACTTCTTCGCCATCAGCTTCGAGGACCAACCCCAGCACTGGTCGGCCAGGAAAACCAAGGGCTAGTTCAGATAGGTGGGACCGACATGCTGCACTCACGCTGGCGACTGAGACGATTGCAGCGTCCGCACGATCGTTTCGAAAGTCATCGAATACTGCGTGCACGCTGTCGCGGTGGATTGTCCGATATCTTTCGAATCCAGCGGCCGATACAAGATTACGCTCCGACACGGTTAGCAACGTTGAGACGCGTGGCCGCGTGTGACACACCAGACTCTGTTGTCCGTGCTTCTGCCTAACGGACTGACCACCATTAGCAGTTGGGCAGCGTCGGTCCATTGCAAGATCGTTGATCATATCCCCTCCGGGATGATCGACCGAATCGCCGCCGCCACTGCGGCCGCTAATTCCGGCCGACAGGTGGAGGACCAAAAGGCGCTCATTAGCGCCAGGGTCCTGTTGAAAGAGAGCGGTGACCAGTTCGAAGCCCGCTACCGACCCCGCGCGCTAAAGCGCGTCAGCGAGCCCACAAGAGAACTCCTAGCGATTCGATACAACAACGTCGAATCGCTCTCACCTAACGATAGTCGTTCGCGGCACTTAACCAAGACGTACAAGCTTGTCACATGCGGCACGAAGCACTCGATTATACAGACGCGCATCGGAGAGATTGCACGTAGTCGATAGACCTCGAGTACCGTCCGGCAAGAAGAGGCCTCTTCGTGGCGACCATGGAATGACCGACCATGATTTCAATGGTCAACGACGACAAGAGAGTCACCTATCTCGCACGCGCCAACTTCCGAAACGTCGACCAGCTATTTGGCATTCGCGCGAAGGATCGACGGTCGCACATGCTTGTCATTGGAAAGACCGGCACGGGAAAGTCCGCACTTTTGGCGACCATGTTCGCACAGGACATGGCGTGTGGCGCGGGCGTGGCTCTCTTTGACCCGCACGGCGACCTGGCCGAGTCGATTTACAATAGCATACCTAACGAGCGGCGCACGCATATGGTCTACCTCGATGTGCCGGATCGCAACCTGACTTGGTCGTTCAATCCCTTCGCCGGCGTGCAAGCGGAGCGGCGCGCCCTGGCAGCGGCCGGTCTTGTCGAGGTGTTCAAGAAGATGTGGCCGGACGATTGGGGACCTCGCCTTGAACATCTGCTTCGCAACGTTGCGTTCACGTTGCTTGAAAGACCGGACAGCAGTTTCGCAGACATCCCGCCACTGCTGACCGACAAGGATTTCCGTAAACGCATCGTGGAAGACTTGGAGAACGCTGAGGTAAAGGCTTTCTGGATTTCGGAGTTCGCGCGCTATTCACAAGCATTCCGCGCCGTTGTCGTCGCGCCGCTTCAAAACAAGATCGGTGCCCTTCTAACTGATCCGATCCTCAAACGAATTCTTACTGGTGACACGAATACGCTGGAGCTGCGGCGGATCATGGATGACGGCAAGATCCTTATCGTCAATCTCGACAAAGGTAGGATCGGCGAGGGACCTGCTGCATTGCTTGGAGCTCTTCTGGTCTCTCACATCGCTCTCGCCGGCTTCTCGCGACGCGATACTCCCGAAGCTGAGCGCCGCGACTTTCACGTTTTCTTAGACGAATTTCATACTTTCACCACGCTTTCAATCGCGACCATGCTCTCGGAGCTGCGTAAGTACCGAGTCAACATGGTTTTAGCCCACCAGTACGTTGCACAGCTTGACGCGCAGGTCAGAGACGCGATTTTTGGCAACGTCGGAACGATCATTTCTTTCCGCGTCGGAGCGCATGACGCTGCGTTCCTTGCTCGTGAGTTTGCGCCAAAGTTCGACGCTGAAGACTTCATAAGTTTGCCGCGGTATCACGTGTACATGCGCCTCATGATTGATGGCGAGATGTCGAAGCCGTTTTCCGCTACGACGCTTAATCCAGCGACGTTTGCTGCCTAACTAGGAGAGGAATAACACTCGCGAGGGAGGTGGGGAATGGCACAAGGTCGCGCGATCTCGCATTGGCACACGTTGCTGGACGACTTCCAAACATCGGCACTCGAATTCTATAAGTCCGTTGAGGCAGAGCTCGCGCGACGAGAAGTTCCGAGCTCACGCACAGACCGTGTTCTGCATCGCGAGGGCGGCGTCCTTACAGCGCAACGCGAGTACTTGCGGATCACGCGCGAGCGCCTAACGTTTGACTTGTGCGCCGCGCCGTACGGAAAAGGTCAGTTCTTTTCGTGGTGGCTCGCTGAGACTCGCTCACCATACGCAACCCTTATTGCGTATGTCGGGCTTTTCCTTCTCCTAATGTGGCTTGTGCTTGCGATCTTCAAGCTCGGAGGTCCGGTATGGGGCCTGCTGGTTTTCCTACTCGGCGATGTCGTTGCGCTTGCACTTGTAAAGAGCATGGCGGACAGCGGGTCCAGAGCGCTCGAAGATGGCGTGCTCAGTATGCCGGTTGTCGGCTCCATCTACTCCCAACTGTTTAAGCCGACTACATACTACTCGCTGGACACTGCACTCATGTTTCAGGAGTCTGTGCGTCGAGCCGTCAGCAGTGTCATTGCCGATCTCCGAAGCGCGCAAGGACTTCGCGCGCTGAGTCCCGAGGAAGAACGTCCGCAGATAAGAGATCTGCTGCGATAGGGTTGTAGTCGTGACTCCCACAGCTGTTGAGCGACGCACTCGGGCGTTCTACGAGTGGGAAGTAGTGGGCCGTGGGTGGAATGAATACCCGCGAACGGTTAGGCTCGAACCGCCATTTCGCCCATTTATTCGACACGACCCATCCCCTGCTCAGATCGATGACGGTCGGAGACCGTCCGCATTGGCTCGATTTGCGCGGTTGATCGGCGCAAAGAACGCGGCGCCTAACGTCGAGGCCGACTCAAGTGAACCGCTACCCGAGCCTCCTCCTTTTGCGTGGGGGAGCCGACTTGTCGAATGTGAACTGCTGGTACCTTCCGAGGAGAAAGTCGACCCAGTTGTTTCGTCCGAGTGGCTTCGCAACGTCGCCGGTGCGCGGTCGCCGTTGTCATTCGAGATCGTAAGTCACAACGGTCATGTTGCAGTACGGTTTGCCGCCGAGGAGCGTGATGCTGCGCGGATACGCGACCAGACCCTAGCGTTCTTTCCAGCTGTTGTTGTGCGAGAGCCTACCCAAACACTTGAAAAAGCTTGGATAGATGCGGACGGTCACATCGTCGGAGTATTGGAATTCGCTCTCGCGCGTGAGTTCATGCTCCCTCTCGACGAACGGAGCGCCAAGACCGATCTCCTTACACCCCTCATCGCGTCACTGGGCTGCCTAACGCCGCGCGATGTCGCAGTCCTTCAGGTCCTCTTCGAGCCGGTTCGAGCCCCTTGGGGCGCGGCGGCAATGACTGCGGTCACGACTCCGGACGGAGAACCGTTCTTCGCTGACGCCCCAGAGATCACGAAGCTGGCACAGCAGAAATGCGTCGAAGCGCTTTACTCTACGGTGATCCGCTTGGCAGTAGTTACGGGCGAGCGGGTTGTCGCGGAAGACGCGCTCCTCGGTGTCGCTACAGCCGTTAAGTCGCTTGGGAACACTGCACGCAATGAACTTACACCGCTCCCGACAGATGACATCGATCGACTCGTTTTAAGCATTCTCCAGCGCACTACGCATCGAAGCGGCATGATCCTATCGCTTTCAGACCTTGTGGCCTTGGTACGCCTCCCGTCGCCCTCGGTACGATCGTCGCGGCTGCTTCGACCGAGTACTCGCACCAAGGCTGCGCCGATCAGAGAGCCCGCAGAGTTCGTGTTAGGCACGAACGCGCACGATGAATTCGAGAGTACGGTGGGTCTGGCGACCGCAGAGCGCCTTCGGCACTGCTACGTGATTGGTGCGTCCGGTACTGGCAAGAGCACACTAATTCTCTCGATGGCTCTGCAGGACGCAGCAGCGGGAAATGGATTCGCAGTCCTCGACCCGCATGGCGATCTGATCGACGACATCCTCGCACGGATTCCGGTAGAGCGCGCGCACGATGTGATCCTCTTCGACCCCGCGGACGAAGAGTTTCCCGTCGGCTTCAATATTCTTTCGGCTCACACAGACCTTGAACGCACACTCCTTGCTTCCGATCTAGTCGCCGTTTTTCGCAGGCTGTCTACGAGCTTCGGTGATCAGATGGTCACAGTCCTCGGCAACGCGATTGCGGCGTTTCTCGAAAGCGATAAAGGTGGGACGCTCCTCGATCTACAGCGCTTCCTTGCAGACAAGAGTTTCCGTTCGCGTTTCCTCTCAACTGTCCGCGATCCGCAAATAGTCGCGTACTGGCGCAACGAGTTTCCGCTTCTCAGAGGTAATCCACACGCACCGCTCCTAACGCGGCTGAATGGGTTTCTGCGACCGAAGCTCATACGTCACATGGTCGCTCAACAAGGTGAGCGCTTCGACATCCGCGCCATCATGGACAAACGAAAGATTCTGCTCGCGCGACTCTCGCATGGCGCCATTGGCGAAGAGAATGCGCACCTCCTTGGCTCGCTCCTCGTCGCGAAGATCTCACAGGCCGCGATGAGCAGGCAGAGCCAACCAGAGTCATCGCGTGTTCCGTTTTTTGTCTACATCGACGAGTTCCACCACTTCGTGACGCCTTCCGTTGCGTCAGTTCTGACTGGAGCTCGGAAGTACGCCCTCGGCCTAACGCTCGCCCATCAGGACATGCGGCAGCTTCGCAGTCGCAGCGAAGACGTGATGAGTGCATTGCTCGCGAACGCTTTCACACGCGTCGTGTTTCGCGTGAGCGATCAGGACGCAAGAGCGCTCGCTGATGGCTTCTCGTACTTCGATGTGTCCGACCTACAGAATCTCGGCACCGGCGAAGCAATCGCCCGCATTGAGCGACCTGACTTCGATTTCAATTTGCGCACATTCACAGTGGATGCTGTGGATCGCGACGTCGCTGCCGCTCGACGCAACGCAGTCGTGGTAGCCTCGCGGACCCAATATGCGACGCCGCTAACTGAGATCGAAGGCGCACTGCACGGAAACTACGAAGTGCAAGACGCCCCACATGCAGAAGCGAACGTTAGGCGCGGCGACGATGGACGGACCGCCAAGAGGGCTCAGAAGGACGTCGCAACAAATAAAGTCGGCGAGCCCGCGCTGCCAGGTCGTGGCGGCCCGCAGCATAAGTACCTGCAATCTCTCGTCAGGCGTCTCGCCGAAGACCGCGGATTCCGCGTGACGGTTGAGAAAACCGTCCTCGACGGCCATGGCCACATCGACGTAGCGCTTGAACGAGACGGGTTCTCCATCGCCTGCGAGATATGTGTCACGACGCGTGCCACGCATGAAGTTCAGAACTTGACCAAAGGGCTTGCGGCTGGCTTTGACTACGCGGTGCTCATATGCGGAAATGATGTCACACTGAACGCCGCTCGCGCGCTCCTCGCCGAAGCTTCCGATGAACGGATCCTATTCCTCGTTCCGGATGGTCTGATTGCATTTCTTGATCAGATGAAAGCCGCTTCTGCGAATGAAGGCGTGGTGAGGAGGAGAGTTCGTTCGAAAGTAGCCCTAGCCCCAACCGGTTCTTCAACTGCCAGTGTGGATTCGAAAAAGCGACTGCTGATTGCTCGCGATGCAGCTGCTTATCTCAGCCTCGCACCGCAGACACTCGCCAAGTTGCGCTGGGCGGGTGGCTCTCCGCCCTACTTCAAGATCGGGAGGCAAGTCGTGTACGATCCAGTCGACCTGGATGCTTGGCTCGCCGTTCGCCGCAAGCGCTCAACGTCTGATCCCGGACCGCAATCGGCGTGACCATTGAGATAGGCGCCATCGCACAGTGCGTTGTACTAAACGAACTGGCCGTTAGGCAGCGTCGAATGTTACCTCAAAGGCAGTGACTATGCGGAGGATGATCATGCAACGCCGCGTGGAGAAGCGATTCCAGCGAATTCTAATCGCGTTATTTATGGTCGCACTCCTAGGTCTCTCTGCGTGCGGTTCCTCGTCCCTTGTCGGGGAATATTCGACAACGGACAGCGGCCAAGCCGAGTTGAGAATAACGCGCGATCGAGGGGAGACCTCGCGTCTGTGCTCGAACGGGGAAATGAGTGGAGCAAGCCAGAGAAGCTCGTGGAATGTTCTGAAAAGGACTACGAGGATCTCTTCGGTACCAACTGGCGCGACCTCAAAGTGCGTGGCCTGCGTAACTCGAATGGCTTCGGCATCTATCGCGTCCAGAAGGGAGCAGTGAGTCGAGGTCATACCTTCAAAACCGGCTACTTCATGTTTTTTGTTGTCGGTGGTGCGGACGTGCATCGTCTATGAAAGTCGCATTCATGACTCACTCGTTAGGTGATCTTTGATGTTGCTTCCAGACCATGAAACTGCCGTGGACTTCCTCAACTATGAGGCCATCTCCACTACCGTGGTCGAGTTGCTCAAGGAAAACCGTCAGCGTGCGTTGACGATTGGCATACACGGCGACTGGGGTGCCGGTAAATCGAGCGTCCTAAAGATGGTTCAAGCAGCGATGGAGAAGGACGACAAAGTCTCTTGTCTTTGGTTTAACGGCTGGACGTTCCAAGGATTCGATGATGCCAAGACTGTTCTAATAGAAGCGACCATCGCCGAGTTGTGCCGGCAACGGTCCAGCATGGGAAAGGTGAAGGAAATAGGGGGACGACTAATCAAGCGCATCGATTGGTTGAAACTGATGCGACGAGGTACGAGCCTAGCGTTCACTCTATCGACTGGGCTGCCTTCGCCAGACGTGCTAGCAACTGTTTTTGGAAACCTTCAACAGGTGGCTGGCAGCGTGAAATCAAAAACGCCAGAGGAAATCGAGGCGATGATCAAAGAGGCTGCTTCGTTCCTAAAGCCTGGCGAAGATCGCAGTGTCCCAGAGGAGATACATCAGTTCCGTGAGGAGTTCGCTGAGCTCTTGGATGAGGCGAAGATCGACCAGCTCGTGGTGTTGATCGATGATCTTGATCGCTGTTTACCGGCGACTGCAATAGACACGCTGGAAGCCATTCGGCTGTTTCTCTTCGTTCCCAAGACTGCATTCATTATTGGTGCCGACGAGGGGATGATAGAGTACGCGGTGCGCGAACACTTTCCAAACCTGACTCTCGCTTCTGGCGCCGTTCCCTATGCGCGGCATTACTTGGAGAAACTCATCCAAGTTCCGTTTCGGATTCCCGCGCTCGGCAACCAGGAGTCGCGTTCATATGTGACGCTCCTACTCGTCGAAGCATTAGTCGGCGATAGTCATGCGGGGTTCAATACATTGCTTTCGAAGGCGCGTCAAACGCTGAATCAGCCTTGGCTCGGGTCCGGCGTGGCGCAGGCGGATGTGCAGGCGGTCGACGCATCGCTCCTTCCCGAGTTAGATGGCGCCTTCCTTCTAGCACAGCAGATCGGCCCGATACTGGCGGATGGTACAAAGGGCAACCCGCGTCAAATCAAGCGCTTCATTAACTCCCTACTCGTTAGGCTCGCCATAGCCAAAGCTCGTGGGTTCGCCAATGCGGTTAACCGCGCGGTCCTCGCGAAAGTGATGCTGGCAGAGCGATTCCAGCCGGACTATTACGAACAGCTTGCAGACGGTGCAATGCGCGCCAGCGACGGTATCGTCGCCGAGCTGCATGAGTTGGAGACGTCGCCGGAGCTGGGTGAGGCGGAGCGTTCGATTAAGAAGGACGCAAAGCCTTCAAAGCCAGTCCCCGCACCGGATGCCGCTGGTACCACGTGGCGCGACAGCGAGTGGCTCCGCCGCTGGCTCAAGATTCAACCCGCCCTTGGCGCACTTGATCTCCGACCGTACGTGTTCGTCGCGCGTGACAAGAGAGCTCTAGCCACATTGGGAGGCGTGGGAGGTCTTGAGGCACTGATCGAAAGTCTGATCGGGTCGGAGATCGCTGTTCGAAGTGTCGAGCCGCAAGTCAAAGCACTCCCAATCCCAGAAGCCGAGCAATTGTTCGCAAGCTTGCGAGATCGCGTAATCACGCAGGGCAGTTTCACTACTCAACCTGCTGGTTTCAGTGGCCTCATGATCATTGCAAAGCATCATCCGCGCTATCAGAAAGAACTGCTCACAATGATCGCAGGTATCGATGCAAAGGCTCTGGGATTCTGGGTGGCGAAGGGCTGGGACGAAGTGTTGACCGAGGCGGCCGCAATTGAACAGAAGCAGACGCTTCTCAACGGATGGGCAGCTCAAACTGACAACGTTCCTCTGCAGAAAGCGGCGAGTCGGGCGCTTTCGCCAGTGCGAAAACGAGGCACCTGATGGGAACTTCAAGCTCGTCTAAGGGCCCGGGCTCGGGAACGCCTCTGGTGCCCACCTGGCTGGATGATTCCTCTGGTGCAGCACTCCCGGGAGGCGCGGGCGATTCCTCACCAGAGACGCCTAACGAGACACAGCCGGATCCTGGATCCTCACCAGTGGCTCCGGCCACGCTACCCCCAATCTCGAAACCACCCTCGGAGAGCCGGTTTCAAAGTGGGCGACGAAGCTTTTCAGCTTTCGCCGCGTCAGGTGGGTCGGACCGACGCGCGATGCACCGTGCCGTGCGCAGTTATGTGCGCGCCGGTACGGGAGGCAGCGCGAATGCGGTGCGAAAGATGGGAGCGTCGCGGGCGACCGCGCGCCGAATGCTTGGAGTGTTTCGCGGTTTTGAGCGCGACGGCGTGGACACCACGCTCCGTCGGCTCAATCTCGCGTCGCTGGTCGGCCGACCGCTGGAGGACGTGCTTCTCGGGCTCGCCGATATTGTGTGTCCTGACGGCGGCTCAATTGATGAGGGCATTGCGCGCGATGCATGGCTGGAGACCATTGCCGAGCTTGAAGCACTTGATATCGGCGACGCCGCAACGCTCACTGACGTGCAAATGCGGGAGACCTTTCTCGCATTTGTAACGCATGCGATCGAGGGACGCCTCTTCCAAGACATTGGAGTCAACGGCCTCAAGGTCGCGAAGGACTTGGCAGCAATCGAGGCTTTCCAAGCGCAGCTGAGAAGCTACATCCGTGGCGCAGTGCGCGATTCCTTTTCGCGCGACCTTAATAGCCTCGCCGCGTTGTCGGACGAGCAGATCTCCGAGATTGTCGATCAGACGTATCGCGACGCGTGGGACATTCTCGACGCATGGAGCGAGGACGAAGAATGAAACGGCACAGCATCGTCGCGCGGCTCGGGCCAGCCGATAACACCCGAGTGACCGTCCACGCGAAAGACTCGGTAAAGACTGAGCTTCGATTCGTCGATGGCGACCAACGTCTCAGTTTCGGCCTCGGTCAAACGGTGGACGAGTTGAGGGAGCGTAACATCGTGCCTAACGAGGCAGGCATCGACCTCGCGATCCTCGCTGCAGTTGTTACCGCAGCCGACACACGCATCTCGCGCAGCATTGACTCCCAGGACAGCTGGACTCGTGAGATCGATCTTTACCTTCCGGTGCATGACGCGCTAATCTGGTCAAGCGCGCGAGACAATATTGAACGCACATTGAAGTTCCTCACAGGAGATCGCTGGCGACTATTCTTTCGCCAACGTCATAGAAACTACCGAACGCTCGTCGAGGAGCCGCGCGGAGACGGAGGACGGACGTTCTCCAGCGTCTGTTTGTTCTCCGGAGGGCTCGACAGTTTCATCGGTGCGATCGATCTGTTCGCAGATGGGCAAACGCCTCTGCTAGTGAGCCACTACTGGGACGTCAGCACGAGTTCACAAGAGCGTTGCGCCGATCGCATAGGTGACGTGTACGGTGACATTCAGCCGCGACATGTGCGCGCGCATGTCGGGTTTGACAAGAATGACTTCGATCGCGAGGTCGACACGGAATCGACGACCCGGGGACGCTCATTCCTTTTCTTTGCGCTTGCAGCACTCGCCGCGAGTGGTCTTGGTGCCGAAACGACGATCTACGTCCCCGAGAATGGCCTAATGTCCCTGAACGTGCCCCTCGACCCCTTGCGCGTCGGGGCGTGGAGCACTCGAACTACACATCCTTTCTACATGGCGCGGTGGCAGGAGTTGCTCGCGCAGCTTGGCATACGTGCGAACCTAACGAATCCGTACCGCTTCAAAACGAAAGGCGAAATGCTGGTTGGCTGCGCCAATGGAAATCTCGTTAGGCGCCATGTCAGCGAAACGATATCGTGTTCCTCGATGAGCAAGGCTCGCTGGCAAGGTTTAGCGCCCCAGCATTGCGGCTTTTGTATTCCGTGTTTATTCCGACGGGCGGCCATCGCGACAGCGATGTCAGCTGATCCGACTGCATACACGATGACTGACTTGCGCGCGGCACCTCTCGACTCTAAGAGTGCGCAGGGCGAACACGTTCGGTCGTTCCAGATGTTGGAGCGGCGCCTGACCCGACAACCCTCGCTCGCTCGAAGCTTGATCTATAAGTCAGGGCCTCTCAAAGACTACGGAGCGGATGAGATCACGCAGTACGAGGGCGTTTTCAAACGAGGTGTGGACGAAGTAGCGCGCTTGCTCCGCCGCGTTGTTGTCGAGCCCCTTTGACAGATATCACGCCTGCTCGCGGCTTCGATTTTCACTGCCACGTAGATCTGCTCCCGAATCCACAGGCGGTGATTGCCTCCTGTGATGAGCAGCAGATCGTGACGCTCGCAGTGACTACGACTCCGAAAGCTTATCCGGAGAATCGACGCTGGACCGAGGATAGCCGATACGTCCACGCTGCCGTTGGTCTCCATCCAGAATTGGTTGGCGAGCGTCACCGAGAAATCGCTCTGCTTGAAAGCTTTGCTAAAGACACACCATTCATAGGCGAGGTGGGTTTGGATGGGAGTCCCCAGCATCGCGCCAGCTGGTCGGTGCAGGTCGAAGTCTTCGTACGCGTGTTATCTGCAGCACAGGAGATCGGCGGCCGAGTACTGAGTATCCACAGCCGGCGAGCTTCGACCCATGTACTGGATTGCATTCGTGAGCAGACGACCTCCGACCGTGTCCTGCCGATTCTTCACTGGTTTTCTGATTCGCTCCGCATCGGTCTTCAAGCGGTAAGCCTCGGCTGCTACTTCTCCGTAAACCAACAGATGTTCGCTCACCGCTCTGGGATTGCACTGCTTCGAGGTTTGCCGCTTGACAGGCTACTGTCAGAAACGGATGCACCATTCTCGTCAAACCACGAGCGTCCTGGCGAGCGTTTCGATGTCACTGCCATCGCGCCGCGGCTAGCAAGCGTGCGCGGTGTTGACATCGCAGATTTGCGCAGCGCTCTCGCTAGCAACGCGACGCGTGTATTCGCGTTTGCCGGCATGCCGCAACGGTTTCATCTCATATCGTAGTCCCGCGTTCGAGCAACCGTATGGCCGAACATCTCGAAACGCTTGTGGATCGGTATGAAACGTCAAGAATGCGAACATGAAAAGCTTGAACCGCTCCGCAAGGGACTACTCAGGACCTGCCTAACGACTGTGACCACGCTACGGTTACCAGCAGTCGTCCTTGGCCCTCATGGCCCTGCTATTACCTCACATCGATACCTCTCCGATCTGTTCAGCTTTGACTCGTGAAAGCGGAACGCCACAGTGTCTTGCTGATGTGGCAGCAAGTATTTCGTTGCGGTGCGAGTTGCGATGACACCGCCACCGTCGGCTGTTAGGACAGCAAGAACGCGCGCGGTACCAGCGGCATCGCCCGCATTCGTGACCGCACACGAAACGTTCATGCAGTAGTCGCCTAACGTCGTACAATCACCGTTTGTGCCGGCGTTATCAATTACCCATTTCGGCGCGGCCGCCACCCCTGCTGCCTGGCGTATGGATGCTGACGCGCGCCACAACCCGGGCGCAGCAGCTATGAGGGTCAACGCGAGGCCCGCAAGGAGCCAAGCCCGGCGCGGCGTTCTTCTCGCGGCACTCATAGTCTCGATGCCTGGCAATACGGTTCGACTCTTGGAAAAAGGCGCCCCGCAACTCGGGCACGTCACCGCCTTATCAGAGATCTCCTTGCCGCATTCCCCACAGTGAACCAGACTCATTGGTCCCCCAAAGCTGTAAGTGGCCTCACGTTTTAGACGCGCTCGCAGCGGGGGTGTCACGCCGAGCCGTTTTGACTGGCTCGCTTAATATCTCAGTCGGGAGGGGTTGCTCTATGGCGTCAGTGCCTGCTAAAGTCGCCGCGCGAGTGGCTGCCGGTCTAAAGCGTTTTCAGCCTGTGCTCGAGGAGGCTCGAAAGCGCGATGTCAACGAGTCGGACACGGTGACGATTGTGACTGATCTGCTCAGCGACGTTTTCGGCTATGACAAGTACAGCGAGATCACGTCTGAGCATACTATCCGCAGCACCTTCTGCGACTTGGCGATCAAGCTCGATGAAGAACTCGCAGTGCTCATCGAGGTCAAGGCAATCGGTCTCGAACTGAAGGACGGGCACATCACGCAGGCCGTGAACTACGCTGCGAATCAGGGCTGCGAGTGGGTCGTGCTCACAAACAGTGTGCACTGGAATGTCTATCAAGTCACATTCGGCAAACCGATTGATTCCGAGCTCGTTCTTGAACTGAATCTCCTGGAGCTCAGCCATCGCAAGGCGGACGACGTGGAGCTGCTCGCCCTGCTTTCTCGTGAAGCATGGAAGAAATCCCGCCTCGACGACTATGCCATTCAGAAGCAAGCGCTCAGTCGTTTTTCGATCGCGGCCGTCTTACTCGGCGATTCGTGTTTACAGCTGGTGCGGCGCGAGCTCCGAAGGATAAGTCGAGACGTTAAAGTCGAGACCACAGATATCGAGCGAGTGCTCATACAAGACGTGATCAAACGCGAAGCGATCGAAGGCGAAAAGGCTGATGCAGCGAAGAGACTTGTCACCAAGGCCGCAAAGCGAGCGCTGCGTAGCGCCGAGCGTAGCTCCAAGTCGGATTCGCACGTCGCTGCGACGAAAGTCAGTTGAGCCTCGTGCATCACTCACGGCAGACCCCGCCGGGCAACAACTGCATCACGCGACGTGTGGATCCGTGATTACTAGGTGATTACTGGAAGGTGAAACGCCTCGTAACACCAACGAGGCGTTGTGATGTAACTCTCTGCGGTTACTACACTTCCAGAGTCGGGACGGCGGGATTTGAACCCGCGACCCCCTGAACCCCATTCAGGTGCGCTACCGGACTGCGCTACGTCCCGATGAACTGCGACTGACGATGATTCTAGCAGGGTCGCGGGTTCCCGCGAT
>Ga0187892_10002046_pt1 | contig 42762 bp, 36 predicted proteins | sample MA1701073metaG_FD_139345 | JGI IMG/M metagenome (GOLD analysis project Ga0187892, IMG submission 139345) | Bio-ooze microbial communities from a basaltic lava cave in the Kipuka Kanohina Cave System on the Island of Hawaii, USA - MA170107-3 metaG ... | reverse complement strand
TCGTTGCGCGCGAAAACCGCGTTTTTGGCAGCAAAAACCGAGTCAGTTTCCGGGACCGGCCGGTTCCGAGAGACGGATACGCCTTGTTTTTCACCGTCTGCAAGGACGGTCATGCACCCCGGCCACTTGGGCCGTTAGGAACCTCGCGTTAATAAGGTAGACAGGCGCGCCGATGGCGGCTCGGTTTCGCCCGCCCCTTCGGGGCGGGAATGTTTTTTCGTCCCTCGTTCCACGGGTTTCGCTTCGCTTTCACCCGTGGCTACTGTCCGCCGCCCTTTCGGGGCGGTAGAGTGCCGGCGTTGGGTCGAAGACGAGTCATGTAAACGCTCCTGCGATTCTCTTAGCGGTCATGGCAAGCACATCGAAGAGAGATGACTTCGGATTGGCCATCGAGACCTCCGGCGAGATGGGCAGCGTGGCCCTGGGCCAGGGGGCGCGGATTCTGGAAGCGCGGAGTTTCCCCGCGGCGTTGCGGCATGCCACGGACCTTCTGCCGACTGTCGACATCTTGTGCCGATCGCACGGGGCGTCGCCTGATAGAATCGGCCGCGTCTTTATCTCGCTTGGACCGGGCAGCTTCACCGGCTTGCGAATCGGATTGACCGCGGCGCGGATGCTTGCGTTTGCCCGGGGGGCCAAGCTCGTGGGCGTGCCTAGTCTCGAAGTGGTCGCCCAAAACGCCCTGGAGGCCGATCCGGTGCCATCGCGGGTGGCCGTGATCGTTGACGCCAAGCGAGGCCGCGTCTTCGGCGCGGTGTTTGCACTGCAAGGCGGCAAGTTTGTCGGTGTGCAGGGTCCGGCCGAGGTGGAGCCGCTGCCGTTTCTGGCTGCCCAGGGGTCCGAATGTGCCGTACTGGGCGAAGGCATCGCTCAGCACCATACGGCGGTGGAGGCCAGTGGCTTGCGAATTCTGCCCGAAGCGCTGCGTCGTCCGCGAGCGGGGGCGGTGTACGCCAGAGGCACGGACCGCGCCGCCCGCGGCCGGTTCGACGATCCGCGGATGCTCGTGCCGCTCTACGTCCGGCCGCCGGAAGCGGAAGAAAAATGGGCCCAGCGGCATACATGATTTGGTGATTCGGTGATTGGCGGCGATTTGGCGGTTTTGGCCATCTGGCGCAATGGGCCTATCCAGAGGCCAATTATGCGGGCCGCTGACTCCGCTGACTGAAGTCCTTGCCCGGAACCGCCGAAGTGGTTACATTCATTGGGATACGCTTCGCCGCGCGGCGAGCCGTGCCAACTTAGGACAGGGCCGTCCAAGGAGCCATTGATATGCCATCGTTCTTGTGGATTCTGACGGGAGTGGTAGCTGCCGTGTACATCGCGATCCTGAATTTCCTCATCACCACGGCCTAAATCCAACCTGGGAATTGCGTTCCTTGCGTTTCCGACCTTAAGGGCGTAGCATGTAACCCCGAACGCCTGACCGCTCGCGTATGCTTTAGAAACGCGAAAATGCCGGCTTGGCGAACCTCCTCCGCTGCACCTTTGGCGGATGAGCGCACGCGAGCGGGCCTGGCGGCCGGAGACTTTAATGATGGCGCGAATACTTGTCGCGGAAGATGAAAAAGACATGGCCATGGGGTTGCGCGACAACCTCGAATTCGAAGGGTATCAGGTCATCACCGCCGCGGATGGTGAGGCGGCCTTGAAGGCCGCCACGCAGCAAAACCCGGACTTGGTTCTGCTCGACATCATGATGCCCAAGATCGACGGGCTGGAGGTTTGCCGCCGGGTGCGCGAAGCAGGCTTTCGGTTTCCCATTCTCATGCTGACCGCCAAGAGTCAGGAGATTGACATCGTCCGCGGACTGGAGGCCGGGGCGGATGATTACGTCGTCAAGCCCTTCAGCATTCGAGAGCTGCTGGCCCGAGTCAAGGCGGCCCTGCGTCGAACGGAGGCGGGCAAAGGGCTTTCGCGGGTCATGCGCATCGGGGAGTCCACGGTCGATCTGGTCAAAGGCAAAGTGGAGCGCGGAGGGGAAGGCTTCACCCTCGGCCATTTCGAGCTGGAAATCCTCAAGATGCTCATTGAGCATTCGGAAACGGCCGTCGATCGCAACAAGATTCTGGAAGTGATCTGGGGCTTGGAGGGCTTCCCGGCCAATCGCACGGTGGACAACCACATCGTGAGCCTGCGCCGCAAGATCGAGCCGGACCCCAAGCAGCCGCGGCACATCATTACCGTGCACAGCATCGGTTATAAATTCCTGCCGTGACCTAAAACCCGCGCCGACTTCGTTTCCCTAGCCTGGGGGCAGAGCGCACGATGACCCAGATCGATTACTGCAATGGGACGGAGCTTGAAAGTCACCGCGTTCTGGCCCGCTGCAAAGACGCGCTGTCGGGTTGGTCGGTGCGCTCGCTGACGTTGCGGGTGCGCTACAGCCGCGGCGCGGATTTTTCGGGCACGTGCTTTTACGCCGGCCGGCGGATCTTCATCAACGTCGGACGGCACCTGCAATATCCTTATGCGATGCAGACCAATCTCGGGCGGGCCAAGAACCACGGGCGGTACTGGGCGCGGCCCATTTATCTGGTGGAGCTTGAGAGCGCTTACGATCTGGTGCTCTTTATCTTTTTGCATGAGCTTTACCATCTGCTCATTCGCATCGCCCGGCGGAATCCACGTCAGAAGGAATCCATGTGCGATCGTTTCGCGGCACGTTACCTGGTGGACCGCTTCGGGTCCCAAGTCCGGACGAAAGAAGGGGCGCCCGTTCCCCGAGAGGAATGGGATTTTCAGGACTTGGACGGCTTCGTCGCACGAGCGCGGAGGCGCCCTAGCCAAAAACAGCCCACGGTAATGGCCGGGGCGAAAGAGGTTCGCGCCGCGTTTCGGCCGATCGTTACGCCCTATGGGGCTCGACAGCTCTCCTTGTTCGGCTCCTAAAGCCTTAGGGATCATGCCTGAGCGAAGCCTGCTTGAAACCTTTCCGAACCCGCACCCACAACGGGATTATCTGATTACCCACGCGGTACACGACTTCACCAGCTTGTGCCCCAAGACGGGTCAGCCGGATTTTGGCCGATTCACCATTTCCTACCTGCCCGGCCCGGATTGCATTGAGCTGCGGAGCTTGAAGCTCTATCTTCAATCGTTCCGGGTGTCGGGCATTTTCTACGAGGATGTCACCAACGTCGTCTTGGCCGACCTCGTCGCCTGCTGCCGCCCGAGGTGGATGTCCGTTCGATCCCGTTGGCGGATTCGCGGCGGCATCCACACCGTCATCGAATCCCGCCACGGCGACGCAAAGGTCCTGGAACGATTCCAAAAAGGCTGAGCGGCGATTGTCGCTGGGCACGACCGAAAACGCCGCCGGTGTCACGGTCTTTCAGGCGCCGCAAAGTCCCATTCTCCGGGCTCTTCGAGGAACTCGCCCGTTTGCTTTACTTTTCGCGATCCCGCGTCCTACGATACCGCATCCCTTCGCCGATGAGGCCATTTTGGGGAACGCCCATTGGCGAACTAAGCAATTCTCGAGTTGCAATGGCGAAGACCCTTAGTCCGCCATTCGGGTTCGCCGCGGGAATCGGATCAGGCTCACCCGTCGAAGATGAGCGAAGGTATGGCACTTAGCCAAGAAATGGAGGGAAGACAATATGAAATCCTTACAATCGTGCGCAGTCCCGTACGGCTGCGTTGGCCGAGTTTTCGTTACGGACCGAGGGCTTGTCCGCGCGTCGGGACTTTGGACGCCGCTGGCCGTGGCGCTCGTCCTGGCCATCGCGCCGCTCTCCGCAAATGCCAACCCTTTTTGCGGCGATCGCGTCATCGATGCGGGGGAAGGGTGTGACGACGGCAATCGCATCGACGGCGACGGCTGCGAACATAACTGCAAGCTCCCCAATTGCGGCGACGGAATCCTTGATCCCGGCGAACAGTGCGACGACGGCAACGCCGTCAATGCCGACGGTTGCCAAATCACGTGCCGGCTGCCCTACTGCGGCGACAACGTGAAGGATCCCGGCGAAGCCTGCGACCACGGCAATGACAATTCCGACACCACGCCCAACGAATGCCGGCGCGACTGCACTAAACCTCGTTGCGGCGACGGTGTCATCGACAACCAAGAGCAGTGCGACGGCGGCGATGGCTGCACGGCCGATTGCACTGTGGAAGTGCAGACGTGCGGCAACGGCCTCATCGAAAACGGTGAGCAGTGCGACGATGGAAACACGATCAACGGCGACGGTTGCCGTAAAGACTGCACGCTCGAAATGTGCGGAGACGGCGCCTTAGACATCCATGAGCAATGCGACGACGGCAACGTCCTCGACGGCGATGGTTGCCGCGGGGACTGCATGCTCGAGGTTTGCGGCGACGCACTCTTGGACGCCGGCGAGGAATGCGATGACGGTGCGGCAAATTCAGACACCACACCCGACCAATGCCGCACCGATTGCATGCTGCCTCGTTGCGGCGACGGCGTGCATGACACCGGCGAGGAGTGCGACGACGAGAACGACGTGGACGGCGACGGCTGCTCGGCCGATTGCATGACGGAGGAGGGCGGCGAAGGTTGTACGCCCGGCTACTGGAAACAACCTCACCATTTCGAGGCCTGGGTCGGTTACGGGATCTTTCAGAAGTTCGACCGCGTCTTCGACGTGCAGGCCTTCGGACACAAGACCCTACTCCAAGTGCTGCTCACCGGCGGTGGGGGGAAAATTGCCCTCGGCCGACATGCCGTGGCGGCCCTGCTGAATGCCGTCCATCCCGAGGTGGATTACGCTTACACGCCGGCCGAGGTCATCGCGCTCGTCCAGCAGGCGTTTGCAACCGGCAATTACGAGGCCACGAAGAACTTGCTCAAGGAAGAGAACCAAAGCGGCTGCCCGCTAGGCCGGCCGCACCATGGCGGTGATGGTCACGGTGGTGGCGGTCACGGTGGTGGCGGTCATGGGGGCGGACATGGTCACGGCGGCCACGGCGGAGGGAACTGCAACGGGCGTCGATAAGCTCGGCAAAGCTGATGCAAATCCCGGCGCGCCGGTGCTCCAAGTCCGGCGCGCCGGGATTCTGTTTCCGAGGGTCCTTTGGCAGAACCGGGCGTCAGGAAGCGGCCCTTGGATGAAGGGCCCTGACGGTCGCGGTTCTGTTTCGCATAGGATGGTAGCAGGATCGACTCCTAGATGGTTGCAAGCGGCTCATCATCGGACTGGCTCACCTTGACATCGACTTCGGGGAGTTTTTCCCGCAGCCGATTCGCCAGATGGGCGAGCACGGGACGTTCGCTCGTCCAGTGGCCCAGGGCGATGGCCGTGCAATCGAGCCGCCGAATGGTCAACGCGTCGTGGTGGCGGAGTTCGCCGGTAACGATGACGTCGCCGGCGGCCAGCGGGAGGCGAAAGGGTAGACTGCCCGCGGAACCGGCCACGACGATGGCTCGCTCCAATTTGCGGTTGGTTGGGCCGACAAGCCGAACATTCGTTGCTCGCGTCGCCTTCTTGAGTTTACGGGCGAGGGCAGCAAGTGTCGGAGGGCGGGAAAAACGGCCTATGCGGCCGATCCCGCGAACCGGCTCGGGTTTGAGCGGATAGATATCAAAGGCCGGTTCCTCGTAAGGATGAGCTGTCCGCAGCGCCGTGACCACCGCCGGCAGATCGCGGGAACGAACGACCGTCTCCAGTCGAATCTCTTCGACGGTTTCCAGCCGCCCGCGTTGTCCGACGGTGGGATTCGTGGACTCGCCGCCGAGGAACGTGCCTTGTCCGCTCAGCCGGTAGCTGCAATGACGGTAATCGCCGATGCGGCCCGCGCCGACATCAAACATGGCCCCTGCGACTCTTTCAACCTGCTCGTGGGGAACGAAGACCACGACTTTGCATTCACTCTTGCCCGGTTGATCGACGTATTCCAGCGATTCCGCCTGGGTCACGCCGCACAGTTCGGCCAGGACGTCATTCGTGCCGCCTTCCGCGGCGTCCAGGGCGGTGTGCGTAGCATAGATGGCCGTGCCTTCGCGAAGACACCGGAGGACCGTCGCCTCCGGCCCCGCGCTCGGCCGCCGCAGCGAAGAGATGGGTTTGAAGATCGGCGGATGATAGGCCAGAATGAAGTCAACGCCAGCGCCGGCCGCGTCGTCGGCCACGGCCTCGGTGAGGTCGATGCACAGCAAGAGCCGCCGAACGGGTTGTTCGTAATCTCCGGCGAGCAGGCCGACGTTGTCCCAACTTTGGGCCAGCGCCGTTGGCGCGAGGCTTTCCAGGACGGAACACACGTCGCGAACGGAACAACGAGCCGTTCCTTTCCTCGTTTTCTTCACGGCTCGATGATCCTCATCCGGCACCTTCTTCTTGCACGAGCTTGCCGTAGGCTTCCCGAACGCGTTTGGTGACCGGCCCGACTTTGCCTTCGGCGATATCCTGCCGTTCGACGCGAATGACCGGCATGATTCCCATGATGGTGTTGGTCAGGAAGCACTCGTCGGCATCCAGCACATCATGGACGGTCAGCGGACCTTGGCGTGCTTCGAGATTCATTTTTCCCGCAAGGTGCAAGACGATTTCGCGGGTAATGCCCGGCAGAACCGGGGTACTTAGCTCCGGTGTCTTTAAGACGCCATCGGCCACGAGAAACACGTTGCTGATCGATCCCTCGGCCAGTTGATGCCCGGTGGTGAACCAAAGGGCCTCCACGCAGCCGGCCCTTTGGGCTTGCCGCAAACCCAAAAGGCGCGGCAAAAAGCCCGTGGTCTTGTGGCCGACAGTGGGGTCATCGGCGGATTGCTTGTAGGGACTCACCACTACCTGGATACCGCGTTCGTAGAAGCTCGAAGCGTACGCGGCCAGAGGGGCCGTGGTCATGCAAACGGTCGGCCGAAGGGGGGCTTCCTCGTCCAGGCCGCGCATGGAGCCGGCTGAAACCGTCAGTCGAATTCGCGCTGCCCGCTGTTGGTTGCGCTCCAGCAACGAGGTCACGTCATCGTTGGAAGGAAGCTCGTCTCGTCCGATTGGGTGAAGCAGCTTCTGGGCCGATCGCCGCAGCCGGTCGAGGTGCGATTCGAGGCGAAACACTCGTCCATTCACCGCCCGCATGGTTTCAAATAGACCGGCCCCGTGCAGCCAGCCGCCGTCAAAGACGCTCAGCCGAGCTTCGTTTTCGGCAACGAACGTTCCGTTGAGATAGACGACCGGGGTCATGGAACGGTTGCCTCTTGAAGGACGGTGGATCGACCCGTCGGCGAGCCGGTCAGGGCTTGAAACATCCCCGAAGCCTTAGCTTGGATCTCTTCGTACTCCGCGTCGGCGTCGCTGTCGGCGACGATGGCGCCGCCCGCGTATGCAAAGACGCGGTTGTTGACCTGAACCATCGTGCGAATGGCAATGTTGAGCGACATCGAGCCGTCGAGGCCGATACAGCCGATGGAGCCGCAATACACGCCACGGGAGGTCGGTTCCAGCTCATTGATGATTTGCATGGCACGGATCTTTGGAGCGCCGGTGATCGAGCCGCCGGGAAATGCCGCTCGCAGGAGATCCACCCAAGTTTGGCCGGATTCGAGATCGCCCTCGATGGTGGCGACTCGATGAAAGACGGTCGGATGTCGTTCAATGGTGCCGGCGTCCGTCACGCGCACCGTGCCGAATCGGCATACCCGGCCCAGGTCGTTGCGCAGCAGGTCGATGATCATGACAAGTTCGGCGCGGTCTTTCTCGCTGGCAGCAAGCTCACTTCGGCGCCTTGCGTCGCCGGCGGCGTCGTTGCCGCGCGGCCGTGTTCCCTTGATGGGCCGGGTGACGACGTGGCCGTCTCGTAGCTGCAAAAAGAGCTCGGGGGAAGCCGATAGGATGGCAGCTCCGTCCCAAGGGAGAAACGCCGCGAACGGGGCCGGGTTCACGCGCCGTAGCCGGCGGTAAAGTTGAAGGGCCGATTCATCGGTCTGAACCTCAAATCGCTGCGAAAGGTTCACCTGGTAGATATCGCCGTCCTCGATGTAGCATTTGGCACAGGCCACCATTGCCGCGTACCCTGCCCTGGACATGTTGGGCCGAGGGATTGCGCACTTCGAGGCATCATCCCCCGATTGGCATTCTACTTCGCAAACCCTTTCCGCTTCGTTCAGCCGGCCGCGGATACTGTTGAGCCGGTCGCGGGTGGTGGCGTGGTCCCGCCGAATGGACGCCGGCCAATCGATCGCGACCGCCAACCATTGGCGTGTTAGGTGGTCGTAGATCGCGGCCGAGTCATACAGGCAGAGCCATGCCAAAGGGAGAGGGAAGTCGCATCGTGTCGTCGGAGTAAGCTGTTCCGTAAACAGTCCGGCTTCGTATGTGAAATAGCCGATCCAACCTCCGGCGAATGGCAGTCCGCCCTCAGGGCGACCCACTGTGGGAAACTTTTCGGTGGCATTTGCCAGTTGTTGGATTGGGCAGATTTCACAGGCCGATCGCACGTGAAACACGTCGATGGGATCGCAGGCCAGAATCGAAAAACGCGCGTGAGGTGAGGGCTGTAACGAGCTTTCCAAAATGGCCGGATTCTTCCCGCGAACAAACTGCATCAGGGCCGCTTCAACACTTGCCCGCGAATCGACGGCCTCCACGGCTGCTTGGCTAGAAGTTTGCGTGCCCGTACTCATGAGGCCGGTAGTATAACAAACTGCGGCCGAGACCCAACGTCGAACTCCGCACAGATCGAACATCGCCGCGAGCATGAGGGTCGGCGCGGACTTTTAAGTCCGCGGCTCGCTGGTTGCATCGGGCCTTGGTTTGCGACACAATGGCGGTGATGGAGTCGGCGCACGGCAAAGCGGTGTTTGTGGCCTCCGAAGAAGCGGAGACGCATCGTCACGACAGCGTGAAGGACACGATCGAATCGATCGTCGTGGCCTTGATTCTGGCCTTTGTCTTCCGCGCGTTTATCGTCGAGGCGTTTGTGATTCCGACAGGCTCGATGGCCCCGACGCTCTACGGCGCCCACGGAACCATCGTGTGCAACGACTGCGGCTGGGAATTTGCTTACGGCCTGCAAGACCCGTCCAGCCCCCGCCGGTCGGAGCTGGTCACGACCCACTTGCTGGTGTCGCCCACCTCGCAGGCCGTATGTCCCAATTGCAATCACGCCAACAGCAATCTTTCATTGACGGACACGACTCGAAACGCCGAGGCCGGTGACCGCATCCTCGTGCTCAAGTGGCCGTACGATCTGGGCACCGACTTTCTGGGACCGAAGCGTTGGGACGTGGCGGTGTTCAAGAACCCTTCGGACGGGGAAGAGAACTATATCAAGCGGCTGGTCGGATTGCCCAACGAAGTGCTCATGATCGTCGACGGCGATGTTTATACGGTTCCCACGGCGCAGCTTTCGCAGGCGACGCTGGACGAGCTGGATCATCTCCGGCACGAGAAATATCTCTTTCATACCCGCCAAAAACAGGGCCGGATGCCGACGGCGTCTCCGGCGGTGCTGGACGCACTCGACCGGAAGATGACCATCGCCCGGAAAACGCCCGCCGCCCAACGAAGCTTGTGGTTCGTAGTGTACGATCATGACCACCTACCGCGTAACCTGGATAACGACCAGCCGCGCTGGCGCGCCGCCCGCAGCACGGCCTCCGGCTGGGATACCTCGAGCCGCGTCGTGCGTTTCGAGAGCCGCGAGGCCGGGGCCGATTACATTGAATTGGATCGCAAGCCGATCGTCGCCGCGTATGCCTACAATCTGATTCCGTCATTGACTTCGGACCGGCAACCGTCCCCCGTCGGCGACCAGCGGGTGCGCTTCGTTCTGACGCCGCGTGCGGCGGAGGGGGCTTTGCACGTTCGATTGGTCAAAGGCGGGCGGTCCTTCTGTGTGACGTTGGAGATGGGCGGGCGCGTGGCCCTCGCTGAATCGGCGGATGTTCCGCCGGTGAGCACGGCGTCGATGGCCGAAGAGAGGCTGAGTCCGTTTGTTCCCGATCGCTCGGTGGATATCCGTTTCGAAAACGTGGACTACCGGCTGGCGCTTTTCGTGGATGGACGGGAAGTGTTGGCGACCTCCGACGATCCGAATTCTCGAGCCTATTTCGGTCCCCATCTTAAGAGCCTGCGGGCCGCGGCGCCCAAAACCGCGGGACCGCGGATTTACGCCGAGGGAACCAAGCTGGAACTTAGCCACTTGGCCGTCGAACGAGACATTTATTATTACAACACGTCCGGTCCGCAAGGCTGGGACGTGTTTGGCGGGTGGGGAACCACGGGAAATCCGATCCTCCTTCGCGCCGGGGAGTACTTCATGCTCGGGGACAACAGCCCGGCCAGTCAGGATTCGCGGCATTGGGGAGACATCAGCAAGAACCGCTATCTGACCGATCGCGGTGAAGACTATCAGTTGGGTACGGTTCCACACGATCAACTGATCGGCAAGGCCTTTTTCGTGTACTGGCCGAGCGCCTACCGGCTCAAATGGCTGCCTTTGCCGAAAGGGTGGGGCATTGTTCCAGACGTAGGCCGGATGCGCTGGATTCGCTGATGCCGTCGCTCGATCAGGTTCTCCTGGAAGCCAGGGATCTCGTCAAACGATACAACGGAAAGGCCGTCGTCAATCGGCTGAGCTTTTCCGTTTTCCCCGGCGAAATCGTGGGGTTGCTGGGTCGCAACGGAGCGGGCAAGACTACCACTTTTCGCATGACCGTGGGCATGATCGACTCCAACGGCGGTTCGGTGATGTTCGACGGCCGCAACGTGACCTCGCTGGCCATGTACAAGCGTGCCCAGCTTGGCATGGGGTATCTGTCCCAGGAGCCGAGCGTTTTTCAGCGGTTGACGGTGGAGGAGAATCTCCTGGCCATTCTCGAGACGATGCGTGACTTGAACCGTCGGTCTCGCTTCGAACGGGCCGAGCATCTTATGGAGCAATTCGGGTTGACCGGGCAGCGCCGGCAACTGGCCCGAACGCTGTCGGGCGGCGAGCGGCGCAAGCTGGAAATCGCCAGGGCGCTGGTGACCGACCCTAAGCTGATTCTGCTGGACGAGCCGTTCTCCGGCGTGGACCCCAAAGCGGTGGAGGATTTGCAGCATGAAATCCTTCGGCTCAAGCATGATCGGGGTATTGCCATCCTCCTTACCGACCACAACGTTCGGGAGACGCTGCGGGTGACGGACCGCAGCTATATTATCCACGATGGCGAGAAGTTGGCCGAGGGCACACCGCGTGACATCGTTCGCAACCCGCTGGTGCGAAATGCGTACCTGGGCAGCAGCTTTCGCGGCGATGAGTTTGACCAGACGGGAGCTCGACCGCACACGGATCACTAAGGGAGCGACACTGACTCTCCGATGGCCGGGACAGTGAACCCTTCGTAGTCATGGCCGGTCCAGTTGAGCCATCGTAGGCATGGGTCTTCCAAGGAAACGTCGAAGCGAAACGTCACTGACTCCGGCCGGCCGTCTTCAGTAAGCGAGTTCACTTCCGCGGTCATGCCGATGAGGGTCACCACTTGGTGAAGTTCCATCGGATAGGCCGGGCCGCGGGCCAATTGGTCCAGCGGATGCTTCAAATAGCCGTCCTTTGGCCGGATCACCAACGTGCGTGAATCCGGGCGCGTCACGACGACGGGCGGCTGGTATGGCGCCAACAGACGCACCTGGGCCGGTACGGGCAGGCCATCCAAGGCGCGGGTAACCGGCAGGTAGGTTGTGGCAAAGGCAACCGGCGCGGTGACCAAGACCACCGTCTGGTGTTCGACGGACTCGTCCATTAGCGTTTGAACGAGCATCGACGCCATGATGCTTTTCGGTCCGACCGGCATAGCCGATCGGGCCAGCAAACCAACCGGTGCCACGAAGCCGTGTACGATCAGGAGGAAGATCGGTAAACTCCGCGTGCCCCAGCGTCTGCGAGGCTTGAGGACTGACGAGGGAACGTTGGGGACGTGAATTTCGTCCCCCACCCCTGGAGGCCGTACTGCACCCGTTAGGAACTGCGATAGCAGGCCGAAGGCGCCCAATCCGACGAAGAACAACATTCGGTCGCTGGCAAATGTCGCACAGATTGGCACCAGGGCCAGGACCATTCCGACGGTCCAGAACCAGGCAACCCGGTCGCAGCGCAAGAGAGGCCAAAGCGCAACGCCAAACCAAATCAGAAATAGCACGGCCATCAGCCACAACACGACCACGAAACCGAACATCAGCGCGATCAAGTACAAGTCGGATGGCGGGAAGCCGAGCTGGCCAAGCAAGAGGATCGGGGCGCGCTGAATCGCTTCCCAGAGAAAGCGAATGGGTTCGGTCAGTGGATCGACATACAATCCCACTCCCTTGATTCCGTGCCCCGTCCATGTCCAGGCCGCTCGCCAACCGGCCAAGACGACTGCGTATGGGAGAAGCGTCAGAAGCCCGCGCCGCCAAGAGCCTTGTTCCAGACACAGTGCGTACGCTGCCAGGTAAGCGACCGTCCCCACGCCGGCCTCGGAGGAAAGCAGACTGGCCAACAACAGCAGCGAAGCGAGCGATGCCGCCGCGTTCGATCCGCGAGTGCGCCAACGATGATGAGCGAGGATGGCCAACATGCCGAAAAACGCGGACACGATCGCATTCCGGTTGGCCAGGAAGCCGACGGGCATTCCGCGGGCATCGTCGATGCAATAGAACAACGCGGCGAGGCCCGCGGTCCAGGTGACGCCAAGGATGCGACGGTATAGGACCGTCGTGACGGCAGTCAGCGCCGCCAGCCAGGTGATGCTGTGCGCATGCATTAGGACCGGCCGATCAGGCCACAGAGAATAGTCCAACCGGTGGGTCCAGACCGTCAGGGGCCGCCAAAAGGAGGCGCGAATATGTGGAACGGCCCACCACGGCCACAGGCCGCGGTCCATGTACCGGCGGATGCGTTCGGGATTGCCATCGGCGAAAGCAAAGAGGTCCTTCCCCCCGCTGGGGACCTCGGGCAACTTCGGCGAGCCGAGGATGCGCAGGCGATGGAAGTGGTCGTCCGCGACCCAGCCGACAGTCAAGGACGGCAGCGTCAATAGAACCGAGACGATCGCGAGCCACAACGGAAGCGCAGGATGGGTCAAGGCCTTCGATAAGAACGGGCATCGTTGTGTCTGCCCGTCACAGGCCTCGTTTCGGCTGAGGACCGCCATCGCCGGTTCGGCTGTGGTCATGTCAAAATAAGACGTGCAGCGAGCCGGTTGGTTAATGCCGAGGCGCACATCTCATAGGTATTCGCATCTGTTTGGTGAGGAAGAACTTCACTTGGTTCGGATGCAGCACGGGGCGGATGAGGATCAACTGATAGGCTCGCGACGGCAGACCGTCGGCGTCCTTGATCCAGAAGGGCATGCGTTTGGCCTCGACGACCAAGGGTCCTTGAGTCATGTCCTTCACCCGGAATCGCTCCCAGGGCACCCTGCGCAGCAGCGGGGAGTGCTTGAGAACATTGCACACGAGCAGGTCCAACGTGCGTAACCTATTAACCTATTGGAGACGAAGGGATTCGAACCCTCGACCTTCGCATTGCGAACGCGACGCTCTCCCAGCTGAGCTACGTCCCCGCATTTCACTATTTAATATTTAACCGTAACACGTTCTGCGGTCAAGCTTGAAACTTAGCACCTGAGATTGCTTTACCTACCGGATTCTTTGGTCGAAGCCGCAACGTCGCGTTCCGGCGGCGAGTACGGAGGCAATGGGCCGAAGAGGCGATTTAAGTCGTTGACGATCGAAACCACCCGCCGAGCATCGCGCCTGGCGCGAAAATGACCCTTCAGTTCGGCCTGGGCAAAGATGTCGTTGTCCGCGGCCAGGCGCCGCTTGGGTTTCAAAACCGCGTACTCCATAGTGCCCGTGAGAACCGATCCCTTCTTGTTTTGATGCATAAAGACGGAGCCGGCTCCTTCAAACGTCGCTCCGACTCCGCCCCCCACAATGAGATAACTGACGAAACCGTTGATTTGCGTTCGCTCCGCGACGGTCCGGCCGGGGATCGGCCGCCAGAAGGTCTTCAGATGGATGACTTGCGTGAGCGGCTCTTTGGGATCATTGCCCATCGGCCGAGTGCGACGGAGCACGATTTGGACGTTGCCCTCCGAATCCAAATCGTAATACGCCTCGTCAAAGTTCTCATGGTATTGGCGGTCCTGAAACGGATCGCGATGATCGGTAATGTCAAAAGAGTTGGACGGGGTTACACATCCCAGCAAGTACAGCCCCAGCGTGGCCGTCAGAAAAAGGCTAAGCTTGCTTTGAACACGGGTCCTACTCACTGGTGAACTTTCTCCAGGGCCGAAAAGCTCCGGCCGTCCGAACCGGGAGCCGGCTCCGTCCGGAGTTTGGAGACCGCGACTTCGTCGCGGGCGACACGCAATTGCTCAATCTTCTCGAGCTGGCGGTCTAGCCTGTCCGCGCGAACGCCCATCAATTTGCGGTATTCATCCGAGGCATCCTCCAGTTTCCTGCCCAGCGAGGACATCACCTTTACATAGTTCTCCCACTCTTCCCGGAATCTGGCCAATAGTTCGAGGATTTCTCGTGAGGCCACGTGAAGTCGAAAGGCGTCGACGGACTGCCGCAGGACGGCCAAGACCGCGAACAGCGTCACGGGCGAGCACAACACGACCTTCCCGCGGAGCGCATCATCGAGCAGCTCCGGGTCATGGGCGTGGATGAATCCATAAACCTGCTCGTTGGGGATGAACACCAAAACGCAGTCCAGCGTGCCCGCGGACGGATCGACATAGGCACGCACTTCCTTGATGCGGAGCCGTACATCCTTCAGAAAGAGACCCGTGGAAGCCGCTCGGGCTGAGTCATCCGTGGCGTCCAACGCCCTGAGATAATTGGTCAGCGGGAACTTCACATCCATGTGTACACATTGGTTACCCGGAAGCAGGAAGGTGAAATCGGGCCGGCCGGATTCGGTTCCCTTTTGTTTGCGATAGTTGACGCCCTCCACCAATCCGGCCAGGCGGAGGACGTCTTCGGCCATCCGTTCGCCCCATTGGCCGCGGGCGTGCGGGTTGGCCAGGGCCTCACGCAGCCGCTCCGTGGTCGTTTGCAGCCGCTGCGTGACTTGCGTGGCCTGCTCGAGTCGCCCAGCCAGCGAACCGTGCGACTCCGCCCGCTGCTTCTCGGCCGATTGGACCAGACCATTAAGTTCGGCGAGTCTTGCGCTCATTTCCTCCAGCCGGGCGTCGATGAGTCTTTTCTTGGCGTTGAGTTCTTGATCGCTTTGAAGCGTTTGCTGTTGGAGTCGCATTTCGGCGAGTTTGAGAAAGTCGTCGGTATTGCTGGACAGCGCATCGCGGGAGAGAGCGGCGAAGGCCGTCTTCAGTTCGGCAATCAAGACCGACGATTCCTGAGCCTTCTGCCGCTGCGTTTCTTCGAGTACGGCTTCGCAGAGTTGAGCCTGAGCACGTTTCCAGCGCCGGAACAGCGCGTAGGCAATGGCGGTGCCGAACACCGCCCCAGCCAGCAGCACACTCACAATCCATTCGACCGCCGACATAAGGCCTCCATTTCGTTAAGAGATTGTCCCTGATTCCGCTGGATATGCCAATACGAACTGTCTTTTTTCACCAGTGGACCGATATGCCCGATAAATCGCTAAACCATGATCGCGCCACGCAACGCAAGGGGTTTTCGGGCGGATGCATTCGCCGGTCGAAACGCCGCTGTTCGAACGTCGTTGGACATCGCCGCGATTCTCTTCTTGAGCCTGTTGGCGGAGTGCGCGCATTTCTCGTGGAAACAAGGCCGACACGTGATCTGTGCCGATTCCGTCCAGTACGTCGACGGCGCCGAGGCTCTGCTGGGCAAGCACGAAACGGCGCACTTTGAGTTCCGCAAGCCGGGCTATTCGCTGATTCTGGCGGGCGTCTATCTGCTCTTCGGCAATATGGGCTGGGGCGCCATCGCCCTCAACCACGCCTTTCAGGCGCTGCTTCCGCTGGCTGCTTACGGCCTGGGGCGAAACCTGCATTCGAGGCTGGGTGGTTGGCTGGCGGCCGTGCTGCTCATCGCCCGGCTCCAGGCGGAATACCGTTCCGAACGGATCATGTCCGAAACGGTGTATGCCACCATGCTGACATTCGCCGTTCTCGTTTTCGCCGCGGGCCTGCGCCGGCTTCAGCAGCCCCCATTTAGATGCGCGGCTTGGTTCTTCATCGCCGGAGGGTTGTTGGGCTTCGCTTGGCTCATTCGCTCGGTGGCGGTCGCGGTGATCGCCGCGGCCGTTCTTTGCTTGCTGTGGGCGCTCCGGCGCGCGCCAATTCGAGCTGTGAATGCCATCGTGTGCCTCTCACTGCCGATCGTGGCCTTTGTGCTGTTCGAATGCACGCTGAATGGGGGTTACGCGGACCGTTTTTGGCCGGGGACCGGTACGCTTGGGCCGGCACTCCTAATTCGCATGCGCTCGTTCGTGGGGGCACCGTTTCCTCAGACCGATACTGCGCAGAAGTGTCTTTCCTTTTTACCCGATCGCGAACCGGAGGATGCCTACCTCGCCAACAAACTCGACGGTTGGGTGGCCTGGCACCGGGCGATTCACCAAGGCGGAATGGACGCGTGGCAGATCGACGCCCTCATGAAGCGCGCCGCGTTGGAGATGATCCGTGTTCAGCCAGGTACATACCTCGGTAGCATGGCGGGAGTTTTTGCACGCTACGCCCTGCGGCAAAATGGGTCGTCGTCGCTGGAGCGGGTTCCTTCCGATCGCCGGCAACTCCTTATGTTGCCGACCGATTCGGTCACTAACCAAGACGGCCAGGAGCCCTGGTACGCCCATTGGGCGCTACCGAAACGGACTCGCGAGCATTCGGCGGCTATTGTTGAGCGAATGCGGACCGAAGCCCAGACGCGCGCCCCATTCGGTGAGGGAGCATTCTGGCAAACGCTACGATATTGGTCCATGACCCCGATCGTGTCTGACGTGTTCGGTCTATTGCGCCAGTTGGGTTCTCTGTGGCCGGGGTTTGCCCTGTTGGGCTGCGGCCTGTTGGGCCTGAACCGAAAGACCTGCAGTTTTCTGGCCCTTGCCTACTTTTTCGATGCCTGCATCGTCGCCGCAACCGCCTTCAGCGACAGCGATATCACTCGTTTCCAATTCATCTGGGTGGGGATCGACACGACTCTCGCGGCGGTCCTGGTCTTCACGCTATTTCAGGGGGTCATGCTCAGGGCGGCGACGTTCAGTCGCGCGGATGTCCGCGCGGCGTGAATGCCGCGGCTCTGATCCGATCCGCACAAAACAATTGGCCAATCCGCTCAGCAACCATTCGCTTGGCAAGGCGGGCCGCAACTGGTATGCTGCACCTCCATACACAGGAACGGAATGAGCAAGGAGATTTATCATGGCAGGCAAAGTGAAACCCATCCCGAATGGGTACGAGGGCGCGACCCCCTACCTCTGCTGCAAGGGTGCAGTGAAAGCGATCGAGTTTTATGAGAAGGCGTTCGGTGCCACCGAGCTGCATCGCATGGACGCCCCCGGCGGGATCATCGGCCACGCCGAGATCAAGATCGGCGGGGCGATCATCATGCTGGCCGACGAGTATCCCGACATGGGCTTCCGCAGCCCAAAGACGATCGGCGGCTCGCCCGTGCACATCTACATCTACGTTGAAAACGTCGATGCTTTCGCCAAGCGGGCGATCGCCGCCGGTGCCAAAGTCCTGCGCCCGCTGGCCGACCAGTTCTACGGCGACCGCAACGTGCAGTTCGAAGATCCCTTCGGCCACGTATGGGCCTTCGGCACGCACATCGAAGACGTAGCGTACGACGAAATCGAACGCCGCGCCGCCGCCAAGTTCGGCGGGGGGTGATCCGGCAATCCCTCCCGTAGCGGGTTGACCAATCACTTTTACTGCTTCATATACTAGTCGTAGACTGGTCGGAAAGATTAGTAATTATGTGAAGGTTGCAGAATAACGCCAGCAACGGAGCTTACGAGGCTAAGACGCATTTTTCGGAGCTTTTGGAACGCGTCGAAGGTGGTCAGGAGGTCACGATCAGGCGTCAGGGTTCGCCGGTGGCTCGCTTAAAGGAGTAGCGCAGAAATAACATAAACGAATCGATTTCTCGAAAGCCCAGCAAATAGGGCGATCCGTAGGAACAATCGTGTAAGTAATTCATGCGCGATTCCTTAGTACGCGTGAAACGGAGAACCACGCGCGACCACGTCGGGCGGCGATTGAGGCCATGCGGAAGCTGGCCAAAGGCAACAAAGCTACGCGGGCTGCGGATCAAGGACCTGATCGGAGAAGGTCGCCGATGAGCGCGGATGTTTTGGAAAGGAGTGGGGCGCGCCGCCGATGAGCGCGGCCATTATCATCGACTGCTCGATCACGATGTCTTGGTGCTTCGCCGAAGAAGCGACCGCCGGTCCTTGGGATAGGCACTTCAGTCGGCTATAGTCTGGCCAAGCGGATAAGGAGACGGGCTGCCATGCCTTTACGGATCTTTCGAGATGCCGACGCCGATCCAACCCGATTGCGCGGCCGCAAAGTTGCGGTGATCGGATACGGCAACCAAGGGCGCGCCCATGCGCTCAACCTGCGAGATTCAGGAGTCTTCGTTCAAATCGGCCAGCGACCGGGCAAGGGCTTTGAACAGGCACGGGGCGACGGCTTGCAACCGATCAGCGTGGCCGAAGCCGCCGGTGCTTGCGACCTCTTGATCTTGACGTTGCCCGACGAATCGGCCGCCGAAGTGTACGACAAAGAGATCGCTCCTGCTCTGCAACGAGGGCAAGCGTTGGGTTTTGCTCACGGCTTCAACATCCGCTTCGGATTCATCAAGCCTCCGCCAACCGTGGACGTGATCCTGGTGGCCCCGAAGGGACCCGGAACACTACTGCGCTCCCTCTATGTGGAGGGGAAAGGACTGCCGGCGCTTTTGGCGGTCGAACGCGATTTCACCGGCCAGGCCAAGGAAACCGCGCTGGCCTGGGCCGCCGGGATCGGCACCACCAGAGCAGGCGTGGCGGAGACGACCTTTGCCTCCGAAACGGAAACCGATCTTTTCGGCGAACAAACGGTCCTTTGCGGCGGGATCAGCGCATTGGCGAAGGCCGCCTTCGAAACGCTCGTCGAAGCCGGGTATGAACCAGAGTTTGCCTACCTCGAGTGCGTGCACGAGCTCAAACAGATCGCGGACTTAATCTACGCCCACGGCCTCAGCGGGATGCGGGACCGCATCTCCCGGACGGCGCAATACGGCGACGTGACCCGAGGACCGCGCTTGCTAAGCGGCGACGGGCGTCGGCAAATGCAGCGTGCTCTCGACGAAATCCGTAGCGGCGCGTTCGCTGAAGAATGGCTAGCCGAGTACCGTTCGGGCGGCGGCAATTTTCAGAAGCTCCGCGAGGCCGACCGAAACACGCTCTTCGAAGAGGCGGGACGGCGGGTACGGGCCTTGATGCCCTGGCTCACGCGAAAAGGCGACTGAGCAATCCACGTTTGGCCGAACCAGCCTTTTTCTGCGAGTCGACGGGATCGGTCGTGATCCGCCGGGCGATTTTGCGAATCGCGTTGCGCACGGCGTTGCTTCGGTCCAGTGCGGCAATCGGACGGCCCAAGTCAAGTGACCGGGCCACCCCCTGATAGTCATTGGGCACGGTCGCGTAGACCGGCTTGTTGAGCATCTGTTCAAGATCGGCCACCTGGATGCGCCGCGAACTGCTGTCACATCGGTTGGCCACGACTTCCACGCGCTCCTGCGGGATTCCTGAGCGGATGAGCGTCTCATAGAGCCGATGCGCGTTTCGCACGCTGGGCACCAGCAGTTGGCACACGATGAGGATCAAATCCGCGTGCTTGAAGGCCACGTACGTGCAGGGATCCAAGTGCCGCGGGGCGTCCACCACGACGTTCTCATGGCTGGAGGTCAGTAATTCAATGACGCGATGAATGAGCTCGGGCGTAATCGCCTCGCACTGTTCGATCATCTGCGGCCGTGCCAGCAACGAAACTTTGCAGGGCAACTTGGTCAGCGAAGCGGTCAGCACCGTGCGGTCCAGCTCCGAGCCGGACTGGGCCACGTCGAACAAGCTGAATTTCGGCTCGATGTCGAAATTGACGGCGGAGTCCCCAAATTGCACGTCCATGTCGAACAGGGCGCATTCCGTGTCGGTGATCTGGCTGATTTCCAGGGCCAGATTGCAAGCGATGGAAGTGCCGCCCGCTCCGCCGCTGGAGCCGGTGACGCAGATGCACCGGCCTTGCGTACGGCTGAGCAATCGTTTGCTGGCTACCCGGGCGACGGCATTGGCCAGATCGGTCGGATCGATGGGTTTGCAAACGAATTGATCACAGCCCGCCCGCATGGGAGCCAGGATGTCTTTGGGATCCGTCCGCTTGCTGACCGCGATCAGGGCGATCGCGGGGTACCGAGTCGAAACTTGGTCGATCACTTCGATCACCGGCTCAGGATTCGGATCCAGATGGAAGAAAATCAGGTTGACCTCGTAGTCGTGCAACACGCGGGCTAGTTCGTCGGGTGTGCAGGCCTCGGGGACCAGACGCACGAAATTCAAAACTTTGAGGTGATTCTGAAGCTCTGCCGAAGCCTCCGGATCGGAGTTATAAAGGCAGACGTGTAACAGTTGACTCATAGCAACGGTTTCTCTAGTCCCCTCTCATGATGATACGAAACCCTAGGGCACTTATCGGTAGGGCGCCGGATCGAGTTTGCCTGCGGATTCCAGGGATCTTGCGGGCCACCCTACTTTAGACCCCATAAAAGGTCCGCGCCGCCGCTTTCTGAGAAAGGCTAACGATGAAGGCGAGCCGTATCGGACGGTTGGCGGCTTACCGTGTTCGAGCGGCGCTGTTACGGGGCGAAGTCGTCTGTCTTGGTGAAGCCTTCCGGCACGGTGAGTTTGAAGGGGTTTGTATCAAATGTTGGATTCACTCGCAGTTCAGTGAGCACGGTGCTGGCGCCCATCGGTTCACCCGTTGGGCCTTTGAAAATCCAGTCGAACCGGCGAGGTAGCCCGTCTTTTTTGGCAATGAACCAGACGATCTCATTGACTCCGCCGCCGAGTTGAAACCGCAGGACGTGACATTCGTCGTCGCCTACCTTGGTGGTTTCTTTGAGCTCGATTCTCTCGGCTTTTTTCTCATACTCGAAAGCGTTGGGACTGACGAAGGCGCCGACGACCGTTTCAAGGATCGTGAACATCTGTGACCCGAGGACCGCCGGGTCGATGTCGGCATAGACCTTTTTTTGCTTTTCATCCACGAGATAAATGATGTCGCCGTCCGACCCGGCCACCAGGTTCACCGGCTCGGATTCGCCCGGCTTGCGGACCTTGGCGTCGACACGGAATCTCTCGACCCAATGGCCGCGATAGCCGGACAGGACGACGCGGCCCTCAAGACGCGGCGGCGCCTCCGCGGCTTCGCCATGGCCGCGCTGGGCGAAGCGGTACTGGACGATCTTGATTTGCTTCATGGCTTGCTCGGCCTTGTGCATAACCTCCTCGGCAGTGGGAAGCTTGCCGCTTTCTTTCGCGGTGTCCTGCAGGGCCACGGCCGCGGTGAAGCTACAACCCGCGAAGGCGGACATCGTGCGAGTGATGATCTTGGTCATGAAATCTCCAATCCACGGATCCCCTTTTACCGGAAACCCTAATCGTTGAAAGGCCAGGGCTACCAAACTCGAGGCCGCGTGTCAATAGTTTTCTTTTTGTATCGGCCGTAGCAACTGCCGGCCATCCTTCGCCGCGGCCCGTCAAGCCGGGAAATATCGGCTCGTCGTGGTTATCGAGATTGTCGGTCCTTTCCCGACGCCCGTTTTCCGTCCAGGGCGCTTGCTTTGCCCAAAGGTAGCGGCCTAGGCTCTCGCATCGGTATGAAAGGGGTAAACATGTTAATGGAATTTGCATTTCGGAACCATGATCCAAGGCGGCGCGGCGCAAGCCTGATGGTCGTAGTCGTGTCGCTGACGATGTTGCTGGGATTCGCGGCGCTCACGGTGGATATGGGCGCCCTTTACAATACCAAAGGCGATCTCCAACGCGCTTGCGACGCAGCCGCCTTGGCCGCGGCGATTGAGCTTTCGGACTGGAGCAACGGCGATCCCGCCGATACCGCGCGGCAAACCGCACAGACCTACGTTCAGCGGAATCCCGTGCTAGGTCGCATCCTGCAACTGGATCCCAGTCAGGATATCATTCTCGGGCGGGTTCATTTCGACCCCGAGACCCGACAATACGACTTCGCCCCCACCAACAACGCACCCGATGCCGTCCAGATTCACTTGCGACATACCGACGACTCGCCCAATGGCGCCGTCCCGTTGTACTTCGCCCAAATCTTCGGGCGAGCGACAACCGAATTGCGAAGCCAGGCGATCGCGATGATGACCCCGCGCGACGTGGCCATCGTCGCCGACCTCTCGGCCTCGCACACCGACGATAGCGAGTTTCGCAACTACGCAGATACAGAGATCAATCTCTACGATGTGTGGGACGACTTGCCGGGAGGCGCAAACGACGTCGCCGCTTGTGACGCCGTGTCGTGCCCGTCCGGTCAGGTTTGCCTGGCGGGGTTGTGCGTTCCGACCGGTCCCGGAGCCTTGGCCGGTCCGGCATGGGGGTTCATGGAAACGCTCGGATTCGGCACCGATCCCATCCCGACGAGCTATGATCCGACCACGGATGCCGGTTTAATTCGCTTGGCGTACGACTCCAACTGGTCGAACGCGGCTCTCACCGCCTACCTCACCGCACGCGGCTACAACCTTGCCGAAGTGAACGCAATCATGAATGGACAATACGACACCGGCGGCGCGTATCCCTATCGTGTGGCCGCGGCGCTGGGTGTGGCCTATTGGAACAGCGGTATTGCCGGGGGTCTCTGGCAAGTCCGCGGCGTCTCGCCGGGTAACGGCAACACACAGATATCGTCCGGCGAGTTGGAATGGACGGAGACCATCCTGAGCCAATCGCTGTCAAACTCGGCGGCCATCTGGATCGATTATATCAACGGTTACATGCGCGGGACGGGTTCGCTGATGTATAGCGCCAACTCAGACTTCCGATACCGTTTCGGAATCAAGACGTTCGTGAACTATCTTTTGGAGAGGCGGCCGACGAACGACCAGACTCCGGAGCTCGCCGACACCCGTACGCAACCCATGCGGGCGGTCAAGGAAGCCGTGGGGTACCTGACGCAGTTCATCGACGCTCTGGACACCGACGACAAGCTCTCTTTGGAGATTTACGGCACAACCGCCCGGCACGAAGTGGATCTGACGCGGGACTACTTTACCGTCAGCGACCGGCTCAATGCCATGCAGGCTGGACATTACGACACCTGGACCAACACGGGTGGCGGCCTTCAAAGAGCGATTGATGAGCTAACCGGTCCGCGTGCCCGGAATCGCGCGACGAAGATGATCATCCTGTTGACCGACGGCAATGCCAACGTCACCGCCGATGGGGAGGTGGACGACGAAACCGGCGGAAACGCCTATACCCTGGACCGCGCCCAAGCCGCGGCCGATGCCGGAATCCGCATCTTCGCGGTCAGCGTGGGCGTGGCATCCAATCAGAGCCTCATGCAGCAAATCGCCGACATCGGGCATGGAGAGCACTTCCACGCCGAGGGGACGATTGAAGAATACAGTTCGCAGCTCGCGGACATTTTCCGCCGGCTGGGCGGCACCCGCCCGGTGGAATTGATCCACTAACGCACGAAGAGTTCGCCGACAGGCGCATTGCGGTTTTTCTTTAGGGGCGGCAACTTTTTCCGGCGCCGGGGCTCGCTCGACCTCCGTGAGCGCGTCTAGGTTTGCCCGAGGAACCAATGGCGCTCCGAGAGAATCATCTCCTATTGGCTTGCCTATCTTCAGCGTTTTCGCGCTTCCAGTTGTTTGAGCCGCGAGACGATTTGCTGAGCGTAAGGTTTGTCCTCGCGGCCCTTGACGGCCAGGCGATAAGCCTCAACGGCCTCGTCATGGAAACCGGCGTGCCCCAACAGCGTGAGCACGTAGATCGCCCCCGCCTGCTGCGACGTGAACGTCCAGTGCTTGCCCACGTCGGCGTGCGCCTTTTCCAGCAGGGTCAGGGTTTGATTGACCGCTTCCACGCCGGCGTCGTGAGCCTCCGAGGCCGTCGCGTGTTCCTGCTCCACGTCGGCGCCGGGCAGGGCAACGGATTCCAGCACGGCGGCCAGGACTTTCGCGGCCTCCTGAGCGCTTTGGTATCGGGCGGTGTAAACCCAGGCCTTGGCTAATTGCGCGTCCGCCTCCTGTGCCGCGGTAAATGCGGCCATCCACTTGCTCTTTTGTTGCTTGTCGAATGCCGAACGCGGCGATGCCGTCGGCGACATAGCTTGGGTTCGCTCCCGGGCCGCGTTGAGCCATTGATTCGTCGCTGATACCGATTGTCGGGCTTGTGTGGCGGACTGATCAAGGAATATCAGGGCCTGGTCATCCAGCGTTCGGGCTTCCGATTCCAACCGGTTCCATTCTTCGAAGGCTTCTTGGACCGTGGTGCCGATGGCGGCTAGTTCCGCTGCGACCCGCTCCTCTTCGGCTTGGTGCGAGTTACGCTGCGCTTCCAGCCGGGCGATGTCCCCCCGGAACTGATCCAGCGCTTGCCGGCCGATCTCAACCGTCGAAACCAATGCGGCGCGCTCGCGTTCATAGTGAGCCAACCCGTAGCGCATCCCCTGGGATCGCGATTCGCGGGGTACGTACCTGCCGGTCAGGAAATCCTCTGACTCATCAATCTCCGAGTCGGTGTAATCCCCGAACTGGACAACTTGCAACTCCCTCAGTGCTTCGCGGTACGCTCGATCTTTGGGCGCGATCTCCGCGGCGAATGCGTCAGCGCCTTTCGGATCCCGCCAGTTGACCCCAGCGGCCAGTACGCCGTCCAGGGCTTGACGGGCGGATTGCACCTTCGATTCCGCCGCGGACTTGGCACCATCCAACTCCCGAATCTTGGCTTCCAACTGATTCAGCATCGCCCCCGCTTCAGCGAGTTTCGCTTCCGCATCCTTCACCTGGCCTTGAAGCTCCCGAATTCGGTCGACGATACCACTGCTCTGGACGATCGTCTTCAAAGGCGCCCGCGACGAAGCCCGCTGGGCCAGCACGGTCAATTTCCGAAGATACGGTTCGGACTCCGTCCGCTTCACATGGGCGTGAATCTGGTCCCGTAGTCCAAGATGGTAAAGGATGGCTGACTTGAGTCGAAGGGCCTCCGGGTAGGTCGCGGCGGACACGTCACCCGATCGTACGGCCAGAGCTTGATTGACGGCCGACAGCGCCGAGTCCAGGAGTTTCTTGTTCTTATCGAGCAGCGCTTTTCGCGCCGACACGCCCTCGCCCAACTGTCGTTCCAGGTTGCCGTAGCTTGCCTTGACGGGGCGGGGGGCGATGCCAGGATCCGACGGCCAATCCGTCGGCGGGTAGAGCGTCCACAAAGCGGCATGATACTCGCGGTATTCCTCTTCGGCCGAATCCAACAATGCCTGCCGGTCGCGAGCATCCACGTCGATCTGGGCGTCACGAAGCTGGTCCAGCACCAAGGCCTTGTACTCGAAACCCGCATGGTACTGGTGAAATAGACGCCGAGCGCGCTCCAGCAACTCGGAGGCCTGATCGTTGACCGATCCCTGCGATCCTTGAAGCAGAGGCAAACCGAGCCAAGCCCCCAGGCACGACAGCCCCGCCGCACCCGCTACAATCGTCACAAGCGTTTTCGGTCTCACACCTAGCTCCTCAAAAGGCCAGTCTCGTTTCTGACTGGACCGCAGGATTATAGGGAGAAACCACGCCCGAGCAACCGGTTTATCGTTCGTGACAGTCGGAGTCTGCCCATGCCCCGTAGAATCGCGCCGTGGCCGCGCTAGACTTTTGAAAGGCAGGGGGAAAACATGCCTCAGGATAGTATTCATCGCATGGTGATCCTGATCGCGACCATCGCCGCTACCGGCGTCGCGACCAATCCGTTACAAGCCCAATGTGAAGTCCGCCCGCTTTCCTCCACAGGCCTGGTGGGCGATGTCGAGTTCGGATTCGCCGTTGACATCGACGGCGAGACGGCCGTCGCCGGGGCACCCAAAGACGCGACTCGCGGCCCGGATGCCGGGGCTGTCTACGTGTCGCGTCGCACGGGCGTGGAGTGGAGTTCACCGGTTCGGTTGCTCGCCAATGACGGCGCAGCTTTTGATTCCTTCGGCACTTCGGTATCCGTTCACGGGAATTTCGTGGCCGTTGGCGCGCCTGCGGTCGATGACGCGGCTGCCAACGGCGGAGCGGTCTATATCTTTGAGCGCATCAGCAGCAACTGGGTGCGTCGGGCCAAGTTGGTGCCTGTCACGGCCCAGGAAGATGACGAATTCGGATTGTCCGTGGCTATTCACGGAGATGTTTTTGTGACCGGCGCGCGAACGGACGAAGCCGGCACCAGTTCCGGTTCCGCGTTCGTGTATCGGCGGAGCGGCTCCAATTGGATTCCGGAGGCTCAACTGATCGCATCCGATGCGGCGTTGGGCGACCAGTTCGGGCTCAGCGTCTCCATTTCCGGAAATCTCATAGCCGTCGGGGCTCGGCACAACGATGACCTGGGCTTTGATTCGGGGTCGGCCTACATATTCCGAAAGGGTAGCGCCGGGTGGATTCAAGAAGCGCACTTACACGCTTCCGACGGCGCGGCCGGTGACGAGTTTGGGATCAGTGTGGCCATCGACGGCGATTACGTCATCGTGGGTGCGCGGCTGGCCGACAAGGGCACAGAACCGAACGCCGGTGCCGCATACGTCTTTCGCTGGAACGGCGGGGGTTGGGTTCAGGAAGCAAAGTTGTCGCCCTCGGATGCGGCCGCTGGTGATCAATTCGGCATTGCCGTGGGAATCTCGGGCAGCCACGCGGTCGTGGGCGCCTGGCAAGACGCCAACGCCGGCCGAAATACCGGCGCGGCCTACCTTTTCGAGCGAAAAGGGCTCTTCTGGACCGAAAGAGGCAAGTTGATGCCTCCCGTACCGGCCGCGCTCGACGAATTCGGCTTTTCTGTGGCCTTCGGCGGCTTTTTTGCCATAGCTGGGGTCCCCGGTGACGATGGCGAGGGAACACGCTCAGGCTCGGCCAGGGTGTTCGGAGCAGCTGGCGATTGCAACCGCAACGGCTCGCCGGATGTTTGTGATATCCTCGAAGGCACAGCCCTCGACCACAACAACGACGGTATCCCCGATGACTGCCCGGGGCGCGGGGACTTTACTCTGGACGGAGAGGTCGACCTTCGCGATTTTGCAATGCTACAAAACTGCTTCAAAGGTTCCGCCACGTTGTTTGCCCCGCCCTGCGTGATCTGTGACGTTGAACCCGACGATGACGTAGATCTCATGGATTTTAAACAATTTCAGGCCATGTTCAGCTCGCCGTAGTGGTTGAGTTCCCTTCAGTTCCCGATTAGAATGCCAACGAGTGAAGTTGGGAGGCCCGAAACGTGAGGACGTTTTGGGGGTCCCTTGAGGATGGAGGTGCAGCCTTCTCGGCATCCGTTGGGTCGCATAGGACTTCTATTTTGGACAGCAACGCGTTGCTGCTCAACGCGCATTACATGGCCATGCGGGTGATCAGCGTGCGCCGGGCGTTCACCCTGTTGTTCAAACGGAACGACGGGCACGAGCCCATCGCTGAAGTCGTCAACATCGAGGACGGCCGATATGTTTCCTACAATTTCGAGGATTGGGCCGAGCTGAGCGCCTTCAAGCGCGAATTCGAACCGGCCCAACACGATTGGATTCACACGGTTCGCTTCCCTATTGTCGTTCCGCGCATTGTCCGCGTGCTGACTTTCGCCAAGCTGCCCCGGCAAGAGGTGAAGTTCAACCGCCGGAACATCTTTGCCCGGGACAACAACACCTGCCAGTACTGCGGCAAGCGCTTCAGCCCTTCGGATTTGAGTCTGGATCACGTTACCCCGAAGTTCCAAGGCGGCGTGTCCAACTGGGAGAACATCGTCTGCGCCTGTCTGAAGTGCAACGTGCGCAAGGGCGGTCGAACCCCGGCCGAAGCCGGCGTGCGGTTGATCCGGCCTCCGACTCGGCCTCGCCGCAACCCCGTGGTCACGATCAAGTTATCCGACCACCGCTACGCATCCTGGAAGCAGTTCCTCGACGCCGCCTATTGGGACGTTGAGCTGAGCTAGCGCTACGTTCTCTCGGGCTTGAAGCCAATTCCGGCGCGGGCCGATGAATCCACCAAGGCTGTGGATTTCTCAACGGCCCGCACGTAAACGGGCTTATGTTCGAATCTGCCAGGACCGTTCAGTTAGCCGGACCATGACGTCACCTGAGATTGCACGCGAGCAAAGTCGTCTGGGACACGGGCCACGCGCTGATGTTGGCATCGTTGCCGATGATGCCGACCAACTTCGATTGATTGAGCACATCCTGGCCGGGGCCGGTTTTTCGGTTGCCCTTGCCGAAGATCCCCGCCGTGGGCTGGATTTCTGTCACCAGGCTCGACCCAAAGTGGTCGTCTGCGACTCTGATCTCCCCGGCACAACCGGAATTCAGTTTTGCAAGGAATTGCGAAAACAACCTGAACTAGCGGGCACCTATTTCTTGCTCATGAGCGCGGATGTCCGTCAGGACTCGCTCACCGAGGCGTTGGACTCGGGCGCGGATGACTTTCTGGCAAAACCTGTGGATCATGAATCCCTGGTTGTCCGCGTCCGCGTAGGATTGCGAATCTGGACCTTGCACGAGCAATTGCGGCGAGCGGCCACCCGAGACAGCTTGACGGGCCTGCTGAATCACGACGCGTTTCATCGCACCCTCGCAACAGAGATGAGCAGGGCCAGGCGCTTCGGTCGCCCGCTAACCCTGATCATGCTGGACCTTGATTTCTTCAAGGCCGTCAACGACACCTTCGGCCATCCCGTCGGGAATGCGACCCTAGAATCGGTGGCCCAACTGCTGAGGGATAGCGTTCGTGAATGCGACATCATTGGCCGGCTAGGCGGGGAGGAGTTCGCCATCCTCTTGCCGGAAGCCTCTGCGCCGGATGCCTTGCAGGCGGCCGAGCGGCTCCGCCTCTCGGTGCGGGAGTCGCTGCGCATCCCGGATTTGCGTGATCATGTCTTGACGGTCTCCGTGGGGGTGGCCGACTCCGAGGATCCCCGCGCGACCAGTGCCGCGCAGCTGGTCGATCTCGCGGACCGCGCCTTGTATCTTGCGAAACGTCGCGGGCGCGACCAGGTGGTTCGTGCTTGCGAACTGGAGGATGGGCTCGACTGGACCAAGGAACTTCGCACCGACGAAATCGAAGCCCTTCGCCGCCGGCTGGCCGTGCTCAGTGCTCGGGCCAAGGATGTGTATGTGCAAAGCGTGGCCTCGTTGCTCCAAGCGTTGAACGAAAAAGATCCCTTTACCGCCCGACACGCCCTCAACGTCGCATTCTACGCTCAGCAGATCGCCGAGCAAATGGGGTGCACGCCCGGCACGGTGCGCAGCGTCTACAACGCGGCTCTGTTGCACGACGTCGGCAAGGTCGGCGTACCGGATCGAATCTTGATGAAGTCCACGCCGCTGACGCGCACCGAACGGATGGTCATCGATCAAGTGCCGTCAATTGGCACCAGGATTGTGGACCACCTCCGCATCCTGGAGGCGGAAGTGCAGATCATCCGCCACCAGCACGAATACTACGACGGCAGCGGTCAGCCCTTAGGGCTGAGGGGTAACCAGATCCCCATCGGCTCACGAATCCTGCTCGTGGCGGACGCATTCGACGCTATGACCACGGACCGAATATACCGCCAGCGAAAGCCCGTCGATGAAGTCCTAGGCGAGATCCAGCGTGTTTCCGGCAGGCAGTTCGATCCCGAGGTGGTGGAGGCCCTGCAGCGGGTTCTGGACCGCAATCGCCGGGTGTGGGACCAACGCATCGCCGATACGGTGCGGGCCATGCGCCTGCCCGGCGAGGTCACGCTGTGCGCGACCGGCGACTTTTGAAACCTCTCTCCGCCCCGCGGGGGCCACGGGGCATGCGCTCCTAATATCGTGGATTCTTGCGCGCCCGAAACGACAATTTCTCCGTGCGGTCACGCTCGCGGGCCAACTCCACTTCCGCGGCGATATAGCCGAAGGCCGGCCAATACAGACTTTCCACAACCTGGCGGAAAACCTTCATCGCCGTCTCGGTCTGCCCGGCGTGCAGGTACCAGTAGCCGACCCCGTAGCCTAGGGTGGCGAACTCGAGGCCGGAAGCGCTCTTGACGTCCAGTACTTCGACCGGCTCGATTTGGCCCTTGTACATGAGCAGCCGTTGGTGATAAGCCCGGTTTTCGATGATGTCCATGTGAGGCTGGATAGGGCCCAAGATCGCCGCGGCCTCGTCATGCCGGCCCAGACGCCGAAGCGTCAGATACATCCAATCGGAGACGGCCACCACGTTGTCACCCAGGTTGCGCGTATACTTCATCGTGGCCTGAAAGCTGCGTAGGGCTCCCTCGTATTCGCCCTTGAGGTAGCGGGCCACACCCAGGTGATACCACACGTTGAACCCCGTTGTGGTCAACGGGATTCCGCGCTCGTTGGGCATGCCGTCTGCTTCAATCTCGTCCGGCTGGCCTCGAATCAGCTGCGCGGCCTTCTCCAGATCGGCGATGGCCTGGTCGAACTGGCGAATGCTGATGTAGCGATGGCCCCGGTGTCGATAGAGCGGCGCATACTGGGGAAACTTTCTAATGCCCTTGGTGAAGACGTCGATGGCGTCATTCATACGCCATAGGTACCCCAGCCGCCGCCCGACCCAGACGATCTTCGCGGGATCTTCGGGATGCGCCGCCTGGTCGGCCTCGGCCGCGGCAAGATCATCCTTCAGCTTGGTCAGGTCCGGGCCGATCGGATGGGCATACAGCGGCCGGCCCAGCAGAGACATCGTCTCGGGCTTCTGCGCCGGAGCGTGGCTAGTGGAGTTCGCGCGTTGCACGGTGCCGGAATCGCGCAGCACAACCGTCGAACGCGTGGATCGCGTACAGCCCCCCAACAGAACACAGCACAAGGCAACGATAGAGTCCTTTCGCAACATCATCATCTACTCCGCCTCCTCCCCAAAATCCGTGACGTGTTTCCTATCGACCCGCCCCACGCGATTCGATGAGCGATTTGAGAAGCTGGGGTTTTGGCTTTCCTAGGGCTGGGACGGTGGTCTGTCCTCGTTTACGCGGGCAAACAACGACTTTTGTTACGGGGCAATTCCGTTTTCGTATATCCTTTCGAAAAGCAAGGCCAACGTCGCTTCAAGACAACTCCGGGCGAATCAAAAACAGCCTCCTCAGCAAAATCTGTGGGTGCAATTTGGCGCCTCGGTGGCTCCGAGAGGCTGGTTTCCAGCCACTTTCTGCGATTCGAGACGAATCACAATTGCGTCCCGAATTGAACGCGGGGCTTCCGGCCTGCGATCGCGGCCGTGCAGCGAAGACTCCCCATCGGTTTTTGCCGGGGAAAAGGCCAATTTGTGCCCTCCCTCCCTTCGGACACCGGAGCTATGCCTCAAAAATCCACCCACAGATTCTGCCGAAGAACCCAAAAACAATTCGTAGCTATACCCCTTGACTTCTGCATAGCCCCGGCTATACTACAGGCTCCCTGTAGTCAAGGGGATTTGAGCGTAAGCTCGGGTAATACCGTTAAGTTCGATCGCGCAGTAATTAGACGTATTGCTTTTATGCGTCCCTCACCAAAATGCCCGAGCGGAGCTGCAAGAGCATACTGCTCTGCGAATTGCTCTCCTGGTGACCGCGGGCGTTACTAAACAACTAGCCCGCGGGACGGTGATTGTGATTCGCCGGTGAACATTACGTTACGCACGTTGCGTAACGACCGGCGGGTCCGGTTCACTGTTGTCATCAGGAGATGGGTGAAATGGAACAATGGGTTCCGTTTTCGCAGGTGCTACTCGAATCGCATGGATGGAAGCTGTACCGGATTGATCCCCCTTATCGCGTGTTTTGCAAGGGAGGAGAGCCCCAGAGCGGGTTGCCGATACTCGTGGAAGTGCACGGCAAGAACGTAAAGGCAGACCATCTTGCAGAGATCATCCGCATCCTCGAGAAAGACCAAGAAGCGTGAGGTGGCCATCGACCGCCCCTTCGATCCCGCGCTGCTAAAGAAGGCGGGGCAACTCGCACGTCGCTATCGCGTTGTGATCCAGCCGCACGAGCGACTTGGGTTTCTGGGCTCCGGCCTGGAGATTCCGACGGTGTTTGCCGACGGCAAAACACCCGCCGAATGCGTCGAGTCAACCTATCGAGCACTCACCGTCGCGGTCGCAACGATGTTGGAAAGCAACGCTCGGCCTCCGGCACCTTCCATAGAGCGAAAGCGACTCGAACAGATGAACGTCCGCCTCACCGCCGAAGAAAAAATCCAGCTTAAAGAGGCTTCCGACCAGCGCGGCTTTCGTACCATTGCCGATTACGTTCGCGCCGTGGCCCTTTCCAACGCGAAAAAGTCCGCCTGATCTGGGCTTGTCCGGAGGCCTAGGCGGCGCGCTACCTTGGCGGCAGACGAAGCTGCGACTCGAGGTACGATGAATCGCCTGACGATCGTTGACTCCCTTGGGCGCCGGGGCCGCTGATACCGGACATCCATACGTCGAGCTGTCGATCGAGAGTGGAACTCAAACCCCTCAGGGTTTCCAGCGGTATTAATTCGTAATAGACAGATTGGACAAACTCGCCAACTTGTGACGGGCTGCAGCGGCAGATCACGGTCGTGATCCGCCGGTCCGGGGCGCTCAAATAAACATACGGACCCATGGGAATCGGGCCGTCTTCGAATGTCCCGGCCACGATCGCGGCGGGAGCTTGGTCCGTCGGCCGCTCGATGGCAAAGCGCCGACCCGGCAGCACATGTTTAAAGGATTCCTTCGCGGTAAGCTCCAACGACGACGAAACAAAAAACACAAAAACTGGCGCGACATGAGAGGCCAACAGTTCCGCGATCATGGGGAAGCCGTCCGGATCAAGGGTTAGGCGAATGCGCGGCCGCTCACGCCGGAGGATTCCGTCTCCGGGTAAAACCAAGCGTAGGCTACTTGTTGGTGCGTTGATCCCCGGAGTTCCGCGCTGGATGTTGCCCAATAGACCGCGGGATGGGCCGCATCCACGACAGGCTTGTCCGCGGTCGCGACGACCGCGCCAAAGCCGGCCGTGTTTGCGGATGGGTTATGCTCAAGGGCATTTTGCGATTGCCCCGCATTCCATTGTTCGACAATCAAGGGGGCCAGTTCGCCGGCGAGGCCCAAGCTCTCGGGATTCCGCGGCTTGTACAGGACGCCACGATCAAACTCCGCCGCGGCTTTTGCGTGCAATTCATCCGTGCGAACCGGAACAATGACTGTTTTTGGTTCGGGTTTCGGCTGACACCCTTGGACGGGTAGAATAGCCCCCAACGCCAGAGCCGAAGCGCGCCCGATCCACGCCGGGCGCGCGCGCGGGCGGATCATGACCGTACGCGCAGGGCCACCAGGGTTTGATCGTCCTGCTGCGGGCGCCCGTCGGTGAAGCCCAGGAGCCTATAGGTCACGCAGTCGATGATGTGTTGCGCATTGGGCACGTCGTCTCGCACGCAAGCGACCAACCGTTGACAACCGTAAGACTCGCCGCCCGGCGACACAGCTTCGGTAATGCCGTCGGTGTACAGGACCAACGAGTCTCCGGCACGCAGCGTCGCCGTGCTTTCGGGGAATTCGGCCCCCGTCTGGACGGCCAGCGGAACCGACTGGGCCTCATCCAATTCGCGAATGTGCCCACCCGGGCCGATCAGCAGCGGCGGATGATGCCCCGCGCAGGCATATTGCAAGGCGCCGTTGCCAGAATCGTACACGCCATAAAAGGCAGTCACGAACGACTTTTGGCCCAGTTCCGTGCGGTCCGACAAAGCCGCATTGCATCGGGCGAGGACCTGCCCCGGCGACGCACAGGCCATGCACTCGAAGTGCAGCATCGTGCGAAACATGGCCATCACCACGGCCGCCGGCGTCCCGTGTCCGCTTACGTCGGCGATCAAAAAGCCCCATCGTCCGTCACCCAAATCGAAGAAATCGTAATAGTCGCCCCCAGCCCGCGCCGCCGTCTTGTATGAGACGGCGATGTCCACGCCGGGAATGCTCGGCAACCGGGCGGGAAGCAGCGAACGCTGGATTTCCGCGATTTGTTTCAGGTCTCGCTCCAACTCCGTATTGGCCTTTTGAAGCCGCTGAGCCGTCAGCAAGTGGCTGGTCGCCCGCCCGAACAAATTGGCCTCTAACACGGCGTCGGCCAACCGCAGATGACCCCATGCGGCCGGCCGTCGCGACATGCGTAACACCATGTTGACGATCGTCCCACCCTCATAGATGGGCAACGCCACCAGCGAACGAACGTCCTTCAAGTATTCGTACGCGGAGTCGTCCGGTTCCACGTGAACGTCGGGCAGCATTCGCGGCTGGTCTCCGTGGACGAGGTCGGCCAACAGCCCACCCTTCAGCAGCGGCAAGCGATGCGGTTCCTCCCACGGATTGATATCCTCTTTCCACGTCGTGCTTCGGGTGATGCGGTAGAACGGCCACTCCAAATCGCGGCGGCTCAACGAAAGCGAGCTATCCCCGCCGTAGAGGGCCATGGCCCGTTTGCGGAACACGGCCACCATGGTTTGCGGATCGGTTTGCAGGCTGATGTCCTTGACCATTTCCACTACCAGCCCCAAGCGGGCGGCGGAATCCGGCCAGTCCAAGGCCGGCGGCGGAATGACCCCCACATTCGTCTGCAATCGCCCGTCCATCAAAGTCGCATTGTGCCTCAAATCGACCCAGAAAGCGAGCGACGGCCATCGAGTGCTCGGCGGTCAATCGGGTGCCATGGGTGCCATGCCCAAGTCTTGTTGACTCGATGGGTACCATACCCAAGTCCCCGCTTTACCGGGGGGGGCGGGCATGTGTGTCACGAAAGCCAGCCATGCCCGCGCTGCGCGCGGGCATGGCACGCGAGGCAAATCCCTTTTCCGAGCCGCGACCGGAAGGGAGCGGTTGCCACCTGCGAAGGTCTGGCTGATGGTGCGCTAGACGTGTGCGACGTGGCTGGCCATGGCACCTCATGGCACTGACGTGTGCTACGGAACAAGAATGTCAGTCCAGCAGGATCAAATCTCGGTCGGCGGAATTGCAGTACTTTTTTGCACATTTTTTTTGCGAATTTCGTGTAAGGAACGGTTCCGAGTTGCGTACTAGTTATTGAGGAAACTCATTTGGTTGCCGGGAAAGAAATGGCTTGAAGTCGGCCCGCGTCCGACGGCGCGGAATCCGCGCGCTGAAAAGGCGGACGCGCGACTTCTGGAAAGGTTTTTGAACGGCGATGAACCTCCCTCATGCCCATCTTTCGCTTCACGACCACCCGCCGTGACGGCTTGTGTAGCGTCGCCCCTTGTGGGCGGCGCAAACGCTGAAGGAGTCCCTTGCAAAAGGGGTAGCGTCACGCCCTTGTGGGCGGCGCAAAGCGGGGCGCGTGGCATGCCCGCCGTGTAGTAGCGCGGGCATGTCCTGCCAAGCGTCCGAACATGGTCGCCTCCATGCGACCATGCCACCCACCGCGCTTTTGCGACAGGGCATCAGGGCCGGACGGTGAGTGACACTGCCTGGCATTCATAGGCTTGACGTCTATTTTTCGTCGCCGGAACGCCTTCGCGCGTTCCGGAGCGTGGCTATTTTGTTTTTCTTCAACAACCCCAAAAACAGGAGAGAATCATGAAACGCATCCTTTTCGGTAAGAACCACCAGCGCCGAGCGCTCGTGTACCTCGTGGTTGTGGCCTGTGTGGCCGTCCTGATCGTCGGAAGCCCGGTCCTGCCGCTGGCCGCGCCCGTCCCTGGCGAATCAACGCCGGCCATCGCGGCCGTGTGCATCGCGAACTTGGACCCCATCGAAACCGGTCCTAGTTCCGTGGTTTGCTGCCGATGTTACGGATCCTGCGAAACGCTTCCCGGCAACGAGTGCACCCCTGGCTGCACCAAAGTGCAATGCCCCTGCGTACCGCTGGCGGAATGATGAGTTCTTTTCAGCGCGGACGCGAGCCACGGAACAAACCGGGCTCGCGTCCGCCTCCTGCTCTTGCGTTACCATTGAGCATGGAAAAGAACCACATCAGTCCCGTCTTGCTCCCATTCGCCAGGGAGTCCACCATCATCGCGACCGTCCTTATTCAAGGAATAAAGCACGGGGGAGCTGTCGACGAATCGGTAACCGAAGGGCTGGGCAAGGTATGGATCCTCGATCAAGTGCCGCCGGCCTTCCGGCAGTGCGCTTGAAAGGCTCTCGGGCCAATAGCCGTGGTCCAGTCGGAAACGACAAAGCTCGGCGGCCAACAACGCGGCCGCCCGTGTGGAGAGACATTGGCCGCGGAATCGGAAGCCGTCCGCCAGCCCAGGCAACAACGGCCGGACCACGGGGTCAGCGGGCATTTCCGCGAATCGGTCTAGGACTTTTTGGTATTCGGCATCGATGCGCGCGGCGGGAAGGTCCTCCCAGGTTTCCATCGTGTCCAAATAGAAGTGGAGTAATTCGAAGGCTTCATTGGGGTGAAGCGAACGGGCAAGGCGCCGTCGTTCATCCGTTAATTGGCCAATTTGCTCGTAAAGCCCGTCGGTCATTAAGTTGAGAGCATCCAGGTCAAGACACGGTGCGTTTGCACCAGCGTAGGCGCGGGATCCTCCTTCGATCACCCGCGTCTTTATGAGACGAGCAGGAATGGTGCCCAAATGGTAGATTGGCAAGGGTGGATCACTATGGATCCAGGCCAAAAGAGAGTCAAGTTCCCGCTCATTCCCGCTCGTCGCCAGAAGCGTAAGGACTTGGCCGTGCAGTTGCTTCCGGGCTTCGGCGGACGCGCCTTTATGCCAAATATCCGGGCCATCGCCCAAACTAATCGCGATCTCGCGAGCCGTATCCAAACTGTCCAGGACGGCCTCGTACTCGCCTCTCCCGCGCTGCAGAAGCGCAAGCGCGACATAAGCATTCGAAGCCCGTAGCGCAATCGAAGAATTAGCGGGAACGGGCAGAAAAACGGGTTCGTCCCCCGCCCAACTCGCGAAGCCGATTTCGGGCCGATGTGTCTGGATCAGGTCGGCGATTTCAGCCAAGTTCGCCTCCTGGAGTTCCAGCCACTCGATTGCCGCGAGATAGCCCGGATCTTCCGGCGTATTCATGATTCGCAAGAGGTGCTCGGGCATCTCCGCAACCAAGCCGGCCATGGTCTCGGCCAGCGTCGGATCAACTTCCTTTAGCGCTCGCCGAATTTCCGGTAGATCGGGATGGGCTTGCGCAATCCCCCGAAGGGCGAACTCGGCGCGATGGAGATCGTCCAGCAAGCCCAACGTATAAGTGAGCGAGTCACGGGCCATATTCAAGCGAAGGAGGCTTGTCGCTTCTTCGTCCGCGGTGTTCTTGTTGGCAACCCTTGCCTCCAGAGCGAAAGCCGCTAATGCCGTGACAAAGCCGAATAGGCAAATGCAGGCCGCTACGGCGGCAATGATCTTTCCTCGATTTCGGCGGGCTAGCCGACGAAAAACGTACCAGAGGTCGTCGCGCTTGGCTTCAATGGGCCGGCCGGCCAGAAAACGTTCGAGGTCATCGGCCAGGGCCGCGGCCGATTGATACCGGCGGTCGGGCTCCTTGCTCAGCGACCGCAGGACGATGGTTTCCAGGTCAGTGTCCAGGTCGTTGACCATTTGCGAGGGCGGGCGCGGCGGCGCGTTGAGAATATGGTGGCTGATGATCTCCGAGGGCATGTTGCGAATCGGATACGGGTAACATCCGGTCAGCATCTCGTAGAGCAGCACGCCCAGGGCATAGACATCGCTGCGCACATCCACCAGCCGAGGATCGCGCATGACCTGCTCGGGCGAGGCGTAGTGCCACGTGCCCGCGAAATCGCCCACTTGGGTCACGGCCGACCGCTCGAATTCGTCTTCTTGCAGCGGTTTGGCCAAACCGAAATCGAGAATGTGCGCCTGACCGTTTGAGTCGACCAGAATGTTGGAAGGTTTCAGGTCACGGTGCAAAACACCGTGCTGATGGGCATAGCCCACGGCGCGGCAGACTTGCAAATGCAAACGCACCACGTCCTGGACGTTGGGGGCATGTTGCAGACAGTAGCGGTCGAGCGGAAGCCCGTCGACCAGTTCCATGGCCACGAAGTCCAGGCCGCAATCCTGACCCGATTCGAGAACCTCAACGATGTTGGGGTGATGCAGGCGCGAGGCCAGGAGGGCTTCGTTCTCGAACCGGCGGCGCTCCGCCCGGGAGGCAAACTGGCCGTTGCGAATGACTTTCAGCGCCACCGTCCGGCCAGTGCCCACGTGCTCGGCCTGGAAGATGATGCCTTGTCGGCCGCGGCCGATCTTGGCGAGCAGTCGATAGCCGCCAATCTCGACCGCGCCCCGCTCGGCCGATGATTCGGTTCCGTCGGACTCAGACTCGAGGGTCGAGGTCCGCGAGCCGGAAGGCGCAGGAGTTTCGGGCCGCATCCGCCCGCGAAAGGCGCGGAGCGAATTCAGATTGGAATAGAAGGCCCGCAGTTCATGGGCCCAGCGAGGGTGCGAGGCCGCGAGCTGTTCTTCGGCCGGCTCGGAACCTTTGGCCAACTCGTCAAAGTACGACTCCAGCGCCGAGGTGAGCACTTCCTGTTTCATGATGATTTTCCGTTTCGTTTGCTCTCGAATATGGAACGCAGGGCCGCCATAGCGCATGCCACCCTTTGACACACGGCCGCCCTGCTGCGGTTCAGACGGCCGGCGACATCTGACAACGGCACTTCTTGGACCTTGTACAACATGAGAACCTCACGGAGCCCCTGGGGCAAGCGTGACAAGGCGTTCTGGAGCTCCAACTCATCGTCACGCGCCGCGACCACGCTGGATGGCGTCCGGTCTTTTCCGGGCAGTTCCTCTTCGGCGACACCGGTCCAGGTCTCGTCATTGGAAATCCGCAAAGCGGCCGAAATGAACCGCGGATCATCGACGCAACGGGCCATCACCCGTTTGGCGATGGAGGCCATCCACTCCAAAAACGCCTTGTCACTCCGGTACTCGAAAGAGACCACGTTGTCCAGGGCTTCCAGGATGGTTTCTTGAAGCAGGTCCTCGACCGTGTGGTGTTTCAATACCGCGGCGCCCGCGCGTTTTCGAATGAGTCCATGAATGGTCCGATGGTGTCGCCGGATCAGTTCGTGAAGCATGGTACCCTGGGAATCACTGGTACCATCTGTTCTGTAGGGGTTTTTCGATTCCGAGGAGCTTTCAGCCTCCAACATGGGCGGCGATTGTACCAGATCCGGCTGAAAACCGAAAGGCCATAAAGAATATCTGAAGAATATGAAGCAAAAAAACTCACGAATTTACAAGAATTTACCTTAACAAACCGCCGTTTTCTTCCATTGGATTTAGTAGAGAAACCCATGGTTGGTGGTGCCATCTTTGTTGCCGCCAACCGCAGTGACCAACAGCCTGCGCGCAAAGCTTCTGCCGCAGGGGGGCAACGACCGATGCGCGAGCTTAGAGCGGGACGCGGTGCCCTGCGGCTCTCAGTGGGGGAGCCCCAGGACGGTATTGTTTAAGACATATTCAAAACTATCGACCAAGGGGCAACACCGCACCCGCTCAAGCTCGCCACATTCGCTCTTTGAAAGGAGCGCGGTTTACGAGTTAATCCGCGGAAGGGTGGCGTCGCTGCTTCTTCCTCGAGCCGAAAGCTCTCCCGGTCTCCCCGTTTTGGTTGATCACGAGCAAACGTGATCTTTCCCGCTATCTCCTCTGCCGTCGTGGAGCATCTAACCAGGTGCTCCGCGACGGCGCGGGGATGCCTTGGATTTCCTATCTAGCGTGTATTGAAGTGGCAGCGTAACTGCCTTCAGAGTTTACAAAAGGGGCTTGCCTTTTTCGGTCGATATACCTAACATATACCTAACTATGGGCTAGGCGAGCATGGCCGCGCTGCGTTTGGCCATGACCCATGCCAACCCATCGTCGCTACGAGGGGCTGTATGAGAAAAGAAACGAGCAGGCTGCTCATTGCGAAAATCCGGGCCATCGAACTGCGGCACACGCTGGCCGCCCCTGAGTCGGCTGGTTTCAAAAACGGCCGGGCGGTTTCCACCGGCTGGCCGGAGATTGATTCGGTTCTGGAGGGGGGGCTGCTTGGTGGGGCGTTGCACGAATGGTTCGGGCCGGAGTCGATTCGAGAACCGGGCGACGTGTCCTGGGCGCCGCCGGTCTGCATCCCCCTTCATCTGGCCTGGCGGGCCTTGGAGACGGGTTGTGTTCCGCTTTGGCTGGTGTGGGTCGGCCGGCGGTGCTTTCCGTATCCCGGCGTGTTGGTTCGAGAAGACGGCCGAGACCGCCGCATGCTCGAACGGTCGATTTTTGTGTCACCACGCGACACCGCTAAACGACTATGGGCCATGGATTTGGCCCTTCGCTGTCCGGCGGTGGGAGTGGTGATCGCCGACGGGAGCCGATTCGACATGGCGGCCACGCGGCGGGTGCAACTGGTGGCCAAGACCCACGACACCTTGGCACTGTTGGTTCGTCCGCCGTGGGAAAGGGCCGGGCTATCCGCCGCCCAGACGCGGTGGCAGGTCACGTGGGAACCGCGGGCCGATTGCCACGCGAATCCCCGATGGAGCGTCGAACTTCTGCGCTGCAAGGGCGTGCAGCCTGCCAAAGCCCGCGGTCGTTGGGTGTTAGAGTGGGACCATGCCTCGAGCACTATGCGTCTATCTGCCCAAGTGGCCCATCCGGCTGGCGCTGCGAAGACTTCGCAAAGAAGCCTCGGCGGTACGGCCTACGCCTGAGATAGCCGTAATGTTGATAGCTGCTCAGGGCGGCAATCAGTTGGTGGCTTGTTGCTGTGAGCGGGCCGAGGCGGCGGGTGTTCGGGCGGGGATGAACCTGGCCCACGCTCGTTCGCTCCTGGGCGGCCTGACTCCCCGGATCCGGCCGTTCACCCAAGAAGAAGACGCCCAAAACCTGCGTCGGCTGGCCCGCTGGGCGTTGCGTTTTTCGCCTTTGGCGGCGCCGGACCCGCCCGACGGCCTGCTGCTGGACATCGCCGGCTGCGAGCACTTATTCGGCGGGGATCATCGGCTGGTGGAGAAAATGCTTGCCGCTTTGGAGCAATTCGGTTTTCCCGCTCAGGCGGCCGTGACTCCGACCTTTGCTTGTGCACGGGTCGTCGCTCGATACGGGGGTCGGCGGATTGCCTTCGTTGCCGAGGATGCCGTCGAAGCGTCAGTCGGCCCGCTGCCGGTGGCCACGTTGCGCTTGGATCCAGTGGCCGTTGAAGCCCTGGCCGAAGTAGGGATCGAGCGGATCGATCAATTGTTCGGCTTGCCGCGCGAGGAGCTGGCCGCTCGGTTCGGCGGTGAGTTACTTGGCCGGCTGGATCAAGCTCTGGGCCGCGTGCCGGAAAGCATCGAACCGGTCCGGCCGGAGCAGCGCCTGGAGGTTTCGCGTGTCCTGGACGGGCCGGTGGAGCGGTTGGAAGCGATTCACTTAGTTGTTCGCGGGCTTCTGGCCGATCTTGTGAGCGAACTGGCCCGCCGGGAACAAGGCGTGGTTCAGCTCCATCTTGAACTTCGCCGCCTCGGCGCCGAGCCGGCGCGGCTTGGGCTGTCGCTGACCTATCCGACCCGCGACCGTGCCCACCTTTGGTCCTTGCTGCTACCTAGACTCGAACGAGTGAATCTCGGCTACGGCGTGGAGGAAGTCACGCTATGGGCGGTGCGCACTGGACGCGTCGACCTCGCTCAGGTGGAACTCTGGCCGGGCGGCGTACAGGACAAAAAACAAAGCAACGGTTCCGCCCTGGGCCGGTTGCTCGATCAATTGATCGACCGCTTGGGCAACCAAGCCGTCCATCAGGTAACGCCGGTGGAAAGCTACGTTCCCGAGAGAGCTTTTGAAGATGTGGCAGCGGGCGACGTGGCGGGAAAACCCTTACGCCTGCCCTCTCCCCTGAAAGAAAAGGGGGTTGGCCGGGCAACCTCCAAGAAAAGCGGTAGCCGAAGCAACGACGGCCGAAGCAATCTGTTCCCGGGCAAGCGCCCGTCGCGATTGTTCGAGCTTCCCGAACCGGCCGAGGTGATCTCCTTGGTGCCGGATGGCCCGCCGGCGTGGCTGGAGTGGCGTGGGAAAGCCGGTGCCGTCCTCGCGGCCCGTGGCCCGGAGCGGCTCGCCTTTCCATGGTGGACAGGACGAAGGGACGAAGGGACGAAGGGACGAAGAAGGGACGGAGGGACCCTTGACGCTTCGCGTAAAGGGCCGGCTCCGGGACGAAGGGACGAATTGGAATCCCGCAAACAAGGGGGCGAGATAGGAATCTCGCCCCAACGTAATTATTACGAAGTCCAGGATGAGCGCGGCCGCTGGCTGTGGCTGTTTCGCGATGGGGAGTCAGGCCTATGGTTCGTCCACGGTGAGTGGGCGTAAGAAGGAGGCACGAAGGCAAGAAGGAGGCAAAAGGCGCGCTGGTGCGAGAATCCTTTCTCGCACCTTCAGGGAAGGGAATCTTTTCCCACGAGCAAGTGGGATTGGAATCCCGCAAGCAAGGAGGCGAGATAGGAATCTCGCCCCAGCGTTTCTCGCACCTAGGGGAATCGTTTCCAATGATTCCCGTCCCTTCTTGCTGAGGCACCCCTATGCCCGAACTACCCGATCCCAAAGTACATGCTCATCCGCACAAGAGGCGTTCGGCGGCCAAGCCAAGCGAGCCGCGAACTTCAGTTCGCGCGGACCTTCCTGGGCTAGAACGTCCGCGCGAACTCCGACCAGTCGGC
>Ga0187892_10002045_pt1 | contig 42768 bp, 40 predicted proteins | sample MA1701073metaG_FD_139345 | JGI IMG/M metagenome (GOLD analysis project Ga0187892, IMG submission 139345) | Bio-ooze microbial communities from a basaltic lava cave in the Kipuka Kanohina Cave System on the Island of Hawaii, USA - MA170107-3 metaG ... | reverse complement strand
GGCCTCGATCTGGGTGGTGAGGCCGCCGATGTCCTCGTAGGCGATGTCGGGGACCTCTTCGAGGGTGAGGTCCTCGACCTCGGACTTGGGGAGCTTTTCGAGGAGGTAGCCGGAGCGGGCGTCCATGAGGATGTGGTCGCCGACCTTGAGCTTTTCGGTGCGGAGGGGCTCGTACGGTCGCTGTCCAACTGCCTCGTCCGTCCTGATCCCGTGGTGCGATCACCTTGCCGAGGCCCGCTGCAAGCCGTGTGCCCGGCTCGATGCGACGCCGACATGGGTCGTCGAGGGGTCCCGCGCCCCGGCCACCACACCGAGCGTGCCGCCGCCGGGCTCGTAGAAGTTACCCGGCAGCGCGTAGAAAGTTCGGTGCCGGCCGCGCGCCGGCGCGCGGCGTGCGATACACTGCCCGGGCGATGGATGTCTCGGCGGCAAGCGTCAGCGCCGTCGTGCGGGAGCGCGCGGTGCGAGAGCCCGACCGCGTGTGCCTCACGTTCCACGGCCCCGGCGGCCGGGCGGAGGCGATCAGCTACGGGACGCTCGCGCGGCGGGCCGACGCCTGGACGACCGTGGTCGCGGAGCGCGGCCTCGGCCCGCCCGACGCGGTCGTCCTGTTCGCGGACTCGACCCCCGGCTTCGTCGCGGCCTTCCTCGGCGCGCAGGCGGGGGGGCTGCTCGCGGTCCCGTGCCCGCCCCCCGAGCCGCTGGAGACGGCGCGCCGGGTCCGGGAGCGGGTGGCCGACATCGTGGCCAGGGTCGGGGCGCGGGCGTTCCTGCATCCCGGCGGCTCCCCGCCCGGCGACGACGACGGCGCGGGCGCGGGGGCCGGCGCCCCCGTCATCGAGGGCGCCGAGGCCGACCGGGCGCTCGCCCGCGCGGCCGCCCCGGGCCGGCCGCCGCGGGAGGGCCCGTTCGCGTACTGCCAGTTCAGCTCGGGGACGGGGGGCCAGGTCAAGGGCGTCCTCCTCACCCACGCCAACGTGGCCGCCAACATCGCGGCGATGACCGAGGGGTTCGGGCTCGGCCCCGGCGACGTGCTCGTGACCTGGCTGCCGCTGTCGCACGACATGGGCCTCGTCGCCTACGTGCTGATGCCGCTCGTGCTCGGGCTGCCCGGGCACCTGCTCTCGCCGGTCGCCTTCATCACCCACCCCGGCTCGTGGCTGTCGCTGATCACGCGCGTGCGCGGCACCGTGTCGGCCGCGCCCAACTTCGCCTACGCGCTCTGCGCCCGCAAGGTCGCCGCCGACGAGGCGAGCGGCCTGGACCTGTCGAGCTGGCGCATCGCCAGCAACGGCTCGGAGGCGGTCACCCGCGAGGCGGTCGAGGCGTTCGTGCGGCGCTTCGAGCCGCACGGCTTCCGGCGGGACGCCCTGCTCCCCTGCTACGGGCTGGCGGAGAACACGCTGTGCGCCACGAGCCGGCGGCCGGGCCAGGGCCCGCGCTTCGAGGAGGTGTCGCGCGCCGCGCTGGAGGCCGAGGGCGTCGCGCGCCCGGCCGCCCCGGGCCGCGTCGTGGCTTCCGTCGGCGCGCCGCTGCCCGGCCACGAGGTCGCCGTGCTGGGCGCCGACGGCAGGCCCGCCCCCGCGCGCGCCGTCGGGGAGGTCGCCATCCGCGGCGCGTCGGTGATGTCGGGGTATCTCCCGGGGACGCCGGCGGCGAGCCCGTTCACCCCGGGCGGCTGGCTGCGCACCGGGGACCTCGGCTACCTCGCCGACGGCGAGCTGTTCCTGGTCGGCCGCGCGAAGGACGTGATCGTCCGGGCCGGGCGGAAGTACCAGCCGCAGGACCTGGAGGACGCGCTGGACGGCCTCGGCGGCGTGCGGCCGGGCCGGGTCGCCGCGTTCTCCGTGCCCGGCCCGCAGCGGGAGCAGGTGGTCATCCCCCTGGAGCGGCGTCCGGAGTGGGAGGGGGCGGCGGGGGCCCTCGAGGCCGCCGTCGCCGCGGCGGTGTTCGCGCGGACCGGCCTCGCGCCCGACGAGGTGATCGTGCTGCCGCGCAACGCGCTGCCGCTCACCACGAGCGGCAAGGTGATGCGTCCGGAGGCCCGGCGCCTCTACCTGGAGGACCGGTGGCGATCCTGAGCCGGTCCGGCGCGCCGGCGGGGCCCGACGGCGCCCCCGCGCGCGAGTGGGCCGTCGCCACGCTGCTCGAGCTGGCGCCCGGCTACCGCGGCGCCGTCGAGGACGACACCCCGCTCGCCGAGGGCGGGCTCTGCCTCGACTCCATCGCGCTCATCACGCTGGTCGCGGCCATCGAGGACCGCTCGGGCGTGGCGCTCGGCGAGGACCAGCTGTGCCCCGAGCACTTCGGGACGGTGGCCCGGCTGGTGCGCCTCCTCGAGTCCATCGGGCGGCGCCACCGGTGACGGGGCCGCCGCCGCGTCAGGCCGGCGGCGGCGGCGCCGCCGGGCGACCGCCGAACAGCCGCTCGTAGGCGAGGAGCTGCTCGGGATGGCGCCGGGCCTCGTCCTCGTAGAGGCGGACGAGCGCGGCGCCGGCCTGGACGGCCACGGCCTCCCCCGGCGCGCCGGACGGGGCGAGCGGCGGGGCGATGCGGACGCCAAAGGCGGTGGCGCCGGGGCCGCAGGTGGCGAAGTACGGCAGCAGCGGGCAGCCGGCGAGCTGCGCGAGCAGGAACGGGCCCAGGGTGATGGCGAGCCGGCCGCCGAGGAAGGGCAGCTCGACCCAGCGGCCGGCCTTGACGTCGGGCAGCAGGACGCAGACGGCGCCGCCGGCCAGGGCGCCCCGCAACCGGTGCAGGCTGCGCGCGCGCTGCCAGACCCCGGCGCCGGCCCCCCCCACCACGTCGATGCTCTCGTCGCCGGCGCCGCCGCCGGCCACGCCCGCGATGGCGAGCCGCCCCAGCAGGAGGTCGACGAGGGGCGGCAGGCCGAAGTGGGGGGTGACGAGCACCGCGCCCCGGCCTCCGGCGACCGCCGCCTCGAGATGCTCCTGGCCGTCCACCCGCAGCGGTGGCCACCCGCGCGAAGCCGCCGCGGCGCCGCCGGCCAGGCCGCGGTGGACGAGCGCCCGCACGAGCAGGAAGGCGAGCCGCGCCTCCACCAGCCGGTCCGGCGGCGGCGTCACGAGGGCGGCGCCGCCGAGGCGGGCCACGCGCTCGGGGAAGCGTCGCGCGCCGGCGGGCAGCGGCGGGGCGCCCACCCGGATGGCCCAGCGCGCGTAGGCCGTCCCCAGGCGGTGGGCGGCGGCGAACACGCCGGGGCGGAGATGCGCCCGGAGCGCCGGCCCCAGCGTGCGGCGCACCCCGCGGAGCCAGGCCGGCCGCGCGGACCGCGGATCGTCGAGCGGTCCCGTCTCGAGTGGGCGCATGTCCCGGGAGGCTGAGGCTCGGCGCGATGCTAGCAGCGCCGGCCGCGCGCGGGCAAGGCGCTCGCCCTCCGGCCTCGACGGCCGCTCGGGCGGGCGGCGCCGCCGCGACGGCGCCCGCCGGTGGTTGTCCCGATCCGGACGAGGTGAGAGGATCGGGGCGGATGGCCCGGGGCGCGGCGGTCCGAGGATGGACGTAGCGGGAGCGGGGGCGGTCGTCACCGGCGGCGGGGCCGGCATCGGCCGGGCCACCGCGCTGCGCCTGGCCCGGGACGGGGCGGCGGTGGTGGTCGCCGACGTCGACGAGGCCGCCGCGCGGGAGACGGCCCGGTTGATCGAGGCCGGCGGGGGACGGGCCCTGGCCGTCCAGGCCGACGTGGCGGAGGACGCCGACCTGCACCGGCTGCTCGCCCGCGCCCGCGAGGCCTTCGGCCGCCTCGACGTCGTCGTGAACAACGCCGGAGTCGTCGAGGCGGCCGGCCGCGTGGCGTTCCCCGAGCTCTCGCCGGAGCGGTGGCTGCGGACGCTCGACGTCAACCTGCGCGGCGTGCTGCTCGGGACCCAGCACGCCATCGCCGTCATGCGGGAGCACGGCGGCGGGGTCATCGTCAACGTGTCCTCGATGGCCGGCATGGGCCTCTGGCCGCACCCGGCCCCCGTCTACGCGGCCAGCAAGGCGGCGGTCATCCGCTTCAGCGCCGCGCTGGCGCCGCTCGCCCCGCGGCTCGGCATCCGGGTCAACTGCATCTGCCCGGACTGGGTCGAGACGCCCATGACGGAGCGCACGCGCGCGGCGCTGTCCCCTGAAGAGTGGCGGGCGGTCGCCCCGCCCGTCATGACCCGGCCCGACGAGATCGCCGAGGGCATCCTCCGGCTCGTCGGCGACGACCGTCTCGCCGGTCGCGTGATGCTCTGCGTCGGTCCCCAGCCCTGGCCGCTCGCCGAGCTGCCGAAGCGGCCGTAGGCCCAGGCCGCGCCCGCGCCGTCCCACCCGCTCCCGCCCGCGTTCCCACCCGGCCCCGTTTGACATCGACCCGGTCGGGGTGCTACCACCGGGCCGGCGAGCAGGCGTGAACCGCCCCCCGGGCGAACAGGAGGAACGTCCATGCGGCGACTGATGGTGACGGCCATCGCGGTGCTGCTGGTCCTCGGGTCCCCGGCGCCGCCGGCGCCGGCGCAGCCAGCGCCCGAGTTCAAGCTCCGGTTCGGCGGCAGCGATCCGGGGCGGGGGCTCCTGGACAAGACCACGCTGAAGTTCGTCGAGCTGTCCGAGCAGAAGTCGCGCGGCCGGATCAAGTGGGACTACTTCTGCTGCGACCAGCTCGGCGGCGACATCGCCCAGATCGAGCAGATGATGGCCAACTCCATCCAGGCCTACGGCGACGTGCTCGACTGGTGGGCCAACTGGGTCAAGGAGTTCGCCATCTTCGGCTGGGGCTTCGCCTTCCGGGACCAGGACCACTTCGTCAAGTTCCTGGACTCCGCCGTGTACAAGGAGATGGCCGACAAGCTGCGCGCCCAGAACGGGCTGCGCATCCTGGCCGCCGCCCCCACCGAGCCGCGCATGCTCTGGTCCAAGAAGCCCATCGGCAAGCTCGCCGACATGAAGGACATGAAGATGCGGGTGCCCGAGATCAAGGCCTACCTCATGGTGTGGGAGGCGCTCCAGACCAAGCCCTCCCGGGTCACCTGGGGCGAGGTCTACCTCGCCCTCAAGACGGGGGTCGTGGAGGGCGCCGAGGGGCCCGTCACCGCCACCTACGGCGTGAAGTTCCACGAGGCCGCCCCCAACGGCTACCTGACCAACCACATCATCTCCAGCGCCCACATCACCATGAACGAGAAGACGTACCAGAGCCTGCCGCCCGACCTCCGGAAGGCGGTGGAGGAGGCGGCGCGGGAGTCGGTGGCGTTCGCCCGGAGCGAGGCGCAGAAGCTCATCGGCGAGACGCTCGACAAGATGAAGGCCGAGGGGGCGAAGATCGGCACGATCGACACCGGCCCCTTCAAGGACCGGCTGCGCGAGGCCGTGGGCAAGGCCGAGGCCGAGGGGCTCTGGCCTCGCGGCCTGTGGCAGAAGGTGCAGGACATCAAGTAGCCCCCGGATGGGGGCCGTCGCCGCCCGGTACCGGGCGCTCCTCGTCGCGGTCGGGCGCGTCGAGCGGTGGATCGCCATCGCGTGCATGGCGACCATGGTGGTCTGCATCTTCGGCCAGGTGGTGTCCCGGTACCTGTTCGGCACCCCCCTGGTGTGGGTGGAGGAGCTGTCCACCTACGCCTTCATCTGGGGGTCCTTCATCGGGGCGGCGCTCGGCCTCAAGCACGCCCGGCACATCCGCATCCTGTCCTTCGTGGGCCGGCTGCCCCCCGGGGGCCGCCGGGCCCTCCGCCTGGCGCTCGACGCGCTGGTCGCCGTCTTCTGCGTGATCCTCATCGTCAACGGCGTCCAGGCCATGCTGATCCTGGAATGGCGCCAGCGCACGATCGCGCTGCCCGTCGAGCTGCCCCGCTACCTCTTCTACTCGACCCCCCTGATCCTCGGCGCCGCCTCCATGCTGCTCACGGTCGGCCTCGACCTCCTGGAGGCGCTGACGGGCCGCGCCGCGCGCCCCTCCCCCGGGGCCCCCTCGGCGTGATCGGGCTCCTGTTCGGCGCCTTCCTGCTCCTGATCGTGCTGGAGATGCCCGTCGCGTTCGCGCTGGGCCTGGCCAGCGTGTCGTACCTCGTGGCGGAGGGCCGCACGCCCCTCATCATCGTGGTCCAGCGCATGACCTCGGGGCTGGACAGCTTCCCGTTCCTCGCCCTGCCGCTGTTCGTCCTCGCCGGCCAGGTCTTCAGCCGCGGCGGCATCGCCCGCCGGATCTACGACTTCGCCCGCGCGCTCGTGGGCCACGTCCGCGGGGGCCTCGCCCACGTCAACGTGGTGGGCAGCATGATCCTCGCCGGCATGTCGGGCACCGCCCAGGCCGACGCCGCCGGCCTCGGCGTCATCGAGATCGAGGAGATGAAGCGCGACGGCTTCGACCCGGCCTTCGCCGCCGCCGTCACCGCCACCTCCGCCATCATCGGGCCCATCATCCCGCCCTCGGTGATCATGGTGATCTTCGCCGTCATGACCGAGGTGTCGGTGGCGCGCCTGTTCCTCGGCGGCTTCCTGCCCGGGCTCCTGATGGGCCTGGCCCTCATGGGCATGATCTACTGGCTGGCCGTGACCGGTCGCATCGTGGCCCCCGCCCATCCGCGGCAGCCGTTCCGGGAGGTGTGGCGGACGTTCTGGGCGGCCTTCCCCGCGCTGGCCGCGCCCGTGTTCCTGATCGGCGGCATGCTGCTCGGGGTGGCCACGCCGACGGAGCTGGGGGCGATCGTGGTCGTCTACGGCATCGCGCTCGGCTTCGCGTACCGCGAGCTCACCTGGCGCCAGCTCGTGGAGCTCCTGGCCGAGTCGGCGGTGATGTACGCGGTGCTGGTGTTCATCATCTCGGCGGCCTTCCCCTTCGGCTGGCTGGTCGCCATCAACCAGGTGCCGTCGACCCTCGCCGCGTGGATCGTGGGCCTCTCGGCCGATCCGGTCGTCCTGTTCCTGCTGATCAACCTCGTGCTGCTGATCGCCGGGTGCTTCATGGAGACCACCGCCATCCTGGTGATCAGCGTGCCCGTCTTCTTCCCGCTCGCCCTCCGGCTCGGCATGGACCCCGTGCACTTCGGGCTCGTGATGATCATCAACCTGCTCATCGGCACCTGCACCCCGCCCTTCGGCATCGCGCTGTTCATCACCCAGCAGATCGCCGGCGTCTCGTTCGCCCGGGTGGTGCGCGCGATCACCCCGTTCCTGATCCCCATGCTGCTGATCCTGCTCCTGGTCACGTTCGCGCCCCCGCTCGTGCTGTTCCTGCCGAACGTCTTCGGACAGTAGCGAGGGCGACCCCGGACGTCGACGGGGTGGGCGGGGCGGGGCGGCGGGATCAGGAGGCCAGGGTGCCGCCGTCCACGTTCAGCACGTGTCCGGTGACCATGCCCGAGGCGTCGGAGGCCAGGTAGACCACGGCGCCCACCAGCTCGTCGGGCTCGCCCAGGCGGCCCAGGGGGACGCGGGCCATGCTGCGGCGGGCGTACTCCGGCTCCTTGTGGATCAGGGTGCCGAGCGCGGTCGCGAACCAGGAGGGGGCGATGGCGTTGACCCGCACGCCCCGGCCCGCCCACTCCACGGCCAGGCCCCGGGTCAGCGCGATGACGCCGCCCTTGCTCGCCACGTAGGCGATGGTGCCGGGGAGCCCGATCTGCCCGGCGATCGAGGCGATGTTGACGATGGAGCCCCGCCCGCGGCCGAGCATGCGGCGGCCCGCCGCCTGGCAGGCGAGGAACACCCCGGTGAGGTTGACGGCGATGATGCGGTCCCAGTCGGCGCCGGCGAACTCGGCGGCGGGGCCCCGCACGGTGATGCCGGCGCTGTTGACGAGGACGTCGAGGGGCCCGAGCCGGTCCTCGACCTCGCCGACCAGGCGCTCGACAGCGTCGGCCGAGGTGACGTCGGCGACGAACGGCTCGGCCCGGCCGCCCGCGGCCCCGATGGCCGTCGCCGCCGCCCGGGCCCCGGCGGCGTCGAGGTCCGCCGCGGCCACGCGGGCCCCGGCCTCGGCGAGCCCCTGCGCCATGGCCCGCCCGAGGCCGCCGCCGGCCCCCACCACCAGCGCGACCCGGCCGTCGAGCCGGAAGCGGTCGGTCGCCGTCACGCGGCGGACGGGCGGGCCGGCGGCGGCGGCTGGACGAGCTCCAGCGTCACGTCGTCCGGGTCCAGGAGGTAGACCGCCTTGGCGCCGGTGTTGCGGCCGTGGGTGATCGCGACGGGGGCCGACTTGAACCGCACGCCCCGGCCGAGGAGCTCCCGGTAGGTCGCGTCGAGGTCCGTCACCACGAAGGCCACGTGGGCGTTGCCGGGGTTGCACGTCCGCGGGTCGCCGCGGGTGCCGCGCGGCTGCCGGTACTCGAGCAGCTCGATGTGGTGCCCGGACGTGCCCGCCTCGCCGCCCGGGACCCGCAGGAGCGCGATCCGCAGCTCAGCGTCGGGGAAGCCGACCACGGTGCGCAGGTAGGGCTGGCTCGAGTCCCACTGCGTGACGAGTTCGAGGCCGAGGCAGTCGCGGTAGAAGGCGATGGACCGCTCGAGGTCGCTCACCGTGATGCCGGTGTGGAACACGCCCGCGACGCCCATGCCCGCCTCCTCGGCCCGATGTGACCGGCCCAGCCCACGCCACCGGCCCCGCCGGCGGGGCGACGCCCCACGGCAGGGGGCGCGAGCCGCCGCCATTATAGCCGCGGCCGGCCACGCCCAAGCGGGCTGCTTGCCCCTCATCGACGAGCGGAGACACCCGCCCATGGAGGCGGCGGATCATGGCAGGTAGCCTTGACAGGGCGGTTGCCCGCGCTGTAGATGGGGGACGGGACGATGGGCGGAGCCGAGAACCGGTGCGGAGGGGCGGGGTGTGCTGAGACGGAGCGTCCCGAGGTTCCCGGCTTCGACGGCCAGTTCCACCGCGGCCAGCGCCCCGGTGCACGGACGCGCCAAGTGCCGCTGGAGATCGTGACGTGACAAGCGTGGCGACATCTCCCGGGGGGACGGCGGCTTCGCCCCCCGCGGCCACGCCCCTGCGTCTGTCCATCATCGTCGAGTGGGCGAACACCCGCCGGCACGGAACGCCGCGGGCCTGGCGGATGCTCGACGTCCTCGTCGCGCAGTGGCAGGCGATCTCGGCCCGCGAGTTCCCGGCGTCCCTGCCGGCCGACGGCGCTCGCTTCCTGCGCCGCGTCGATCCCCGCGCCGAGCTGCTGATCGCCACCGGCGACGCCCCCGATCCCGAGTTCGAGGGCGCCGTGCGGCGTCGCGTGCCAGACGGCTGCGTCGCTCTCGCTGTGCTCGTGTCCGAGGGACTGGGATATCACGCGCTCAAGCGCGTCGGCGGCGAGCACGCGACCGGCGACATCCTGCTGTTCCTCGACAGCGACGTCGTGCCCGATCCGGGCTGGCTCGCCCACCTGCTGGGGAGCTTCGCCAACCCGGACGTCCAGGTGGTCTTCGGCCAGCCCTACGTGGCGCCGACAAGCGTCGTCACTCGGGCCTTCGCGCTCGGCTGGATCTACGAGCTCCGCGACGAGCCCGGGCGGCTCGCCAGGCACCACAAGCTCTTCCCCAACAACACCGCGTTCCGCACGGAGCTCTACCGCCGAACCGGCTTCCGATCGGTCGGCCGGCGCAGTCGCGGCGCCTCCAGCCAGCTCCTGGAGGAGCTGGCGCGTCTGGGATTCAGCGTCTGGCAGAACAGCAACGCCCGCGTGGACCACCCGGCGCCGGCGGGATTCCGGCATTCCGTCGTCCGCGCGCTGGCCCACGCGCGGGACCACTACATGCGGAGCTCGGAGGAGCGACACCTCTACGGTCTGACGACATCGCTCGGCGTCGGGGGGCGTCGCCTGGCTCGCGCCTGCTACAACACGGTTCGATACCGCCGGCGCGTCGGCTTGAAGCTCTGGCAGGTGCCGGCCGCGCTGGGCGTCATCACCGGCTTCTACGCCATCTGGTTCGCCGGAGCGCTCCTCACCCACATCCGCCCCGACGCGATGGCGCGCCGCTTCCAGGTGTGAGGTGCCGCCCGTCCACCTGGCCGTCTGCGCCATCTTCCGCGACGAGGCGCCGTACCTCGCGGAGTGGGTCGCGTTCCATCGGCTGGTGGGCGTCGAGCACTTCTTTCTCTACGACAACGGCAGCGTCGACGACCCGGGCGCCGCGCTCGCGCGGGACGTGGCCGACGGCCGCGTGACGGTACGCCCGTGGCCGGTCCCGTTCCACGAGGCCGCGCAGCGCCGGGCCTACACCGACTGCCTGGAGCGCGCGCGGGGGCAGGTACGCTGGCTGGCCTTCCTGGATGTCGACGAGTTCCTGTTCTCCCCGCGGAGCGAGACGCTCGTCCCCGTGCTACGGGAGTACGAAGACCATCCGGGCGTGGTCGTCCACTGGCAGGTCTACGGCTCCTCGCGGCACGAGCGCGCCTCGGACGCTCCGGTGATCGCCCGCTTCACGAGGCGGGCGCGCGCCGACTGGGTCCGCAACCGCCGGGTGAAGACGGTCCTCGACCCGGCCCGTGCCTCCCGGCCCCTCGGCGCGGGCTGCCACCATTTCGCCTACCGCGATGGGGCCCTGGCCGTCAACGAGCTGGAGGAGCCCGTGGCCCGGAAGGCCAAGCCGCGCTACAAGAAGCTCTTCCGGCCCTTCTACCGCCAGCTGGCCCCGGTCTGGGACTTCTTCAACCTCGATCCGTACAGCGGCACGGACACCACCGCCCGGGCGATCTCCGTCGAGCACCTGCGCATCAACCACTACCCCGTCAAGTCGCGAGAGGAGTTCCTGCGGAAGGCGCGCTACAAGCAGGAGAAGGGGCGTTACGAGGGTATCGACTACTTCGCCTACCACGACCGCAACGAGGTGTTCGACCCGATCCTCTCGCGCTACCTGCCCGCGCTGGAGGAGAGCCTCCGGACCGAGCCGGCTCGCCGGTCTCGGGCGGGGGCCGAGGGCGGGTAGGCGGGCGGGCCGCGGGACGGTCAGGCGCTCGCCGACGACCCGGGGCCTGCCGCTGGCGCCCGAGCTCCCGGAGGACGCGGGCGGCTCGGGGCTGGCCGCAGCCGCGCGCCGTCATGGCGCCGCGCACCGGGCGAGGAGCGCACGTCCGTCCTCGGGCCCGGGCGGCGCCCCGCGGGGCAGGCGGTACTCGAAGCACGGCACCGTCTGGGCAATCCAGGGCGCAAGGGGCGCGGCGAGGTCCGCCGGCGAGCGCGCCGCGGCCGCGCCGAGACCGCCGACGAACACGTCGCCGAGCACGCGGTCGGCGCGAGCCCGGAACAGTCCCGCGTGGAAGCGGGCCCGCGCCCCGGCCGCGTCCAGCCGGCGGAGCGGCGGACCCCCGACGGGCTCGTCGATCACCGGGAAGACGAGGGCGGCGAGCGGCCCGCCGGGGCTCGTCCCGCAGGCCATCAGCTCGCAGAACTCGGGCGGGGTCAGGCTGACCCTCGGGCGCTCCCGCGCGGCTGCACCGGCCCGGTCGGGCCGGATCCGGGCGAGCCGCTCCCCGAGCCGGGAGGAGCGCCCGAACGCGTCCGTGCGGATCGAGACCAGCGTGGGCAGGCCCCGGACGCTGACGCCGTCGCCGCCCCGCCGCAGGACACAGCGGTCGGCGGCCACGAACCGTGTCCCGCCGCCCTCGAGCAGCGCCAGGAGCAGCGTGGTCTTGCCCGCGCGCTTCGGCCCCGAGACGACGACGACCCCGCCGTCGGTGGCGACGGCGGCCGCGTGCACGAGGACGCCGCCGGTGGCCACGACCGGGCCCATGGCCAGCTCCCGCACCACCCGCATCAGGGCGTTGCGCGTCTTGCGGGTTGGCTCGCGCGCGACGAGGCGCACGCGCGCCCCGTCCGGGGACACGTGGTAGAAGACGGGCCGCGTCGGGTCGTGAAAGAGGTCGCCCGGGTCCGGGCCCGACCAGCGCTCGAGCGGCATGGGGCCGGTCTCGTCCGCGAACGCCGTCACGAGGGGGAGCCCGCCCGGGCGGGCGCGCTCGCGCAGGCGGTCATAGGCGTGCGCGTCGGTCACGTAGGCGACGTGGCGGGTGGCCCCCCCGGGCGCCGCGCGCTCGAACCCGCAATCGAGGAACGCGGCGAGCCAGGCGAGGTCGTCGTCGTCCGGAGCCTCGACGGCGATCGTCACGCCCTCGAACCGACAGCCGACGACGCTCATGCCGCACGCATGCTAGGCGGGCGGGCGGCGCCTGTCAATCCGGCGGGCGAGACGCGGCGGCGCACCGGACGCGGTGCGACGCCCGCGCCCGGCACCAGGTCGGACACCCGCCAAGCTCGGCGGCGCGGCGCCTCTTTCGACGTCACCCATCGGTCCGCCCGATCCACACGCCTGTTGACGGCGGCGGCCAGGCGGCATAGCATCCCCGTCGGCTCCCCGTGATGGCCACCACGGACCCTGTGCCCACCGCCGACGCCCCGTCGGACGGCCGCATCACCGTCGACCGCCTCGACCGGGTCCTCGCCATCGGCATCGACCGGCCGAAGAAGCTCAACGGCTTCTCGCCGACGATGCTGACCGAGCTGGCCGAGGCCTACACCGCGCTCGAGCACGACAGAGAGGCCTGGGTCGGCCTGCTGTACGCGCACGGCGCCAACTTCACGGCCGGCCTCGAGCTCGACAAGGTCGCGCCCATCATGCGAGAGCGTGGCTCGGTCTACCCCGCGGGCCGCGTCGATCCCTTGTCGCTGCGGCCGCCCATCCGGTCCAAGCCGCTCGTGTGCGCCGTCCAGGGCATCTGCTTCACGCTCGGCATCGAGCTGATGCTGGCCGCGGACATCGTGGTGGCCGCCGACGACTGCCGCTTCGCCCAGATCGAGGTGAAGCGGGGCATCATGCCGGCCGGCGGCGCGACCTTCCGCATGGTCGAGCGAGCCGGCTGGGGGAACGCGCAGCGCTACCTCCTGACCGGCGACGAGTTCGGCGCGGCCGAGGCCCTGCGGCTCGGCTTCGTGCAGGAGGTGGTGCCCGCCGGCCGGCAGAAGGAGCGCGCGCTCGAGATCGCGCGCACGATCGCCGAGCAGGCGCCCCTCGCCGTGCGGGCGTCGCTCCTCTCCTCACGCATCGCCGTCGAGCACGGCCCCGAGGCGGCCATCCGCGAGTTCAGCGCCCAGCAGGCGAGGCTGATGGCGACCGAGGACGCCATCGAAGGCGTGCGGTCCTTCGTCGAGCGGCGCAAGGGCCGGTTCGCCGGGCGCTGATTCGTCACGCCTCGTACGGCGGCGCGGCGCGCCCCGCCCGGGTGCGCCGGCTACTGGCTCCGATCCGGCGCAGGGGGCTCGGCCGGGATCGGCATCTCGAGCGTGGTGGCCAGCTCTCGAACGCGTGCGCGAGCCATCCGTACCCCCATCCCGGACAGGTCTCTGGCGGCACCGTCGAGGTGTTCGATGGCGGCGGCCTTGTCGCCGAGGGCGTGACAGGACGCGGCGAGCTCGACACGGGCCAGCGCGGCGTCGGGCCGAGCGGCGACGAGATGGAGCGCCTCCCAGGCGGCCGTCAGCTCCGTCCGCGCCGCGACCAGATCTCCCAGCGCGCGGGCGGCCTCGCCCATCGCCCGGTGAGCGAGGCCGGTGGCCAGCGCAAAGCCGGCGCCCTCGCCGATGGCCAGCGCCTTCCGGGCCGCCGCCATCGCATCCTGGGCACGTCCCTGGGCGACCAGGGCCCGGCCCAGCCAAGCACAGGCCCACGCCTCCAGGGCAGCGAAGCCGAAAGCGGTGTAGCGATCCGCCGCGTCCTCGAGGTGCGTGACGGCAAGCGGCGGCGATCCGCGCTCGAGGCAGACGAAGCCGAGCCACTGGCTCGCGACGGCCTTGCACAGCGGATCGGGCGCGAGGTCCGACGCTTCCTGACACGCGACCCGCGCCGCCTCGTGACGGCCTTCGAGGATGTCCACCCACCCGCCGAGCCACCGGCCGCAGCTGCGAAGGCGAGGGTCACCGCTGCGCTCCCCCACCGCGTAGGTGGCCTGGCCGGCGGCTCGGGCGACGTCGAGCGCGCCAAGCGCGGCGGCGTTGACGCCGGTGACCCAGAAGAGGTGTCCCTCCCACCAGGGCTCGGTGGCACCCGTGAGTGAGGCGCTGCCGCGCTGTCCGGAGCGGATGCCCTCCTCGAAGCGGCCCGCCCAGATTCCACCCATCGCGAGACACAGACGACGATGGCGTGTTCGACGCGGACGACAACTGCCCGGCGGTGGCCAATCCGGGGCAGGAGGACCTGGACGCGGACGGCATCGGCGACGCGTGCGACGCGTGCACGCCCAACGACGGGGTGCACCCGTGGAAGGCGACGGGGCCGGCGACGGGGCAGGCGCGCATCCGGGTGACGAGCGTCACCGACCCGACGGTGGCGGACACGAGCGACGCGAACTTCGCCATCCAGTAGCGGGACTGGCGACGTCGAACGCGGGCCGCGGCGCCGCCATCGCGGCGCCGCGGGCGCCCCGCTCACCGCGCGCCGAGGGCCGCCTCCTGGAGCCGCTGGTCGACGGTCAGGAGTTCCAGCCCTTCGAGTCGGCGCCGGGCGAGCACGAAGGTGGCGAGGTGGATCGCATCGAGGGCCCGGAGCGGGCGGGCGGTGGCGATGGCGCACGCGGCCTCGCAGACGCTCGGCGTGATCTCCCACAGCTCGCAGCGAGACCAGATCGCGGCGACGTCCCGCTCGGCATCGACGAGTCGCCCCTCGGGGGTGCCGCCGAGCGCGCGGAGCCTCAGGAAGGTCCGGCAGGACTCGACCAGCGAGAGGCGGGACGAGATGAGCACCCGCGCCGCGCGAATCCGCGCCTCGATCGCCGGAGAGGTGCCGGTCTCGAGCGCGGCCCTCAGGACGGCCGAGGTGTCGAGGTAGAGGAGCATGCCGCCGAGCAACTCAGACGCGATCGCCGCGGATCTCGTCCAAGAGCCGTGCGGCTGTGCCCGGGGGCAACCCGAGGCCCTTCACCGTCCACGTCCAGTCGCCCTTGGGCCGGCTGGGACGCGTGGTTTCCCCGGCGTCGGCCAGCGCCTGGAGCTGGTCCTCGAGGGACAGCTCGCTCGCGGACTGGCGACGAGCCGGACGCAGCTCGGCGACGACCTCGTCGCGATCCGTGATCAGGACGGTCTCGCCCGTCTTGACGAGCCGGAGGTACTCGGAGAGCCGCGCCTTGAGCTGCTTGACGCCCACGGCCTTCACGGGTGCAATAGTAGTCCCCGGTAGTCACCGCGTCAAGGCCGCGGGGCGGGCGATACCGCGTCGACCTGGGCGGTGTGGCTCCGGCTCTTGAACCGGGCGGACGGCACCACGACGCCTCACCGGCCACCCCGCGACCACGCCCTTGCGAGCTTCGCGTCCAGCGTCACCAGGTTCGTGGAGAGGGCCCGCGCAAGCCATAGGTACGCGGCGTAGTAGGCGGTGGGCCGGGCTTGTCCACGACTGTCCGCCGCCTCAAGGCCGCTGGGCGGGCCGCACCGCGTAGACCTGCGCGGTGTGGCTCCGGCTCTTGAACTGGGCGGGGCCGAGCGGCTCGACGCGGATCCCGTCGCCGAGGCCGGCGCGGGTGGTCTCGTCGATCAGGATCGGCTGGCCGGCGACCTTCGTGTGCGCCTCCAGATGGGCGGCGAGGTTCGCCGTGTCGCCCACGCACGTGTAGGTCACGCGCTGCTGGGTGCCCATGAAGCCGGCGACCACCGGCCCCGACGCGATGCCGATGCCGATCCGGATCTCCATGCCTCCGCGGCGCGCCTGCTCGCGGTTGAACCCGTCGATCAGCTCCACCATCTCCAGCGCTGCGCGCACTGCCCGCTCCCGGTGATCGGCGAGCGACACGGGAGCCCCGAAGATCGCCATCAGCCCGTCGCCCAGCACCTGGTTGACGGTGCCCCATGGGTGCCGATCGCGTCGAACATGAGCGTGTAGTAGCTGTTGAGCAGCTCGATGGTGTCGGCCGGCGCCAGCGCCTCGGTGATGCGGTTGAACGAGCGGATGTCGCAGAACATCACGGTGGCCTCGACGTGCTTGCCGCCGAGCGCGAGCCCCGTCGTCAGGAGCGAGTCGGCCACCTCGGCCGTCGCGAACTTCCGGAACAGCTCGCGCTGGAGATCGCGCAGCCGCTTCTTCTCCAGACTGGATCCGACCCGCGCCTTGAGCAGGACCGGGTTCACGGGCTTGAAGAGGTAGTCCTCGGCGCCCAGCTCGATGCAGCGGGCGACGCTGTCCACCTCCTCCAGCGAGGACATCATCACGACCGGGATGTCGCGCAGCGCCGGGTCCGCCGCCAGGGCCTCCAGCACCTGGTAGCCGTCCATCTCGGGCATCTCGATGTCGAGCAGCACGAGGTCGGCTGGGCGCTGCCGGAGGGCATCGAGCGCGGCTCGGCCGTTCTCGGCGAAGGTCACCGTGTGGCCGAGCTGCTCGAGCGCTCGCCCGAGCAGGAGGCGGTTCACGCGGTTGTCATCGACGACCAGCAGGCTGCCCGCCTGCGCGCTACGCGTGGAGGCCACGGCGCACCTCGTTCAAGAGCTGCGTGACGACGTCGTACTCGGGGCCCAGGCGATCGACGCGGGGGCCCGCGCCGTCGAGCGTCCCCGCGCGCGCCATGGCCTCGAGGTCCCTCGCGATGGCCCCGAGGCGAGTGGCCCCGAGGGTCTCGCTGGTCGACTTCAGCGAATGGGCGGCGCGGCGGAACGCGTCGATGTCCTTGCCGGCGAGGGCCGTGCGCAGCGTGGCGATCAGCTCACGGGCATCCACCGCGAAGGTGTCGATCAGCTCGGCGATGAATGGGCGGCCCATGGTCGTGGCGAGCGCGTCGATCGCGGCCAGCTCGAGGGCGGGAGCTGCTCCGCCGGCGCCCGCCGCAGGGGGCGTCCCGCCGCGCGGCTCTCCGGTCGGTTCGGGCGCGATGGGACCGGCCCCTCCGCCAGCCTCGCGCGCCACCGACGCCGTTGCGGTGGCGGCGACGGGCGGGTGATCGGCCCGTGCCTCCGGCGCGGGAGACGATCGCGGCACGCCGGCGGCCGGCGTGCTGCGCGCAGCCACGTCTGGCCGCCGCGGGCAGCGGCCGAGCGCGGCCACCAGTTCCTCGACGCGGATCGGCTTGGCCACGTAGTCGTCCATGCCGGCGGCTTCGCAGAGCTCCCGGTCGCCCTGCATGGCGTTGGCGGTCATGGCCACGATCCGCGGCCGGTTGTCGGCCGGCCACCGCCGGTTGATCTCGCGGGAGGCCTCGAACCCGTCCAGCTCCGGCATCTGCACGTCCATCAGCACCACGTCGTAGGTCTGCCGCTCCACGGCCTCGACGGCCTCGAGCCCGTTGGACGCCACGTCGGCCCGGTAGCCCATCTGGCCGAGGATGCGGAGCGCCACCTTCTGGTTCACCACGTTGTCCTCGGCCAGGAGGATCCGGAGCGGGCGCCGCGCCGCCATCCCGGTGTCGATGTCGGTCCGCGCGGCCGCGCGCGCCTCCACGTGGACGGGCTGGTCGGCCAGGAGGGAGATCAGCGTGTCGAACAGCTGGGAGGGCTTGATCGGCTTGTGCAGGTACGCCGCGAACCCCTCCTCCTCGGCGCGCGCCTCGCGGCGGCCCAGCGAGGTGAAGAGCACGAGGGGCAGCTCGCCCTCCGCGCAACGCTCGCGGATCGCCCGCGCCAGGGCCACGCCGTCCATCTCGGGCATGTGCATGTCCAGGATGCCGACGTCGAAGCGCTCGCCGGCCTGGATCCAGCCGAGCGCCTCGAGGGGCGACTCGGTGGCGCGCGACTGGACGCCCCAGTTGTCGAAGTGCGCGGTGAGGATGCGGCGGTTCGTCGCGTTGTCGTCCACCACCAGCGCGCGCTTGCCCAGGAGCGACGGCTGCGGGCCGCTGAGGTCGCGTCGCGCGACGACCGGCGCCTCCGCGGCGGCCGCGCGGACCGTGAACCGGAACTCGCTGCCGGCGCCGAGCTCGCTGGTCACCGTGATCCGCCCGCCCATCAGCTCGGTCAGCCGCTGGCTGATCGCCAGGCCGAGCCCGGTGCCGCCGTAGCGGCGGGTGGTCGAGGCGTCGACCTGGCTGAACGACTGGAAGAGACGGTCGACGCGGTCCGCCGGGATGCCGATGCCCGTGTCCCGCACCGTGAAGGTCAGGTCGTAGAGGGCCGGCGCGGCGGCGGCCGGAGCCGCGCTCACCGTCAGCACGACCTCACCCCGCTCCGTGAACTTGACCGCGTTCGACAGCAGGTTGAGCAGGATCTGCCGCAGGCGCGTCACGTCGCCCATCACGCCCGGCGGGGTGCCGTCGGCGATCAGGTAGGCGAGGTCGATGCCCTTCTCGGCCGCCCGCGTCGCCACCAGGTCGAGCGCGCCCTCGACGCACTCCCGGAGGTCGAAGGGCTGGGCCTCCAGCTCGAGCCGTCCGGCCTCGATCTTCGAGAAGTCGAGGATGTCGTTGATGACGGTCAGGAGCGCGTCGCCGCTCTGGCGCACGACCTCCGCGTACTCCCGCTGCTCGTCGGTCAGCGGGGTGTTCAGGAGCAGCCCGCTCATGCCGATGACGGCGTTCATCGGCGTGCGGATCTCGTGGCTCATCGTCGCCAGGAAGGCGCTCTTCGCCTCGTTGGCCGCCTCGGCCTCCCGGCGCGCCTCGAGCAGCGCCGAGATGTCGTGGTAGATGCCTATGACCCCCACCTCCCGGCCGTCGACGATCACCGGCGTGGCGGAGATCTCGACGTCCACGAGGGTGCCGTCCTTCCGGGCGCGCCGGGTGATCGCGCGGAGACGCTCGCCGTGGCGGGTCTGCCGGAGCCCGGCCCGGATCTCCTCGCGGATCTCCGGCCGGGCCACGAGATCCTCGAGCGGCCGGCCGATGGCCTCGGCCTGGGTATAGCCGAAGAGGCGCTCCGCCCCGGGATTCCACCCGACGACCCGGCCCTCGAGGTCGAGCGTGGTGATGGCCACCGGGCTGGTCTCCACCAGCGCCTCCGAGTGCTGCTTCTGGCGCTGGATCTCCCGGAAGAGCCCGGCGTTGTGGATGGCCAGCGCCGACTGGGCCGCGAAGGTCCGGAGCGTGGCGACGGTCTCGGGCGAGAAGGCGCCCCGCTCGCGCCGCCCAATGGCCAGGACGCCCATGAGCCCGCCCTCCCGCACGAGCGGGACGGCGAGGAGCGAGCGCATGCCCTCGCGGACGAGGATGCCCCGCATCCGCGGGTGGACGAGCTGCCGTTCGTCCTCGATATCGGAGATCTCCACGGGCTCCTGGCTCGCGCCGGCCCGCCCGACCGCGCCCTCGCCCAGCTTGATCCGCGCCGCCCGCATCGTCTCGAGCATTCTCCTCGAAGAACGCCCTCAGCTCGGGCGCGACGTTCTGGCCCACGGCGAACCGGAGGAGTGGCCCGTCGGACCGGAAGATCAACCCACGCTCGGCTTCGCACAGCCGAACCGCGTTCTGGACCAGCGTCTCGAACACCGGCTGGAGGTCGAAGGTGGACCGGCCGATCACCTTGAGCAGCTCGCTCGTCGCCGTCTGCTGCTCCAGCGACACGCGCAGCTCGCCGTTGCGCGCCTCCAGCCCCGTGAACAGGCGCACGTTCTCGATGGCGATCACCGCCTGGTCGGCGAAGGTCTGGAGCAAGGCGATCTGCGCGTCGGAGAAGGGCCGCGGTGTCCCCCACCGCTGGACGGTGATGGCGCCGATGGGCACCCCGTCCCGGGTCATGGGCACCGAGACCAGGCTGCAGAGGCCGACGGTGTCCCGCAACGCAGCGAGCGTGTACTCGGGATCCTCGCGCGAGTCGGCGATGTGAACCGGGCGGCCCGTCAGGATCGCGCGGCCCGTGGCGTGCCCCCGGGTTGCCGGCATCGGGTACGCCTGCCGCAGGGCGCTGACCTGTTCGGGGTCGGCATTGTCCAGCGCCTCGAGCCGAATCATCTCGCCGTCGTAGGCGAGGACGGTTGCCGAGTCGGCGGCGCACAGTCCCCGCGCGTTCCGGACGATAGTGTCGAAGACAGGCTGGACGTTGGTGGGCGAGCTCGAGATGACGCGCAGGATCTCGCTCGTCGCGGTCTGCTGCTCCAGCGACTCGGTGAGGTCCGCGTTCTTGGCCTGGAGCTCGGTGAAGAGCCGAGCGTTTTCGATGGCGATGGCGGCTTGATCGGCGAAGGTCTCCAGGAGCGCGATCTGGCTGTCGCTGAAGGCCCGGACCTCGTGTCTCCAGATGAGGATCACCCCGAGCAGCTCGCCAGCCCTGAGGAGCGGCACCGCCAGCACCGTCCGGATGGGAGCCACCTGCACCGCTCCGTACACGTAGTCCGGATCGCTCCGGACGTCCAGGATGTGGACGGTGCGCCGTTCGAGCGCGGCGCGTGCCGAGCCGCTCTGGCGGCCGGGCGGAATCGGGTTCTGCTCGACGAACGCGCGAAGTTCCGGCGAGGCGTTGTGGCTCGCCACGGCCCGCAGCACCTGACCGTCGAAGCGGAAGATGAAGGCGCGCTCGGCCGCGCACAGCCTCAGCGCGTTCTCGGCCAGCGTCTCGAACACCGGCTGCAGGTCGAAGGTGGACCGGCCGATCACCTTGAGCAGCTCGCTGGTCGCCGTCTGCTGCTCGAGCGAGGTCCGGAGCTCGCCGTTTCGCGCCTCCAGCTCCTGGAACAGCCGGACGTTCTGGATGGCGATCACCGCCTGGTCGGCGAAGGTCTGGAGCAGCGCGACCAGGCGGTCGGGGAACTCCCCCGCCACCGTCCGGGTCACGGTGATGGCTCCGATGGGCAGGCCGTCCCGCAGCATCGGCACCGCGACCACGCTGCGGAAGCCGCTGGCCTGGGCCGCCGGGCGCAGCGCGTACGTGTCGTCGCCCAGCACGTCGGGCACCTGCACCACCCGCCGCTCGAGGATCGCCAGCGTGGACGAGGCCGCGCGGCTGGGCGGCATCGGGAACGCGCGCCGCAGGCTCTCGGCGGCGTCCGGCTGGAACTGGTCGAGCGCCGCGATGTCGACGAGCGAGCCGTCATAGGTGAGGACCGCGCCGTGCGCCCCGTCGCACAGGCGGCGGGCGCTGACGGCGATCGCCTCGAACACCGGGTGGACGTCCGTCGGGGAGCTGCTGATCACCCGCAGGATCTCGGCGGTGGCGGTCTGCTGCTCCAGGGTCTCGGCCATCTCCCGGTTGCGCGCCTCGAGCTGCTGGAACAGCCGCGCGTTCTCGATGGCGATCGCCGCCTGGTCGGCAAAGGTCTCCAGGAGCGCGATCTGCCCATCGGTGAACGGCCGCACCTCGAGCCGGTAGGTGAGGAGCACACCGAGCAGCTCGCCGGCGCGGAGCATGGGGACGGTGAGGATGGTCCGGAAAGGCTCCACCTGTCGAGAGCCATACGTGTACTCGGGGTCGTTCTGGGCGTCGTGGACGTGGATGCTGCGCCGCTCGAGAGCCGCGCGCGCCGTCGCGCTACCCCTTCCAGGGGCGATGGGATTCTGCTCGACGAAGGCCTTGATCTCGGCGGGGGCGTTGTGGGTGGCCACGACGCGCAGCAGCTCCCCATCGTAACGGAAGATGAAGGATCGCTCGGCCTCGCACAGGCGGACCGTGTTCTCGGCCAGCGTCTCGAACACCGGCTGGAGGTCGAACGTGGACCGCCCGATCACCTTGAGCAGCTCGCTGGTCGCCGTCTGCTGCTCGAGCGAGACTCGGAGGTCGTGATTGCGCGCCTCCAGCTCCTGGAACAGCCGCACGTTCTGGATGGCGATCACCGCCTGATCGGCGAACGTCTTCACCATCGCGATTTCCCGGTCCGAGAACGGGCGGGGCCCTCCGTCCGGCCTCCAGCGGCCGACGCCTATGGCCCCGATCGGGTGACCGTCCCGCAGCATGGGGACGGCGATGTAGCTCCGGTGGCCGGTGGCGCGGGACATCTGGAGACTGGCCGGCGCGACCTCCGGGTCCGCTTCGAAGTCGCGGACGTGAATGACTGCCCCATCAAGGACCGACTGCGCCACGACGCTCGCCCGACTCGGCCGTGTGGGGTACACGCGCCGGAAGACCTCGAGCGCCGCGGCCGGGAGGGTGTGGTGGTGAGCGGCGAGATGAATGAGCTCGCCGTCGAACCGGTAGACGGTCGCGGAGATTCCGTCGCACAGCCTCACGACGCTCTCCACGATCGCATCGAAGACCGGCTGGACATCGGTCGGCGAGCCGGAGATCACGCGCAGGATCTCACTGGTCGCCGTCTGCTGCTCCAGCGTTTCTGGGAGGCTCGCGTTCTTGGTCTGGAGCTCGCTGAGCAGCCGCGCGTTCTCTATGACGATGGCCGCCTGGTCGGCGAAGGTCTCCATGAGGGCGATCTGGCTGTCGGTGAACGGCCGGACCTCGAATCTGTAGATGATGGTCACCCCGAGCAGCTCGTCTGCCCTGAGCATGGGAATCGCCAGCACGGTCCGCACGGGGTCCACCTGTCGCGCGGCGTACGTGTACTCGGGGTCGGTCTGCGCATCGTGAATGTGGATGGTGCGCAGCTCGAGGGCGGCGCGCGCCATGCCGCTCCCGCGCCCCGGCGTGACGGGATTCACCTCCACGAATGCCCTGAGCTCGGGGGACGTGTTGTGGCCGGCCACGAATCGCAGGAGCTGGCCATCGAAGCGGAAGATGAACGCGCGCTCGGCCTCGCACAGGCGGACCGCGTTCTCCGCGAGCGTCTCGAATACCGGCTGCAGGTCGAACGTGGACCGCCGGATCACCTTGAGCAGCTCGCTGGTCGCCGTCTGCTGCTCGAGCGAGACGCGCAGGTCGCTGTTGCGTGCCTCCAGCTCCCTGAACAGGCGCACGTTCTCGATGGCGATGACGGCCTGATCGGCGAAGGTTTTCAGAAGCTGGACCTGGCTTGGCGAGAACGCGCCCGGCGTCGCTCTCGTGACGTTGACCACGCCGATGGGGGCGCCCTCTCGCATCATGGGAACCGCGACCACGCTGCGGAAGCCGCTCGCCCGGGCGGCCGGGGTAAGCACGTACTCGGGGTCCTCGAGCACATCCGCGACCTGGACGATCTCGCGGTACAGGATGGCCCGCGCGGCGGAGCTGGCGCGGCCGGGTGCCATCGGGAAGGCGCGACGCAGCAGCTCCGCCCCCTCCGGGTCGAAGTGGTCGAGGGCGGCGACGTCGACCAGCTCCCCGTCGTAGGTCATCACGCCGGCGTGCATCCCGTCGCACAGCCGCCGAGCGCTCGCGGCGATGGCGTCGAACACGGGCTGCGTGTCCGTGGGAGAGCTGCTGATGACCTGGAGGATCTCGCTCGTGGCCGTCAGGTCGCGGTTGCGCGCCTCCAGCTCCGTGAACAGCCGGACGTTCTCGATGGCAATGACCGCTTGCTCGGCGAAGGTCCTGAGCAGCTCCACCTGCTGGTCCGGGAAGAGCCCGACGGCGTATCGCCCCACAACGATCGCCCCGATGGGGGCGCCCTCCCGGAGCAGTGGCACCGCCGCGAGGCTTCGATAGGTCACCGCCTCGGCGACACCCCGCTGGCCATAGGCAGGATCTGCCGCGACGTCCGGGATCTGGGTCACGGTGCGGCGCAGGATCGCGCGACCTGCGGCGCTGTCCTCGGCGGCCGGCCTCGGAAGGGCGCGGCGGAAGGCGGCGAGCCCCTCCGGGCTCAGGTCATGAGAGGCGGCGTAGTGCATCTGCTCGCCATCGAAGCGCAGGACGAAGCAGAACTGCCCGTCGCAGAGCTGCGTGGCGCTCCGGGCGAGCGTGTCGAAGACGGGCTGGACGTCGGTCGGCGAGCTACTGATCACGCGCAGGATGTCGCTGGTCGCCGTCTGTTGCTCGAGCGACTCCGTGACCTGGGCGTGGGCGGCTGTGAGGGCGCGGTTCCGCTCGTCCAGCTCCGTGAACAGGCGCGCGTTCTGGAGGGCAACCACGCCCTGGTCGGCGAACGTCGTGAGGAGCGCGATCTGCCGCTCGGAGAACGGCCGGGCCTGGTCGGACAGGACCACGATGGCGCCGAGGGCCTGGCCATCCCGCAGCATCGGCGCCGCCAGAGTGCTCCGGAAGCCCGCGGCCCGGGCGGCGGCGCTGATCCGGTAGTCCAGATCGGCCTCGATGTCCGGGATGTGGACGATCGCGCGGGTGAGGATGGCGGGCGCGCCAGCCGTGCTGCGGCCCGGGGCCATCGGATAGAGGCGCCGCATCGCGTCGATGAACTCGGGCTTGGCCTGAGCGTGGGCGACCAGGTGGATGAGTTCGCCGTCGAAGCTCAGGACGCCCGCGTGGAGGGCGCCGCAGAGCGCCATCGCGCGCGCCGCGATCATGTCGAAGACCGGTTGGGGATCGCCCGGGGAGCTGGCGATGACGCGAAGGACCTCGCTGGTCGCCGCCTGCTGCTCGTGCGCCTCGCGCAGGCGGCCGGCGAGCGGACGCTGGCTGGCAGCGGCGCGCGACGGCGCCGTGCGCTCGCGGGGCGCGCCTTTCGCTCTGGCCCTCCTGGGTTTCGCCCCCCGCGGCATGGGTCGCCCCCCGCGGCATGGGTCGCCCCCCGCGTTCGTCACTGCGCGCACTGCTCGGCGACCGGCGACAGGCTACGCGAAGACGCTCCCCTGGGCAAGTTGCCGCATGCGCGGGTAGTGGTACGTTGAGTTGACGTACCACTACCCATGCGCGGTGGTGTTGCCCTAGCCCGGGGCGAGGTGAGAGGATCGGGGCTCGATGGCCTCGCGCGCGGAGGATTGGCTCCGTCAGGCACAGCGCGATCTCGACCACGCCAGGGACACGCTGGCCGACGGGACCTTCGAGTGGGCCGCCTTCGCGGCCCAGCAGGGTGCCGAGAAGGCCGTCAAGGCCGTGTTCCAGCACCTGGGCGGCGAGGCGCGCGGCCATTCAGTCAGCCAGTTGCTGGCGGCGCTGCCGGAGGCCGTGCGGCCGCCACGTGACCTCATCGAGGCCTCGAAGGAGCTGGACAAGCACTACATCGGGCCGCGCTACCCGAACTCGTACCCGGAGGGAGCGCCGCTCGACTTCTACACGCGCGCCGAGGCCCAGCGCGCCATCGAGACGGCGGAGCGGGTCGTTGAGCACTGTCAGCGTCAGCTACTTTGACCGGGAAGGGGTGCGGCGGGCCGTGGCGGAGCACGTCCACGCGCTCGCCGCGCTCCATCCGGAGCTGGAGGAAGCCGTGCTGTTCGGCTCCCTGGCCTCCGGCACGCCGGTGCCGGGCAGCGACGTGGACCTCCTGCTCGTCCTCAGCGGCTCCGACCGCTCGTTCCGTGAGCGCATCCCGGTGTTCCTGCCGGCGGCGTTCCCGGTCGGCATGGACGTGTTTCCGTACACGCGGGCCGAGCTGGAGCGGATGCGCCGGGAGGGGAACTCGTTCATCGCGGGCGCGCTCCGCGAGGGCATCACGGTCTTCCGGAGGGAAGCGTCATGACGGGAGGAGCAGGCGGGACGACCACAGCGTCCATCGAGGTGCATCCCATCACTGGCGCGCTCGGCGCCGAGATCCACGGTGTCGACCTCGGCGCCGATCTCGGCGACGCGACAGTGGCCGCGATTCGGCAGGCACTGCTGGACCACTGCGTGGTCTTCTTCCGCGACCAGCGCTTCGACGCCCTCCAGCACAAGCGGCTCGCGCGCCGCTTCGGCGACATCTTCATCCACCCGAACTACGCGGGCGTCACCCCTGACCCGGAGATCGTCGACATCCGCCGCGAGCCGGGAGACCGGCGGATCGTCGGGGAGGAGTGGCACACGGACACGACCATGGTGGCGGAGCCCCCCCTGGGCGCCATCCTCTACGCCGTCGAGGTGCCGCTCTACGGTGGCGACACGCTCTTCGCCAACCAGTACCTCGCCTACGAGGCGCTGTCGGACGGGATGAAGCGGGTGCTCCAGGGCCTTCGCGCCGTCCACAGCGACCGCAAGGTGGCGGGCCCCCAGGCCGGCCTCAACGCGTACCGGGCGACCAAGGTGCGCGAGGACGCGAGCTGGCAGGAGACGATGAGCGTGCACCCCGTCGTGCGCACCCATCCCGAGACCGGGCGCAAGCTGCTCTTCGTCAATCACTCCTACACGATTCGCTTCGAGGACATGACGGAAGCCGAGAGCGCCCCGCTCCTCGGGTTCCTGCTCGAGCACGGGCACCGGCCCGAGTTCACCTGCCGCTTCCGGTGGGCGAACGGGTCGGTCGCCTTCTGGGACAACCGCTGCGTCAAGCACCTTGCCGTGCACGACGCGGGGCCCTTCCGGCGCGTGATGCGCCGGGTCCAGATCGCGGGCGACAAGCCCGTCTGACGGTGGACGTCGCGTGTTCGCGCACCTCTGGCTGCCCTGGCTCGGTGCGCCTGCTCGCCGGTCGTGTGATGCTCTGCGTCGGGCCGAGGCCCTTGCCGCTCGCCGCGCTGCCGCGGCGCCCCTGACGGCCGCTGGCCGCCCGGGGATCAGTGGACGCCGTGTTCTCGGAGCTTGTCGATGAGCTCGTTGGTCACGATCCCGCCGCGCCCCGGGAGGGGGCGAAAGCCATGGAGGTCCGGCGGGGCAGCGCCGAGCGCCTTCCGGGCGAGCTGGGAGATCACCTGGCTCAGCGTCTTCTTCTCGCGTCGGGCGAGATCCTTGACCGCCTGAAGCAGCTCATCGTCGATGTCGAGGGTGATCCGCATGCACCCGATCCTACGGCATCACGACCCGCGGGCAAGCCCTGCGACGGCCGCCCGTTTTCAGACGCGCTCGAGGATGGAGAGACCGCGACCGCGGTCGATCAGGTAGATGAGCCCGCGGTCGTCCACCCACACGTCGTTGCTCGAGACCCGGTCGTGGCCCTCGGGCGCCGGCGGCAGGAAGTGGGCGACCTCGCGTGGCGCGTGCGGGTCGGCGATGTCCACCACGCGCAGGCCATGGGCGAACCAGGCCACCGGCACCTCCGTGCTGGTGAGGCGCTCGACGGGCTGGTGACAGCCGGTGAACTCCGGCTGCGGGCTGCCGTCGACGCCCTCGACCTGGAAGCTCGCGAAGGGCGTGGGCCGGCGCTCGTCGGTGATGTCCACGAGCCACAGGAACGACGGCGGGCCGGGCGCCAGCTTGGCCACGTCCTCGTCGGCCACCAGCAGCACCTGCCGCCCGCGCAGCGGGAAGGGAACGGGCACCGCCGTGTGGGTCGGGGTGATGAAGGGCGGGCTCCAGTCGAGCCCCGAGACGAAGCGCGGGCGCGCCAGGTCCTCGACGTCGAGGATGACGAAGCCGCCGTGCCAGTAGCTGACGTAGAGGCGGTTGCCCAGGCGGATCGGATGGTGGCACCGGTGCTGCCGGCCCGACCACGTCGGGGTCTCGCCGCCCGCCATCCACTGGCCCGGCATCCACCAGCGCCCCACCTCGCGGGGCTGCGCCGGGTCGGCCAGGTCGAGGATCATGACGATGTTGCCGACGTAGCCGTCCATCTCGGGCGAGATGTAGGCGTAGCGCCCGTCGAAGGTAAAACGGTGGACGCCGGCGCCCCCCGATCGCCAGAACGCGATCTCGCGCGGCCGGCTCGGGGTGGAGACATCGTAGACGACGAGGCCGCCGGCGAAGCCCGCGGGCGGCTGGTGCGCCGGATGCGCCTCGCGGTTGACCAGCATCAAGCCGTTCTGGGCGCGCACCTTGTGCGAGTGCGTGCCACGCGGCACCTCGATGGTCGCGATCGCGCGTGGCGCCGCGGGATCGCTGACGTCCACCAGCGTGGTCCCGTGGGGCGCTCGCATGTGCGCCACGTAGGCGGCGCGGCCGTCCACGACCACCTGGCCGCCGCCCGGGCAGTCCAGATAGCCGACCTGCCGGATGCCGTACGCGCTGCCGCCGCCGTTGTCCATGGCCTGACCCCCGCGCATGCTAGGCGGCCGCGCGCCGCCTGTCAATTCACGAGACGAGACGGTAGGCGGGACGAGATGGCCGAGCGCACGGCAGACGAAAAACCCATCACCGGGTCAGGCAGAGCGCGTGCTCGGGCTCGAAGCTCAGGAAGACCGTCTGCCCCGGCGCGAGCTCTTCGTCGTGGTCGATCTGGACGTCCATCTCGTGCGGCCCGACGCGGACGCGGCAATCGAGGAAGCTGCCGAGGTACACGGTGTCGACGACCTCGCCCTCGATCACGTTGAGCGCCCCGGCGCCCGGACGATGTCGGCTGAGCGCCAGGTCCTCGGGGCGCACCGTCAGGACCACCCGCTGGTCCGGCAGGACGCCGTCGCCGCCCGCCGTCCGGAGGCGGAGCGGCGGCCGCCCGTCGCCGACCGCCACCTCGAGGTCGCACAGCCCGCCCGTCCGGCCCAGGAGGCGCCCCGGGAGCAGGTTGGCCACGCCGAGGAAGCTCGCGACGAAGGCGTTGGCCGGCTGGGCGTAGATGGTGCGGGGGTCCCCCACCTGCTGGATGACGCCGCGATCCATCACCACGACCCGGTCGCTCATGACGAGCGCCTCGGTCTGGTCGTGGGTGACGTAGATGGAGGTGATGCCCGTCTCCTTCTGCAGCCGCACCAGCTCGATCCGCATCTGCTCCCGCAGCTTGGCGTCCAGGTTCGACAGCGGCTCGTCGAAGAGGATGACCCGCGGCTCGTAGGCCAGGGCGCGGGCCAGCGCGACCCGCTGGCGCTGACCGCCGGACAGCCGCGTCGCGTAGCGGCCGGCGAGGGGGCCGAGGCCGACCAGGTCGAGCGCCCGCCGGGTCCGCTCGGCGACCCGCGCGCGCCCCAGGCGGCGCACGCGCAGACCGTAGGCCACGTTGTCGAACACCGTCATGTGCGGCCACACGGCATAGCTCTGGAACACCATGCCGATGTTCCGAGCTTCCGGGTTTAGGTGCAGACCCCGCGGGGCCGAGGCCACGAGCTCGCCGCCGATCCGGATCTCCCCGGCGTCCGGCCGCTCCAGCCCCGCGATGCAGCGGAGCGTGGTGGTCTTGCCGCACCCGGACGGGCCGAGCAGCGTCACGAACTCGCCCGGCTGCACGGCCAGGCTTACGGCGTCGACGGCCACCTCGGGGCCGAAGCGCTTGGAGATTCCCCGGAGCTCGACGACGGGGTCCCGCCGGCTCGTCACGGCAGCACCGCCAGCGAGTGCTCCGGGTCGGGCTGGAGGTAGACCCGCTCGCCCGGATGGAGGCGCTCCCGCGGGCGCGCCAGGACCTTCCACTCGAAGGCGCCCCACCGCACACGGCAATCGAGGCTGTTGCCCAGGAAGACGGTCTGGAGCACCTCGCCCGGGAGATGCGGTCCGGCGGGGGGCTCCCGCACCACGGCGACGTTCTCCGGTCGCACGGACAGGACGGCGGTGGCGCCCGCCGCGACGCCCGCCCCCAGCCGGCAGGGCAGACGGACGCGCGTCTCAGCCGGGCCCACCTCGATCTCGCCCCGGCCCGGAGCGGTGACGGCGACGACGTGGCCATCGAGGAGATTCGCCACCCCGATGAAGTCGCTCACGTACCGGTTGGCGGGGCGCGCGTAGACGTCGTGGGGCCCGCCCACCTGCTGGACGCGGCCCTTGCTCATCACGATGATCTCGTCGCTCATCACGAGGGCTTCCGCCTGGTCGTGGGTCACGTAGACGGAGGTGATCCCCACCTCGCGCTGGATGCGCTTCAGCTCGACCCGCATCTGCTCGCGGAGCTTGAGGTCGAGATTGGAGAGCGGCTCGTCGAACAGGAGCAGCCGCGGCCGGAACACGATGGCGCGCGCCAGCGCCGCGCGCTGCTGCTGGCCGCCGGAGAGCTGGGTGGCGAGCTTTTCCGCCATGGGCGCGAGCCCCACCAGCCGCAGCACCTCGGCCACCCGGTCGCCGATCTCGGCGCGGTCGACCTTGCGGATCTCGAGCGGGTAGGCCACGTTCTCGGCCACGGTCATGTGGGGCCAGATCGCGTAGCTCTGGAACACCATGCCGATGTCGCGCTTCTCGGGCGGCAGGAAGATGCCGTCGGCGACCGAGGTGTAGACGGTGTCGCCGACGCGGATCAGGCCGGCGTCGAGGCGATGGAGCCCGGCGATGCTCATGAGCGTGGTGGTCTTCCCGCAGCCGGACGGCCCGAGCAGGGTGAGGAACCGCCCACGCGGCACGGCGAGGGACACGCCGTCGACGGCGCGGTCGGCCCCGAAGGTCTTCACGAGGCCGTCGACCACGAGGTACGCGGGCGCCGCGCTCCGGGAGTCCACGGCCCTCGCGCGCCGGGCCGCCCTCAGGCGGTCAGCGCCTCCCGTCCGGCCACGCGGCGGAAGACCACTACGCACGCCAGGAGCGCCACGGTCTGCGCGATGGACAGCGCGGCGGTGAGGGGCTCGTTCTCGAAGTTCGCCAGGTAGTAGACGCCGACGGACAGGGTCTCGGTGCCCGACGTGTACAGGATGATGGAGATCGACAGCTCGCGCAGGAAGATGATGAACAGCAGCACCCAGCCGGCGAAGATGCCGGGCTTCAGCAGCGGGATCGTCACCCGCCGGAGCGTGGTGAGCCACGACGCGCCGGCCATGCGCGAGCTCTGGTCCAGCTCCTCGGAGATCGCCAGCATCACCGCGGACACACTGCGCTGGCCGTAGGGGAAGAAGCGGGTGATGTAGCCCAGCAGCAGGATCCAGAGCGTCGCGTAGATCGGGGTCTTGATGTAGGTGACGAGCACGCCCATGGCGAGCACGATGCCCGGGAAGCCGATGGGAATGACGCACAGGAGGTCCAGCAGGCGCGCGCCGGCGCCGCGCGTCCGGTGGATCATGTAGCTCACGACCAGCGACAGCGCCATGGCGATGCTGGCGCCGGTGAACGCCAGGATGAAGCTGTTCAGCACGCCGTTGGTCGCCGTGCGGATGGCGTCGGGACGCCAGAAGAAGAGCACCTTCTGGTAGTTCCAGAGGGTCAGGTCGCTGGCGATGATCCGCCCCTCCCACACCGGGTGCAGGCTCACGACGAGGAGGCACCCGAGGGGCAGGAGCACGGCGACCAGGATGTAGGCGACGTTGTACGCGAGGGCGACCCACTTCCAGCCGCCCAGGTCGATCACGTTGGGCCGGAACCCCTTCCCCGTGACCGTGGTGAACTCGCGCGGCGCGATCACGCGCTGCTGGATCCAGACGAAGAGCGCGGTGATGACGCCGAGCGCCATGCTCATGGTGGCGCCCATGTAGTGGTTGGCGTCGTCGCCGACCGCCTTGGAGAAGATCTGGGTCGTGAGCGTCTCCCAGCCGTAGGGCGCGCCCAGCTTGAAGGGCACGCCGAACTCGCCGGCGCTGGTCACGAACACGATGATGGCGCCCGAGAGGATGCCCGGCGTCACCAGGGGGAGCGTCACGGTGAGGGTGGTGCGCAGGAGCCCGGCGCCGGTGGTCCGCGCGCTGTCCTCCAGCGACGGGTCCATGCGGCGCAGCGAGCCGACGACGAACAGGTACACGAGCGGGGTGAAGAAGATGCCGGTCACCCAGATCACCCCGAGGAGGTTGTCCACGTTGAGCACGTGGGTCTGGATGCCGAAAAGGTCCCGGGCCGCGCTGTTCAGGAGCCCGGTGCGCGGCGCGGCCAGGTTGTGCCAGGCGATGGCCCCCACGAAGGGGCTCAGGAAGAACGGGATCAGGTTGAACGGCTCCAGCCGGTCCCGCCCCGGGCAGTTGGTCCGGGCGTTGATCCAGGCCAGCGACACCCCGAGCGCGGTGGCCAGCAGGGTGGCCCCCGCGCTGATGACGAGCGTGTTCAGGAACGCCTTGCGGATGATGCGGTCGGCGAGCAGCCGGCGGTAGTTGTCGAGGCCCCACTGCGTGTCGAAGCCGAGGGCGTCGAGCACGCGGAAGCTGCTCACCACCAGCGTGAACAGCGGGAGCAGCACCGCCGCGCCGACCACCAGGCTGGCCAGCAGCGTGGCCACCGACTCCTGGGTCCAGAGGCCGCGCGCCCGGCCGAGCCAGCGCGCGGGCCGCGCGACGCCGAGGCCGGAGGGCGGCGCGGCGGTCCTCATGGGCCCCGGCGGGCGGCTACTTGAACCGCTTGAGCCACTCGTTCCGCACGGCCTCGAACTGGCCCTGGGCCGCCACCCAGTCCCGGAGGCCCAGGAGCTTGTGCTGGCCGAGGTCGAGGAGGTAGGGCTTGGCCGCGTCCGGCGGCGTGTACCCCGCGAGGAACGTGTAGATGCCCTCGGTGGCGACGACGATGTCGGCGCCTTCCTTCCGGAGGAGGAACTCGATCAGCAGCTTGCCGGCGTTGGGGTGGGGCGCTCCCTTGAGCACGGCGGCCTGGTTGCCGAGCATGACCTGGCCCTCCTTGAAAGAGCCGATCCGCAGCACCTTGGCCAGCTCGGGCTTCTTGAGCACGTTCTGGTACACGCGCCCGGACAGGTTCCACATGTCGAAGGGGCGCTCGCAGGTGATGACCATCTGCATCTTGGGCTCGGTGCGGAACTCGACGATGGGCTCGGTGGCCTTGAGCTTGTCCCAGAACGCGTTGACGTCGAACCCTGCCTGCATGAGCCCCAGCACCGTGTTCGTGTAGGTGAAGCTCTTGGTGACGTCGGAGGCGAACGTCTTGCCCTTCAGCGCCGGCTGGACCGTGTCGGCGTAGGACTCCACCTTGATGTTCGCCATGCCCGGGCACGAGCTGTTCCACACGGGCTGGAACGTGTAGGCGAGCGGCACCACCACGTAGGGGTACTGCGCGTACTGCCCGGCCTTCTCCACCAGCGCCACGTGGTGCTTCCAGTGGCCGCTGTCCAGCTTCTCGAAGGCGCCCCGCTTGGCCGCCTCGTCGAAGAAGCCGGGCGCGCTCACCAAATGGACGTCCACGGTGAACTTGCCCGCCTGGATCTCCTGGCGGACCTGGGCCACGGTCTGGCCCGTGCCCTTGCGCAGGTTGTTGAACTTGAAGGCGCTGCCGAGGCCGTAGTGCTTGACGAACGCCTCGCCGAGGCGCGTGGCCGTCTCGTCGCTGAACAGCGGGTTGATGATGGTGACCGCGCCCTCCTTGCGCGCCAGCGGCACGAGCTGTTCCTCCTGGGGCGTGAGCGAGGCCGCCCGGGACGGCCCGGGGGAGGTGCCGAGCAGGAGCGCCGCCAGGGCGGCGGCGCCGAGCCGCGCGATCGAACCACCACGAGCACCCATCGCCTGGCCTCCTTTCACGGTCGCGTCGGCCGGTCGCGTCGCCGGGGGCCGGGGGCGCGCCGGCCGGCGGCGCCCCGCGCGCCCGTCCGGCCCCGCCCGAGGGGCGGGACGGTTGGCAGCATGCTATAGCTCCGGGGGCCCGCCCCGTCAAGGGGTCCGGGGCCGATCGCGGCGCCCTCCGGGGGCCCGTCCGGCTAGGCGCGGAGCCGCCGTCAGGCGTCGGGGGCGCTTTTCGGCGAGGCCGAGCCGCGGCTATCATGCCCCCCGGGAGGTCCTGCCATGCCATCACTGTCCACACCGCTCTGCGGTCTCCTCGGCATCGAGCATCCCATCGTCCAGGCGCCGATGGCGGGCGGCCCGACCACGCCGGAGCTGGTGGCGGCGGTCAGCCAGGCGGGGGCACTCGGGTCGTTCGGTCACGCCTACACGGCGCCCGGCGCCATGCGCCAGGAGGCGGAGGCGGCCCGGGCTCGCACGTCCCGGCCCTTCAACGTCAACCTGTTCGCGGCGCCGCTGCCCGAGGAGCCCCCCCTGGCCGTCCAGCAGGCCGCCATCGGGGCGGTGGCGGGGCTCCTCGCGCGCTTTGGCGCCGCCCCGCCGGCGCGGGTCCCGCCGCCGTACGCCCCCGACCTCGCCGAGCAGATCGACGCGGTCTGCGCCATCCGCCCCCGCGTGCTCACCATTCACCTGGGAGACCTCCCGTCGGCCACCGTGGCCCGGCTGAAGGGGCTCGGCATCGCGCTGGGCAGCGCGGCCACGTCGGTGCGGGAGGCGCGGCACGTCGAGGCCATGGGGGCCGACTTCGTCATCGCCCAGGGCGGGGAAGCGGGCGGGCACCGGGGCACCTTCCTCGGGCCCCCCGAGCAAGCCATGACCGGGACGCTGGCGCTGGTGCGCCAGGTCGTGCGGGCCGTCCGCCTGCCCGTGGTCGCGGCGGGGGGCATCGTGGACGGGGCCGGAATCGCGGCGGTGCTGGCCCTCGGCGCCCAGGCCGCGCAGCTCGGGACGACCTTCGTCGTGTGCCCGGAGAGCGGGGCCCCGGAAGCCCACAAGAAGGCGATCCTCGGCATGGACGGCGACCAGACGACGATCACGAGCGCCTTCTCCGGCAAGCCGGCCCGGGGGGTGCGCAACGCGTTCATCGAGGCCGCCGAGCGGGAGGGGTGGCCGCTCCTGCCGTTCCCGGTCCAGGCGAAGCTGACTGCGCCCATCCGTCAGGCCAGCGCGAAGGAAGGCTCTCCCGACCTGTTCTCGGCGTGGTCGGGTCAGGCGGGCTCGCTGGCTCGCCCGCTGCCGGCGGCCGAGCTCGTGCGGACGCTCGTGGCCGAGACGGCCGAGGCCATCGAGCGCCTGGGCCGCCTCACCCGGTAGTCGCGCGGGCCCCCGCGCGGCAGCCGGCGCGCGGGGGAGGGCCTGCCGCGGACGCGCGCTCGAGAAGCAATTCACGCCCAGGGGAACAATCCCCCGGCGGCTCGTGGTCTGTCATGAGATACTACGCGCGCTCCATCGATGCCGGCTGGCGAGTCCCTCCCGCCGTCGCGCGCCGGGTGCAGGGATGTGGATGTGGAGGTCACGATGGAAGACCAGATCGGTGCCGCCGCTGGGACCGTCTGGCGGCACCTCGACGGCAACCAGCCGATCACCCTGGCCAAGCTCAAGCAAAGCACGAAGCTCTCCGAGCAGGTGCTCCTCATGAGCCTCGGCTGGCTCGCCCGCGAGGGCAAGGTCGATCTGGTGAGGACCGGCACCACGCTCCGGGTGTCGCTCAGGCACCACGCCGGGTGAGGTCTCCAGGCTAACGCCCCGTCGCGCAGGAGGAGGGGCCGCGGATGGACACCCAAGAGGCCTCGCGCACGCCGCTCGCGCGCATCGCGCCGGGCTCGCGCAACACCGGGCACCTCTGGGCCGTCGTGCTCGCCGGGGGCGAGGGCGTCCGGCTCCGGCCGCTCACCCGGCACCTCTACGGCGAGGACCGCCCCAAGCAGTTCGCGGCGCTCCTGGGGGACCGCTCGCTGCTGCGCCAGACGCTCGACCGCGCCGCGCGACTCGTGGCCCCCGACCGCACCGTCGTCGTGACCATGGACCACCACGCGCGCTACGTGGCAGCCGACGTGGGCCCGGCCGGCCGAGCGCCCTGGATCCTGGCCCAACCGGCGGACCGCGGCACGGCGGCGGCTGTCCTCCTCGCCGCCCACTTCATCCTGGCCCACGACGCCGAGGCCGTGCTCGCCCTGTTCCCCTCCGACCATCTGATTGTGGAGGAGGCGGCCTTCATCGCGCACCTGGGGGCGGTGACGAGCTTCGTCGCCGGCCACCCGGACTGGACGGTGCTGCTGGGGGCGCCGCCCACCGAGGCGGAGCCCGAGTACGGCTGGGTCGAGCGGGGGGAGACGGTGGGCGCGACGCTCGAGGGCCCGATCTGGCGGGTGCGCCGCTTCCAGGAGAAGCCGTCTCCGGCCGAGGCGCAGCGGCTCCTGGCGCTCGGGGCCCTCTGGAACACCTTCGTGCTCGTGGCCGGCGCGGCGGCGGTGGTCGAGGCGGGGCGAGACTGCGTCCCGAGCCTGCACGATCGCCTGCGCCAGGCCGTCACCTTCGCGGGGGCCGAGCACGAGCGCTGGGCGCTCCGCCAGGCCTACGCTCTCGCCCCGACGGCGAGCTTCTCCTCGGCGGTGCTGGAGGCCTGGCCCTTCCCCCTGGGCGTGTCGGAGCTGCGCGGGATCACCTGGTGCGACCTCGGCAGCGTGGAGCGGCTCTTCAAGACGGCGGTGAAGCTGGGGACGACGCCCTCCTGGGCCGCCACGCTCCTTTCGACGGCATGAGGGCGCGGCCCGGCTGACGGCACTCGCGAGCCTCGCGCCGCTCCGAACGAGACCCTGATCCAGCCGCCTTGACCGCCCCGGGGGTGGGGGGTAGGCTCGACCCATCGACCCGGGACCCGAAGCCACCCCTCTGGGGGCCGAGGCCCGGTCGAGGTGCCGACCATGACCCCCACGACGCCATCGACGGTCCGCCGCCGGGGCGACAGGACGCGGGCCAGGTCCGCGTCGCCCAGCCGTCTCGGCAGCGCGCTTGCCCTGTCCTGCCTGGTCCACGCCACGGCCGCGGTGGCCTGGCTCGCGTCCCAGGCGGGGGCGCCCCGCACCGCCCCGTCGGCGGTGATGGTCGCCCTGGCCGAATCCGTCCCCGAGGACCGCGAGCGGCTCGCCCCCAGGGACCCGGGTGGCTCGCCCGCGCCTCCCGTCGGGCCGGGGGAGGGGGCCGGTGACGCCAGCGTCGGCCCGGCCGTGACGACGCCCCCCGGGGGGCCCCGCGCGGAGGCCGGGCTGGCCGTCGCCGCGCTCGAGCACGCCGCCGCCGTCCAGCAGGCCGAGCACGCCCGCCGGGCGCTGGAGGGGGAGGTCGAGGCGCTGACGTCCGACAAGGCCGAGTTGGCCACGCGGCTGTCCACCGCTGAGGAACGGGTGGCGCGGCTCGAGCGGGACCTGGCCCGGGCCCGCGCCGCCGAGCAGGAGCGCCTGGCGCGCACCCGCGCCGCCTACGACGCCCTGGTGGCCGAGCTGCAGCACGAGCTGGCCGACAAGACCATCGCGCTCCATCGCGTCCAGGGCCAGCTCACGGTGACGATCGTGGACCGCGTCCTGTTCCCGAGCGGCCAGGCGAGCCTGACGTCTGAGGGGCAGCGGGTGCTGCGTCGCGTGGGCGAGGCGCTGGCCCGGGTCGACGAGCGCCCGGTGCTGATCGAGGGCCACACGGACGACGTCCCCATCGGCCCCACGCTCCGCGACCGGTTCCCCAGCAACTGGGAGCTGTCCACCGCGCGGGCCAGCGAGGTCGTGCGCTTCCTGGCGGGACCGGGCGGCCTGCCGCCGGGGCGGCTCCGGGCCGCCGGGCGCGCGGACACCGAGCCGGTCGCCAGCAACGCCACCGAGGACGGGCGGCGGCTGAACCGCCGGATCGAGATCATCCTGCTGCCCGACGCCGCGGCCGCCGGTCCCCCGTCCTCCTGACCGGCGCCTCGGCCCGCGCCCGCCCCGCCCCGGGGGCCCTTGCCCCGCGTGCTATGATCGCCACGCTCCGGCCGCGCCGCCCTGCGCGCCCTGACCGGGGCGCGCGACGCGGGCGGCCGCGTCGGCCAACCCCGGACGCCATCGACAAGGAGGATCCCACCCCATGTACGCCATCACGCGCCTGCTCCCCCTGCGCGCGCTCGTCCTGGAGCAGCTGCCCGCGCTGACCCTCGCGTTCCTCATCGCCGAGACCTTCTACAAGTTCAAGAGCTTCACGCTGGAGTGCCTGGCCTTCCTGGCGACCTGGTACGTGCTCGACCTCGGCATCGGGCAGGTGCGCCGGCTCCTGCCGGGCCGGGCCGGCGACCGTGGCTAGGGGCGTCGTCGACGGTCTCGCCTGGCGCTCGATCGGCCCCTACCGCGGCGGGCGGGTGGTGGCCGTGGCCGGCGACCCTGTCGACCCGGCCGTCTTCTACTTCGGCGCCTGCGCCGGCGGGGTGTGGACGACGGACGACGGCGGCACTTACTGGCGCAACGTCACCGACGGCCAGGTGCGGACCGCGGCCGTGGGCGCGGTGGCGGTGGCGCCGAGCGACCCGAACGTCGTCTGGGTTGGCATGGGCGAGAGCACGATCCGGGGGGACGTGTCCCACGGGGACGGCGTGTACCGGTCCACGGACCGGGGCAAGACCTGGGCCCACCTCGGGCTCGCGGACACCCGGCACATCGGGCGCGTGCGGGTGGACCCGCGCGACCCGGACACCGCCTACGTGGCCGCCCTCGGCCACGCCTTCGGCGACAACGCCCAGCGCGGCGTCTTCCGCACCCGGGACGGCGGCCGGCGGTGGGAGCGCGTGCTCTTCAAGAGCGAGCAGGCGGGGGGGGTGGACCTGACGCTCCACCCCGGCAATCCCCGCGTCCTCTACGCCAGCCTGTGGCAGGTGCGGCGCACCCCCTGGTCGCTCGTGAGCGGCGGGCCCGACAGCGGGCTCTACCGGAGCCTGGATGGCGGGGACACCTGGGTCGACGTGAGCGCCCGGCCCGGCCTCCCGGCCGGCCTCAAGGGCAAGATCGGGGTGGCGGTGGCCCCCGCGCGGCCGGGCCGGGCGTGGGCCATGGTCGAGGCCGAGGACGGCGGGCTCTTCCGCTCCGACGACGAGGGGGAGACGTGGGTCCGCCTCAACGCGGACCGGAGCCTGCGCCTGCGCCCCTGGTACTACTGCCACGTGGTGTCCGACCCGCAGGACCCCGAGACCGTCTACGTCCTCAACGTCAAGGCGTGGAAGTCCGTGGACGGCGGGCGCACGTTCACCGAGCTGACGACGCCCCACGGCGACAACCACGACCTCTGGATCGACCCCCGGGATCCCCGGCGGATGATCGAGGGCAACGACGGCGGGGCCTGCGTGTCGTATAACGGCGGGGCGTCGTGGTCCACCATCTACAACCAGCCGACCGCGCAGTTCTACCACGTGGCCGCCGACGACCGCTATCCGTACCGCGTCGCCGGCACCCAGCAGGACAACACGGCCATCAGCGTGCCGAGCCGCTCGGACCGGGGCGCGATCCTGGGCGGCGACTGCTACCCGGTGGGCAGCTCGGAGAGCGGCCACATCGCCGTGCACCCGTCGAGCCCCGACGTGATCTTCTCGGGGGCCATCGGCAGTGCGCCCGGCGGGGGCGGCATCCTGCTGCGCTACGACCACCGGACGGGCCAGACCCGCATCGTCACCGCGTGGCCGGAGCTGTACGGCGGCTGGGGGGCGGGCGACCTCCGCTACCGCTTCCAGTGGACCTATCCCATCCTGTTCTCGCGCCACGACCCGCGGGCGCTCTACGTCGCCGCCCAGGTCGTGCTGCGCTCGCTGGACGAGGGCGAGAGCTGGGAGGCGCTGAGCCCGGACCTCACCCGGAACGACCCGGAGAAGCTCGGCCCCTCCGGCGGCCCCATCACCCGCGACACCACCGGGGCCGAGCACTACTGCACGATCTTCGCCCTGGCCGAGTCGCCCTTCGAGCCGGGCGCGCTCTGGGCCGGCACCGACGACGGCCTCGTGCACCTGTCCAAGGACGGCGGGCGGAAGTGGACGGCGGTGACCCCGCCCGACCTGCCCGAGTGGGCCACCATCGCCACCATCGAGCCCTCGCCCCACGAGCCCGGCACGGCCTACCTGGCCGCCTACCGCTACAAGCTCGACGACTACGCCCCCTACCTCTACCGGACGCGGGACGGGGGTGGCACCTGGGAGCGCATCACGAGCGGGATCCCGTCCCAGGCCTTCACGCGGGTCATCCGCGCCGACCCCGTGCGGCGGGGCCTGCTCTACGCCGGCACCGAGACCGGCGTGCACGTCTCCTTCGACGACGGGGCCTCGTGGGAGCCGCTCCAGGCCAACCTGCCCGTCGCGCCCGTCTACGACCTGCTCGTGAAGGGGACGGACCTGGTGGCGGCCACCCACGGGCGGGCGTTCTGGATCCTCGACGACCTCACACCGCTCCGGGAGTGGACGGCGGAGGCCGCCCAGTGCCCCGCCCACGTGTTCACGCCGCGGCCGGCCTACCGGGTGAAGCCACCCATCTGGTACGGGCGGCCCAGCGGGCCCGGAAAGAACTACCTGATCGCGCTCGGCTACCCGGCGACCTTCGTCGACACGGTCGGCCCGTCCGGCGAGACGGTGCGGACGTTCCTGGACGCCGGGGCGAACCCGGCCGACGGCGTCACCGTCGTGTACCGGCTGGCTGAGGACGCCGCCGCCGAGGTGACCCTCGAGTTCTTCGACGCGGGGGGCCGGTCCATCCGGCGCTTCACGAGCGCGCCGGCCGGCCCGGGCGAGCGGCGGGTGGCGGCCACGGCCGGCGTGCACCGGTTCGTGTGGAACCTCCGCCATGCGGACGCGCGGGGGGTCCCCGGCGACAAGTCCACGGAGCGGAGCCTGGCGGGGCCGATGGTGCTCCCGGGCTCCTACCGGGTCGAGCTGGGGGCGGGGGCGCATCGCGCCACCGCGAGCTTCGAGGTGCGGACGGACCCCCGGGTCGCCGCCAGCCCGGCCGACGTCGAGGCGCAGGTGTCGCTCCTCCTGGCGATCCGCGACAAGCTCTCCGAGACCCACGACGCCATCAACCAAATGCGCCGGGTGCGCCAGCAGGTGGAGGAGTGGGTGCGGCGCGCCGGCGGCCAGGCGGCCGCCGCCGAGGTGGCGGCGGCGGGCCGGCGGGTCACCGAGCCCCTCGAGGCCATCGAGCAGGAGCTGATCGAGCGGCGCGTCGAGGCCGACGGCGACATGATCCACTTCCCGGCGCGCCTGAACGTCAAGCTGGCCGCGCTCACCCCCGTGGTGGCCACGGCCGAGGCGCGGCCCACCCGCCAGGCGACCGAGGTGTTCCGGGACCTGTCGGCCCGCATCGACCGCCAGCTCGAGCGCTGGCGCGCCGTGCTCGCGGGCCCGGTGGCCGCCTTCCGGGAGCGCGTCCGGGCGGCCGGGATCCCCGAGGTGTCGGGGGACGACGGCGCAGCGGCCGGGGAGGCCACCCCGCGCGCGGGCACGCCCGCGCCATGACGCCTCCCCGCATCGACGTCGACCTCCAGAGCGACACCGTCACCCGACCAACGCCCGCCATGCGGCGGTTCATGTGCGAGGCGGAGGTGGGTGACGAGCAGAAGGGCGAGGACCCCACCGTCAACCTCCTGCAGGAGATGGTCGCCGACCTCCTCGGCCAGGAGGCCGCGCTGTTCCTCCCCTCGGGCACCATGTGCAACGAGATCGCGATCCGCGTGCACTGCCGGCCGGGGGACGAGATGCTGGCCCACCGAACCGCCCATCCGATCCACTTCGAGACGGGCGGGCCGGCCGCGCTGGCCGGGGTCAACGTGCGCCCGCTGGACGGCCCGCGCGGCCAGTACGAGGCCGGCACGCTGGAGGAGGCCATCCGCCACCCGGGCGACCGCTACGCGCCGCGGAGCCGGCTCGCCTGGGTGGAGCAGACCTCCAACCTGGGCGGCGGCGCCGTGTGGCCGCTCGGGCGGGTCGAGGCGGTGACGGCGGCGGCGCGGCGCCACGGCCTCCTGACCCACCTGGACGGCGCGCGGCTCATGAACGCGGTGGTCGCCACCGGCGTCCCGGCCCGGACGTGGGCCCACGGCTTCGACTCGGCGTGGATCGACTTCACCAAGGGGCTCGGCGCCCCCGTGGGCGCGGCGCTGGCAGGGTCCCGCGCCTTCATCGCCGAGGCCTGGCGGTCGAAGCAGCAGATGGGCGGGGCCATGCGCCAGGCGGGGATCATCGCCGCCGGCGGCGTGTTCGCCCTCCGCCACCACGTGGAGCGGCTCGCCGAGGACCACGCCAACGCCCGGCGCCTGGCCGAGGGGCTGGCCGAGCTGCCGGGGGTCAAGCTCGACCCCGCCGAGGTGGAGACCAACATCGTGCTCTTCGAGCTGACGGGCGGCCTCGCCGCCGACGAGATGGTGGCGCGTCTCCTCGCCCTCGGGGTCCGGATGGGAGCCCTCGGCCCCCGCACCATCCGCGCCGTCACCCATCTCGACGTCAGCCCGGCCGGCGTCGAGCGGGCGCTCGCGGCCTGCCGCCAGGTCCTCCGGTAGGCGCCGGGCCCCCGCCGCCGCTTCACACTTCTTAACCCGCCGCACATCCGCCGCACACGCGCGCCGCCCATCCTCCGGGCAAGGGACGCCCACGACGGGCGCCCGACATCCCACGCGGAGGAGGTCACGACCATGGCGAGATGGTGGAAGATCGGCGGCATCACGCTGTCGGCGGCCCTGGTGCTGGCCGCGGTGGGCGCGCTCGCGTTCGGCGGCCCGGGCGGCGGCCACCACGGCATCATGAAGCGGGTCGCCAGCGCGATGATCGACGAGGCGCTGGACCAGGCCCGGGTCACGCCCGAGCAGCGGACGGCGGTCCACGCCGCGCGCGACCGGGCGTTCGCGGCCGTGGAGCAGCACCGGCAGACGGGCGGCGAGCGGCTCGGCGCGCTGCTGGCCCTGTTCGAGGCCGAGCAGATGGACCCGGCGGCGCTCGGGGCGCTCCGGTCGCGGCACGAGGCCGAGCACCGGCGGATCGCCGAGGCCATCGCGGAGGCCGTGCGCGAGACCCACGCGGTGCTCACGCCGGAGCAGCGGCGGGCGGTGGCCGACTACGTCCGCGCGCACCACCGGCACCGTCACGGGTCGTGAGCCGGATGCTATCGTAGAGGCGTGCCGCACCGGACGGCCGCGCTCCTCGTCGAGGACGACGCCCGCCTGGGCCGCCTGGTGACGGAGTACCTCGGCCGGCACGAGGTCCACGTCACCGTGGCGGCGGACGGGGAGCGCGGCCTGGCCGCCCTCGCCCGCGGCCGCTTCGACGTGGTCCTGCTCGACCTCATGCTCCCCGGGATCGACGGGCTCGAGGTCTGCCGGCGCATCCGGGCCGGTCCCCACTGGCCGGCCATCCCCGTGATCATGCTGACCGCCCGGGGCGACCCGGTGGACCGCGTGGTGGGGCTCGAGCTGGGCGCCGACGACTACCTGCCCAAGCCCTTCGATCCCCGCGAGCTGCTGGCGCGCATCCGGGCCGTGCTGAGACGCGGCGCCGCCCGCGGGCCCGGCGCCACGCCGCGGTTCCGCTCGGGCGCCCTGGAGATCGACCTCGACCGCCGCGCGGCAACGGTGGGCGGCGCGCCGGGCGAGCTCACTCGCCAGGAGGTCGAGCGGCTGGCGGCCCGGGCGCGGGCGGCCGGGCGTGCGGTGTCCCGTGATCAGCTCCTGGACGCGCTCAAGGGCGAGGCCCACGAGCCCTTCGACCG
>Ga0187892_10002044_pt1 | contig 42792 bp, 32 predicted proteins | sample MA1701073metaG_FD_139345 | JGI IMG/M metagenome (GOLD analysis project Ga0187892, IMG submission 139345) | Bio-ooze microbial communities from a basaltic lava cave in the Kipuka Kanohina Cave System on the Island of Hawaii, USA - MA170107-3 metaG ... | reverse complement strand
GCTCGCTGCGCGCCCTGCGGGCCGTCCTTCTGAGAGCTTCGCTCGCCTGCGGCTCGCTGCGCGCCCTGCGGGCCGTCCTTCTGAGAGCTTCGCTCGCCTGCGGCTCGCTGCGCGCCCTGCGGGCTTGCGTTCAGAGCTTGCGGATCTTCTCGCGGCCCTGGCGCACGCTTCGGGTGGCGTTGCGCGTGTCGAAGACGCGCTGGCTCCGGGCCACCACGCGCTCCCAGTCGACGTCGCTGTGGTCGGTCAGGATCACGGTCAGGTCCGCGGCGCCGAGCTCGGCGTCGGTCAGGTCCACGCTCTTCAGATGGCGGGTCTCGTCGACCGTGAGCTCGCGGACCAGCGGGTCGTGGTAGCTGATCGCGGCGCCCTTCTCGGCCAGGTGGCGGATCACGTCCAGGGCCGGCGACTCGCGCATGTCCGACACGTCGGCCTTGTAGGCCACGCCCAGGATCAGGATGCGCGAGCCGTTCACGGCCAGGCGGTCCTCGTTCAGCAGGTTCGCGACCTTGTCCGCCACGTAGCCCGGCATGTGGCCGTTGATCTCGGTGGCGAGCTCGATGAAGCGGGCCGGGAAGTTCAGGGACTTCATCTTCCAGGCCAGGTAGGAGGGGTCCACCGGGATGCAGTGGCCGCCGAGCCCCGGGCCCGGCAGGAAGCGCATGAAGCCGTAGGGCTTGGTGGCGGCGGCGTCGATCACCTCCCAGACGTCGAGGCCCAGGCGGTCGCACATGAGCGCCACCTCGTTCGCGAGGCCGATGTTGATGGCGCGGAAGGTGTTCTCCAGCAGCTTCACCATCTCGGCGCACTGGGTGGAGGAGACGGGCACGACCCGGTCGAAGACCGCCGAGAAGACCTTGGCGGCGAGCTCCGTGCAGAGCGGGGTCTCGCCCCCCACCACCTTCGGCACCTCGCGCACCTTGAACTTCTTGTTCGCCGGGTCGATCCGCTCGGGGGCGAAGGCCAGGGCGAAGTCCACCCCCACGCGCAGGCCCGTCCCCTCGAGCATCGGGATGAAGAGCTCGTGGGTGGTGCCCGGGTAGGTGGTGCTGCCCAGGATGATGAGCTGCCCGGTGCGCAGGCGCTTGCGGATCTCCTCCAGCGCGCGGGCCATGTGCGAGACGTCCGGGTCGCGGGTCTTGGTGAGCGGCGTGGGCACGCAGACGTTGATCACGTCGCAGCTCGAGAGCTCGCCGAAGTCGGCGGTGGCCACGAGCCGGCCTTCCGCCACCGCGTGGGCCACGTCCTCGGCCGGAACGTCCTCGATGTAGGACTCCCCGCGCCGCAGCGACTCGACCTTGCGCAGGTCGAGGTCGAAGCCCACGACCCGGTAGCCGGCCTTGCCGAACTCGACGGCGAGGGGGAGCCCCACGTAGCCCAGTCCCACGACCCCGAGACGAGCCTCGCGGCCTTCGATCCTGCCCCGCAGCTCCTCCAGCCGGTTCATCGCTCGCTCTCCCCCGACGCGGGTCCGCCCGCTTCCGCGGCGCGGCCGCGGAAGTAGTCCGAGAAATACAGATACCCCGACCACAGGGTGAGTGCCGTGGCCGCCCCGAGCAGTGTCATGCCGATGGCGTGGGCGGGCAGGCCCAGGGTCTGGTGGTGGAAGAGGAGCGCTCCGATCGCCACGTTCTGGGTCAGGGTCTTGGCCTTGCCGAGCCCCGAGGCGGCGATCACCCGCCCGCCCGCCGAGGCCATGCCCCGGAGCCCCGTCACCGCGAGCTCGCGCCCCACGATCACCACCACCATCCAGGCGGCCCAGGGCGGGATGCGGCCCACGGAGACGAGCACCACCAGGGCCGTCGAGACCAGCAGCTTGTCGGCAACCGGGTCGAGGAGCTTCCCGATCTGGGTGACCTGCTGGCCCCTGCGGGCCAGCCAGCCATCCAGGACGTCGCTCAGCGCCGCCACGATGAAGCACCAGGCGACGACCTGGCTGCCGCCCCGGTCCTGGAAGAGCGGCAGCAGGAGCAGGATCGGGATCACCCCGCAGCGCAGCACGCTGATGGTGTTGGGGAGGTTCCAGAAGTGCTCGACCGCGGCGCCGGCGCCGGCGTTCGAGCTCAGGGCGCGGCGCGCGGGGTGCGCAACGCCGGAGCGCGCTCCACCGGTCGGCTCGAGCACCGCGCCGGCAGAGAGGCCGGCGGCCGGCTCATCGAGCGAAGTCGCCATGGTAGTGGTGATAGTAGGTCATCACCCGCTCGACGTAATCCCGGGTCTCGGCGTAGGGCGGGATTCCGCCGTAGCGGTCTACGGCACCGGGGCCGGCGTTGTAGGCGGCGAGGGCGAGGGGCATCTCGCCGTAGCGGTCCATCATCCTGCGCAGGTAGAGCACGCCGCCGTGGAGGTTCTCCTCCGGCCGCAGGGGATCCTCGACGCCCAGGGCGGCAGCGGTCTCCGGCATGAGCTGCATCAGGCCGCGCGCTCCCTTGCGGGACACGGCGCGCGGGTCGAAGTTCGACTCGGCGGCGATCACGGCCTTCACGAGCTCGGGCTGGACCCGGTGCTGGCGGGCGGCCCGGCCGATCAGCCCGTCGTAGCGGACGCTCCGGGGCACCCGGCGCGCGGGCGCGGGCGGCGCGAAGACGGGACCGGGCCGCGAGAAGGCCACGACCTTGTAGCGCTGGTCGCGGGGGAGGTTCGTGAAGTGGATCACCCCCCGCTCGTCGACGTAGCTGTAGATCGCCTCGGCGGAGGCGGGCGCAGGGGCGGCGCCGGCCGCCGCCAGGCAGCCCGCCGCGATCGCCGCGAGGATTCTTCGCACCGCGCCAGCTCCTGCTCGGCTCCCGAATCCGGACCCCGGGGGAATCCCCGTGGGGCACCCAGCACCCCGTGGGCCCCGGTAGACTCGGGGAGCACTGAGGGCGCATTATCGGAACCCCCGGGGCCCACCCTTAGGCCCCGGCGACCGACCCGGGCAGAGGTGGCCGACCCCCGTTCCTACGACTTCCTCGTCCTCGGCAGCGGAATCGCGGGCCTCTTCTACGCCCTGCGGGCCGCCGAGGCGGGGACCGTCGCCGTGGTCACCAAGAAGGAGGCCGCCGACTCCGCCACCAACTGGGCCCAGGGGGGCATCGCGGCGGTCTGGGACGAGGAGGACTCCTTCGAGGACCACGCCCGCGACACGCTCGCGGCCGGGGCGGGCCTGTGCCAGGAGGCCGTGGTGCGCCGGGTGGTCGAGCGGGGGCCGGCCATGATCGACGCCCTCCTGAAGCTCGGCGCCGACTTCGATCCGGCCCGCGGGGCCGGGCGCCCGAGCCCGGGCCGCTTCGACCTGGGACGCGAGGGAGGGCACAGCCGCCGCCGCATCCTGCACCACCGCGACGCCACCGGCCGGGAGATCGAGCAGGTGCTCCTGGCCAGGGTCCGCGCCCACCCGAACATCGACCTGATCGAGAACCACTGCGGCGTGGATCTCATCACCTCGCGCAAAGCCGGCCAGGCCGGCGCGAACCGCGCGCTCGGCGCCTACGTGCTCTCCGCGGAGTCGGGCCAGGTGGAGCGCTTCCTGGCGCGCATCACGCTGCTCGCCACCGGGGGGGCCGGGAAGGTCTACCTCTACACGAGCAACCCGGACATCGCCTCCGGCGACGGCATGGCCATGGCGTATCGGGCCGGGGCCACGCTGGCCAACATGGAGTTCGTGCAGTTCCACCCCACCTGCCTCTTCCACCCGCAGGCCAAGTCCTTCCTCATCACCGAGGCCATGCGCGGCGAGGGCGGCGTGCTGCGCTCGGCCACGACCGGGGAGGCCTTCATGGCCCGCTACCACGAGATGCGCGACCTCGCGCCCCGCGACGTGGTGGCCCGGGCCATCGACACGGAGCTCAAGCGCTCGGGCGACGAGTGCGTGGTGCTCGACATGACCCACCACGACCCCGCCTGGCTGCGCGAGCGCTTCCCCACCGTCCACGCGCGCTGCCTCGATTTCGGGATCGACATCGGCCGACAGCCGATTCCGGTGGTGCCCGCGGCCCACTACTGCTGCGGCGGCGTGCGGACCGACCGGGTCGGCGAGACCGACGTCGCCAACCTCTTTGCGGCGGGCGAGGTGTCCTGCACCGGGCTCCACGGGGCGAACCGGCTGGCCTCGAACTCGCTGCTCGAGGCGCTGGTCTTCGCCGACGCGGCGGCGCGGGAGGGGATCCGGCGGCTGCCGGACCTGCCGACCCGGCCCGGGTCGGTGCCGGGCTGGCAGCCGGGCGGCGCCATCGAGAGCGACGAGGTGGTCGTGATCACCCAGAACTGGGACGAGATCCGCCGCTTCATGTGGAACTACGTCGGCATCGTGAGGAGCGACCGCCGGCTCGCGCGGGCGCGCCACCGCATCGAGCTCCTCCAGGAGGAGATCGACGAGTACTACTGGAACTTCGTCCTCACCCCGGACCTGGTGGAGCTGCGCAACCTGGCGGTGGTGGCGCGGCTCGTGATCGAGGCCGCCACGAGCCGCCGGGAGAGCCGCGGCCTGCACTTCAACGTGGACCACCCGAGCCGGGACGACGCCCGGTTCGGCCGCGACACGCTCTTGCGGCTCGCTTGACCGGAGGCGCCGGGTCGGGTTGGCTGGAGCCATGCGCGCCCGCTCCCCCGCCCCGGGCCCGGCGCCCGGGCTGGCGACCCTGCTGGCCCTGCTGGTGGCGTGGGCGGGGGGCTGCGCGTCCTCCCCCGCGGGGAGACGCGCCTCCCCGGTGGGCGCGGCGCTCTCGGCGCGGGACGCGCCGAGCGAGGCCCTGCGCGCCCACCTGGCTCGGAGCGCCCTCCAGGAGGCGCGCGCCTTCCGGGCCCAGGGCCGGCCCGAGGCAGCGGAGCGGGCGGCGCGCCGCGGCCTGGAGCGGAGCCCCCACGAGCCGCGCCTGCTGCGCGAGCTGGCCCGGGCCCTCGACGAGCAGGGCCGCGCGCCGGAGGCGCAGTCCGCCCGGGCCGGGGCCGACACCCTCGACCCCCCTCTCCCGCCCCTCCCCACCTCCCCGCTCGAGATCCCCAGCGCGGGGCTCCTCGTGCTCCTGGCCGAGCCGGCGGGACCCGGGGAGGTCGGTCGGATGCCCCAGGGCTGGCCCCCGGAAAGCGCCCGCGCGGCTCTCGCCGAGCGCCTCGCGCTGCGGCTCCCCGGGGCGCGGGTCGCGACGGCCGACCCCGAGACCCTGGAGGCCGCCCGGACCTGGCTCGCGGCCCGGGCGCCGCGGGCGGTGCTCTCGCTGGCGGCGGAGCGGGTCTACTGCGGCGAGTCGCTCAAGGACGGCCGCTTCGGGGTGGCCCGGCTGCGCTTCGCCGCCGCGCGGCCCGGCGCGCAGGAGCGCGGCACGGCTCCGGAGCTCGCCCGGCAGGTGATCCTCGAGCCGCGCGAGGCGATGGGCTGCGAGCGCGAGGTGCTGGCGCGCGCCCTCGAGGGGGCCTTCGCGGCGCCGGAGCTGCGCGCGGCGCTCGGCGCCCCGCTGGCCGCCGGCGGGGGCGAGGGCGCGGCGCCGAGATTCGACCGGGCGGCGCTCCACGCGCTCTTTCCCGGCCTCGGCCGGCGTCTGCGCGCCGAGCTCGCGGCGGGCGAGGCGCGGCTCGCGGCCGGGGAGCTCGGGGGGGCCCGCGAGGCCTTCGCGCGCGCCGAGGCCATCGATCCCGGGGACGCGGAGGTGCGCGTCTACGTGGCGGAGGTCGAGGCCTCCCTCGCGCTCTCGCGCGAGCTCGAGGCGCGGCAGGCGGCGATGGCGGCGGGTGCCGCGCGGGAGGCGCCGGGCCCGGAGGAGCCCGCCGGCAGCCTCGACCCGCGCCTCAGCGAGCGGGACTGGCGCGTGCTCGAGGCGCTCCTCGACGAGGAGCGGCGCCGGCGCCAGGAGCTCCTCGCCGCCCTCGCCGCGCTCGATCAGGCGGGCGAGCTCCCGGCACCGGAGGCGCTGCGCGGCCTCCACCCCGTGCCCCTGGGCGACGCCGGGGCGGTGGGTCCGGAGCTCGCGCGGCTGCGCGCCGGGGGCGGGATCGAGGTGCGCGCCGCCCACGCCCCCGATGGGGCGCTCCTCGCCCGCTACTACTTCGCCGTCGGCGCTGCGCTGCCCGTGCTGCGCGAGGAGGATCGCGACGGCGACGGGCGCGCCGATCGCTGGATCGGTTACGCGGGACGCGCGCGGCGCGAGGTCTGGGAGGATGCGCGGGGCAGCGGGCGGCCCGACGTGCACCTGGTCTTCGCCAGGGAGGGCGCGTCGCTGGAGCGGATCGAGCTCGACCCGGGCGGCGACGGGGAGCCCGATCGCATCTTCTACTACTCCGGCGAGGATCTCGTGGGCGACGCGCGCGACAGCGACGGCGACGGGCGCATCGACCGCTTCGACCGCTTCGATTCCCGCGGCGATCTCAGTCTCGTCGAGCGGGACGTGGACGGCGACGGCCGGATCGACGTCCGCAGCCACTACGAGGCGGGCCGCCTCGTGCGCCGGGAGACCTCGGAGCCGCCGCGCCTCGGGGGCGGGTCCTGACGCGGGCGAGGGGGGCAAGCCCGAAGGGCGCGCAGCGAGGCCAGGCCGAGCGGAGATCCACTATTCGGGCGTCACGTAGGCGGCGGTGATGGCGCCGTCGACGAGGAAGGTGGCGCCGTTCACGTAGGAGGACTCGTCGCTGGCCAGGAAGAGGGCCGCGCGCGCCACCTCGTCGGCCTCGGCGAGGCGGCCCATGGGCACGTGCACCAGGCGCCGCGCGCGGGCCGCGGGCTCGGCCAGGAGGCCCTGGAGGAGGGGGGTATTCACGGGGCCCGGGCAGAGCGCGTTGGCCCGGATGCCGCGCCGCGCGTACTCGACGGCCACCTCGCGCGTGAGCGCCAGGACGCCGCCCTTGCTCGCCGTGTAGGCGATCTGCGACGTGGCAGCGCCCAGCACGGCGACGAAGGAGGCGGTATTCACGATCGAGCCGCCGCCGGCGCGCAGCAGCGCCGGGATCCCGAACTTGCAGCCCAGGAAGACGCCCTTCAGGTTCACGGCCAGCACCCGGTCGAAGACCGCCTCGGGCGTGTCGACGGGCGAGCCGTCCTCGGAGGGGAAGATCCCGGCGTTGTTGAAGAGGACGTGGAGCGCGCCGAAGCGCGTCTCCGCCGCGTCCACCGCCGCCTCCACCTGCGCCGCGACGGCCACGTCGGTGGCGACGAAGAGGGCGCGGCCGCCGGCATCCTCGATGGCCGCCACCGCCGCCGCGCCGCCGGCCCGGTCCAGGTCCGCCACCACCACGCTCGCGCCCTCGCGGGCGAAGAGCTCGGCCGCGGCGCGCCCGATCCCGCTCCCGGCCCCCGTGACGAGCGCCGTCCTCCCCTCGAGCCTCATGCGCGGGAAGATAGGGGACGGGGACGTTGGTTGAGTAGTTGACCGGGCTCCCGGGCAAGCGCCGCTCCGCGAGGGCCAACCCCCCCGGATCGAGTCGATTACTCAACCAACGTCCCGGCGTCGAAGAGATTCGCGAGGGCGCGGTAGATCTCGGGGTCGGGCTCGGGGATCACCTCGAGCATGCGCGCGATGCTGGCACCCGCGCGGGCGAGGTCGAGGACGGCCTGCTCGAGCTTGTCGGCGAGCTCCTCCGCTGCCCCGGCGACCACCCGGGGCCGGGCCTCGCCGGGAAAGCGCGCCAGGTCGAGGAGGCGGAGCTCGTCCCCCATCCGCAGCGCCTCGAGGAGCGCCGCCTCCAGCGGGAGCGGCGGCTCCCGGCCCTCGACGGGGTCGAGGCGGGCGTGGAACTCGAAGCGCCCCTCCTCCCAGGCCAGGAGCCGCACCAGGGCCTTCATGCCCGAGGCGGCGTCGAGCCGCGCGTAGCGCAGCAGGCCCCCCTCGAAGCCGATCAGGCCCTCCGCCTCGCCCTGCGCCGCGTGCAGGCTCAGCGTCCCCGCGCGAGCGGTGCTCGCGAACATCGCGACGAGGCTCTGCACGCCGAGCTCGGCGATGTCGCCGCCGATGCCCCCGAGGCGCCGCGCGCGCTCGGCGCCGGTGAGGTTCTCGAGGAAGCTCGCCACCTCGGCGCGGCGCTCCTCCGGCGGCTCGAACTTCACGGCGAGGGCAGCCAGCCCGCCCGCGCAGCCCACCTCGCGGGTCACGCTGCCCTCCACCGCGAGCGCCTCGCCGGTGGTGGGATGCACGAGGGTGAGGCTCACGCGCTCGCCCACCGCGATGCCCGGCCCCGCCACCGAGACCAGAACGCCCGACTGGCTCAGGTTGCGGGTGTGGCCGGTGAGAGAGCCCTCGTCGCCCTCGATCCGGGCCGCGACCCGCGCCGCCACGCGCTCGGTCTGGCGGCGATCGTCCGCGGGCGGGGTGGGAGGGCGGGCACCGCCCGCCTCGGCCAGGGGGGCCAGCCGTTGCCTCAGCTCGGCGCTGGCGCCCAGGAGCTGCACGGCGACGCCGGGGGTCGCGCCGGCCCCCGCCAGCGCGGCGGGCACCTGGTGCACCACCTCGCCCTCGAGCTCGAGGGAGCGCCCGCCGGCATAGGCCAGCACGAGCTCCACGACGACCGCCTCGCGCAGCTCGAAGACCTCCCCGGTCGCGGCGAAGACGCCGCCGTTCACGAGGTTGGCCCGATACTCGCGTTCGAAGCCGGCGGCGTCCTGGAAGGAGACCCGCAGCCTGCGCCTCTTCTGGCCCATGCGCACCGCCCGATCGGCGCCCCGCGCGCCCCCGCCCGGCTCATCGGCCGACCGGGTCGGCGGCTCAACGGCCCCGCCGCCCGCCTCGCCGCCTGCGCGCCGATCCCCTACCGTGGATCGGCCGGAGCACCCCCGAGGCCCATGTCCGAGAGCCGCGACACCCCGCAGCAGGCCGAGTTCCGCGCCAGCTGCCGTCGCTGGCTGGCGGAGCACCGCCCGGAGCCCCCGCCCTTCCGGCTGCCCGAGATGGCCATCGAGGTCATGACCGAGGCGCAGCGGGACTACCTGTGCGCCTGGCAGAGGCGCTGCTACGCGGCGGGCCTCGTGGGCTGCGACTACCCGGTGCCCTACGGCGGGGGCGGCCACACGGGCTTCCAGCGGATCGCCAGCGCCGAGATGTCGCGGGCCGGCGTCCCCTTCCTCTTGAACGTCATCGGCCTCGGAATGGCCGCGCCCACGATCCTGCACCACGGGAGCGAGGCCCAGAAGCGGCGCTTCCTGCCGCCCCTGCTCTCCGGCGACGAGATCTGGTGTCAGGGCTTCTCGGAGCCCGGCGCCGGGAGCGACCTGGCCAGCGTCCGCACCTCCGCCGTCCGGGAGGGTGACCACTGGCTGCTGAACGGGCACAAGGTCTGGACGAGCCTCGCCCACTTCGCCCACTGGATGATCCTGCTGGCTCGCACGAGCCCGGAGCCCAAGCACGAGGGCCTGACCTTCTTCCTCTGCCGGATCGCGGGGGCGAAGGGCGTGACGGTGCGCCCGCTCATCAAGATGACCGGCGAGGCGGGCTTCAACGAGGTGCTCTTCGAGAACGCCGTCGTCGCCGACGACCTGCGCGTGGACGAGGTCGGCCGCGGCTGGGCCGTGGCCATGACGACGCTGCTCCACGAGCGCGGCGCCGCCGAGAGCGCCGGCGGCGGCGGGGGGGCCAGCCTCGAGGCGCGGGTGGAGGGCCTGATCGCACTGGCCCGCGCCACCCGGCGCGGCCCGGGCTCGGCCTGGGACGATCCGGTGCTGCGCGACCGGATCGTGGCGATCGCGATCCGCGCCGAGGGGCTGCGCCCCGTACCTCAACTCCTTCGGCTCGACGATCGCGGCCGGCACGAGCGAGATCCAGCGCAACATCCTGGGCGAGCGCATCCTCGGGCTCGCCAAGTCGAAGTAGCGAGGAGGGGCGCGCGCGTGGCCCAGCCCGAGGACTTCGGCTTCGGCGCCGAGGAGGAGCTGCTGCGCGCCTCGGCCCGGCGGCTCTTCGCCGAGCGCGCCGGGATCGAGACGCTGCGGGCGCGGGTCGGGCGCGACGCCGCGGCGACCTACGAGGCCGATCCGCCCCCCGCCGGCTTCGACCGGGGGCTCTGGCAGCGCACGGTGGGGCTCGGCTTTGCCGGCCTCGCCGTGCCCGCCGAGGCGGGAGGCGCCGGGACCGGCGCGGTGGCGCTCGCGGCCCTGGCCGAGGAGATCGGGCGGGCGGCGCTCCCCTCGCCCCTGCTCGCGACGCTGCTCGCGAGCTGCGTGCTGCGCGAGGCGGAGCCCGCGGCGGCGCAGCCCTGGCTCGAGCGCATCGCGGCGGGGGCCCCGGCCTCGCTGGCCACGACCGGCGGCGCGGGCTCCTGGGAGCCCGGCGACACGGAGGTGACGGCGGAGGACCAGGGGAGCGGCGGCGCGAGGCTCCGCGGCACCGCCCACTTCGTGCAGGATGCGCGCAAGGCCGCCTTCTTCGTCGTCTCCCACCGGAGCGCGGCGGGCGTCGGGCTGAGCTGCGTCGAGGCGGGCGCGCCGGGCCTCGCGATCCACCCGGATCGCATCGCAGATCTCACCCGCGACCAGGCGCACCTCGGGCTCGACGGCGTGGCGGTGGGCGCGGCGGGCGTCGTGGCGCGGCCCGGCACCGGCGAGGCAGCCCTGCGCCGGGCGCTCCCGGCGCTCCTCACGCTGGTCGCCGCCGACCTGTGCGGCGCCGCCGAGTGGCAGCTCCAGGCCACGGCCGCCTACGCCCGGGTGCGCACCCAGTTCGACCGGCCCCTCGGATTCTTCCAGGCCGTGAAGCACCCCCTCGTCGACATGATGATCGCCGTGGACCGCGCCCGCTCGCTGGTCTACAACGCCGCCTGCGCCATCGACTGCGAGCCCGACGAGGCCCTGCGCTGCGCGCGGATGGCCAAGGCCGCCGCCTCCGACGCCGCGGCCTTCTGCTCGGGGCGCTCGGTCCAGCTCCACGGCGGGATCGGCTTCACCTGGGAATGCGACGTCCACATCTACTTCAAGCGCCAGCTCCACAACCAGCATTACCTGGGCGACGCGCTCACCCAGAGGGCGCGGCTGGCGGCGCTCCTCGCCGCGGGAGACCGGGCCCCGGCGTGACGGCCCGGATCGAGGCGCTGCTCGACGCTGCCCGGCAGGAGACCGGCCTTCACGACTTCGGCGACCCGACCTTCCGCGAGGGGCTCGAGGTGCTCGCGAGCGCCCTGGAAGAGGAGGCCGCCGGGCTCTCCGCCGCGGGCCGCGAGGCCTGGCGCGCCCAGCTCCTGGGCTACCTCTGCGAGCGCCTGCGAATCGAGGACTGGGTCCGCCGCCACCCGGAGATCGAGGCGCAGGAGGTCCGCGCTCCCGTCTTCGTGACCGGTCTCCCGCGCACGGGAACCACGGCCCTCTCGAACCTCCTGGCCCGCGATCCCGCCGCCCGCTCGCTCCGCTTCTGGGAATCCCAGCGCCCGACGCCGCCGCCGGAGGCGGCGACCTACGAGACCGACCCGCGCATCGCCCTGGCCGACGCGACGCTCTCCGCCATGAAGGAGGCGGCTCCGGACATGGCCAAGATGCACGACGACACGGGCGCGAGCCCCACCGAGAACCAGGACCTCCTGGGACAGCACTTCCGCACCCAGCACTTCGAGGGCCAGGCCCACATCCCGGGCTACATCGCCTGGTGGCTCGGCTGCGACATGGTCCCCGCCTACCGGCACCACTGCCGGGTGCTGAAGCTCCTCCAGTGGCGCTGCCCGCCCACGCGCTGGAACCTGAAGAGCCCGCCCGACCTCTGCTTCCTCGACGCCTTCGCCGCCGTCTACCCCGATGCCCGCATCGTCTGGACGCACCGGGACCCGGCCCGGGTGCTGGCCTCGGTCTGCACGCTCATCGCCGAGGTCCGCGGGCTCTTCTGCGAGCGGATCGACCGACCCGCCCTGGGGCGCGGCCAGCTGGCGCTCTGGGCCGAGGCGGTGCGCCGGGGGATGGCCTTCCGCCGCCGCTCGCCCAACCCATGCTTTGCCGACGTCTTCATGCACGAGCTGGTGGAGCGCCCCCTCGAGACCGTGGCGGCGGCGTACCAGCGCCTGGGCCTCCCCCTCGGCTCCGAGGCCCGCGGACGCATGCGCACCTGGCTCGCGGAGAATCCCCAGCACAGGCGCGGAGCCCTGCGCTACACCCTCGAGGAATTCGGCCTCCGCCTCCCCGAGGTGCGCGAGGCCTTCCGCGAGTACACCGATCACTTCGATCTGCGCCTCGAGGACTGAGCCCTCGGACGGCCTCGGCCCGCGGGGATCGCCGGCCTTCAGCCTCCCCGCTTCGGCTTCTTCGCGCCCGCCGGCGGCGGCACCCCGGGCCGCTCGGGAAGCAGCGCGGACTCGATCGCGCGAATCCCGCCGGCCACGAAGCCGGGTAGGCCCTCGAAGGCGAAGCTCGCAGGGCCCGAGGCGATCGACTTCGCCGGGATCAATTCGGCCCTCGGACTCATCCACCCCCCGGTCACCGAGAAGTACGCGCCGACCAGGTTCCGGTCGCGACCCAGCAAGACGCGGCCCGCGAGCGGGATCCTGTCGACGAGCGAGTCGAGGCCGGGGAGGAAGAAGATCCCGAACACGCTCTCGATCTCGTACGGCTTCGACAGCTGCGCCTTGCCGGAAGCCGCGATCCGCACCTCCGGCCCCTCGAGCGTGGCCGCCTCCGAGTACAGCGTCCCGTTCTCGACCCGACCGACCATCTCGGCGGCCGTATACGAGAGGTGCTCCCGCTTGCCGAATGGAGGCAGCTTGCCACTGTTCAGCGCGATCGCGAGCAACACCGGCACCTTGCGATAGACCCGGCCATCCCTCACGCGCAGCGACACCTGGCCGTTCACGTCGGCGAGCGGCCCGCGACCGAGCAGCAGGTGGCCCGTGAGCGCCGTGTCCCCGCGCAGCCTGCCCGACGCCATCGCGCGGTCGACGCCGCTGGCCAGCCAGAGCTCCGCCAGATCCATCTCCTCTGTCCGCGCGACCACCTCGAACCTCGCGGGGCCGCTCTCGCCGAGATGGAGGACGGCCCTGCCCGTGAGCGCGCCGCCGGGATCCAGGTGCAGTGTCGAATCCCCGAGCTCGAGGCGAGCCTCCGCGGCCTGGAACGCCCCCGCGTAGCCCTTCGTCCGCCAGCTGCCGATGGACGTGACGTCGAGGGCGAAGCGCCCGCGCGCCCACGCGCCGCCTCCGAGCTCCCGGGGCCGGTGGTTCGCGGGCGGTCGATCGACAGTCAGCGCCAGGGCGATCGCCCCCCCCTCTCCCGGCCTCGCGGGCTTCGCCCCGGCGACGAGCGGCGGCGGACCCTTGTACGAGCCGCTCGCCGCCACGGAGAGGCCCGCCCATACCGCGCGGTCGATGCGGAACTCGGTGCCCTCTTCGACGCGGCGAATCGAGGCAACCGCGTCCTCGATTGCGCACAGCAGCGTCGGGTGGGAGACGCGCTCCGCGTCGAGATGCAGCGTCGTCCAGGTGCGCCGATAGGGCAGCTTGCGGCGCGAGATCATCCAGTCGCGGACCCAGCCGATGCCGGCGAGCCTGGCCGCGACCGGCGGCCGCTCACACCGCACGTCGTCGAGCGAGCGCAGTCGCGAGATGCCACTCAGCGTCGCGGACAGGCGCGGCAGGTTCCCCTCGCGAAAGCGCGCGCTGCGCACGAGGAGCTCGAGGCGGTCGCCGTCGAATCCCAGCGTTCCCGAGACGTCGCTGATCCGGTCGGCTTCGCCTGCGAGGAGCGTGGCGCCCTCGACAGCGAGCTCGAGCTTCACCTCCCCGGGCCGCGCGAGAAATCCGCCCTCGAGCATCTCCAGGAGGCCCGGCGCGTCGGTGTTGGCTTCGAGGTGGGCGCGCTCCACGCGACCCGAGGAAACCTGCGACAGCACGCGCTCGACATGTGGACGCAGGCTCACCGGCCAGTTCTCGGCCACGCGAATCTGTCGTGCGTGCAGAGCGCCCTCGAGGTCCAACGCAAAGGACAGCGGCTTGCCCCCGCCCAGCGGGAGCGCCGCCTCCGCCTCGCCGCGCAGGGCAAGGCCTGCGTCGGCGATTCTCGCCGAGGCCACCCGCACGCGGTCTCCCGCGGCGAGCACCGCGATGTCGATCGCGGGCGACTCGAGTGCGAGATCCAGTACCTTCTCGCCGTCTCGACCCAGCCACGGACCGCGGAGCGAGCGGCCCTCGAGGCGCAGCGCGATCTCGTGGGGCTTGCCGCGCGTCGCCGTCCACGCGACGTCGCCCCACACGGCGCCCTGGAGGCCCGGATTCGCGATGCCGACTGCCTCGGACAGTCCGCGCAGCGGCACGCCCCCGAGCGTCGCCTCGAGGGCGAGGTCCTCCGCGCTCGCGCGCGTCTTCAGGCGGAGTTCCGCCTCCGCGCCCGGCGCGAGCACGAGTGCACCGTCGAGCTCGATCTCTCCGCGGCGCCCGAGAATCGAGCAGCGAGAGCGCGCCGCGCCGCGGCGCAGCAGGGCGCGCGTCCGCCGCCCCTCGCCCTCGAGGAGGGACAGATCGAGGCCGCGGACCTCGAGATCGGGGAGCGGGCACGGCTCGGCGCGGATGCCCTCGGCCAGCGACTCGAGCAATGCCACTGCACGGGACGGAAGGTCGGCGGCCGGCGCGGCTCCGCGCCCGGGCTCCGCCGCGGGCTGCCCCGGCTCTGGCAGCGCGAGGTCGACCTCCTCCAGCTGAAGGCCGCGCACCTCGAAGCGACCCGCTGCCAGCAGGAACGGGTCGATGCGCGCCGTCATGCGCTTCGCGGCGACCGAACCGCCCCCCGGCAGGGGCTCGGCTCGCCCGTCCCTGGCCTCGAGCTGGATCCAGGGCAGCTGCGCCGCCAGCGCGAGGCGCACCGAGCCGAGCCGGACCGGGGCCCGGAGCATCTCGCCGAGGCGCCGCTCGGCCTCGGAACGGAGCCGCGCCGGGGCGATCCGCGTCGCGGCGTGGAAGGCCACGACCGCGGCCAGGGCGAGCAGGAAGACGGCCACGGCGAGGCCCAGGGCGGCGCGGCGCCACGGACCCCCCAGGAAGCGCGACGGTGATCGACGCGGCATCGGTCTCGGCGCTCCGCGGGCCGGATCCGCATCATAGGGAGGGGGCCTCTGCCAGCCAAGCAGGGAAGGGGATGGGGACCCGGCTCCGGCGCCGGGAGCCCCTCGGGGCCGCGCCCCCGGTCGCCCGCCGATCCGCTTGACGCTCCCGGGGCTCTGGGAGTAGAACCAGCGGTCGACAGGAACGATCTGGCCGCGAGGAGAGGGTGTCGCCCGCCACGCGAGCTCCCGAGTCCAGCGCCTGGTCCCGCGCGCGCTCTCTCGCCGAGCGCACGCCCGAGTCGCGCAATCGCTACGCCGATTTCCTGCGCGCCGCCTCGATCCTCATCGTGGTCCTCGGACACTGGCTGCTGGCGGCCCCCTCGATGACCGGCGGCGAGTTCAGCCTGAGCGACATGCTCCACGCGGCGCCGTGGACGCAGTGGCTCACCTGGATCTTCCAGGTGATGCCCCTCTTCTTCATCGTGGGTGGTTACTCGAACGCCGCGTCGTGGCAGGCGGCGCAGCGCTCGAGCCGGGGCTACCCAGCGTGGCTTGCGGAGCGCCTCCAGCGCCTCGTCCAACCGGTCGTGCCTCTCCTCATGGCGTGGACGGCGCTCGCCCTGATCGCCCACCGCCTCGGCGTCCGACCCGAGATGATCCGGATCGGCTCGCAGGTTGCGTTCATCCCCACCTGGTTCCTCGCGGTCTACGTGATGGTCGTGGTCGTCGCGCCGGCCACGCACTGGCTGTGGAATCGCTGGGGCATGGTGTCCTTCTGGGCGTTGGCTCTGGGCGCAGTGATCGTCGACGCCGTGGGCTTCACGACCGGGTTCCCGCTGGTGCGCTGGGCGAACTACGCGTTCGTGTGGCTGGCGGTGCACCACCTCGGGTACCTCTGGTGGGACGGGCGGATGGCGGGGCCGAGGGCGCTCCCCTGGGCGCTCGGCGGAGTCGCGGTGCTGGTCTTCCTCGTCACGGTCGGGGACTATCCCCTGAGCATGATCGGCGTCCCCGGCGAGGAGGTCTCGAACAGCCGCCCGCCGACGCTCGCGCTGCTCGGGCTCGGCGCGCTCCACGGCGGGCTCGCGCTGGCCATCGAAGCCCCCGCGCGCCGCTGGCTGCGGCGGATCGGCCCGTGGACGGCCACGGTCCTCGTGAACGGAACCATCATGACCGTCTACCTCTGGCACGCGACGGTGCTGGTGCTCGCCGTGGGGCTCGCCTACCTGCTCGGAGGGATCGGACTCGGTCTCGCGCCGAACAGTGCGGGTTGGTGGGCAACCCGTCCGCTCTGGATCGCGGGACTCCTCGCCGCACTCTGGATCTTCGTCGCGGGCTTCGGCCGCTTCGAGCAGCTCGCTCGGGTCCGCCGCGCGACCCCGCCTCCGGCCTGGCAGAGCGTCGCCGGCGCGATCGCCGTGTCCGGAGGGCTGGCGGTCCTCGCCCTCGGCGGGATCGGCGCTGCCGGCGCCTTCGGCATCCGGGTCTGGATCGTGCTGCTCACGTTCGCCGGGTTCGTGCTCGCCACGGGCCTTGCGCCTCGGATGCGCCCGGCCCGGTGACCCGCGCCGGGCAGCGCGTCGGCACATGCAGCCCGCCCGCGTCTACCTGACCCCCGGCCTGTTCGGCTTCGCCCGGCTGGCGGGCATCGAGTACTTCCAACACGTGCAGGCCGCGCTGGAGCAGCGCTTCCGGGCGCGCGGACGCATCGTCGAGATCTACGCCGCGGACGTGCATCCGACGGCCTCGATCCGGCGGCGCGCAGCCCGCCTCGCCTGGCTCGTCCACACGACCGCGGGATCCGACGACGGGCCGATTCATCTGGTCGGGCACTCGACCGGAGGGCTGGACGCCCGGATGGTGGCCTCCCCGAATGCCCGGCTGGAGGATGGGCTCCACCCGCCGATGGGATGGGTCGAGCGCCTGCGCTCGGTGACGACCCTCAATACCCCGCACTACGGCACGCCGCTCGCGGGCTTCTTCGTCACGGCGAAGGGACAGCAGCTCCTGTACTCCGTGAGCGCGATCACCATTGCCGCGATTCGCCTGGGTGGCCCGCCGCTCGTCGCCACGGCGGCGCTCGTGGCCGCGCTGGGCCGCACGCGCGAGCGCCGGATCCTCGAGCTCGAGCTGAGCGACCGGGTCACCGACGCTCTCCTGCGCGCGCTCGATGAGGCATCGAGCATCGAGCTCCAGAGCTGGCTGCGCCATGTGCGCGAGGACCGGGGCGCGATGATGCAGCTCACGCCCGAGAGCATGGATCTCTTTCAGGCCAGCGTCGGGGATCGACCGGGCCTGCGCACCCAGTGCGTGGCGAGCTACGCCCCGCCCGGCCGCGCGGGCGACTGGCTGCGCCATCTGCGCTCCCCATGGGCGGCGGTCTCCGCGGCTCTCTTCCACCTGCTGCAACGCCTGACCGCGCTCCGCGACCCGCGCTACCCATGCATGCCCGCCGACGGGGCCGACCGGGTCCTCGTATTGCACCTCGGTGGGATTCCCCCGGTGGGCGCGAACGATGGGGTCGTGCCGCTCCGCTCCCAGCTCTGGGGAACGCCGGTCTGGGTCGGTAGGGCAGACCACCTCGATGTGGTGGGCTACTTCCGGGGCCGCGGAGACCATGCCGATTGGCTGAGCAGTGGCGCGCGCTTCGATCGTAGGGGCTTCGAAACCGTGATGGACCGGATCGTCAGCGGGATGATCGAGGGAGAGGGGGCGATCTCCCGCGAGAGTGCCGGCCAGCTGCGCCCGTCGCGTCAGATGCGTTCGAAGTAGCGGGCGCGCTCCACGTCGCTCACGCGGGCCTCGCAGGCGTGGAGCTCGGTGCGGGCGAAGTGGAGCAGGTGCTCGACGACGGCGTCGCCGAAGGCGTCGCGCGCGAAGGCGCTCCTCTCGAACTCGTCCAGGGCCTCGGGCAGCGAGCGCGGCACCTGGGGCAGGTCGCGGGCCGCGTAGAGGTCGCCCTGGAAGGCCGGGCCGGGCTCGAGGCGTCGCTCGATCCCGTCGAGGCCGGCGGCGATCAGCCCCGCGTAGGCCAGGTACGGGTTGGCGTCGGCCCCGGGGATGCGGCTCTCGACGCGCAGCGAAGGCCCGTTCCCCACCACGCGGAAGCCCGCCGTGCGGTTGTCGTAGCTCCAGGCGATGCCGGTGGGCGCGAAGGTGCCGGGCCGGTAGCGCTTGTAGGAGTTCACGTTCGGGGCGAAGAGGAGCGCGACCTCGCGGGCGTGGGTCAGGCAGCCGCCCAGGAACCAGCGGAAGGTCGGCGAGGACCGGACCGGCGCGCCGACGAGGGGCTCCTGGCCCTCGAAGAGCGGCTCGCCGGCCTCGCTCCACAGGCTCGCGTGCACGTGCAGGCTGCTCCCGGCGAGTGACTCGTCGAACTTCGCCATGAAGGTGAGCGCGGCACCGGCGGCCGCGGCGATCTCCTTGGCCGCCTGCTTGTACAGCACGTGGCGGTCCGCCATCTCCAGGGCCGGGGCGAAGCGCAGGTTGATCTCGTGCTGCCCGGGCCCCCACTCCCCCTTGCTGAACTCGACCGGGATCCCCGAGGCGTCGACGCGGCGCCGGATCTCGCCGATCACGGGCTCGGCGAAGGTGCTCGAGAGCACGTGGTAGTCCTCCACGTAGCCCCCGCTGTGCCGCAGGCCCCGGTAGCCCTTGTCGCGCGCCGAGCGGTAGTCCTCCGCGAAGAGGAAGAACTCGAGCTCGCTCCCCATCCGCGGGTGGAGGCCGAGCCCCGCGGCGCGCTCCAGCTGGCGGCGCAGCACGCTGCGCGGCGCCACGGCGACGAGCTCCCCGTCCTCCTCGGAGAGCGCGTCGCAGAGCACCACCGCCGTCCGGTCGAGCCAGGCGGCGACCCGCAAGGTGGCCAGGTCCGGCACGGCGCGCAGGTCGCCATAGCCCTTCTCCCAGCTGGTGTAGGCGTAGCCCGGCGTCGGATCCATCTCCATGTCGCAGGCGAGCAGGTAGTTGCAGACGTGCATGCCGTGGCCGGCGATCTCGTCCAGGAAGAAGGGCCCGGTGATGCGCTTCCCCACCAGACGGCCGTAGAGGTCCGGGAAGGCCGTCAGCACCGTCTCGATGGCGCCGCGCTCGACCTCCCGGCGCAGCGCCTCGAGGTCGAGCTTCCCCGAGGGCCCGCTCACCTCACTCCTCCTCGTCCTCGACGGTCTGGAACAGCGACATCTGGGGCTGCGCCTCGCCTTCCTCGACGGGGACCGGATAGGAGTCCGAGAAGCAGGCGTCGCAGAAGCCGCGCTTCAGCACGGAGGCGGTGGCCCGCAGCCCCTCGAGGCTCAGGTAGCCCAGCGAGTCGGCTCCGATGATCCCGCGGATCTCCTCCACGTCGTGGTCGTGGGCGATCAGCTCCTCGCGGGTCGGCGTGTCGATCCCGTAGTGGCAGGGGCCGATGGTGGGCGGCGACGAGATGCGCAGGTGCACCTCCTTCGCCCCGGCGCTCCGCAGCAGGGTCACGAGCTTGATCAGCGTGGTCCCGCGCACGATCGAGTCGTCCACCAGAACCACCCGTTTCCCCTGGAGGATCCCCGGCACGGCGTTGTGCTTGACCTTGACTCCGAAGTGCCGGATCGCCTGGGCCGGCTCGATGAAGGTGCGGCGCACATAGTGGTTGCGGATCATCGCCTGCTCGTAGGGGATGCCGGACTCCTCGGCGAAGCCCAGGGCGGCGGTGTTGCCCGAGTCGAGCACCGGCACCACCAGGTCCGCCTCCACCGGGCACTCCCGGGCCAGCACGCGCCCGAGCTCCTTGCGAAAGGAGTAGACGGTGTGGTGGTTCAGGTTCGAGTCCGGGCGCGCGAAGTAGATGTACTCGAAGATGCAGAAGTGCTCGCGCGCGCCGCGCCGGAAGGGTCGCAGGGCGCGCACCCGGCCGCGCCGGATCACCGCCATCTCGCCGGGCTCGATGTCGCGCTCGTGGCTGGCGCCGATGAGATCGAGGGCGCAGGTCTCGCTGGCCACCACCCAGGCCCCGCCCAGGCGGCCGAGCGAGAGGGGGCGGAAGCCATGGGGGTCGCGCACGGCGATGAGCTCGTCCCGGGTGAGCACCACGAGGCTGTAGGCGCCCTTCACCCGGGAGAGCGCGTCGATCAGGCGCTCCTCGAGGCTGCGCTCCCGCGAGCGGGCCAGGAGCTGCACGATCACCTCGCTGTCGGCGGTGGTGCTGAAGATCGCGCCGCGGCCCTCGAGCTCGCGCCGGATGACGAGCGCGTTCACCAGGTTGCCGTTGTGCGCGATGGCGACCGGGCCGGCATCCGTGGTGGCGCAGAAGGGCTGCGCGTTTCGCAGCTGGCTGCCGCCGGCCGTCGAGTAGCGCACGTGGCCGATCGCGGAGCGCCCCGGGAGCCGGTCGAGGAGCGGCTCGTTGAAGATATCCGCCACGAGGCCCATGGCGCGGTGCACGTAGGGATCGCCGTCCTTGACGGAGACGATGCCGGCGCTCTCCTGGCCGCGGTGCTGGAGCGCGTAGAGGCCCAGGTAGGTGATGCGCGAGGCCTCCGGGTGGCCCGCGATCCCGAAGACGCCGCACTCGTCGTGGAAGTGGTCCGCCAGGCGCTCGTCGAGGAGCGCCTGGGCGTCGGGCGTTCGCCCCGGGCCGCTCACGCGGCGGTGAGCCGTCGCGGGAGGGCGGCTGCCCAGATCCCGCGCAGGTGCGAGAGGTCGGCGTCGATCCAGGTCGCGCCCGCGCTGGCCGCCACGCGCAGGCGCCGGCCCCCGGTCTCCCCCACCTGGCGCGCCGGCACGCCCCCCTCCCGCGCGAGCGCGAGGAGCGCCTCGGGCAGGGCGCTCGCGACCACGACGCGCCCGGTCGACTCGCCGAAGAGGAGCGCCTCGGGCCGCAGGCGGTCGGGGAGGGTCACGGCGACCCCGATGGGCTCGGTCCCGGTGAAGGCGCACTCGGCGAGCGCCACCGCGAGTCCCCCATCGGAGACGTCGTGGGCCGAGAGCGCGAGGCCCCGGGCCACCGCCTCGGCCAGGAGCCGCTGGAGCCGCCGCTCGTGCCCGAGGTCCACGGCGGGAGGGTGCCCCAGCTCGAGCCCCCGGCGCACGGCCAGCCAGGCGCTCCCGCCGAGCTCCTCGCGCGCCTCGCCGAGGAGCAGCACCGCGAGGCCGGCCCGCGGGAAGTGGGAGACGGCGTGCCGGCGCCAGGGCTCGAGGAGCCCCACCGCCGCCACGGTCGGGGTCGGGTAGATGGCCCGGCCCGAGGTCTCGTTGTAGAAGGAGACGTTGCCCGAGACCACCGGCGTCCCGAGCGCCGCCGCCGCGTCGGCGAGCCCGCGCGTGGCCTCGGCGAACTCCCACATGATCTCGGGCCGCTCGGGGCTCCCGAAGTTCAGGCAGTTGGTGAGGGCCAGCGGGCGGGCGCCGGTGCAGGCCACGTTGCGGGCGGCCTCCGCCACCGCGGCTGCGGTCCCCGCGTAGGGGTCGAGCCAGCACCAGCGCGGGTTGCAGTCCACGGCGAGGGCCAGCCCCTTCTCGGTGGGCGTCCCGTCCTCGCGCCGCACCCGCACCAGGGCCGCGTCGCCGCCGGGCCCGATCACCGTGCCGCCCTGCACGAGCTGGTCGTACTGGCGCCAGATCCAGGCCTTGGAGCCCAGGTCCGGGTGGTCGAGCAGCGCCTCGAGGGCGCCCTGCGGGTCGTCCTCCGGCGCCAGCGCCGCGAGGTCGAGCTTCTGGCGCTCGCCCAGGTCGGCGGGCTCGCGCCGGGGGCGATCGAGCTCCGGGGAGCTCCGCGCCACCGGATCCACCGGAATGTCGACCACCGTCCCGCCGCGCCAGCGCACCCGCATGCGCCCGCCCTCCGCCACGCGGCCCACCACCACGGCCTCGAGCTCCCAGCGCTCGAAGATCTCGCGCACGCGCTCCTCCTGACCGGCGCGGGCCACGAGCAGCATGCGCTCCTGGCTCTCCGAGAGCAGGAGCTCGGTGGGGGTCATGCCGGTCTCGCGCTGGGGAACGCGGTCGAGGTCGAGCTCGATTCCGGTGCCGGCATTGCTCGCCATCTCGAAGGAGGAGCAGGTGAGCCCCGCCGCGCCCATGTCCTGGATGCCGACGATGGCGTCCGTGCGCATGAGCTCGAGGCAGGCCTCGATCAGGCACTTCTCGGTGAAGGGGTCGCCCACCTGGACCGTCGGCCGCTTGGCCTCGCTCTCCTCGTCGAACTCGGCGGAGGCGAGCAGGCTCGCCCCGTGGATGCCGTCGCGGCCGGTCTTGCTGCCCACGTAGATGACGGGGTTCCCGACGCCGGCCGCCTTCGCCAGGAAGATGCGGTCCTCCTCCACGAGGCCCAGGTTGAAGGCGTTCACCAGGATGTTGCCGCGGTAGCACTCGTGGAAGGTCGCCTCGCCGCCCACCGTGGCGACGCCGACCGGGTTCCCGTAGCCGCCGATCCCCGCCACCACGCCGTGGAGCAGGTACTGGTGGCGGGGATCCTCGAGGGGACCGAAGCGCAGGGAGTCCAGCGAGGCCAGGGGCCTCGCCCCCATGGTGAAGACGTCGCGCAGGATTCCGCCCACGCCGGTGGCCGCCCCCTGGCGGGGCTCGATGAAGGAGGGGTGGTTGTGGCTCTCGATCTTGAAGACCACGGCGAGGCCGTCGCCGATCCTCACGGCGCCGGCGTTCTCGCCGGGGCCGAAGAGCACCTGGGGCCCCCGGCTGGGCAGGGTCCGCAGGTACTGCTTGCTCGACTTGTAGGAGCAGTGCTCGGACCACATCACCGAGAAGATCCCGAGCTCGGGGAAGGTCGGCGGGCGGCCCAGCAGCGCCAGGATGCTCGCGTACTCGGCGTCGGAGAGGCCGTGCTCGCGGGCCAGCGCCGCGTCCACCACGGGCTCGCGCCCCGCGGACGCCGCGGAGAGCGCCTTCACGGGACCCGCCTCCCCCCGGCCAGCGCGTCGACGAGGGAGCCCAGCAGCACGAGGCCGTCCCGCCCGCCGATCGCCTCCTCCACCGCGTGCTCGGGGTGCGGCATCAGCCCGAAGACGTTGCCGCGCTCGTTCGCGACGCCCGCCGCGTTGCCGACCGATCCGTTGGGGTTGGCGGCGTCGCTCACGCGCCCCTCGGCATCGGCGTAGCGCAGCAGGATCTGGCCGCGCTGCTCCAGCCGGGCCAGGAGGTCCGGCTCGGCGAAGTAGGCGCCCTCGCCGTGCTTGATCGGGATGCGGAGCAGCTGCCCCGGGCGGGCGCGGCTCGTGAAGGGCGCGGCGCTCTTCTCGACGCGCAGATGGACGAAGTCGCACACGAAGTGGAGGTGGTGGTTGCGCACCAGGGCTCCGGGCAGCAGGCCCGACTCGCACAGCACCTGGAAGCCGTTGCAGACGCCGAGCACCGGCCCGCCCGCCTCGGCGAAGCGCCGCACCGCCGCCATCACGGGCGAGTAGCGGGCCATGGCGCCGCAACGCAGGTAGTCGCCGTAGGAGAAGCCGCCGGGAAGGCAGACGCCGGCGGTCTCCGCGGGGAGCTCGCCCTGCCGGTGCCAGACGAGCTCGCTCCGGACACCCAGCACGGTCTTCAGCGCGAACCGCAGGTCGCGGTCGTCGTTGGAGCCCGGAAACTGCACCACCGCGATCAACGCGGTACCTCGGAGATGGACGCCGCGGCCGGCCGCCGGGCCCTGCCAACCCTGCCCCTCGAACCCGCCGCGCGCGCGGCGCGGGCTGGAGGGGGCTGCCGGCGACTCGGAGACGCCGTTCTGCCCTCGAAGATCGGGAACGGCGGAAGTGTATCGGGCGCCGGGGGGATCTCAAGCTGCGCAGCGCCGCCTGCGGATGCGGACGCGGCGTTGGTACGCTCTTCGCGCGTGACGACGGGAACGGGCCGGGCCGCGGGCGGGCGGCGCGCGGGAGAGCCTTCGAGCGCGCCGCTCCTCTGGGGCTGCGTCGCCCTGGCCCTGCTCCTCCACGCGCTCCTGGGCTTCGGACGCCGCGGTCTCTTCGGCGGCGGCGACCTGGTGCCGCACCTGCGGCTGATCCAGGCCGTGGCCGCGAGCCCGGGCCTCTACAACCCCTACGCCCCGGCCTACCACTGGCTCGGCGCCGCCCTGGCGCCCCTCCTGGGCCTCGAGCTCTACCCGAAGGTCTTCGGCCTCGGCGCGGCGCTGCTGCTCATCGCGGGATTCCGCAGCTTCCAGCGGGCGGCCGGGCTGCCCGACGCCTGCACCGCGCTCTTCGCGCTGACGCCCTTCCTGCTGGCCTACTCCTGGTGCACGCCGCGGGTGGAGGCGGCGGGCTACGCCCTCCTGCTCTTCGGCCTGGGCTTCCTCGTGCGCGGGCGGCGCGTCGCGCTGGCCCTGGCCTTCGCCGCCTGCTTCACCGTGCACACGGCCGCGGCGCTGCTCTTCGGGCTGGCCGCGAGCGGGCTGGCGCTCGCGCGACGCGACCCGCGCGCGCTCCTCGCGCTGGCCGCCGGAGGCGTCGGGGCCCTGCCGCTCCTGGCGGCCCACCTGGCGGCGGGCTGCACGCTCCCGGAGGCCCTGCTCTTCGCCCGGGGCGGCTACGCCCGCTCGCTCGGGGAGGAGCTCGTGCCCGCCAACTGGCCCTGGCTGGTCCCCCTCGCCAACCCCCTGGCCCTCGGGGCGGCGGCCCTGGGCGCCCGCGCCACCTGGCGCTCGCACCGCCCGGTGGCGTGGCTCGCCCTGCTCCTCGCGGCGCTCTACGGGAGCAACCTGTGGCTCGCCCCCCTGGGCATCCGCACGCTGGTGACGCTCCTGCGCGGGCTCTCGGTGCTCGCGATCCCCGTCGCCATCGCGGCGGGCGTCTGGGCCGCCGCGCGCCCGCGGCGGGGGGTCGCGCTGCTCGGGCTCTCCGCGGTCTACGCGGCCGTCTCGGCTCGCGCCGTCGTGCCGCAGGCCTGCTTCGTGCGCCCGATCGCGCTCGAGGAGCTCGACGGCGTGCAGATCGAGCGCTGCGAGTTCCGCTGGCGAGCGGCGCCGCGCACCGCGCCGGGGGCCGCAGCGCCGGGGGCGGGGGCCGCCGCGCTGCGCCTCGCGGGCGAGGCCTCCGAGGGCCTCGTCCTGGTGCGCCGCACGGAGCGGGGAGGCGACCTGTGGCGCGCGCGCCTCTCCGACGGGGCGCTGCGCCCGCTCCTCGAGACGCCCGAGCGGGACGAGCTCTGGCCCTTCTTCTCGCCCGCCGCGGGGCAGCTCCTCTTCCAGGCCGGGCGCGCCGCCGACGGCCCGACGCTGCTCCTGCTGCTCGATCCCGGGAGCGGTCGCGTCGCGCCGCTCGCGGCGCAGCCCTCCTGGCGCGAGCACTGGGCGGACTGGTCGCCGGACGGGACGCGGGTGGCCTACGTGTTCGCCGCGGGGCCCGGCGCCGGGGCGGCGCGCGGCGTGGCGGAGGTCGAGCTCGCCACGCGCCGGCGCCGCGTGCCGGGCCCCGACTCGGGCCCCTTCGTCTTCTTCCGCCCCGAGTACGCCCCCGACGGGCGGCGCCTGCTCACCCAGCGCCGCGGCCCGTCCCTCGACTCCTTCTCCCAGCTCTGGCTGCTCGAGGCGGACCGGCCGCCGCACCCCGTGCCCGGCGCCTTTCCGCGCTTCGCGGAGAAGGCGCGCTTCACGCGCGACGGCGCCTGGATCGCCTTCACGGCCCGCGAGCGCTTCCAGGGACCGGGCGACGTGTGGCTCGCGCGTCCCGACGGGAGCGAGATGCGCCCGCTCGCGGCGGCGCCCGGCGCGGACGACCACTCGACTCGCCCCTCGCCCAGCCGCGACGAGATCGCCTTCATCTCCGACCGCGACGGGAGCCCCGACCTCTTCCTCGTGGACCTGGCGGGGGGAGCGGCGCACAACCTCACGAGGAGCCCCGGGCGCCGGGAGGCGGCGCCGCGCTGGTCTCCCGACGGCGAGCGGATCCTGCTCTCGATCCTGCCGGACGCCCCCGATGCCTCGGACGCGCGAGCGCTGGTGGTGGATCGCCGCGGCGCGCCCCTCCTCGAGGTGCCGGGCGCCATGCCCGACTGGATGCCGCCCTGGCCGGACCCGCGCTGAGTGCAAGCCGAGCGGAGTCCCTGGGAGAGCCCGAAGGGTGCGCGGGGCTTGCCGGCGCGGCGCCGGTTCCGTTAAATGGGCGAGGGGGAGGAACTGATGGGCACCGATCTGGGCTTCCTGCGCGCACAGTGCGCCCGCACCCTCGTGCGGACCGATCTCCCGCAGCTCGGGCGGCGCGAGGAGGGCAAGGTCCGGGACAGCTACATCCAGGGCAAACGCCGTTTCATCGTCGTGACGGACCGGGTCAGCTGCTTCGACGTGGTGGTGGGAACCCTCCCCTCGAAGGGCCAGCTCCTGAACCAGATCGCGGCCTTCTGGTTCGAGCGCACGCGCGAGATCGCGCCCAACCACCTGCTCGCGGTCCCGGACCCCAACGTCTCGGTGGTGCGCGAGTGCCGACCTCTGCCCGTCGAGTTCGTCTACCGCGCCCACCTCACGGGCTCCACCGGGACCTCGATCTGGACCGCCTACGAGCGCGGGGAGCGCGTCTACTGCGGCCACCGCCTCCCGGAGGGGCTTCGCAAGCACGAGCCCCTCCCGGAGCCGCTCCTCACCCCCACCACCAAGGCACCCCAGGGACAGCACGACGAGCTCGTCTCGCGCGCCGAGCTCCTCGAGCGCGGCGCGCTCGGCGAGGAGCTCTTCGACCGCGCCGCCCGCCTCACCGGGGCCCTCTTCGCCGCCGGGCGGCGCTGGGCCGAGGGCCGCGGGCTGATCCTCGTCGACACCAAGTACGAGCTCGGGCTCGACGAGGACGGCGGTCTCGTCCTGATCGACGAGGTCCACACGCCGGACTCCTCCCGCTACTGGTACCGCGCCAGCTACGAGCGGGCGCTGGCGCGGGGCCAGGACCCCGAGGCCCTCGACAAGGAGTACGTGCGCCGCTGGCTCAAGGAGCAGGGCTACCAGGGCTCGGGCCCGATCCCGGAGATTCCGCTCGAGGTGCGCTGCGAGGCCTCGCGCCGCTACATCGAGGCCTACGAGCAGATCACGGGGCTCTCCTTCGAGCCGGACCTCGACGACCCGCTCCCGCGGATCCGCCGCAACCTGGGCCTCCCGGGCTGAGCGCCTTCGGGCTCTCCCCCGGACTCCGCTCCGCTTCGCCTCGCTGCGCGCCCGGCGGGCTCGCGCTCAGCCGCCGCTCGCCCCGGCAACGCGCCGCGACTCCCGCGCTGCGCGCAGGGACTGGACGCCCCGCTCCACCGCCGACTGGATGCTCTTGTCGTTGTCCTTCGAGATGAAGCGATGGACGGGTCGCTCGAGCAGCAGCCGCAGGATGGGATGGAACACGTGGTAGGTCTCGCGGAAGTGGATGCGGGTGCGGCCGTTCCCGAGGTCCTCGAGGCGGGTCCAGCCGCTGGCCGTCGACCAGAGCGGCTTCCCGATCGCGTCGTAGCGCCAGCCCTGGTACGGCACGACCTCGGTGAGCCACTCCCAGGACTGCGCCCGCCCCCCCGAGAGCAGGTAGCGCGGCACCGGGAAGTGGCAGTGGCGCACGAGGCCGTTGCCCACCTCGTCGCCCGGGTGGAGGATCTCGATCCTCACGTCGCCGTGCTCGATCACGCGGCTCTTCCGGGCCCAGAAGATCTGCCAGATCTCCTGGGGCGTGCCCTCGACCTCGAAGGAGTAGCGGTGGTCCTGCATGGCGTGCTCCCTGCGCCGCGCCGGCGGCTCGGCGCCCAGCATACCAGGAATGGCGCCCCCGACGGCGCAGCTACGGGACCACGCCGGGGAAGACGTAGGCCTGGAGGAAGACCAGGACGCCCACCAGCGCGGCCAGCGCCAGGCTGTGCGGGAACACGCTGCGCAGGATGCTGCTCGCGGAGGCGCCGGCGCCCGTCGCCACGCTGGCCACCACGATGCTCTGGGCGTCGATCATCTTGCCCATCACGCCGCCGGAGCTGTTCGCGGCGGCGGTGAGCACCGGCGAGACGCCGATCTGCTCGCCCGAGACCTTCTGGAGGTTCCCGAACAGGACGTTCGACGAGGTATCGCTGCCCGTGAGCGCCACTCCCAGCCAGCCCAGCAGCGGCGAGAAGAAGGGGAACAGCACGCCCGTGCTCGCGAGGGCGAGCCCCATGCTGGTGTCCGATCCCGAGTACCGGGTGGTGAAGCCGAGCGCCAGCATGGCCGAGATGGTGACGAGCGAGAGGCGCACGCGCAGCAGGGTCCGGCCGTAGAGCCGCAGCAGGGGAACGGGCCGCAGGCCGAGCAGCAGCCCGGCGAGGAGGGCGGAGAGGAGGATCCCGGTGCCCGCCGCCGAGAGGAGATTGAAGCTGAAGATCGCGGCCTCGGGCTCCGGGGCGGGGGCCACCGGGGGCATGCGCAGCACCGCCTGGTGGAGGAGCGGCACGGGGACCTTCAGGACGAAGACCCCGTCCAGGGCCCTCTTCACGCCCGGCACGCCCCAGGCGAAGACGATCGCCGAGAGCAGCGCCCAGGGCATCCAGGCCAGGCGCGCCTCGCGGGCCGAGGGGCGCCGGCGCGCGGGCTCGTCCGGAGCCGCCGCCTCCCCCGGGAAGCGCCAGACCCGGGCCGGCTGCCAGACCCGGAGCAGGACCACCAGCGAGGCCAGGGACGCCACCGCCCCCGCGATGTCCACGAGCCAGGGGCCGTGAAGGTTGCTGATCAGGAGCTGCGCGAGGCCGAAGCTCGCCCCGGCCACGAGGCACGCGGGCCAGACCTCGCGCATGCCGCCCAGCCCCGACAGGACCGCGATCATCCAGAACGGCACCAGCACGGCGAAGAACGGCAGCTGCCGACCCACCATGGCCGAGAGATCGTGGAGCGGCAGACCGGTCACCGCGTTCAGCGCGATCAGGGGCGTGCCGAGGGCGCCGAAGGCGACCGGCGCCGTGTTGCCGATCAGCGCCAGGACCGCCGCCTGGAGCGGCGCGAACCCGAGCCCGATCAGCATGGCCGCCGAGATGGCCACCGGCGTGCCGAAGCCCGCCGCGCCCTCCATGAAGGCCCCGAAGGAGAATGCGATGAGCAGCGCCTGCACGCGCCGATCCGCGGCCAGGTCGGCGATGGTGCGCTTCAAGACCTCGAACTGCCCGGTCGCGACGGTGATGTCGTAGAGGAAGATCGCGTTGAGGACGATCCAGCCGATCGGAAACAGCCCGAAGGCCGCCCCGTAGCCGGCCGCCGCCAGAGCCAGGGGCACCGGCATCCCGAACGCGAGCACCGCCACGAGCCAGGCGCCGAGGAGCCCGAGCAGCGCCGCCCGGTGCGCGCTCATCCGCAGCACGCCCAGGCACCCGAGCAGCAGGATCACGGGAATCGCAGCCACTGCCGCCGAGGCGAACACGCTTCCCACGGGCGCGTAGACCTGCTGCCACGGCATCGCGGGGCGCAATGGAACCACAAGCGCGCGCGAGCCGCCCGGAGCGCTGCCGCGACCGGCGCGCCGATCTCAGGGCAGCGCTTCGAAGAACATCGCAATGCAACGGTCGTGCCAGGGGAGGGGGCTGCCGCGGCCGTGAAACCCCACGTGGCCGCCGGTCCGGGAGAAGAGCGGAACGAGGCTGGGATTCCGGACCCACGGGTAGCTCGCGTGCGCATCGAGGGGGACCCAGGGGTCGTCGGCCGCATGGATCACCAGGGTGGGGATGCGGATGCTCGCGAGGGTGCGCAGCGCCGCGTTCTCCCGGTAGTACTCGTCGGCGCCGGAGTAGCCGTTCCGGGGCGCGACGAAGCGGTCGTCCAGCTCGTAGATGGTTCGCGCCCCCTCGATCGCCTGCACCTCCGCCTCGCAGAGCTGCGCAACCGGCGCGAGGCTCTCCCGCTGGATCCGGCGCAGCAGGTAGCGCTGATAGAGGTGATTGCGCGGCGCGCGGATCCGGCGCGACGCCGCGGCCAGATCGATCGGCGCCGAGACGACCGCGGCGGCCGCGATCGGGAGGTCCTCGCCGCCCTCGGCCAGGAACTTGAGCAGCAGGTTCCCGCCCAGCGAATAGCCCACGAGCGCGAGGCCGTGGCGCAGCAGCGCGGGGTCGAGGCTCGCGAGGGCGGCTCGCAGGTCCGCGCTGCTTCCGGCGTGGTACTGCCGCCGACACAGGGGCCGCGACGGGCCCACTCCGCGCAGGTTGATGCGCAGGACGGGATGGCCGAGCCCGAGCAGGTGCGCCGCGCTGGTCAGCATGTAGGCGCTCTCCTCGCACCCCGAGAGCCCGTGGAGGAGCACCGCCAGGGGCCGCCGCGCGAGCCCGGTCCGCCGCGCCGCGGCTCCCTCCGGCGGCTCCAGGAGGAGCGCGGAGAGCGCGTCGCCGCTCCCGTCGGCGAGGGGCAGCGTGAGACGCCGCGCGGCGAAGCGGTCGAGATCGGGCCGCGGCGGGGAGAGGAAGTTGCGCAGGGTCTGGAGGTCCGGGCCCCACCAGGGAGCCCGCGGCCGGAACGGGGGAAATCGGATCGACCGCGACACGCGCCGGAGCATACCCGCTGGCATCGCAGCGGAGCGGGCGTAGAGCCCGGAGCGCGCGCCCCTTCCGCCGGGGGCGCTGCCGCGGGCGCCCGCTAGAGCCGGTAGAGCCGGGCGGCGTTCCCGCCGATGATCTGCCGGGCCTCCTCGACGGGGACGCCGCGCAGGTGGGTCTCGAGCACCTTCTGGGACTCGGGCCAGGTGCTGTCGGGATGGGGGTAGTCGGTGGCCCAGAGCAGGTTGTCGACGCCCAGCCGGTGGCGGTTCTCGACGCCGAACTCGTCCTCCTCGAAGGTCGCGGCCATCTGCCGGTGCCAATAGAAGCTCGGCTTCTCGGCCAGCATGTCCATCTGGCTCCAGCCGTGGCGCCGGTACATCCGGTCGAGGCGGTCCAGGAAGAACGGGAGCCAGCCGAGCCCCGCCTCGACGAAGACGACCCGGAGGCCCGGGAAGCGCGCCAGCGTCCCGGAGACGATCCAGCTCGCGATCGACTCGGACATGTAGAGGGGCGGGAGCGACTGGAAGATGCCGCGCGCCGGCGTGGGGTCGATGGCCAACACCTCCATCAGGCGGCTGTTCGAGTTCACGTGCTGGCTGATGGGGATTCCGGTCTCCTGGATCAGGCTCCAGAGCGGGTCGTAGCGCCGGTCCCAGTAGGGGGCGAGCCCCAGGTCCGTGGGATAGAGGGGCACCATCAGCGCCCGGGCTCCGGCGGCCGCCAGGCGCTCCACCTCGCGCACGCCCTCGTCGACCTCGACCACCGGAACCGGGTAGACCGGCAGCAGGCGCTTGGGGTCGCGGGAGGCGAAGTCGAGGGCTGCGTTGCTGAAGGCCTGGAAGGCGGCCTCGCGGCCGCCGTCCCGCAGGCCGAAGAAGGAGGCGCCGGCGCCCACCTCGCAGTAGAGGACCTCGGCCTCGACCCCGTCCAGGTCCATGTCCGCGAGGCGCGCCACCGGGTCCCACTCGCCGCGGCGGCCCGCCGCCTTCCAGCGGGCCTCCTGGCTCGGGTTCGTGCCCGCGGTGTTGGCGGGTCCCGCCTTGCCCCTGGCCCGCTTCGCGTACGCCGCCGCCAGCTCCGCGCGACAGCGCCGGAACTCCTCGTGGTGCTTGGCCGGCAGAAAGGCCAGGACGGCCTCGTCCCGGATCGCGACGTGCGAGTCGGCGGAGATGATGCGCTCTCCGGCCATGGCGTTCCTCCTCGCGGCGGCTCCCCTGCGGATTCTAGCAAGGCGGGGCCGCCGGCCCGGGCCGGCGCGGGGGGCCTCCACTACCCTCCCGCCCGCTCGGCCGAGCCACGAGGAGCCAGACATGGGGCGCTTGGGGAAGAGCTCGCGCGACGCGCGGGGGGGTCCGGTCCCGGGGCCCCGCGCCAGCTGGCGCCGGCGGCTCGCGATCCCGGCCCTGGTGGCGCTCCTCGCTTTGGAGCCCGACGCCGGCCGCGCAGCGGCCGCCGCGCCGCGGCCGCCCTTCGGCTTCGAGCAGGTGGTGGAGCGGGCCCGGGAGCTCGCGACGCAGCCCTTCCGGGATCCGACCGGGCGCGTCCCCCAGTGGCTCCTCGACCTCACCTACGACCAGTGGCGCGACATCCGCTTCCGCCCGGAGCGGGCGCTCTGGCGCGACCTCCGCCTGCCCTTCCAGGTGCAGTTCTTCCACGCGGGGCTCCTCTACGACCGTCCCGTGGCGATCCACGTGGTGGACGCGAAGGGGTTGCAGGACGTCCCCTTCTCTCCCAGCCAGTTCGACTACGGGACGAACCACTTCGCGAGCTCGGTTCCCCAGGACCTGGGCTACGCGGGCTTCCGGATCCACTATCCGATCAAGACGGCGAGCTACCACGACGAGGTGATCGTCTTCCTCGGCGCGAGCTATCTCCGCGCGGTGGGCAAGCGCCAGGGCTTCGGCCTCTCGGCCCGCGGGCTCGCGATCGACACGGCGCTGCCCCGGGGCGAGGAGTTCCCCTGGTTCTCCGAGTTCTGGCTGGTCCGTCCCGCTCCCGGCGCGACGAAGCTCACGGTCTACGCGCTGCTCGAGAGCCCGGGGCTGACCGGCGCCTGGCGCTTCGCCATCCAGCCGGGGGAAGAGACCGTCGTCGAGGTGGCGAGCCAGATCTTCCGGCGCTGGAAGATCAGCAAGCTCGGAATCGCCCCGCTCACCAGCATGTTCTTCGTGGGCGAGAACACCCTGCGCGAGATCCACGACTTCCGCCCCGAGGTCCACGATTCGGACGGCCTGCTGGTGGCCGCGGCCAGCGGCGAGTGGATCTGGCGCCCGCTCGACAACCCCAGCTCGCTCCAGGTGAGCGGTTTCGAGCTACGCGACCCCAGGGGCTTCGGCCTGATCCAGCGAGACCGCGACTTCGAGCACTACCAGGATCTCGAGACCCGCGCGGAGCTGCGGCCGAGCGCCTGGGTGGTCCCGAAGGGGAGCTGGGGCGAGGGGCGCGTCGAGCTGGTGGAGATCCCCACGCGCTCGGACGTGCACGACAACATCGCAGCCTTCTGGGTGCCCGCGGCGCTGCCGCCCCCCAGCGAGCCGGTCTCGTTCTCCTACGCGATCCACTGGTACGGGAGCGACCCCCGCAGGCCGCCGGGCGGGCGCGTGCTCTCCACGCGCCGCGACTACGGCCTCGTGGCGGATGCCCTGCGCTTCGTGGTCGATTTCGCGGGCGGCGAGCTCGAGAAGCTCCCGGCCGAGACCGTGCTGCGCGGCGTGATCACGCTCGCGTCGGGGAGCGCCGAGCTCCTCGACCAGCAGGTGATCAAGAACCCGGTGACCGGTGGCTGGCGCCTGGTCTTCCAGATGCGGCCCACCGGGAGCGATCCGATCGAGCTGCGCGCCTTCCTGCAGCAAGGGGAGCGCGCGCTCACCGAGACCTGGTCCTACGGCCTGCGGCCTTGAAGGACCCGGCGCCGGATCGCCTGCTCCAGGACTGGCGGGGAGCCCACGCGCGCGCCCTCGCCTACCTGGAGGCGCTCGGGGTCCCGGCCGGCGAGCGCGGGGAGCTCGCGCGCCAGTGCGCCCTCGACGCGTTCCACGAGCCCGCCTGGGAGGCGTCGGGGACGGCCCTCTCGGAGACCCTGCGGGCGCTGCGGCGGCGGGTGGTGGAGCGGGATCCGATCGCCGGCCCGGGCGCCGCCGGGGCGCCGCGGGACTTCCTGGCCTGGCGGCTTTCGAGCGCGCTCTGCGGCGGGCTCCCGCGCGGCGGCCCGGAGGCCTTCCGCTCGACGCCGCCCCTGCGGCGCGGTCCCATGGTGCCGGAGCACGGGGCCCGGGGTCGCCGCCGGGCCAGCGGTGCGCCCGGGCCCTCCCTGCGCCGCCGCCGGCGCGAGCTCGCCTGGCCCCGGGTGGCCCGGCGCCGCCGCGCGCTGCTCCTCGTGCTGATCCTCATCCCGAGCGCCATCGCGAGCGCCTTCATGCAGGAGGTCCTGCCGCACGGGGGCCAGACGGCGCTCGAGATCGCCATCGTGATCTTCTTCGGCGCCCTCTTCGGCTGGATCTCCATCGGCTTCTGGACCGCCCTCCTGGGCTTCTTCTCCCTCGTCCGCCGGCGCGACCGCTTCGCCATCCACCGCGAGGGCGCCGGTCCGCCTCCCGATCCCGCCCTCCGCACCGCCCTCGTGATGCCGATCTGCGACGAGCCGGTCGAGCGGGTCTTCGCCGGGCTCGCGGCGATCCACCGCTCGCTCGAGCGCGCCGGCGCCCTCGAGCGCTTCCACTTCTTCGTGCTGAGCGACAGCACGGACCCCGGCACCTGGGTGAAGGAGGAGGAGGCCTGGGCGGAGTTCTGCCGCGAGCGATCCGCCTTCGGCCGCGTCTTCTACCGCCACCGCCGCGTGCGGCGCAAGCGCAAGAGCGGGAACGTCGCGGACTTCTGCCGGCGCTTCGGCCGCGGCTACCGCTACATGGTCATGCTGGACGCAGACAGCGTGATGACGGGCGAGGCGCTCCTCGCGCTGGTGCGGATCATGGAGGCGCACCCCGAGGTGGGGATCGTGCAGACGGCTCCCGTGGCGGTGAACCGCGCGAGCCTCTTCGCCCGCATGCAGCAGTTCGCGAGCCGGGTCTACGGGCCCATGTTCGCCGCCGGCCTCCACTTCTGGCAGCTGGGCGACGGCCAGTACTGGGGCCACAACGCCATCCTGCGCATCGCGCCCTTCATGCAGCACTGCGGCCTCGCGCGGCTCTCGGGCCGGCCGCCGCTCGGCGGGGACATCCTGAGCCACGACTTCGTCGAGGCGGCCCTGATGGGCCGGGCCGGCTTCGCCCTCTGGCTCGCCTACGACCTCCCGGGGAGCTTCGAGGAGACCCCGGCCACCCTGCTCGAGGAGATGGGGCGCGATCGGCGCTGGTGCCAGGGCAACCTCCAGCACCTGCGCCTGCTCTTCACGGAGGGACTGTTCGGCGCCCATCGCGCGCTCTTCTTGAATGGCGTGCTCTCCTACGTCTCGGCGCTGCTCTGGCTCGGCTTCCTCTCCCTCAGCACTGCCGAGGCCATCCTCGAGGCGATCCGGGAGCCCGAGTACTTCCCGGCGGGCCGGAGCCTCTTCCCGGAGTGGCCGGTGTGGCGGCCCGGCTGGGCGCTCTCGCTCCTGGCGGTGACCGCCGCGATCCTGTTCCTGCCCAAGATCCTGAGCCTCGCGCTGATCGCGTTCTCCCCGGGCGGGGCCCGCGCCTTCGGGGGGCTCCTGCGGCTCTCGGCCAGCGCGCTGCTCGAGGTCGTGGCCTCGAGCCTCTTCGCCCCGGTCCGCATGCTCTTCCACAGCAGGTTCGTGCTGACGACCCTGCTGGGCCGCACGGTCGCCTGGCGCTCCCAGGGGCGGGCCGATGCGGAGACGGGCTGGGGCGAGGCCTTCCGGCAGCACGGCCTGGGCACGCTCCTCGCCAGCGCCTGGGGCCTGGGCGTCTACGCGCTCAACCCCGGCTACTTCTGGTGGCTCACGCCCATCGTGGGCGCGCTCGTCCTCGCCGTGCCGCTCTCGGTCCTCGCGAGCCGGAACCGGCTGGGCGAGCGGGCGCGCGCCGCGGGCCTCTTCCTGATCCCCGAGGAGAGCGATCCCCCGCCGGAGCTGCGCGACCTCCAGCGGGCGCTGCGCGCCGCCCGGGAGCGGACGGCACGGCTTCCCGGGCCGGAGCGGGAGGGCTTCGCGCGCGCCGCCGTCGACCCGCGGACCAATGCCCTGCACCGGGCCCTCCTGCGGGGGCGGCGGTCGCTCCAGCCCGGGATCCGCGCCGCCCGCCGCGCGCTCCTCGGCCGGGCCCTCGCCGGGGGCCCGGCCGCCCTCGTCCCCGCCGAGCGCCGGGTGCTGCTCCTCGACCCCGACTGCGTCGACGAGCTCCACCGCGCCGTCTGGGAGCTCCCGGACCCCGAGGCGGCGAGGCGCTGGGGCCGGGTGGGAGGCGGGCCCGGCGCGGCGGCCGACAGCGAGGGCTTCCCGGACCCACCCCGGGCATCCCAGCGCATCCATCGATGACCCCGGCCTCCGCTCCCGCGCGCGAGCTCGAGATCCCGCAGGGGCCAGTCCACGCGCTCCCACTGCGGGAGAACGTACTCCCCCGACAGGAGCGCGCTCTCCGGTTGGTACCACCGGGGAGTCACATGGAAGCCGCCCTTCGGAGCAGGAAGCCAACCGTCGGCAAACGCTCCCCGCGGCCGGCCATCTTGGATCGGGATCGCCCCACTCGCGTCGCTCTTCAGGCCCGGTGTGTCGGAACCGACCTTGGAACGGTCGATTTCGTTCTCGACGAGCATCTTGTCGCCCGCATCGTAGATCGTGAGGGACCCCCCGGGAGCGGGCCGCGGGTGCAGGTCCATGGTCTCGAGGCAGGACCCCGCGCTGCGGAGCGCGCCGATTCTGTGATAGGGTCCCGTGTCTCAACCGAACGGGATGCAGGAGGGGAACCATGAGGCGAGGCGTCATCCTGTTGGCCGCGCTCTGCTTCCTGGCTCCGGGTCTGGCCGCGGGACAGATGTACGTCTACCCGCAGCAGGGCCAGAGCCCGGAGCAGCAGCAGAACGACCAGGGCCAGTGCCACCAGTGGGCTGTGCAGCAGACCGGCTTCAACCCCGGCATGGCACCCACGCCCAGCTCGGCGCCGGACGGCACCATGGTGCGCAGCGCTGCGCGCGGTGCCGCGGCGGGGGCAGTGGTCGGTGCCATCGCGGGGGACGCCGGCAAGGGCGCCGCGGCGGGTGCCGCCGGTGGTGCGCTCATCGGCGGAATGCGCCGCAACGACGCTCGGCGCGAACAAGAGCAGGCCCAGTCGCAGGGCCAGCAGGCCTACCAGCGGGCGTACGGAGCCTGCATGCAGGGCCGCGGCTACTCGGTGAACTGAGGCGCCCCATGAAGCAGCAAATCGCATGGCTCGCGGTGTTCTGCCTCTCGTTGCCGGGCGCCGCCCTGGCGAGGGGGGTCAGTGGTTCCGAGAGGATGCTCTGCGCGGTGACCGAGGTGCTGGAGTGTCCCTTCGAGGAGGCCTGCATTCGCCAGACGGCCGAGGGGATCGCCCTTCCGGCGTTCCTCGTCATCGATCCGAAGGCGAAGATGCTCTTGGAATACCAGGGCGAGCGAAAGACCCCGGTGCAGACCGTCTACGAGAGGGATGGGCACGTGGTGCTGCAGGGCTACGAGAAGCGCGCCTGGAGCATCTCCATCTCCAAGGAGACGGGGAGGGCCTCGGTGGCGGCCACCGAGGCCGACGTGGGACTCGTGATCTTCGGGGTCTGCACGGATCTCTGAGCCGGACGGCCGCCACCGGCGCGGCGTCCGCGCGGGCTAGCCCGCGGCGAGCAGGCGCCGGTAGAGGGCGAAGGTCGCGGCGTCGAAGGCCACCAGGCGCGCGAGCTCCACGCGCGTCTCGGCCCCGCGCAGGGTCGCAACCGCGATCCCGGCGGCGGCCTCGCGCGGGTAGCCGTAGACGCCGGTCGAGATGGCGGGAAAGGCCAGCGAGCGCGCGCCGATCTCGTCGGCCAGCTCGAGGGCGCGGCGGTAGCAGGAGGCCAGGAGCTCCGCCTCGCGGCTCCCGCCCCCCTGCCAGACGGGCCCCACCGTGTGGATCACGAAGCGCGCGGGGAGCCGGTAGCCGCCGCTCGCCTTGGCGTCGCCGGGGGCGCAGCCCCCGAGGCCGCGGCACTCGGCCAGGAGCCCGGGGCCGGCGGCGCGGTGGATGGCGCCGTCCACGCCGCCGCCGCCCCGGAGCGAGGCGTTCGCGGCGTTCACGATGGCGTCGACCGCCTCGCGCGTGATGTCGCCCTGGACCGCCTCGATGCGCACGGGCCGCGGCTCCCGGCCGCCGCTAGTAGCCCCGCAGGGACGCGAAGCGGTCGCGGTGGAAGGCGGCATCGCCGAAGGAGAGCTGCGCCACCCGGGCGCGCTTGAGGAAGAGCCCGATGTCCTCCTCGTCGGTGACCCCGATCCCGCCGTGCATCTGCACGCCCTCGTTCGCCACCGCGAGGCTCGCGTCGCCGACCAGCGCCTTGGCCGTGCTGGCCCGCTCGGAGGCGCGCGCGTCGCCCTCGTCGAGGGCCTGGAGCGCCTCGAGGACCGCGCTCCTCGCGAGCTCGAGCGCCACGTAGAGGCGCGCGGCGCGGTGCTTGAGCGCCTGGAAGGAGCCGATGGGGACGCCGAACTGCTGGCGGGTCTTGAGGAAGCGGAGCGTGCGGTCGAAGGCCTCCTGGGAGCTCCCGAGGAGCTCCGCCGCGAGGCCCGCGGTGGCCCGGTCGAGGGTGGGCTCCAGCACCAGGGCGCCGCGCCCGGGCTCTCCCACCAGCGCGCTGGCTGGCACCTCCACCCCCGCGAGCGACACGCGCGCGGCGTTGCGACCGTCGATCATGAGGGTGCGCGTCACCGAGACGCCCTTCGCGTCGCGATCCAGGAGGAAGAGCGAGAGCCCTTCCCGCTCCCCGGGACGGCCCTCGCTGCGCGCCACCACCAGCAGCTGGTCCGCCACGTGGCCGTCGAGCACGAAGGCCTTCTCCCCCGAGAGGCGGAAGCCATGGGCCCCCGCCGGCTCGGCCCGCGTCGCCACCGCGAAGGGGTCGTGGCGCGGTCCCTCCTGGAGGGCCAGCGCCAGGATGCGCTCCCCCTTGGCGATGGCCGGCAGCACGTCCTGGCGCTGGGCCTGGCTCCCGCCCAGGAGGAGCGCGCTCCCGCAGACGAGGACCGTCGAGACCAGCGGGCTCGCGGCCAGCGTGCGCCCGCACTCCTCGAGCACGATCCCGAGCTCCAGCTGGCCCAGACCGGCTCCGCCGAGCTCCTCGGGGAAGGGGATCCCGGCCCAGCCGAGCTCCGCCATCTGCTTCCAGACCTCGCGCGAGAAACCCGCCGGATCCTGCGCGTCGCGCAGCCGGCGCAGCTCCGAAACCGGCGCGTGCTGCTTCAGGAACTCGCGCGACGTCTGGCGCAGCAGCTCCTGCTCTTCACTCAGGACGAGAGCCATGTTCCTCCCCTTGGGTGCTTCAGTCCGGCAGGCCGAGGACGCGCTTGGCGACGATGTTGAGCTGCACCTCCGAGGTCCCGCCCTCGATGGTGTTGGCCTTCGAGCGCAGCCAGTGGCGCGTGGACTCGAGCTCCTCGGGCTCGAAGCCCTCCCCTTCCCAGCCCAGGCCCTGGCTGCCCAGGATCCCGATCAGGAGTTCGTGCTTCTCCTGGTTGAGCTCGCTGCCGCAGAGCTTGAAGATGGAGGAGGCGGTGCCGACGGCCCCTCCCGCCCGGGCCTCGTCGGCGCTGCGCCGCATGGTGGCCTGGAGGGCGCGCTGCTGCATCTCGAGCCGCGCCAGCCGATCCCGCAGCAGGGGGTCCGCGATGCGGCCGTCCCGCTCGCCGGCGTAGCGCTTGGCCACGTCGGGGAGCGGCGCCTCCTGGCGGATCCGGACCGCGGAGGTGCCGATGTTCCCGATCGACTGGCGCTCGAACTGGAGCAGCCGCTTGGCGATGGCCCAGCCGCCGTTGCGCTCGCCGATCAGGTTGCGTTTCTCGACCCGCGCGTTCTCGAAGAAGGTCTGGCAGAAGGGCGAGGCCCCGCTGATCAGCCGGATCGGCCGGGTCGTGACCCCGGGCTGGTCCATGTCGATCAGCACGAAGCTGATCCCCTCGTGCTTGGGCGCCTTCGGGTCCGTTCGCACCAGGCAGAAGATCATGTCGGCCTTGTCCGCGTCGGAGGTCCAGATCTTCTGGCCGTTGACCACGAAGTGGTCGCCGCGGTCCTCGCAGCGGGTCTGGAGGCTGGCGAGATCCGAGCCGGAGCCGGGCTCGCTGTAGCCCTGGCACCAGCGGATCTCGCCCCGCACGATGGGCGGGACGTGCTCGCGTTTCTGGGCCTCGCTGCCCTTCTCGAGGAGCAGCGGGCCCAGCATCGGGATCCCGATGCTCGTGAGGGGCGGCCGGGCCGAGAGGCGCCGCAGCTCCTCGTCGAGGATGCGCGCCTCCGCCCGCGAGAGCCCCCCGCCCCCGTACTCCCTGGGCCAGGTGGGCGTGGTCCAGCCCCGCGAGGCCATCCGCTCGCACCAGAGCCTGGCGTCCGGGTCGGCCAGGTGGCGCTTGCGCCCGCCCCAGTAGCCGCCCACGGAGAGGTCCACGGGCGTTCGCATGGAGGCCGGGCAGTTCGCCTCGAGCCAGGCGCGCGCCTCGGCGCGGAAGGCCTCGAGCTGGGCTTCGCTGGGGGGCACGGCTCGCTCTCCTCTCTGGGCCCGTTCAGGATATGACGGGGCAGCTCAGGGCTCCAGTCGCACGATCTCGAAGTCCTCGATCACCGGGTTGGCCAGCAGCTTCGCGGCGACCTCGGAGAGCAGGGCCCGGGCGCGCTCCTCGCCCGGGGCCTCCACCTCGATCTCGAAGAGCTTGCCCTGGCGCACGCCGCGGACGGCCCCGTAGCCCAGCGAGGCGCAGGCGCGCTGGATGGCCTTTCCCTGGGGATCGAGGACCGAGGGCTTGAGGGTGACGTGGACCAGGGCCTTCACGGGGTCTCTCCCAGGCTGCGGGCGAAGATGGCGTCCACGTGGCGCAGGGCCTCCTCCAGGCTGAAGGCGCGCTCGATCTCCTCCTTGGAGAGCAGCTCGGCCACGCGGGGGTCGCCCTGGATCCGCTCGCGGAAGTCGCCCCCGCGCTCCCAGGTCTCCATGGCGTGCCCCTGGACGAGGGCGTAGGCCTCCTCCCGCGAGAGGCCCCGGGCGGTCAGCGCCAGCAGCAGCTGCCCGCTGAAGCACAGGCCGCGGGTGAGGTCGAGGTTCGCGCGCATGCGCTCGGGGTGGACGCGCAGCGTCTCCACCAGGTGCGCCAGGCGGTGCAGCATGAAGTCGAGCGCAGCCGTGGCGTCGGGGAAGACCACCCGCTCCACCGAGGAGTTGCTGATGTCCCGCTCGTGCCAGAGCGCCAGGTTCTCGAGCGCCGCCACGGCGTAGCCGCGCATCACCCGCGAGAGGCCCGTCACGTTCTCGAGGCGCCAGGGGTTTCGCTTGTGGGGCATGGCCGAGGAGCCCTTCTGCCCCCGGCCGAACTCCTCCTCGACCTCGCGCACCTCGGTGCGCGCCAGGTGGCGGAACTCCACCGCGATCTTCTCGAGGGAGGAGGCGATGAGGGCCAGCACGGAGACGAGGGCCGCGTGCCGGTCGCGCTGCACCACCTGGGTGGCGGCGGGCTCGAAGCCGATTCCCAGGGCACCGCAGACCTCCTCCTCCACCTCGGGCGGCAGCTGCGCGAAGGTGCCGACCGCCCCGGAGATCTTGCCCACCGCCGCCTCCTCGAGGGCGCGCGCCAGGCGCAGGGCATTGCGCTGCATCTCCAGGTGGAAGACCAGGAGCTTCAGCCCGAAGGTGGTGGGCTCCGCGTGCACGCCGTGGGTGCGGCCGATGCAGGGCGCGTGGCGGAACTCGAGGGCGCGCCGCCGCAGGACCTCGCCGAGCCGCTCCACCCCCTCCCGCAGGAGCACCCCGGCGTCGCGGATCTGGAGCGCGAGAGCCGTGTCGAGCACGTCGCTCGAGGTCATGCCGAAGTGCAGGTGGCGCGCCTCGGGGCCCACGTGCTCGGCCACGTTGGTGAGGAAGGCGATCACGTCGTGGCGCGTCTCGGCCTCGATCTCGGCGATGCGCGCCGGGTCGAAGGCCGCCCGGGCCCGGATCACCGGGACCGCCTCGCGCGGGATCAGGCCCCGACGGGCCAGGGCCTCGCAGACGGCGATCTCCACGTCGAGCCAGCGCCGGTAGCGGCCCTCGTCGCCCCAGATGGCCTGCATGGCCGGCCTCGCGTAGCGATCGATCACGGCTGCTAGCCCACCCGCAGGAACATGTAGAAGGTCAGCATGTAGTACATCACCGGAATGGCCAGCAGCGGCGAGTCGATGCGGTCGAGGACCCCGCCCATCCCGGGCAGGAGCCAGCCCGCGTCCTTCTTCTCCGCGTCGCGCTTGAGGAGCGACTCGATCAGGTCGCCCAGGATCCCCACCACCGAGAGGGCGATCGCGAAGAGGGTCACCGCCAGCCAGTCGAGGGAGCTCGAGAGCGGCGGCCAGAAGACGTCGAAGACCCCCTTGGCGACGCAGCCCCCGAGGACCCCGGCCAGGACCCCGCCGATGGCGCCCTCGACCGTCTTGCCCGGGCTCACCTTGGGCGCGAGCTTGCGCTTTCCATAGGCGCGGCCGGCGAAGTAGGCGCCGGCGTCGCACCAGACCACCACCACGAGGGTGAAGAGCATGAAGAAGATGCCCGAGTCGGGCACGAGTCCCGTGAGCGCCGAGAGGCGCTCCGGGTCCCGCTCGAAGCCGCGGCGCCCGGCCACGACGTCGTAGAAGAAGCGCAGCACCACGGCGTGGGCCAGGAGCCAGCCCACGTAGAAGATGCCGAAGAAGGTGCCCGAGATGCTGGCCAGCGCCTGCGTGATGCGCGCCTTGCGCAGCTGGAGCACCATCACGGCGAGCAGCGTCACCGTCATGAGGATGGTGGCGTGGTACTCGTTGCCGAGGTAGGCGACGAGGGGCAGCGCCGCCCCGGCGGCCAGCCCGAAGCGCAGCTCCGGGCGCGCCCCCTTGTCCTCGATCAAGCCGTAGAACTCGCGCTGGGCGAGGAGCACGATCGCCATCACCGTGGCCAGGTAGGGAAGCCCGCCGATCACGATCACCGCCACCACGGGGGGCACCAGCACCGCCGCGGTCGCGAGGCGCTTGCCCAGGTCCCCGCCCTTGCGGTCCGGCCGCGGCGCGATGGGGTCCGCCGGCCGCGGGTGGAGGGGCTCCCCCGCGGGGGGGCGCGACTCGCTCTCGGGGATCGGGGTGGCATCGCTCAAGGGCGCTCCTCGGCTGTGGATCCGAGCCGGGGGACGCGGGGAGGCTAGCTAGGCGGGCTGGGCTTCGCCCGGGCCGCTCTAGCCCGAAGTTACCCGGCCCGCGACCAGACAGCCCATTGAATTCCAAGAGGAATCGCTGAAATCGGGAGGACGGTGTCTGCCTACACGAGGCGGACAGCGAGCAGGTCGAGGGCTTTCTGT
>Ga0187892_10002042_pt1 | contig 42797 bp, 34 predicted proteins | sample MA1701073metaG_FD_139345 | JGI IMG/M metagenome (GOLD analysis project Ga0187892, IMG submission 139345) | Bio-ooze microbial communities from a basaltic lava cave in the Kipuka Kanohina Cave System on the Island of Hawaii, USA - MA170107-3 metaG ... | reverse complement strand
GCGCGAGCCTCGCCGCGCACGACCGCGCCGCCGGTTTCGTCGCACACCGCAAGCTCATCGCGCGTTTCGCCGCGCGCAAACGCGCGGTACGGCTCGCCGAGCGCGACGCCGCGATCGCGCAGCGGCCGTGGCTCGCGCCGTGGTATCGGTTCAAGCACGCGCTGCGTTCCTGATGCGCGCGGCGGATGTAGCGGCGCGCGATCGCGGCTGAAGCCGCTCCCACAGTGACCCCGTCCGTCGATCGCATGCTGCGACGGCGTCGTTGCCTGGCGCTCGCGGCCGGAATCACTGTGGGAGGGGCTTCAGCCCCGATGCTCTTCGCGCGAGACCCTGCTCAGTCGTAGCGCTGCCCCGAGCGCGTCTCGCGGCCCGCGAGCGCGTTCTTCAAGCGCTTCCACGCGCGGCGCAGCCCGCGGGTGCGCTGCTGGCGCGCGCGCAGATCGAACAGCGGCACGTCGATCTCGCCGACGAGGTTAAAGAAGTAGCGCGTGTTCGGCGTGATCGCGCGCGGCGTCACGCCGTGCAGCGCGTCGAGCGAGTTCAGGAACAGCACGAAGGTGTTGCCGCGGTACGGCACCGTGTGCGCGAGCGTGACGTCGCGCGGTGAAAGCTCCGCGCCGTCGAAGCGCGCGCCGCGGTTGCGCCAGCGGTAAAGCTCGAGCTCGCCGCCGACGGTGTCGGTGTCGCCGGGCGGACGCAGGTAGTAGAGGCCGGCGAACAGCTTGTTCGGCTTGTCGACGTGCGGGCCGCGCACCGACGAGGCGGCCGAGACGACCGGCGTGTTGATGCAGATCTGCGCGTCGAGCAGCACGTCGGCGTTCGCGAAGGTGTCGCGGCGCCTGAGTCCCGCGCGCCATTCGTGGATCGGCCGGCCGACCCTCGCCTCGACGTCGGGATAGCTCGCGCGAATCTCGTCGGCGAGCGCCGCGAGCACGCCGTCGAGGAACGGCTGCGAGACGTGCGCTTCGACGAACGCGCGCCAGCGCGCGTCGAGCGCCGCGTCAGCGAGCGCGTCGTGCGCCGACCAGCTGTAGCGGCGGTTGTCGCCGGCCGGCCCGCCCTGCATCACCTGCGCGTTGGCGGGGAACGCCGCGACGAGCGCCTCGAACGTGTCGCGCGGCAGCGCGTCCTCGATCGCGTAGTGCGGGAACGGGTCGACGCGGCGGCTTGCCGGCGTCAGCGATTCGGCGAGATTCATGCCGTCATTGTACGCCCGCGGGTCGTGCGCCCTTGACCAGGCCGTGCTCGGTCCAGGTCGCGCGCGTGCGGCGCGTTTCGGCGCGAATCGCGCGGTTGCGCGCGATCATCTCGGGCTGCACGTAGCCGCGATCATGGTCGAGGTGGATCACGATCGCCTGGTACCGCACGCGCTTGCCGCGCACGCCAGCGTGCTCGAGCCGCTCGCCGAGCTCGCGGTCCTCGCCGCCGTATTGCATGCGCTCGTCGAAGCCATTCACGCGCTCGAGGTCGCGGCGCCAGCCGGACGCGTTGTGGCCGTTCCAGCTCGCGCGCGCCGGCGTCAGCGTATCGAGCAGGCTCGCCGCGGCGCCGCGCGCCGAGAGCTTCCAGAGCTTGTGATCGCGGCGCGTCCCCGCGGCCACGAGCCAGGCGGGATCGAACGCGCGTCCGCTCGCGATCGCGGCCTCGTCGATCGCGTGCGAGACCGCGCGCGTGAGCTTGAAGTAGCCGCCCGAGAGGAAACGGCCCGGCGCGCGGTGCGCGAGGTGCGTCGCGACGAAGTCGCGGCGCGGCACGCAGTCGCCGTCGGAGAACACGAGGTAGTCGCTCGCCGCGGCTTCGATCGCGCGGTTCAGGATCGTGCACTTGCGGAAGCCGTCGTCGGGATGCCAGACGTGGCGCAGCCGATACGGCAGCGTCGGCGCGAGCGCGTCGAGCATCGCGCGCGTGTCCTCGCGCGAGCCGTCGTCGGCGACGACGAGCTCGAAGTCGGCGCACGTCTGCGCGGCGTAACCCGCGAGCACGCGCTTCAGCCATTCCGGCTGGTTGTAGGTCGAGACGACGACGCTCGCGACCGGAGCGCTCATGGCGGCGACGCTTCGTCGGCGTCGCGCGCGGCGGGGCAGCCGGCGATCGCCGCGTCCTGGCGCACGAGATACCAGGCGCGCCGGTTCGCGCTGCCGAGCGCGATCGCCTTCGCGCGGTCGATGCAGGGCCCGAGCGCCTCGTCCTGGATGAACACCGACCGACGCTCGGGCGCGGCGGCGAGCCACGCGAGCGCGGCTTCGCGCTGTTCGTCGTGAGGCTCGAGGAATCCGAACTCGACCACCGGGCGTCCGGCCTGCAGCAGGTTCTGCTCCTTCCACGCGACCAGCGCGAGCTCGCCGTCGCGGCCAACGAGCTCGGCCGCGCGCGCCATGACGGCGCGGCCCGAGCGCGCCGCGTCGATCAGCGGGTAGATCCAGAAACCGTACAGCGTCCACAGCGCTGCGACGAGGGCGAGCCAGGCATACCCCGCGCGGCGCACGCGGAACGCCGCGGCGGCGACGAGACCGATCGTGCCGATCGCGAGCGTCGCGAACCACGCCATGCGCGGGATGCCGCGCTCGAGCGCGTACTTCTCGGCGAGGCCGAGATACCCGCCGAGCGCCGCGAGCGAGAGCGCGGTGACCAGCGCCGCGACGACGAGCGTCAGCGCGAGCAGCAGCCGCCGCACGCCGCGCCGCGCGACCAAGCCCGGCAGGAGCGGCGCGAGTGCGACGACGAACATCGGCAGCGCCGGCAGGATGTAGACCTCGCGCTTGCCCGGCGTGAGCGAGAAGAACACGACGACGAGCACGGCCCACGCCAGCGGCACGAGGACGCGTGCGTCGTGTCGCCGCGCGAGCCGGCGTCGCCACGCCGGGATCGCCCACGGCAGCGCGAGCACCGCCGGGATCCACATCGTCGCGATGACGTTCACGAAGTACCAGACCGGCTGCGTGTGGTGCCACGGGTCGGCGTAGCGCTTCGCGGTCTGCCGGAACAGGAGCTCCTCGGCGTAGGCCTCGTAGCGCGGCTCGCCCGAGAGCTTCACCGCGAACAGCATCGGCACGATCCACAGCAGCAGCGGCAGCACGAACAGCACCGGACCGAGCGCCCAGCGCCAGTCGCGCGCCGGCACCGGTGCGAGCCCGCGCCAATGTTGCGCGCGCACGTAGAGGTACGGCGCGAGCACGAACAGCGCGAGGAAGCCGACGCCCTTGGTCGCGACGCCGACACCAGCCGCCGCGAAACCGATCCCGTACCAGCGCCAGTCGGGACCGAGGAGCAGGTGGCGCAGCAAGCCGTAGGCCGAGAGCGTCACGATCGCGGTGATCGTGGCGTCGATCTGCGCCGTCTTCGACTGGAACGCGAACAGGAAGGTCGTCGCGAGCGTCAGCATCGCCAGCAGCGCCGCGCGCCGCGACCAGAGCCGCCGCACGAGATCGTGCACGAGTACGAGCGTCGCGAGCGAGGCGAGGAGTGAGGGCACGAGGAACGCGACGCGCCAGCTGCGCAGCACGAGATACGCGAGCGCGAGGAGCCACATGAACACCGGCGGCTTGTCGGCATAGAGCTCGATCCCGCGCTGCGGGAACAGCCAGTTGCCGGATTCGACCATCGTCTTCGCGACCAGCACGAAGCGCGGCTCGTCGGCGGGCCACGGATCGCGCAGGCCCAGGCCCGCCGCGAGCACGAACGCGCAGGCGCCGAAGGCGATCCAGAAGTAGCGCTGGCGGGCGTCCGTGATCATGCGAGCGCGCAAGTCTAGACCAACGAGGAAGTCCCCCGGCCCCGTCGGGGAGGTGGCATGCGTATCGACGCGCGCGGCGCGCCACGACGGCGAAACGGGACACGCTCGCTACCGGCGCAACGGGCTTCTGCGGCAAGCTGTCGGCGTGGAGACCGAAGTCACGGCTCTGCTCGAAGCGCACGCGCGCGGCGACGTGTCCGCGCTCGGACGCCTGCTGCCGCTCGTCTACGCTGAGCTCAAGCGCGTCGCGCGGCGCGAGCGGCGTCGCGGCGCGGCGTCGCACACGCTGTCGACGACGGTCCTCGTGCACGAGATGTATCTCAAGCTCGTCGGCGCGGGCGGCGTCGAAGTCGAGAGCCGGCGGCACTTCATGGCGCTGTGCTCGCGCGCGATGCGCCAGCTGCTCGTCGACCACGCGCGCGCACGGTTGACCAAGAAGCGCGGCGCGGCGGCGCCGCAGGTCGAGCTCGCGGCCGACGACGCGCGCGAGGACGCGCAGGCCGCGGAGCTGCTTGCGTTCGAACAGGCGCTCGCGGCGCTCGTCGAGCGCGACGCACAGCTGGCCGAGACGCTCGAGCTTGCGTGGTTCGGCGGTCTCGACGCAGCCGCGATCGCCGAAGTGCAGGGCATCAACGTGCGCACCGTGCAGCGCCGGCTGCAGCACGAACTCGCGAACACGGAACGCGACGCCGGCGAATACCGCACGGCGCTCGTGCGCTACCGGGAGATCGCGAAGCTGGTGCCCTCGCCGGACGACGTGCCCGTCGATCCGATGCTCGACGCCGACTACGGGCGCGCACTGCTGCTCGCCGGCGAAGTCGGTGCCGCGCGCATGCACGTCGAGCGCGGCGCCTCGGCCGATCTCGCGAAGTTCGGCGATGCGCACTACACGGCCGCGATCCACGGCCGCAACCGTGCGCTGCTCGCCCTGCACGAGGGCAACGTCGCGGACGCGGTCGCCCGGCTCGAGCGCGCCGCGGCGATCTACCGCACGATGAGCGGCGACGATCAGTACTATGCCGCGCAGATCCGCATCGACCTCGCCTATGCCTGGCTCGCTGCGGGGCGCGTCGACGCGGCGGCGGAGGTGTTCGATCGGGCGTACCGTGCGCTGCTGCCGCTGCGTGAAGGCGGCCACCCGGCCGCCGCGTCCGCGCGTCTCGGCTCGGCGCTCGCCGCGGCGCGCCGCGGTGAACGCGAAACTGCCGTCCGCCACGCCGACGAAGCAGTCGCGCTGCGCGCGCCGCTGCACGGCGCGCACCACGCGCTCACCCGAGCGGCGGCGTGGCTGCGCGACGCGCTCGCCGGCAGGGCTGCGCCGATCGCGCCCGAAGTGCGAGCCGCGGCGCCGTTCGAAGTCGCACGCCTCGAGCGCGCCTACGCCGCGATCGACGCGGCGCCGCAGCCGTAGGCCGGCGAGCGCCGGAGGCGAAATCCGGCACCACGGTCGTCGCGACTACTCGAAACCGTCCGCGAACACGGGATCGTCGCTGCCGAGGACGACGTCGCCGATCGTCGTCGTCAGACCTGCGACGACGGTGACCGGCACCTCGCGCATCGCCCTGCCGGGGTGTCCGAACGCGAGCAGGTGCGTGCCCGGCACGAGGTCCGTCAGCGCGAACGCGCCGTTCGCGTACGTCACGGTCGTCGCCTCGCGCTCGCTGTCGGCAAACGACACGTACACGCCGTGCGCGGGCGCAGCACTCTTTGCCGCACTCGGCTCGAATCGCACGACGCCCGCGACGTCGCCGAGCGTGCCGCGCGGATAGAGCATCAGCGCGTCGCGATAGACCGCCGACAGGTTGCCCGCCGCATCGCGGTATTGCACCGCGAGCGTGAGCCGGCGCGGCGTCGGCACCGACGGTACGTCGAGATCGACGGTCGGCGCGAACGGCTGCCAGGTACCACCGGGCAAGCCGCCGAGTGCGAGCGACATCCCGCTCGTCGCCTTGTCCTCGTTGTAGAGCGTGAGGTACGCGCGCACCTGGGCGCCATCGGTGCGCGGGCGGCCGCGCGCGAGCGTGATGTCGCCCCACGGCACGTTCGAATCCTCGCGCGCCGTGCCGCACACGATCGGCGAGCGCGCGGCGCTGCGGCCGGCGGCGTCGAACGCGCGCAGGAAGTAGCAGTACTCCTGGCCCGCGACGAGGTCCGTGTGCACGAACGACTCGAGATCGCCGGCGTGCTTGCCGTGCGCGCCCGTCGAGGAATCGAATACCCGGACGTGCGGGCCGCCCGAGGGGCCGCCCCGGATCTCGATCCGCCCAGGGCTCTCGTCGCGGTCGAACACGAGCCGCAGCGCGCGCGGCGGCAGCGCCGTCTCGCCGTCGTGATCGACCGCGCTGCGGTCGATCAGGAAGAACCCGCGCGGATGAATCCGGTCGTCGCCCCGACCGTGCGCGTCGCCGCCGAACGCGAGTTCGGAGGCATCGTCTTCGCCGCCACCGTCCGTGTCGGTGTCGCAGGGGTCGAGGCCCAACTGATACTCGGCGAAGTTCGTCAGCGTGTCGCCGTCCCGGTCCTGCGCGGTCGGGTTCGGGACCGCGGGATCGAGGCAGGCGCGCGCGTTCTCGTGAGCGTCCGGCAGCCCGTCGGCATCGCCGTCCGCGGGCGAGGTCGCCGCGAGCACGTGGAACGCGCGACGCGAGAAGATCGTCGCGCGCGCGCCGTCGTCGCGTTCGAGCTCAGTGCGGAACCGCAGCGGATAGCTGCCCTCGGCGCCGGCGAAGCTACCGTCGTCCGCGACGTTCGTCGGGCTGCCGCGCGACGTTCCGTACAGCGTGATGCCGTGGCTCAGGAGGTCGATCCACCGCGGATCGCCGTCGCTGCCCGCGCCGGTCTCGATCGGATCGAGCGCGGTCGTGTAGCCGTCGACCCCAGGCGGCTCGACGTGCACGTCCCCCGACGCGACGCGCACGCCGATCGGGAAAACGGGCGCGATCTGCAGGGTCACGGGATCGCCTATCCGGAATGCGTCGTGGCGCCTCGGCGCGCCGCCCGGACGCGCGATACCCGTCACCAGCGCGAGCTGCGGCACGAGCGCACCGTGCGCGATGCGCAGCGTGTCCGGCGCCTGGCTCGCACCGCTCCGGATGCGCAGGCGGTATGTCCCCGGCTCGTCCACGCGGAACTCGAACACGCCGTGATGTTCGCCATCGCGTCGCACGAGGCCCGGCACGGGCACTTCCGTGCCCGGCAGCGCGAGCCGCATCAGGGTCACCGTCAACCCGCTGCGCGCCTCGCCGGCCCTAAAGGGCACCTTCTGCACGGCCGGCACCAGGAGCGGGCTCACCGGGATGTCGATCGCGAGGTCCATGTTCGCGCCGAGCGGCACCGTGCGCTCGAACGCGACGACACCGCGCTCGACGCGCGTTGCGAGGTCACGCAGCGCGAGCTCGAGTGCGCCGTCGGCCGCAGCGGCATCGCCGACGTAGTGATAGACGCCGCCGGTCTCGTTCGCGAGCCGCGAGAGCTGGCCCTGGTCGGCGCGCGCGCCGAGCGCGATCGCATGGACGCTCGCGCCCTGCGCACGCGCCGCGCCGATCAGCGTCGCGAGCGTCGCGGGATCCTCCGCACCGTCGCACAGCACGACGATGTCGCGCGCGCCGAATGGCACGCCGTGTGTCCCAAGCTCCGCGATTGCGAGCTGCACGCCATCCGCGATCGCGGTGCGCGGGTTCGACGTCGACGGCTCGAGCGCCGCGACCGCGGCCCGCAACGCGTCCCGCTGGCCCGCGCCGAGCGGCGCGAGCGGCACGCGCACCGTTGCATCCTGATTCGGCTCGAAGCTGTCGCCCGCGTACGTGACGAGCGCCGCACGCGTGCCGTCCGACAGCGTGTCGAACAGCAGCGCGAGCGCGCGCCGCGACGCTTCCGCGCGCGCGAACGACGCCGGCTGCGCCATCGACACCGAGAGGTCCTGGACGACGACCAGCTGGCGCGTCTGCTCCGCGTGCCGGACGGCGCCGGCGACCTCGACCGCCTGCTCGCCGACCGACACGCTGAGCGGAAACGGCCCTTCGCCGGATTGCCGCGGTACTCGAGCGCGAGCGTATGCCCGCCGCGATCGGGCACGGCCGCGAGCACGCGCGCGGGCTTGCCGCCGATCGCGACGGCGAACTGCGGCGCGGCCAGCGTGCCGACCACACCCGGATCGCGATCGTCGAAGTCGACGTGCACCTCGCCGTAGCTCAACACGTCGGGCGGACCCGGCGTCTGCGGGTCGATCGGATTGACGAACGGCAACTGCGGCTCCGGCGGCGGCGGCAGGCATTGCAGCCGCACGTTGCCGAGCATCGTGCCATCGAGCGCCGTCGTGACCGCGTAGACGTCGTCGATACGGTCGAACGGTTGCACGACCGACACCGACCAGTCCCGGTCGGTCTTGCGGTAGTGGTAGACGGGACGCGGGATCGAGCCCCGCGTGAACTCCGCGGCCCATGCGCCGAGCGTCGGCAGCGGCAGGCCGAAGAACGGATCGGCCGAGGCCGGATCGAAGCTGAGCTTGAGCGTGCTGCCGGTGTCGCACCCCTCGCTCACGAAGTGCCAGTACTGCGCACCGTAGAGCTCGGTGCCGAACACGAACGACTCGTCGTCCATCGTTTCGTTCACGACCTTCTGCGGCGCCATCGCGACTTCCGTGTAGAAGTCCTGCGCGACGCCGCCGACGGCGTCCTCGTCGCGATAGCTGTAGCGGTTGCGGAACGCAGCAGACACGTGCGAGAGATCGAAGTCCTTCACGAGATTCGCGATCGCGAAGCTGCGGAACGCGCTGGTGAAGTCCTGGCTCGGATCCGCAGAGGCGATTGCGATGTCGGTGAGGTCGACGCTGCCGGTCGGCGCGCCGGGCGCGATCGCGCCGTCCCACCAGTCGACGACGAAATCCGTACCGCGCGTGGGTTCGGCGACGTTGTCCCCGAACTGCTCCATGAGGTAGTGCCAGAACAGTGCGGCGGAGTACGAGACCGTCCAGATCGTGCGGTTCGGGTCCTCGAGATACGCATCGACCTGCGAGAGATAGTCGGCGTTGCACGCGGTCGACGGATCGAGGTCGGCGTCGAGGTAGATCTTGTCCTGCATCGCGCGCGCCTGGCCTTCCGTAACCCACGCCGGCATCGCCGGCACGTCCTCGTCGATCTCGTACGCGTCCTGCACGTGGTGGAAGAGCTCGTGACCGAGAATGACGCGTGTGCAGATCGCCGGATCGTCGCCGTAGAACGGCGCGGGCATGTGGATCGCGTCCGACGCGGCGAGGCCGTAGTCGCAGTCGAAGTCGAACTCGACGTTGTCGTTGCAGTCCCAGTAGAAGACGTTGCGCTCGCCGCCCGCGAAGTACGATGGCAGGAAGCCGAGCGACGTGTAGCCGTGGTGGTAGCCGAGGGGGTTGCCGGTGTCGAACTCGCCCAGCCGGTCGAGCGCGAACGCGTCGGCGAGCGCCTTCAGCGGCGGGTAGTAGTGCGGCGAGACCGGATCGTTGTCGACGTGCAGCACGTAGTCGTGCGTCGGCGTCGTGATCGCGAAGTCCGCGGTCGGCGGAACGGGACTCGCGGACGCGGCGCTCGCGAGCGCGAGCGCCGCCAGGAACGGAAGACGTGACATGGCTTCTGCCTTCTCGTGCAGCCGCCCCTGCCTCCCGTGATACGAGGGAAGCGCGCGGAAACGACACGGCCGCGACGCGGCCGAGGTGACGTTCCCGGGTTCGCGCTACTCCACCGGCAGCCGAACCGTGAACACCGCGCCGCCCTCGGCCCGGTTCTCGGCGCGCACCGTGCCGCCGTGCTCCTCGACGATCTTCTTCACGATCGCGAGGCCGAGCCCGGTGCCGCGCGGCTTCGTGGTCGTGTACGGCTCGAACCACGAGTCGTCGAAGCCGGCGGGTAGGCCCGGACCTTCGTCGGCGACCGCGAGCTCGACGTGGCCGCCGTTAGCGCGCGTCGCGACCGTGAGCGTCGCGCGCGCCGCCGCGCCGCTCGCCTCGATCGCGTTGGTGACGAGGTTGTGCAGCACCTGGCGCATGCGGTCCGCGTCGGCGCGCACCGGCGGTAGCGCCTCGAGCGCGCGTCGCGGCACGACCTGACCGGCGTGCTCGTAGAGGTCGAGCACCTCGTCGACCAGTGCGTTCAGCGCGAGCGGCACGCGCTTGAGCTGCGGCGCGCGCGCGTACTCGCCGAACGCGTTGACCATGTGCTTCAGCGCCTCGACCTGCGCCACGATGGTCTGCGTCGCCTTGTCGACGAGCGCGGCGTCGGCGGCCTCGAGCTTGCCGCCGAGCCGGTGCTTGAGGCGCTCGGCGGCGAGCTGGATCGGCGTCAGCGGGTTCTTGACTTCGTGCGCGAGCCGGCGCGCGACTTCGGCCCAGGCCGCCTCGCGCTGCGCCTGGTTGACCGCGGTGAGATCGTCGAACACGACGACGTGCCCGGCCGCGCCCGGCAACTCGGCGCCGCGCAGCATCAGCGTCTGCGCGCCGCCGTCGTCGCGCGGGAGGCGAAGCTCCTCGCGCCACTCGCGCGCGCCTTCGTTGAGGCGCTGCACGATCGCGTCGACCAGCGGCTTCGCAGCCGGGGACGCGTCCGCGAGCGCCGCGAGTGCCCGGTCGAGCGCGGCGTCCGGCGGCACGCCGAGCGTCGCCGCGGCGGCCGGGTTGAGGGTGCGGACGACGCGCTCCGCGTCGAGCGTCACGACACCCGATGAGAGCCGCGCGACCAGCGTCTCGAGCCACGCGCGCTGGCGCTCGCTTTCGACCCGGCTCGCGTCGGCCTCGGCGCGCCGCGCCGCGAGCTCGCGCGTCATCTCGTTGAACGACTCGGTCAGGAAACCGAGCTCGTCGTCGCCGCCGCGCGGCAACATCGTGCCGAACCGCCCGCGCGCGACTTCCGCGGTCGCCGAGGCGAGCCGGGCGATCGGCTTGACCTGGCGGCGCGCGAGCGTCAGCGCGGCGAGCAGCGCGAGCAGCAGGGAGAGCAGCAGCACCGCGGAAAGGATCAGCGCGAACGTCAGCTTGAGCGAGCCGCGCACGAACGCGAGCCGCTGGTACTCGTGGTAGCTCGACTCGACGCGGCGCGCGAGCGGCTGGCTCTGCCGCGGCAGCGGTACCAGCGCCTGCAGCGCGCGACCGTCGGCGAGCGGCACGATCACGCGCAGCACGAGATCGTCGCCGGCCGGCATCGGCTCGGCAACGGTGCGGCCGTCGCGCACGCGCAGCAGCGCCGCGGGATCGGGCGCGCCGGGCACGACGAAGCGCGGGTCCGCCGCCGCGCTCGCGGCGAGCGTGCCGCCCACCTCGAACACCGCGAGCGACAGCGCGCCGCCGGCGTCGATCGCCTGGTCGAGCGCGGCCTGCGGCGCTGCGGTGTCGATCGAGCCCGCGAGCGCGACGGTCGCCTCGCGCGCGCGCTCGAGCTCGGCATCGACGTAGAGCCGGCCGAGCGCGAGCGCGTCGTCGAGCGCCTGCTCGATGCGCACGTCGAACCACGAGTCGATCGAGGCGTTGAGAAACCTGAGCGCGAAGCCGTAGACGATCGCGAGCGGCGGCACCACGAGCAGCACCAGCATCAGCGAGAGTCGCGCCGCGAGCCGTGCCCCCGGCGCGTGCTCGCGCGCCTGCTTGAGCATTCGATAGGTCTGCCGCGCGATCGTGCCGAGTAGTACCAAGAGCGCCGCGAACGCGCCGCCGAACAGCCACGGCGACCAGCGCGAGAGCCGGCCTTCGTCGGTCTCGGCGTCGCCCGCGAGGAACAACGCCGCGAACAGCAGCGCGATCAGTGCGAGCGCCGGCAGCAGCGCGAGCGCGGTGCGGATCAGCTTCCGGCGTGCCATGTCAGGCTCGTGTCGGGGAGGCGCCAGCCGCGCTGGAACAGCGCCGGAAGCCTGAGCGGCCCCGGCAGCGCACCGGTGTCGAGCGAGAGCGTGAGCGAGAACGTGCCGTCGTCGACCAGTGCGAGCCACGCCGGATCGAGCGGAACCCGCACGCGATCGAGCGCGGCGAGAAGCTGTGCGCGGCTCGCGAAATGACGCTCGGCACCGGACGCATCGCGCAGCTGCCAGCGCCGCGCGAGCGGCAGCCAGCGCAGCTTCAGCGTGTGCCGCTCGCGCAGCTCCGCGTCGGCGTCATGACCTTCGACGATGAGCACGAGTTCGAGCGCGATGCCGCGTTCGAGCGCGTCGAGCATCGTGCGCGACAGCACGAGCTCGAGCTCGGCGTCGAGCACCGGCGCCGGATCGGCGACGAGCGCCGCACGCCGGATCGCCGCGGACGGCGGCGCGCCCTCGCCGCAGCCGGCGAGCCCCGCCGCGAGCGCGAACGCGAGCGCGGCATGGCGCAACGGCCGACCCGTCATCTCAGGCGACCGCGCGAGCGCGCTCGAGCACCGCATAGTAGAAGCCGTCCATCCGCCCTTCGCCCGGCAGGTTCTGCCTTCCTGCGCCGCTCGCACGACCGAACCACGCGGGCACCGCGGGCAGCGCGCGCGCGCCGGGCGTGCGCGCGAGAAACGCACCGATCTGGCGTGCGTTTTCGTCGGCCAGCACCGAGCACGTCGCATAGACTAGCCGCCCGCCGTCGCCGAGCAAGGGCCAGAGCGCATCGAGCAGCCGCGCCTGCAGCGCGGCCTGCGCCGCGATGTCGCTCGGGCGCCTGAGCAGACGGATGTCGGGATGGCGGCGGATCACGCCGGTGCCCGAGCACGGCGCGTCGACGAGGATGCAGTCGTAGGGCCGGCCGTCCCACCAGATCGCGGGCAGGGTCGCGTCGCCGATCACGAGCGCCGAGGTGTCGAGGCCGAGCCGCGCGAAGTTGGCGGCGAGCTTCGCCGCGCGCTCGGGCTCGCGCTCGAGCGCGGTCAGCGCGATGGCGGGCTCGCGCTCGATGAGGTGCGCGCTCTTGCCGCCGGGCGCCGCACAGGCGTCGAGCACGCGCAGCCCGGGTTTCGGATCGACGAGCTCGACCGCGAGCTGTGCCGCGCCGTCCTGGACCGAGACGTCGCCGCGGTCGAAGCCCGGCAGCGCGCCGACATCGAGCGTGCGCTCGAGCACGAGCGCGTCGGGGAGCTCGGGCAGCGCGGCCGACGCGATGCCGTGCGCCGCGAGCGCGGCCGCGTACGCGTCGCGGGGCACGCGGCGGCGGTTGACCCGCAGCGTCATCGGCGCCGGCGCGAGATTCGCCGCGAGGATCGCATCGGCCTCGTCGCCCCAGTCGCGCCGCAGCGCGTCGATCAGCCAGCGCGGATGCTCGTGGCGCAGCACCGGATCGTCGGGCAGCGCCGCGACGAGCGCCGCGCGCTCGCGCCGGAAGCGGCGCAGCACCGCGTTGACCAGCGCGACGTGACGCGGGCGCTCCAGTGCCCGCGCGGCTTCGGCAGTCGCGCCGATTGCGGCGTACTCGGGCGTCAGGCCTTCGATGAGCTGCGCGAGCCCGACCTTCACCAGCGCGTGGGCGACGCGATCGCGCGGCTTGAGCGGCGTCTCGAGCAACCGGTCGACGAGCGCGTCGAGCGTGTAGTGGCGCCGCACCGTCGCGAGCACCAGCGCGCGCAGCAGCGCGCGGTCGCGCGAATCGTCGAGGCGCGCGTCGGACTCGGGCAGCGCGCGGTCGAGCGAGACGCCACGGTCGCCGAGCGCATGGACCGCGCGCGCGGCCTCCGCGCGCACGTCGGCGCGCGCGCTCACGCCGGCTGCGCGAGGTCGCGTCGCGCGTTGAGGTAGTCGCCGATCGCGACCGGGCGGCCGCCTTCGCGCTGCACCGTGAGGAGCCTCAGCACGCCGTCGCCGGTCGCGAGGTCGAGGCCTTCGCGGCTCGCGCCGAGCACGGTGCCGGGGGCTGCGTCGTGGCGCTCGCTGCGCGCGCGTGCCGCGTGCACGCGCAGCCGCTCGCCCGCGAGCGCGAGCTCGGCGACCGGCCACGGATGGAACGCGCGCACCGCTCTTTCGAGCTCGACGGCGGACCGGGCGAGGTCGAGCACGGCCTCGGCCTTCTCGATCTTCGCGGCGTAGGTGACGCCGGTCTCGGGTTGCGGCTGCGCGACCGGCTTCAGCCCCGCCTTCAGGAGCTTGAGCCCGTCGGCGAGCACGCTCGCACCGGCCGCGGCGAGCTTGTCGTGCAAGCTGCCGCCGGTCTCGTCGGGCGCGATCGCGACCGGCAGCGGCAGCAGCACCGGGCCCGTGTCGAGACCCGCGTCCATCTGCATGAGGCAGACACCGGTTGCCGAGTCGCCCGCGAGGATCGCGCGCTGTATCGGTGCTGCGCCGCGCCAGCGCGGCAGCATCGAGGCGTGCACGTTCCATGAGCCGTGACGCGGGATCGCGAGCACCGCCTTCGGCAGGATCAGGCCGTACGCGACCACGACGAGGAGGTCGGGCGCGAGCGCCGCGAGCTGCTGCTGCGCGATCGGATGCTTGAGCGACGGCGGCTGGAACACCGGCACGCCGGCGGCGCGCGCGCGTTCCTTCACCGGGCTCGCGGCGAGCTTGCGCCCGCGCCCGGCCGGGCGGTCGGGCTGCGTGTAGGCCGCGACGACGTCGACGCCGGCCGCGAGCGTCGCGTCGAGGCACGGCAGCGCGAACTGCGGCGTGCCCGCAAAGACCACCCGGAGTTTCGACATGCCGCGCGTCAGAGCGCGTGTTCGGCCGCGGGGAGCGGCTTCGCGTCGCGCCTGGCCTTCTCGAGCCGGCGCCGCACCTGCTCGCGTTTGAACGGCGAGAGATAGTCGACGAACACCTTGCCCTCGAGATGATCGAGCTCGTGCTGGATGCACACCGCGAGCAGGCCGTCGGCCTCGAGCTCGTACTCGACGAAGTGGCGATCGCGCGCGCGGAGCCTGATCCGGTTCGCACGCTCGACGTCGGCGAAGATCCCCGGCACCGAGAGGCAGCCTTCCTGGTAGACCTGGATGCCGTCCTTCTCGACGATCTCGGGATTGATGAAGACGCGCGGCTCGGTCTTGTCCTCCGACACGTCCATCACGACGAGCCGGACGTGGCAATCGACCTGCGTCGCGGCGAGCCCGATGCCGGGAGCCGCATACATCGTCTCGAACATGTCGTCGATGAGGCGTTCGAGCGCCGCGTCGAGCTCGACGACGGGCTTCGCCTTCGTGCGCAGACGCGGGTCGGGGAATTCGAGGATCGGAAGCAGAGCCATGACGACAAGGATATCGCTGCGGGCCCTGGACCTGCGTCACACATGCCGGGGCGGGTCGGATGACAAGATCGGGCCCGCCGCGCCGGGTTCAAGCAGGCCGGACCGCGGGCTTGCCCGAAAACCCGTGCTGTGGCATGGACTTGGCGGGGGGCTCGACAACCGACCTCGACTATGATTTGCGTGGCGGCGAGTTTTCGCTACACTCCATTAACCCTTGGGGAATAAGGTGTTGGCCGCTATGTTTAAACGAATTCTTGCGGTTGTCGCGGGATTTGTCGTTGCGGTCGTCGTTTTTGCCGCCGAGGTCGAGCTGACGGACGACCATCCCGACGTCTATGTCGTGCAGAAGGGCGACACCCTCTGGGACATCTCCGCGCGCTTCCTCAAGGCGCCCTGGCTCTGGCCGGAGATTTGGCAGGCGAATCCCCAGGTCGAGAATCCGCACCTCATTTATCCCGGCGACCGGCTGACGCTGGTCTACCAGGACGGCCGCCCGATCCTGACGCGCGACGACGACACCTTCGGCCCGCGCGTGCGCCGCGAGAAGCTCGAAGACGCGATCACGACGGTGCCGCTTTCGGAGGTGCAGGCGTTCCTCAAGAAGCCGCGCATGCTCGACCGCGCCGAGATCGCCGGCATGCCGTACGTCGTCGCGCTCGAGGAAGACCGCCTGCGCAGCACGACCGGCCAGATCGCCTACGTGCGCGGGCTCGACGTCGCGCCGGGCACGCAGGTGTTCCTGCTGCGTCCCACCTATGCGTACTACGACGTGGAGCAGCCCGACGACAACGCGCGCGAACAACGCCGGCCGACCCGGGCGAAGGAATGGAGCAGCGAGCGCGGGCGCTACGAGCCGCGGCTCTGGGACGAATCGATCTTCGACGGCTGGCGCCGCCGCAAGGGCGAGTACCTCGGCCACGAGGTCATGGAGATCGGCGTCGGCGAGGTGCTGCGCGGCGGCGACCCGCAGACCGTGCTCGTGCATTACGGCGACTACGAGATCAAGAAGGGCGACCTCGTCGCGGTAACGCCGCCCGAGCCGTTCGACCTCACGTTCTATCCGCGCGGGCCCGAGAACGTGCCGGAGAACATGCGCGTCATGGCGTTCACCGAGGCGCTCGTCGTGGGTCCCAAGCAGATCGTCGCGCTCAACAAGGGCGCGCGCGACGGCGTCGCGAACGGTCAGGTCTACGCGGTCTACCAGCCCGGTGCGTTCGTGCGCGACACGATCCGGCATCCGGTCGGCGACTACCGCGAGCCCGAGCTGCTGTTCCGGCCGCGCGGCGCCGACGTCGAGCTGCCCGAGGAGTTCGTCGCCCACGTCATGGTGTTCCGGACCTTCGACAAGGTCAGCTACGGTCTCGTCATGAACGGGATCCGGCCGGTGCATCTGCACGACGTGCTGCGCGCGCCGGTCTACTGACGCGCGCCGGCCGACCGGCCGGCGGCGCAACGTCGCGACGATTTCCGACACGACGCGACGCACGGTTCCGACCGTGCGTCGCGAGCAGCGTCGCTACGCTCGTCGCATGTCCGAATCCCGCAACGACGAGCTCGAAGCGTGGTGCGCCCTGCTGCGTGCCGAGACCCTCGGCCCCGCACGCGCGCGTGCGCTGGTCGAATGCACGGGCTCGGCGGCGGCGGCACGCGCGGCCGGTCGTGAGACTTGGCGCGCATGCGGCGTATCCGAAGCGGCGTACCGAGCGCTCGAGTCGCCCGACGCGGCTGCGCTCGCGGCCGATCGCGCATGGCTCGCGCTGCCGGGCCATCATCTCGTCCCGTTCGGCCACCCCGACTACCCGCCGCTGCTCGCGCGGCTCGCCGACGCGCCGGCCGCGCTGTTCGTCGCAGGCGATCCTGCGCTCTTGTGGCAACCGCAGCTCGCGATCGTCGGTGCGCGCAGCGCGACGCCGGCCGGGCTCGCGCTCGCGCGCGACTTCGCGACCACGCTCGCGCGCGCCGGGCTCGCGATCACGAGCGGCCTCGCCGACGGCGTCGACGGCGCGGCGCACCGCGCCGCGCTCGACGCGGGCGGAACGACGATCGCGGTCTGCGGCACCGGGCTCGCGCACGTCTATCCGCGCCGCCACGAGGCGCTCGCGCGCGAGATCGAGACGCGCGGCGCCCTGGTCTCGGAGTTCCCGCTCGACACCGATGTCCGCGCCGACCAGTTCCCGCGCCGCAACCGCATCATCGCGGGGCTCGCGCTCGGCGTGCTCGTGGTCGAGGCCGGGCTGCGCTCGGGCTCGTTGATCACGGCGCGGCTCGCGGGCGAATGCGGACGCGAAGTGTTCGCCGTGCCGGGCTCGATCCACAACCCGCTCGCGCGCGGCTGTCATCGCCTGATCCGCCAGGGCGCGACGCTGGTCGAGTCGGCCGAGGACGTCGTCGCCGAGCTCGGCCCGCTCGCCGCGGAGCTCGCGACGAGTCTGCGCGCGCGGCTCGCGGCTGAGTCGGCGGCACCCGTCGCCGCGGTCGCCGATGCCGACGCGTCGCGCGGCAACGCGCACGCGTCGCGCGATCGCCGTCGTCTGCTCGACGCGATCGGCCACGATGCGCCCACGCTCGACGCGCTGGTCGAGCGCTGCGAGTTGACCGCCCCGGCCCTATCGTCCATGCTGCTTTTGCTGGAGCTCGAAGGCGCAGTCGCGGCGCTTCCGGGCGGACGCTACCAGCGCCTTGTCCGTGGATGAGCCTGCAACGGGCCCCTGCGGTTACCGCGACCCGACCGGAGCGTTGGATGAAACAGGCAGAAGGTTCCGTACTGGAAGTCCTCGTCTACCTCTTCGAAAACTACTTCTACGACGAATCCGAAAGCACCGAATCGCACGATCGCGATTCGCTCCAGGCCTCGCTGGCCCAGGCCGGCTTCTCCCCGACGGAAATCTCGAAGGCGTTCGATTGGCTCGAGGAGCTCGAGCAGCGCCGCCCCGACGGCGTCGCCGCGAGCGAGACGCGCACGTCCGGACCGCTGCGCGTCTACGGCAGCGACGAGCTCGATCGGCTCGACGCCGAATGCCGGGGCTTTCTGATGTTCCTCGAGCAGTCGGGCGTGCTTTCGCCCGAGCAGCGCGAGCTCGTGCTCGACCGGATCATGGCGCTCGGCGAGGGCGACATCGACCTCATCGACATCAAATGGGTCGTGCTGATGGTGATGTTCAACCAGCCCGGCCAGGAAGCCGCGTTCGCCTGGCTCGAGTCGGACCTGCTCGACGAGGACCGCGAGCGGATCCACTGAGTCGGATTTGACACGCCGCCTGACGCCGTGCTGACACTGTAATAAGGAGCGCGCCGCGGCGGCGCGCGGATAACGGAGCGCGCGTTCACGGAACGAGCGCGGGTCGTATGGCAAAGAATCTCCTCATCGTCGAGTCGCCGGCCAAGGCGAAGACGATCAACAAGTACCTCGGCAAGGACTTCCACGTCCTCGCCTCGTACGGCCACGTGCGCGACCTCGTGCCGCGTGAGGGCGCGGTCGACGTCGAGCGCGACTTCGCGATGCGCTACGCGCTGATCGACAAGAACGAGAAGCACGTCGACGCGATCGCGAAGGCTGCGAAGAGCGCCGAAGCGCTCTACCTCGCGACCGACTTGGATCGCGAAGGCGAGGCGATCAGCTGGCACATTTCCGAGATCCTGCGCGAGCGCGGCCTGCTCGAGGGCAAGAAGCTCCACCGCGTCGTGTTCTCGGAGATCACGCCGAAGGCGATCCAGGAAGCGGTCGCGCACCCGCGCCGGATCTCGCAGCCGCTGGTCGACGCGCAGCAGGCACGCCGCGCGCTCGACTACCTGGTCGGCTTCAACCTCTCGCCGGTGCTCTGGCGCAAGGTCCAGACCGGGCTCTCGGCCGGGCGTGTGCAGTCGCCGGCGCTCAGGATGATCGTCGAGCGCGAGGAGGAGATCGAGGCGTTCAAGACGCAGGAATACTGGACCATCGCAGCAAGGCTCGAGCACGCGACGCAGCCGTTCGAGGCGAAGCTCACGCGCTACGCCGGACACAAGGTCGAGCAGTTCACCTTCACCAACGGCGACGCGGCCGAGAAGGCGCGCAGCTCGGTCGTCAACGCCGCGCAAGGCGCGCTCGTCGTACGCGACGTCACGTCGAAGCAGCGGCAGCGCCGCCCCGCCGCGCCGTTCATCACCTCGACGCTGCAGCAGGAGGCCGCGCGCAAGCTCGGCTTCTCGACCTCGCGCACGATGCGCACCGCGCAGACGCTCTACGAGGGCGTCATGCTCGGAAGCGAAGGCCAGGTCGGCCTCATCACCTACATGCGTACCGACGCGACCCACCTCGCGATGGACGCGATCCACGAGCTGCGTGACGTGATCCGCCAGCGCTACGGCGCGCAAGCCTTGCCCGAGCACCACCACGTCTACCGCGCGAAGTCGAAGAACGCGCAGGAAGCGCACGAAGCCATCCGCCCGACGTCGGCGGCGCGCACGCCCGACCAGATCAACGCGTATCTCAATTCCGACCAGCAGAAGCTCTACGAGCTGATCTGGAAGCGCACGCTCGCGTGCCAGATGGCGCCGGCCCTCTTGAACACCGTCGGGATCGATCTCGCCGCCGGTGATGCGCATCTGTTCCGCGCGACCGGCACGACGGTCGTCGAGCCCGGTTTTCTCGCTGTCTACGAGGAAGGTCGCGACGTCCGTACCGAGGAAGACGAGGAGCAGGGCCGGCGCTTGCCGCCGCTCGTGGCCGGCGACCGCGTGCCGCTCGCGGCTGTCACCGCCGATCAGCATTTCACCGAGCCGCCGCCGCGCTACTCCGAGGCGAGCCTCGTCAAGACGCTCGAGGAGTACGGCATCGGCCGGCCCTCGACCTACGCGAGCATCATCCAGACACTGGTGTCGCGCGAATACGTGATGCTCGACAGCCGGCGCTTCCGCCCGACCGACGTCGGCCGCGTCGTCGCGAAGTTCCTCGGCAACCACTTCACCCGGTACGTCGACTACGACTTCACCGCGAAGCTCGAGGACGAGCTCGACGCGGTCAGCCGCGGCGAGGAGGACTGGGTGCCGCTGATGCGGAAGTTCTGGCAGCCGTTCAAGGCGCTGGTCACGGACAAGATGGAGACCGTGACGTTCGACGAGGCGAAAGCGTCGCGGGTTCTGGGGAACGATCCCAAGACCGGCAAGCCCGTCAGCGTGCGGCTCGGAAGGTACGGGCCGTTCGCGTCGATCGGCACCAAGGACGATCCGGACAAGCCGAAGTTCGCCTCGCTGCGGCCCGGCCAGAGCCTCCACACGATCACGCTCGAGGAAGCGCTCGCGCTGTTCCAGCTGCCGCGCAAGCTCGGGCTCGCGCCGGACGGCGAGGAGATCGTCGCGAACATCGGGCGCTTCGGCCCGTACGTGAAGCACGGCGCGCTCTACGCGTCGCTCAAGCCCGAGGACGATCCGTACACGATCGAGCTCGCGCGCGCGCTCGAAGTGCTGCGGCAGAAGCGCGAGCACGAGGCGAACCGCGTCATCAACCGTTTCGACGACGGCGCGATCCAGGTGCTGAACGGCCGCTACGGTCCTTACATCACCGACGGCACGAAGAACGCGAAGATCCCGAAGGATCGCGAGCCGAAGTCGCTGACGCGCGACGAATGCGCGGCGCTGCTCGAAGCCGCGCCGGCGAAAGCCGCGGGTCGGTTCGGGCGGCGCGGCGGAAAGACCGCGGAAGCACCTGCGAAGACGGCGGCAGCGAAGTCGTCCGCTGCGAAACCCGCCGCGAAAGGCGTGGGGGCGAAACGCCCGGCCGCGAAGGTCGCGGCCGCCGACGGGGACGCCGCCCCCGCGGCGAAGCGCGCCGCGAAGGCACCGGCCGCGAAGCGCGCGCCGGCCAAGACCGCGGCGAAGAAATCGGCCGCGAAAAAGCCTGGCGCGAAAAAGGCCGCGTCGCGCAAGAACGCGTCGCCCGACGACGCGCCGTTCTAGCGCGCCGCCCCGCGTTCACTCGAACGAATCGACCAGCAGCACCGGCAGCTCGTACGCACCGAGATCACAGGTGCCGCCGTGGTCGATCCCGGCGAGGTCGATGCAGCGCGGCGAGAGCTCGAGATCGCGCGGGTCGTCGTCGCCGGCTTCGGCCGCATAGTCGAGCGCGAGCGAAGTCGCGTGCGGGCGCCAGTCGAGCCCGTCGACGCGACGGAACACGATCTCCGGCACGGCGTTTCCGACACGGATCTGATCGAGCGGCGCGAATCCCGGCGGGGATCCGAGTGGCGCCGGCGCGAACAGCGCGTCCTCGATCCGGGCGAAGTTGCCCGACGCCGCCATGCGGATCGGCCAGCGCCCGGGGATCATCACGAGCCCGTCGTCGAAGCGCAGATAGAACTGGCCCGCGATCACGACGTTCGCGCCGACCGAGCTGCCCGCGATCGTGGTGCCGCCGAACTGCAGATACGCGTCGGAATCGGCGCGCGCAACCTCCGCCAGGGTCTCGCTCTCGCTGATCAGCGCGTCGAACACGTAGATCCGCGCGTTGCTGCCGCCGGCGCGCAAGATCGTGCCGCCGGCATTGTCGACGACCTCGAGCCGCTCGAGCGTGAGCGTGGCGGCTCCGAGGTCGCCTTCGACCGCGAACACGGCGCCGTCGGACAGCATCGCGCTTCCGGGTACGTAGGCGCGCTGACCCGCGACGCGCGCGCACGGCTGGCCGACGCAAGCGGGCGGACGCTGCCCCGCGCTGACGCGTTGCGCGCCGATCAGCGACGAGGCGGTGGCGATGCGTCCGGCGATCCGGTGCGCTCGAACCTTCACCGCCGCGCCGTCGCGCGCCGTGTTCGCAACGAGATGCCCGTCCGTCAGCTGGAACGCCGCATGCGAGATCGAGCCCGAGGCTGCGTCGATCCCGCCGTCGGCGAAGACGTAGACCGCGCCGCCCTCGTCCGCCGTGTTCTCGGCGATCAAGGTCGCGCATGCGGGGCGGCGCGACTGGACTTCGAGCGCGGCGGTCCCGCCGCGCCCATGCACCATCACGGCGCCGCCGAAGGTCGAGGCGCGGTTCTGCGCGAACAGCGGCAACGTGCCGCAGGCGAACGAGCCGTACAGCGTCGAGTTGAGGAGATACAGCCCACCGCCCGATCCCGAATCGGCGCGGTTGCCGTAGACCACGAGCTCGGTGCCGTCGTCCTCGACGATCTCCGCGTCGAAGGCGAACAGGCCGCCGCCGTCGGTCGCCGCGCGGTTGTCGCGCAGCACGACGCGGCCCGCGAGCTCGATGCGCTTGCGCTGGCCGGTCGGCGCGCCCGCGACGACCCCGCCCCCGGCGACACCGGCGTTGTCGCGCAGGACGACGTCGACCAGGCGCAGCGTACCGATGCCGAACGAGTCGACGCCGCCGCCGGCCGCGATCGCGTCGCCGCCCACGATCTCGACCCGCTCCAGCGTCAGTGGCCCGGTACCGGTGTGCGTGATGACGCTGCGCGCCTCGCCGTCGTTGCCGAGGATCGGCGTCGGCCTCGTCGTGCGGATGCCGAGGCAGGCATCGAAGCCGCCGACGAGCGCGACGCCGGCAGGGTCGTCGATCCGGAGCTGCTGCGCCGTGTAAGTGCGGTTCGACGCGATCGCGACGACGTCGGCGCCCGGCTGCGTGCGCGCCGCGTCGATGGCGGCCTGGATCGTGAGGTGCGTGCAGCCGACGCCGCTGCCGACCGTGAACGCGACGTTGATGCCTTCGGGCGCGGCGTGCGCGGCGGACGCGGCGAGCGCTGCGATCGACAGCGCAAAGGCCCGGCCGCCGCGACCGCGCGGATTGGTGGGAACCATCGGATCGTCCTTGGCGGTTTGATTCCCCGAGGACGACGCTCGGTGCCCCAAGCTGACACGCGCTACTGCAGTGCGCGCTGCACGATCTCGGCAAGATCCGCCGACAGGGTGCTCGCGCCGGCGAGCCGCTCGAGCTCGGCCCGCATCAGCGCGCGCCGCAGCGGCTCGAGCCTGCGCCAGCCGTTGAACACACCGGCCATGCGCGCGGCGAGCTGCGGGTTGAGCGCGTCGAGCGCGAGCACGGTGCCGCCGACGAAGCGATAGCCGGCGCCGTCGACCTCGTGGAAGCGCACGCGGTTGGCGCGCGCGAACGCGCCGACCAGCGCGCGCACCTTGTTCGGATTGCGCAGCGTGAACGCCGGGTGCTCGGTGAGGCGCTCGACCCGCTCGAGCGTGCCGGGCTCGGGATTCGCCGCCTGCAACGTCAGCCATTTGTCGACCACCAGCGGGTCGTGACGATGGCGCTGGTAGAACGCCTCGGCGAGCCGCTGCGCGCCTTCGGCGCCGCAATGCACGAGCTCGGTCAGCGCCGCGAGACGGTCGGTCATGTTGCCGGCGGCGTCGAGCTGCGCGCGCGCGAGCGACGCGTGCGCGACGGGGTCGGCACGCAGCAGCAGCGCGAGCGCGACGTTGCGCAGGCGTCGCCGCCCGATCGCTGCGCCGTCGCGCGCGTCGGACGGATCGACCGCGAGTGCCACGCGGCGCGTGCCGAGCAACGGCACCAGCGGGACTGCGAGCGCGCGCCGCACTTCCTCGCGCGCGAGCCACAGCCGCTCCGGATCGTAGTGGTCGATCAGCTCGGCGAGATAGGCCTCGTCCGGCAGCTCGAGACACTCCGCGACGTAGGCCGGATCGAGCGTCGCATCGGCGAGCAGGGCTTCGGTCGCCGCCGAGAGCGACGCGAACCAGACCGAGCCCGTGCCGGCGCTGGGCTTCGCGTACTCGGCCAGCACCGCGCGCTCGGCGAGGCGTTGCATCGCGTCCCAGCGGTTCAACGCGTCGCGGTCGTGCCGCGCGAGAAACGCGAGCGTCGCCGCATCGTCGTCGCGGTGCAGGTGCACGGGCGCCGAAAAGTCCTGCAGCAGCGACGCCTTCGGCGGCTCGGCGACGTCGCGGAACACGACGCGCTGCTCGACCTCGTCGACCAGCACGACGCGCTGCCACGGGCCCGGTGCCGCCTCGTCGGCGAGCGTCAGCGGCAGCGGCACGCCGCCCGCGCCGTAGAGCGCGAGCTTGACCGGGATCGGTACGGGCCGCTTGTCGGGCTGGCCCGGCGTCGGCGGCGTGCTCTGCGTGAAGGTCAGCGTGTACGTGGACGCGGCCGGATCGTGCCGTTCGGCGACACGCAGCTGCGGCGTGCCGGCCTGCGAATACCAGACGAGGAAATTCGACAGGTCGCGGCCGTTCGCGTCGCCGAGCGCGCGGACGAAATCCTCGCACGTGACCGCCTGCCCGTCGTGGCGCGCGAAGTAGAGGTCCATGCCGCGTCGGAACCCGTCCTCGCCGAGCACGGTGTGGAACAGCCGCACCACCTCGGCGCCCTTCTCGTAGACCGTCGCGGTGTAGAAGTTGTTGATCTCGAGGTACGTCTCGGGCCGCACCGGATGCGCGAACGGACCGGCGTCCTCGGGGAACTGGTGCGCGCGCAGCGAGCGCACGTCCTCGATCCGCTTGACCGCGCGCGAGCTCATGTCGGCCGAGAACTCCTGGTCGCGGAACACCGTGAGGCCTTCCTTCAGCGAGAGCTGGAACCAGTCGCGGCAGGTGATGCGGTTGCCGGTCCAGTTGTGGAAGTACTCGTGCGCAACCACGCCCTCGACGTTGCGGAAGTCCGTGTCGGTCGCGGTCTCGGTGTCGGCGACGATGAACTTCGCGTTGAAGATGTTGAGGCCCTTGTTCTCCATCGCGCCCTGGTTGAAGTCGTTGGTCGCGACGATGTGATAGACGTCGAGGTCGTAGCTGCGACCGAAGCGCACCTCGTCCCAGCGCATCGCGGCGACGACGCAGTCCATCGCGTGCTGGCAGCGCCGGATCGCGTCGGCCTCGGCGTGAATCGCGATCGTGACCTCGCGCGCGTCGGCGGTGCGGTAGCGGCGCTCGATCCGCTCGAGCCGTCCGGCGACGAGCGCGAACAGGTAGGACGGTTTCGGGTACGGGTCGAGCCAGCGCGCGAAATGGCGTCCGCCGGGCAGCATGCCCGCACCGGCCGGGTCGCCGTTCGCGAGCAGCACCGGAAAGCGCGTGCGGTCGCCGCTGAGCGTGACGTCGTAGCGCGCCATCACGTCGGGCCGGTCGACGAAGTACGTGATGCGGCGGAAGCCTTCCGCCTCGCACTGCGTGACGAGGAACTCGCCCGAGCGGTACAGACCCTCGAGCGCGGTGTTGCGCGAAGGCGCGATCTCGACCACGGTTTCGACGGTCGCTACGGCGCCGGCGTGCGGAATCGTGAGGCGCTGGGCGTCGACGGTGTAGCGCTCGGGCGTCAGCGCCGCACCGTCGAGCGCGACCGAGACGAGCGCGAGCGCTTCGCCGTCGAGCACGATCGGCGTGCCGGCCGCGGCCGGGTCGCGCACCAGCGCGAGCTTCGCGGCGACGCGCGTGCACTCGAAATCGAGCTCGAACCTCAGCGCGACGTCGGTCACGCGCCAGGCCGGCGGGCGATAGTCGGCGAGGCGCGTCGGAACGCGCTCGCGGGGCGTGGTCTTGTCCTTCATCGGCTCGATCGATCGTGCTCGGCGCGACCTTAGCGCCGCTCGAACCGCACCGCCAGCGGCCCTGGCGGCCCGTACAATCGTGCCGATGAGCCCTCCTTCCGGTTTCGTTCCGAGCTACGCCGACGTCGAGCTCGCCGCGCGCCGCATCGCGCCGCACGCGATTCGCACGCCCGTGCTCGCGAGCGCCGCGCTCGACGCGATGGTCGGTGCCACGCTCCGGTTCAAGTGCGAGAACCTGCAGCGCATCGGCGCGTTCAAGTTCCGCGGCGCCGCGAACGCGGTGCTCTCGCTCGCCGACGACGAGGCGCGCCGCGGCGTCGCGACGCAATCGTCGGGCAACCACGGCGCCGCGCTCGCGGCGGCGGCGCGGCTGCGCGGCATCCCGGCGCACGTCGTGGTGCCCGAGGGCGCGCCGGCGATCAAGCTCGGCAACATCGCGCGCGAAGGCGCGCGCATCGTGCGCTGCGCCGCGACGATGGCGGCGCGCGACGAGACCACCGCGCGCGTCGTCGCCGAGACCGGCGCGACGCTCGTGCACCCGTTCGACGACGCACGCGTGATCGCGGGCCAGGGCACCGCGACGCTCGAGCTCATCGACGAGGTCGGCGCGCTCGACGCGGTGATCGCACCGATCGGCGGCGGCGGGCTCCTGTCCGGTACGGCGATCGCCGCGCACGGCCGCGACCCCGCGATCGCGGTTTACGGCGCGGAACCCGAAGGCGCACGAGACGCGCACGACTCGCTCGCCGCCGGCCGCCGCATCCTCGACCGCACCGCGGCGACGATCGCCGACGGGCTGCGCGGCTACCTCGGTGCGCGCGGCTACGCGGTGCTGTCGGAGCAGGCACGCGAAATCCTGCTGGTCGACGAGCACGAGATCGTCGCGGCGATGCGGCTCGTGTTCGAGCACCTGAAGCTCGTGGTCGAGCCGTCCGGCGCGGTGGTGGTCGCGGCGCTGATCCGCCACGCCGAGCGCTTCCGCGGCATGCGCGTCGGCGTCATACTCTCGGGCGGGAACGTCGATCTCGACCAGCTGCCGTGGCAGGCCGGCGCAGCGAAGGGGCCCTCCGCATGATCATCGACGGCAAGCGCGCGGCGGATCACGCGACGACCACGGTGCTCGCGTACTACCACGCGTTCAATCGCGGCGACTGGGATGCGATGGCGGCGCTGCTCACCGACGACGTCGCGCACGACGTCAACCAGGGCGCGCGCGAGGTCGGGCGCGCGCGCTTCCGCGAGTTCCTCGCGCACATGGCGCAGCACTATCGCGAATCGCTGCGCGACATCGTCGTGATGGCGACGTTCGACGGCTCTCGCGTCGCGGCCGAGTTCGTGGTCGAGGGCGACTACCTTGCGTCCGACACCGGGCTCCCGCCCGCACGCGGCCAGCACTACGACCTCCCCGGCGGCGCGTTCTTCGAGATCCGCGACGGCAAGATCGCGCGCGTGACGACGTACTACAACCTCTCGGATTGGCGGCGCCAGGTCGAATCGTGAGGGCTCACGCCGTTGCCGGCCATCGCTGACGCGATGTCCGGCCTACTCGTCCGCGCCGTCGCCGTGTAGGCCGGACTTGCGCAGCAAGGCCGGCGCTTTCACCGCTCAGCCTCAGCGCTTCCGTCGCGAGCCGCGCAGCTTCTCGAGCGGAAACGCGGCGAGCTCGCCGCCGCGGCCGCGGCGCGGCTGCGACGATTCGGGCGCCTGCGCCTGCGCATAGATGATCTCCCAGGTCGCCGGCACGACGCCGTCGCGGCGCAGCGCCTCGTACGACGCCACGACGCGCGCGAGCCCGGCCTTGCCGCCGAGCCCGCGTCGTCGCGTCGCGTCGGCGTTCGATGCGCCGATCGCCTTCAACTCGCGCATCAGCGCGCGCGCGTCGGGGTAGGTCGCGACGAGGCGCTCGCGGTCGAGCACGGGGTCGCGGAAGCCGGCGGCGATCAGCGCGTCGCCGAACGTCGCGATGTCGACGAAGCGGTTGACGTGCGCGGCGCCGTCGCCGGCGGCCCACGCTTCGCGCAGCTCGATCAGCGTCTCGGGGCCGAAGGTCGAGACCAGCAGCAGCGCGCCGGGGCGCATGACGCGGCGCAACTCGTCGAACACCAGCGTCAGCTCGGCGCACCACTGCAGGCAAAGGCTCGAGAACACGAGGTCGAACGCGGCGTCGACGAACGGCAGCTGCTCGGCCTCGCCCCCGACGCGCCGGAACGGCCGCCACCAGCCGGCACGGCGCGACGCCGCCGCGAGCATCGGCAATGCTGCGTCGAGCGCGACGACCTCGGCTTTCGGGTAGCGGCGCTTCAGGATCGCGCTCGCGCGTCCGGGCCCCGCGCCGAGGTCGAGCACGCGCGCCGGCGGTGCGGCGAGCCGATCGAGGTTCTCGATCAGGCGATCCTCGACCGTGCGCTGCAGCGCCGCGGCGCTTTCGTAGCGCGTCGCGGCGCGCGCGAACGCGCGCCGTACGGCGTCGCGGTCGAGCGGCGTCACGCGGTGACCTCGTCGAGCAGCGTCTCGACTGCGTCGAGCACCGCGTCCGGGTGGCCGATGAACGGCGCGTGCCCGCCGCCCGCGATCGTGACGTGACGCGCGTCGGGCATCGCGGCCGATGCGCGCTCGAGCGCCGCCGGCGGCACGAGCAGATCGCGCGCGCCGGCGATCCAGACGGCCGGCATCGCGAGCGTCGGCAACGCCGCTCGCAGATCGGTTCCGGCGAGGATCGCGAGCCCGTCCGCGAGCGCGGCGGCGTCGGGCTGGCCGTGCGCGAACACCGCGGCGCGCAGCGTCTTCAACTCGAGCCGCGCGCGATCGGAGCCGTGGCATTCGAGCGCGAGGAAACGCTCGAGCGTGCGGCGGTAGTCGCCGCCGAGCTCGCGCGCGAAGCTCGCGAACACCTCGGTCTCGACCGCGTGCGGCCAGTCCGGTGCGCGCGTGAAACGCGGGCTCGTCGCGATCGGAACCAGTGCCGCGACACGCGACGGATCGCGCCGCGCCGCTTCGAGCGCGACGAGCCCGCCGAGCGACCAGCCGAGCCAGACCGCGCGCGGCAGCGTCGCGAACGCTTGGTCGATCGTCGCGTCGAGATCGAGCCGGCGGCCCGAGCCCGCGCTGTAGCCGTGCCCGGGCAGGTCGACGAGGTGCAGCCGGGCGCGCTGCGACAGCGCCGGTACGAGCGGCGCGAAGATCCCGCCGTGCATGCCCCAACCATGGACGAGCACGAGGTCGGGCCCTCGCCCGACCGTCGTCACGTGCATGCGACGCCTCTGAGGCGCGCGAGCGCCGCGAGCGCGCGCTCGGCCTCGTGCTCGGGCACGAGCAGGTGATCGTGGTGCGCGCCGGCGAGCACGTTGCACGGGATCTCGTCCTCGGCGAGCACGCGGGCGACGGCGGCGGTGAGGCCGACCGCGCCGAGCGCGGAATGCACCGTGAGCGTCAGCCACGCGGCCTCGAAGTCGAAGAACAGGCCCTGCGCGATCGCGTCCTCGCGCTTCAGCACGACCGTTACGGTTTCACGCTCGCAGACGATCGCGCGCGCGGGCAGGCGCGCCGCGCTGGCGTAGTCCGGCACGCCGACGAACACGAACACGCCGGGCTCGCGCTGCGCGTCGAGCGTCGAGAGCATCCGTCCGAGATCGATTTCGCCGCTCATGGTCGTCGTCCTCAGCTGCGGGCGCGGTGCGAGGCGGGGCCGCCGCGCACGCGCGTGCCGGTGCGGCCGCGGGTGCGCGCTGCCGGTTCCGTTCGCGGCTCGGCCGGCGCCGCAGTCGCGGCGGCGAGCGCGTCGAGCAGCGTGTCGATCGTACGCTCGTCGTGTCGCACCGACAGCGTGATGCGCAGACGCGCGGCCCCGTCGGCGACGGTCGGCGGGCGGATCGCCGGGACGTGGAAGCCGGCCGCCGCGAGCGCATGCGACCACGCGAGCGCACGCTCGGCCGAGCCCGCGGGCAGCGGCTGGATCGGCGTCGTCGACGGCATGAGCGCGATCCCGCGTGCGGCGGCGCCGCGGCGGAAGTGCGCGACCAGCCGCGCGAGCCGGTCGCGACGCCAGTCCTCGTGCCGCGCGACCGCGAGCGCCGCGCGCGTCGCGGCCGCGAGCGCCGGCGGCATCGCCGTGGTGTAGACCCAGGTTCGCGCGAACTGGACCAGCCCTTCGATCAGCGCCTGCGAGCCCGCGACGAGCGCGCCGGCAACGCCGAGCGCTTTACCGAGCGTCACGACGTGCACGTCGACGTCGGAGGGTGCGAGCCCCGCGTGCGCGGCGCTGCCGCGACCTTCGGGGCCGAGCACGCCCGCGCCGTGCGCGTCGTCGACCATCAACGCGGCACCGGTGTCGCGCGCGAGCGCCGCGAGCGCCGCGAGCGGCGCGAGATCGCCGTCCATGCTGAACACGCCGTCGGTCGCGACGAGCGCCGCGGCGTCGGGACGGGAACGGAGCTGGCGGCGCGCGCTCTCGACGTCGCCGTGCACGTAGCGCTTCGCCTCGCAGCCGGCGAGCTTCGCCGCGTCGATCAGCGATGCGTGGTCGAGCTTGTCCTGCACGACGAGGTCGTCGGGCCCGAGCAGCGTCTGGAACACGCCGAGGTTCGCGGCGTAGCCGGTCGAGAACAGCAGCGCGCGCTCGCAGCCGAGCCACGCCGCGGCTTCGGCCTCCAAAGCGGCGTGCTCTGGCCGATGGCCGCCGATGAGATGCGCGGCGCCCGCGCCGACGCCGTCGCGAATCGCGCATGCGACGAGCGCGTCGCGCACCGCGGCGTGGCCGGCGAGCCCCAGGTAGTCGTTGCCGGAGAAGTCGACGAGCGCGCGCCCGTCGACGACGAGCGTACCGTTGCCGCGGGTCGCCGCGACGAGCCGCCTCAGCCCGTGCTCGGCCGCCCGCGCCGCGAGGCGCTCGCCGAGCCGCGCGAGAAGATCGGGGCGCATCGCCGCGTCACGACTCCGCGAGCGCGGCGGCGGCGGCCGGACGGCACGTCGCGTGCGCGGTCGCGTCGCCGCCGTCGTTGCCGTCGTCCGGCGCGACCGGCATCGCGACGAGATCGAGTCGCGCGAAGAGGCGGCGGTCGTGCTCGACGTCGGGATTGCCGGTGGTCAGGAGCTTCTCGCCGTAGAAAATCGAGTTCGCGCCGGCGAGGAAACAGAGCGCCTGCAGCTCGTCCGCCATGGTCTCGCGCCCGGCCGACAGCCTCACGATCGCGCGCGGCATCATGAGCCGCGCGACTGCGATCGTGCGCACGAACTCGAACGCATCGAGCGCGACGGTCTCGCCGAGCGGCGTCCCCGCGACCGCGACGAGGCGGTTGATCGGCACGCTCTCGGGGTGCATCGGCAGGTTCGCGAGCGCGACCAGCAGCCCGGCGCGATCGTCGCGCGCCTCGCCCATGCCGACGATGCCGCCGCAGCAGGTTTTGAGCCCTGCCGCGCGCACTGCGGCGAGCGTATCGAGCCGGTCCGCGTAAGTTCGCGTCGTGATGATCTCGGGGTAGTACTCGGGACTCGTGTCGAGGTTGTGGTTGTAGTAGTCGAGCCCCGCGTGCTTGAGCGCATCGGCCTGGGTCGGCGTCAGCATGCCGAGCGTCGCGCAGGTCTCGAGCCCCAGCGCCTTGACGCCCGCGACGAGCTCGGCAACGCGCGCGACGTCGCGGTCGCGCGGCGCGCGCCACGCGGCGCCCATGCAGAAACGCGTCGCGCCGCCCGCCTTCGCGGCACGCGCACGCTCGAGCACCGTCTCGAGCGGTAGGAGTTTTTCGGGCTTGAGCCCCGTGTCGTAGCGGACGCTCTGCGGGCAGTACGCGCAGTCTTCGGGGCAGGCGCCGGTCTTGATCGACAGCAGCGTCGAGACCTGCACCGCGCGCGGATCGTGGTGCGCGCGGTGCACGGTTTGGGCGCGATGCATGAGATCGGGAAAGGGCAGCGCGAACAGCGCGAGCGACTCGTCGCGCGTCCAGTCGTGGCGGATCGTTCGAGTCATCGGCGGGTCATCGTCTGACGTCCGGCCGCGGCGAAAGCCGGCGGCGTCGCGCGGGGAAGGGGACGACAGTGTCGAAACTCGGCAGGGAGGCTGTCAACTTGCAATCGGGCGATCGGGTTGACCGGGGCATCACGGCACTCGGCGCGTGGCTCCTGCCGTGGCGCTGCGTGCTCTGCGCCGGTGCCGGCGCGGGACGCGACCTCTGCGCGCGTTGCGCGGCGACCTTGCCCGACGCCGGGCCCGGTTGCGCGCGCTGTGGGGTGCCGCTCGCGGCGCCTGCGGCCGCCTGCGGCGCCTGCCTGCGCCGGCCGCCGCGCTACGCCGCGCTCGCGGCCGCGTTCCGCTACGCCTGGCCGCTCGACCGGCTCGTGCAGGACTACAAGTTCGCGCATGCGCTCGCGACCGGCGCGGTGCTTGCGGCGCTTCTCGCCGAGCGCTTCGCCACGCGCGTCGCGGCGCTCGATCTCATCGTGCCGGTGCCGCTCGCGCGGCCGCGGCTCGCGGCGCGGGGTTTCAACCAGGCGCTCGAGCTCGCGCGCCCGGTTGCGCGCGCGAGCGGTACGCATCTCGTTTCGCACGCGCTCGTGCGCACGCGCGACGCAGCCCCGCAGTCGACGCTCGCCTCGGCGGCGCGCCGCGCGGCCGTGCGCGGCGCGTTCCGCGCGAACGCCGAGGTCGTCGGCGCACGCGTCGCGCTGCTCGACGACGTCGTCACGACCGGCGCGACCGCGGACGCGTGCGCGCGCGCACTGGTCGCGGCGGGGGCGAAGTCGGTCGAGGTCTATGCGCTGGCGCGCGCGGCGCCGCCGCGCGCTCAGCCCGCGGCGCGCAGCGCGTAGTCGAGCGCGATGCCGAGGAACACGACGAGTCCGAGCCACGCGTTCGAGCGGAACGCGGTGAAGCAGCGCTCGCGCGAGCGGTCGCGCGCGTACCAGAGCTGCCACGCGCAGATCACTGCGGCGACGCCGAGCGCGATGCGGTACGCGAGCTCCAACCCGGCGCGCTCGCCGGCGAACGCGAGCGCGACCAGGAACGACGCGAACAGCACGCCGACCGCGACCAGGTCGAGCTCGCCGAACAGGATCGCGGTCGAGCGCGCGCCGGCGCGCAGATCGTCGTCGCGGTCGACCATCGCGTAGAGCGTGTCGTACCCGGTCGCCCAGAGCACGTTCGCGGTGAACACGAGCCAGGCCAGCGGCGGCGGCCACGCGTCGGTCACCGCGGTGTACGCCATCGGGATGCTCATCCCGAAAGCCATGCCGAGCCAGAGCTGCGGCCACCAGGTGCGGCGCTTCATGTACGGATAGACGATCGCGAGCGCCGCGGCGACGCCCGAGAGGATCTGCGTCTTGGTATTGGTCGCGAGCACGATGAGCAGCGCGAGCGCGATCAGCACCGCGAACACGGCGAGCGCCTCGCGACCCGAGACCGTGCCGCGCGCGAGCGGCCGGTCCCGGGTGCGCTGGACCTGCGGGTCGAGCCAGCGGTCGGCGTAGTCGTTGATGACGCAGCCGGCCGAGCGCATCACGATCACGCCGAGCGTGAAGAGCGCGAGCGTCGCGAGCGGCGGCACGCCCCCGGCCGCGAGCCACAGCGCCCACCAGGTCGGCCACAAGAGCAGCAGCCAGCCGACCGGGCGGTGCTGGCGCGTCAGCAGCGCATATTCGCGCAGCCGGTCGTAGACGTGCGGCGACATCCACGCGAATGCGCGCGGCGGCAGCTCGAGCGCGTGCCCGGTGCGCGCCGCGATCGTCGCGCGACGCACCGCCTGCTGGATCGACGGGGCTTTGCCCATGCGGGCATGGTAGTCGAGCGCGGCGCCGCTGCGCCGCACGCACGCATAGCAGCGACGAAAATTACGGGATCACGAGGTCGACGACGACGCGCCAGTCGCCGTCGACCCAGCGCCACGCGCGCTGGTAGAGGTGCGGCTTGTCGGGATCGCCGCCCCAGCCCGCGGTCGCGCCGAGGTCGCCTGCAGCGGAAATGCGGAGCGACGCGAGGTCCAGCGCGGGCTGGGTCGCGACCTTTGCGCGCGCGGCGTCGCCGCGATGCGGCGCGGCGCCGTTGCGCAGCACGAGCACGTCGTCGACCGCGGCGGCTGCGAACGCGGACGCCGCGTCCGCACCGGCGAGGTTCGCCGCGAGCGCGCGGTCGGCGCTGACCAGCGCCTGCAGCCGCACGGCCTGCGCCGACGGCGCCAGCGCAGGCGCGTCGGCGCGTTCGGCGTGACGCTCGACCGTGGTCGACAGCGGCAGCGCCTCGTGGTCGACACCGACGTCGAGCACGTTGCGGAAATCGCCCGCGGCGTTGCGCTGCCAGATGCTGAAGAAATGCGTGCCGCCGCGGCGCTCGGGCTCGGCGATCGGGCGGATCAGCGCGGGGCCGACGGTCCAGCCCAAGTCGCCCGAGGCCGCGATCTCGGCGTGCTCGGGCGCCCAGTCGAGCAGCACCGTGTCGGGTGGCGCGGGCTTCGCGTAGTGCTCGGCGGCGCGGATCGGTCGCGGCCGGAACATGATCGCGTCGGGCGCGATGTAGTGGCGGAACGCGGCCGCGACGCCGGCCTTCGGCGACATCGCGGCGAACGCGCGCTCGGCCGCGACGAGCGCGTCGTAGTCGGCATCGGATGCTGCAGCCGCGGGAACCACGACGAGCGCGGCGGCAAGCCCGAAGGCCGGGAAGCGCTTCGTCATCGGGAGGCTCCGGTCGTTTGACGGCGGCGAAACGCGCGCGGCGTCACGCCGAAACGGCGGCGAAACGCCGCGGTGAAATGGCTGTGGTGAGCGTAGCCGAGCTCGAGCGCGATCGCGGTGATCGTCCTTGCGTGATTCGCGAGCAGCGCGCCGGCGGCCTCGAGCCGCAGCTGCTCCTGGTACACGTGTGGCGTCACGCCGTGGCGGCGACGGAATGCGCGCAGCAGCTGGAACGGCGAACAGGCCGCGACGCGCGCGAGCGCCGCAAGCGGCAGGCGTCGCATGTAGTCGCGCTCGAGCACGCGCCGCACGCGCTCGAGCGCCGCGGCGTCGGGCGCCGCGCGCGCGCTCAAGCGGCGCGGGCGTCGTCGGTCACGGCACCGATCGCGTCGATTCGCGCAAGCCCGCCCGGAGGCGTGCGGCGCAGCCGCCGCCGGTGCTCGGACGCCGGCACCCCGAAGTGCGCGCGGAACAGGCGCGCGAACGCGCAGCGGTTTTCGAAGCCGTGGCGCTCGGCCACGAACGCGATCGGCTCGTCGGACGCGGCGAGCATGCGCGCCGCGCTCTCGAGCCGCATCCGTGTGAGGTAGCGGTGCGGCGTCTCGTCGAACACCTGGCCGAAGCTCCGCACGAAATGCCAGACCGAGAGGTGCGCGATTCCCGCGAGCTCGCGCATCGTGTAGTCGCGCACCGGCCGGCGCGCAATCAGGAAGCGCACGCGGTTGAGTCGCGCGTAGAGGTGGCGCCGGTGCCGCTCGGTGCGGCCGCTGGTGCGCGCGAGCCGTCGCGCATGCTCGCGCTGGCGCTCGATGAGACGCGCGACCAGCGCCGAGGCGATCTCGGCGAGGGTCCAGTCGCCGCCCGCGGTGGTGAGGCCGCGGTCGATCAGCGCGAGCTCGCTCGCGCCGACCAGGGCATGTGCCGGCCCTTCGTCGGCGAAGACGACGGGATCAGCCGGGCTCACGCCGAGCACGCGCTGCGCGATGCGGGTCGCGGCATGCGGCGGTAGCGCGAGCGCGACCCAGCCGGCGTCGCGGCCGCCGCCGAGCTCGAGCCGCGTGCCGGCCTCGACCACGAGGAAGCGGCCCGCCTCGATCGGCGCGGCAACGCCGTCGAGAGTCGCGGGCGTGATCCCACGACGGCCGACCACGACGAGCGCCGGCGCATGCAGCGCGCCCAGCACGGCACCGGCCTGGCCGTCGACGATGAGCCAGCGCTCGCCCTCGCGGCGCGCACCGAGCTCGGTCGCGGTGAGGTCGACGGGCTCCGAGCCCGCCTTCAGCACCGCGCTCGGGAGCCGCTCGGTCGCCGCGATGCCTCGATCGATCGTGACCATGGAACCTCCGGGCTGGGGGTTCCGACGCTAGGCGCGCGCGGCGTGCCGTGTCCCGAGCGCGCGCTAGAACTTGTCTGGAATTGCGCGTTCAGCGACCTGAGTGACCATCGACAGATCGGCGATGCGCGTCTGAAGCTCGCGCAAGCCGTTGATCGGTCGTCGCGCTCGTATCGGTCCGGCCCGAATTTGCGGCGCCCGGCCGCGAGGTTGCGGAACTTGCGCGGACGGGGGTCAGCGCAGCTCGCCGAGCACGAGGTCGTGCTCCTGCCGTCCGGTTTCGGTCACGAGCACGTGCCGGCGGTCGGGCGCGAGCGCCATCGACATGTCCCAGAGGTCGAGCGGCAGCCGCCGGATCAGGCTGGGATCGCCGCCCGCGACCGGGACTTCGTAAACGCCGGCGCGGCCGTCGCCGATCCCGTCGAGGAACACGATGCGGGCGCCGTCGAGCACCCACGAATCCATGTTGCGGTACCCGACCCGCTCGGTGACGCGCGACTCGTGCCCGCTCGCGGTGTCGAGCCGGTACAGCCCGTCGCCGGTCACGCGCGTGTAGTAGACGTAGCGGCCTTCGGCGTCGAGCGCGGGATCGCTGCCGCCCAGGCTTCCCGCGAACACGCGCACGCGCGACGGGTCCTCGAGCGAGCGCTGCACGATGCGCCAGCCGTCGCGCCCGAGCTCCGAATAGACCAGCGCGCGGCCGTCCGGCGTGAAGTTGCCGTAGCGGCCGGAAGTGCCCTCGGGGTTCGCGCGCAGCGTTTTTCCGGTGCGCACGTCGACGACGTACTGGACCGACTCGGTGCCCTGGCGCGCGGTGTAGGTTACGCGCGTGCCGTCGTGCGACCAGCGCGGGCGCAGGATCGTGCCGCCCGAGGCGCGGGCGAGGAGCCGCGTCGCGTCGCCTTCGGGCTCGTACAGCCAGAGCGCGCGCGCGCCGCTGCGCGAGGACACGAACGCGATGCGCCCGTCGGGCCCGTACTGGCCGCTGTCGTCGCCGGCCGAGGAGCGCGCGATCGTGCGCGTCGCCGCGGCGTCGGGCGCGAGCGGAAACTCGACGAGGTGGCTCTCGAGCGACTGGCGCTGGAACACGAGGCGGCCGGTGCGCGACGCGACGTCGGGCCAGAACGCGTCGGGCTCGTCGAGCGCGACCAGCGCGAGATCGGCGAGATCGAGCGCGTAGAGCGACGGCTTGCCTTCGTGATCCGACGAGATCACCAGGCCGCGCGCGTCGGGTAGCCAGTCGTGCCCGCGGATCAGCGACTGCAGCTGCGTGATGCGCTTCGCCTCGCCGCCGCCGGTCGGCACGACCCAGAGGTCCGAGAACGGCGCCGAGCCGCGGCGAAACGCGATGGTGCGGCCGTCGGGCGAGATCTTGGGATCGATGTCGGACTCGCCCGAGCGCGGCGCGTAGTCGATCGCGCGCGTCTCGCCGCTGTCCAAGTCGAGCACCGAGAGGCCCGGCGCCGCGCCTTCGCGATCCTCGGTCAGCACGAGGAAACGGCCGTCGGGCGACCAGTCGAAGTAGTCGATCAGGAACGGCCGGCAACGATGCACTTCGCGCTCGACCCCGCCCAGTGCGCTGACGATGTGGATGCTGCAGGCGCCGTCGTCGCGAAGTCTGAGAAATGCGAGGTTCGCGCCGTCGGGCGACCAGACCGCGAGGTCCTCGTGGTACGGAATGCCCTCGAGCTCGCGTGTCACGCGCACCGGGCGCGTGCCGTCGACCGCGCGCACGAGCAGGCGGAAGTGCTCGCGCTCGGCGATCGGCGCCGAGTACGCGATGAAGCCGCCGTCGGGCGAGAGCCGCGCCCAGACCTCGGCGCCGGGCTCGCTCGTCGCGTAGCGGACCTCGACGAGCCGCGGCGAAGCCGGCGGCGCCGTGGTGCCGCCGCGTTCGCGCATCAGCGGAACCACGAGGACCAGCGCCGCGAGTACGGCGAGCACGCCGATCAGCGCGAACGGCGCATGGCGTCGTGGCGGCGCCGCGCTCGCGCGCTGCGGAAAGCCGATCACCGCGCCGCGCGCGGCGCCGGAATCGGCCGCCGCGACCGGGGCGACCAGCCGGTAGCCGACCTTCGGGATCGTCTCGATGTAGCGCGGCGCGCGCAGCTCGTCGCCGAGCGCGCGCCGGAGCTCCTTGATTGCGGTGTTGAGCAGATCCTGCGCCGGCCCGCTCGCGGGCCAGACCCGTTCGAACAGGGTCTCGCGCGCGACGACTTCGCCGGCCGCGCGCACGAGCTCGTCGAGCACGGCCGCGCTTTTCGGCGTGAGCTTCTGCTCCTCGCCGTCGCGCGTGAGCCGGCTCGCCTCGGGCTCGAACCACCACTCGCCGACGCGCACGAGGCGCGGCGTCGCGGGGCGCGTGAACGGATGGACGTTGCTCGTCATGGCGGCTTCGCGGATGCTTCGTCGCGATTGTAGGGCCCGGACCCCATGCGACGCGGCAGACGCGACAACAACCGCACCGTGGCGCCGCGCAAGAAGCGGATGGCGGGCGCCACGCGCGACCGCGAGGATCGTCGCCGGACCCTACCGGAGACGACGATGCGCCCCGTGACCCCGACCCCCGACCCGAACGCGACCTTCGCCGCGATCTGCCGCGCGCTCGAGCGGCCCGACGCGGGCCGCGTCACGCTCGCCGCGCTCGCGCGCGGTACCGGCATGAGCCCGTACACGCTGCAGCGGCGCTTCAAGGCGCGGCTCGGCGTGACGCCGAAGGAATACGCCGAGGCGCATCGCCTGCGCGCGCTGAAGCGCGAGCTGCGCGAGGCACCGAACGTCGCCGACGCCATCTACGGCGCGGGCTATGGTTCCGGCTCGCGCGTCTACGAGCGCGTCGACACGCGGCTCGGGATGACGCCGGCGCAGTACCGCGCGCGCGGCGCCGGCGTCGCGATCTCGTGGGCATCGGGTGCCTCCGAGCTCGGCCGGCTCCTGATCGGCGCGACCGATCGCGGCATCTGCTTCCTGCAGTTCGGCGACGACGAAGCGGCGCTGGTCGACGCGCTCGCGCGCGAATACCCCGCCGCGGCGCTCGCCGCGATGCCGACGGCGCGCCGCGCGGCGTTCGACGCATGGATGCAAGCGCTGTCGGCGTACCTCGCGGGCGAATCGCAGCGGCTCGTGCTGCCGCTCGATCCGCACGGCACCGCGTTCCAGCTCAAGGTCTGGAAGGCGCTACAGGAGATTCCTTACGGCGAGGTCGCGTCGTATGCCGAGGTTGCGCGCCGGATCGGCGCGCCGCGCGCGACGCGCGCGGTCGCATCGGCCTGCGCGCGCAACGCGATCGCGCTCGCGATCCCCTGTCATCGCGTGATCCGCGGCGACGGTGCGCTCGGCGGCTACCGCTGGGGCGAGGCGCGCAAGCGCGCGCTGCTCGACGGCGAGCGCCGCACGCGCGCCGCGCGTGCGTGACGGCGGCGTGCCGGCAGCAGGAGGAAGAATGGCGCGCCCGAGACGATTCGAACGTCCGACCACCGCCTTCGGAGGGCGGTACTCTATCCAACTGAGCTACGGGCGCGCAGGCCGCGCAGTATAGCGGCGCGCGCGTTTCTGCGCGGCGGACGCGACCGTGATCCGCGCGCTCAGCGCCGCAGCCGATCCATCGCCCGGGTGAGGCCTTCGAGCGTCAGCGGGTACATCCGGCCTTCCATCAGCGCGTGGATCATCTCGGTCGAGGGCGTGTAGGACCACGTCTCCTCGTCGACCGGATTGAGCCAGACCGCGCGCGGATAGACCGCGAGCACGCGCCGCATCCACGCTTCACCGGGTTCCGCGTTCCAGTGTTCGATGCTGCCGCCCGGCTGCGTGATCTCGTGCGGGCTCATGCTCGCGTCGCCGACGAAGATCACGCGGTAGTCGGCCGGATACTTGTGCAGGATCTCCGGCGTCGGCGTCGGCTCGGACCAGCGCCGCGTGTTGTCGCGCCAGACGCGCTCGTAAACGCAGTTGTGGAAGTAGAAGTGCTCGAGGTGCTTGAACTCCGAGCGCGCCGCCGCGAACAGCGACTCGCACTCGCGCACGTGCGCGTCCATCGAGCCGCCGATGTCGAGGAACAGCAGGAGCTTCACCGCGTTGTGCCGCTCGGGCCGGAACTTGAGATCGAGCCAGCCCGCGTTGCGTGCGGTGTCGCGAATCGTGCCGTCGAGGTCGAGCTCCTCGGCCGCACCCTCGCGCGCGAAGCGGCGCAGGCGCCGCAGCGCGAGCGAGAGGTTGCGCGACGACAGCGCCTCGCGCTCGTCGAGGTTGCGGAACTCGCGTCGCTCCCAGACCTTCACCGCGCTCTTCTGGCGCCCGACGCCCCCGATCCGGATGCCTTCGGGGTTGTAGCCGTACGCGCCGAACGGCGAGGTGCCCGCCGTTCCGATGAAACGCGAGCCGCCCTGATGCCGTTCGCGCTGCTCGCGCAGCCGTTCCTCGAGCGCGCGCATCAAGGCGTCCCAGCCGCCGAGCGCGCGGATGCGCGCCTTCTCCTCATCCGACAGCAAGAGCTCAGCCTGCTTCGCGAGCCAGGCCTGCGGCACTTCGGCGAGGAGCTCGGGCGAGAGCGCCTCGACACCGTCGAAATACGCCGCGAAGGCACGATCGTAGAGGTCGTAGCGCGACTCGTCCTTGACCAGCGCGAGCCGCGCGAGTGCGTGGAACTCGGTCAGCGAGCCGCGCGCGTAGCCCGCCCCGAGCGCTTCGACGAGCACGAGGAGCTCCGTGACACTCGGTTTGAGACCGGCGTCCCTGAGCGCGAAGAAGAACCGAATCAGCAACGTAGGTACCGCGGCGTATGGTGCGTAAGGAGGCTCGCTGCGCTATTGTGCCCGCCCCCGTGGGCGGTGCCGCGACGCAACGCGCGTCGCAACCGTCGTTTAGGGCGGGATCCGTGCCGCGGTGGCGTCGGGCCCCGCCGCCTACGAAGATCGTCGTTTTCACGCATCCCCAGGAGTCAGCGTCATGCGTTCTCTCGCCGTTTTCGCCTTCGCCGCCGCCGCGGCGCTCGCCGCCTGCGGCAAGAACGAGAGTGCGCCCCGGTCGGGCAACGGTGCACCGGCTGCGCCCGCGAATGCCGTGACCGGCATGGTGCTCGCCGACGCGCCCGCGGCGCTCGCGCCCGGCGCGACGCTGACCGTGCGCTTGCTCGACGTGACGCGCGCCGAAGGCGACGCGATCCTGATCGCGACGCAGACCTACCCGATCACCGCGATCCCGGCGCAGTTCACGCTCAGCTACGACCCGGCGCAGGTCAACTCGATCCGCACCTTCGCGATCGACGCGACAGTGATGGACCAGGGCGTCGCCCGCTACGTCTCGCAAGGTCGTGTCGGCGTCCTGACGCAAGGCAAGCCCGCGCACGCGAACGTCCGCCTCGCCGAGGCGATGGTCGCGCCGGCGCCGAAGGATCCGGTCGAAGAGTTCGAGAAGGCGTTCGCGGCGTTCGAGCAGCAGCTCGGCGCGCTGAAGCGCGTGACCGGCTCGCGCATCGAAGGCGAGGAAGCGGCTTACGCGTGGGACGCGTTCGCCGACGCGAGCGGTGTGCGCCTCGTGCGCGAAACCGTCAACAACGCCGAAGGCGTGCACGTCTCGCAGTCGCGTTACGCGTTCGACGAAGCCGGCAAGCCCTGGCTGATCGAGCGCGAGGCGGGCGGCGCGAAGGTCCGCGTCGGCTGGGGCCCGGACGGCGCGGTGCTGATCAAGACGCGCAACGGCGAGGCCGCCGAGATCGACGACGCCGAGATCGACGACGCCGAGATCGATCGACTGGTGAAAGGCGCGGAAGGCGCAAAGGCCGCGGCGCAGGCGAAGCTCTGAGTCGAGCGCGTCGTCGGTCCGCTGCACTCGGCCCGACGCGCCGATCGGCCCGACCTACCGCGTCGCCTCGCGACGCGCGATGAACGCGAGCTTCTCGAACAGCGCGACGTCGGCTTCGTTCTTGAGCAGCGCGCCGTAGAGCGGCGGGATCGCCTTGCGCTGATTCTTCTCGCGCAGCACCTCGGGCGCGATGTCCTCGGCGAGCAAGAGCTTGAGCCAGTCGAGCAGCTCCGAGGTCGACGGCTTCTTCTTGAGGCCGGGCGCCTCGCGCAGCGCGAAGAAACCGACCAGCGCCTCGTGCACGAGCTCGCGCTTGATCCCCGGGAAGTGCACGTCGACGATGCGCTGCATCGTCGCCTCGTCCGGAAAGCGGATGTAGTGAAAGAAGCAGCGGCGCAGGAACGCGTCCGGCAGCTCCTTCTCGTTGTTGCTCGTGATGACGACGATCGGCCGATGCCTCGCCGCGATCGTGCGGCGCGTCTCGTGCACGTGGAAGTCCATGCGGTCGAGCTCGCGCAGGAGATCGTTCGGGAACTCGATGTCGGCCTTGTCGACTTCGTCGATCAGCAGTACGGCGCGGCGCTCGGACTCGAACGCCTCCCAGAGCCTTCCCGGCACGATGTAGTTCGCGATGTCCGCGACGCGCGGATCACCGAGCTGCGAGTCGCGCAGGCGCGAGACCGCGTCGTACTCGTACAGCCCGTGCTGCGCCTTCGTCGTCGACTTGACGTGCCACTCGATCAGCGGCGCTCCGAGCGCGCGCGCGACCTCCTGCGCGAGCAGGCTCTTGCCGGTGCCGGGCTCGCCCTTGACCAGCAGCGGACGCTCGAGCGTGATCGCGGCGTTGACCGCGAGCTTCAGGTCTTCGGTCGCGACGTAGGCGTCGGTACCTTCGAAACGGTTCGGTGGCAAAGGGGTCAGAGTCATTTGGCGCCGACCGCGCGCTCCCCGTCGATGGACCCGTTGCCGCCAAATGACTCTGACCCCTTTGCGGCGAGGCGCTTGAGGTGCACCAGCAGCAGCGAGATCGCCGCGGGCGTGACCCCCGCGATCCGGATCGCCTGCCCGAGTGTCTCGGGCTTCGCGACCGCGAGCTTCTGCCGCACCTCGGCCGAGAGCCCGCGCACCTCGTCGTAGGGGAAGTCGCGCGGAATCGCCGCGTCCTCGTGGCGGCGCTGGCGCGCGATCTCGTCGTCCTGGCGCGCGAGATAGCCCGCGTACTTCGCCGCGACCTCGATCTGTCCGGCGACGGCGCGGTCCGCGACACCCGGTGCGAGCGTCGGCACCGTCACGAGCTTCGCGTAGTCGAGCTCGGGGCGGCGCAAGAGGTCGAGCGCATGCGTCTCGCGCGTCAGCGTGATGCCGAGCGTGGTCTCGAGCTCGCGTCCGAACGTGTTGGTCGGCGAGGCCCAGGTCGCGGCGAGCCGCGCCGTCTCGCGCATCACCGTGTCGCGCTTGGCGGCGTACGCGGCCCAGCGCGCGTCGTCGACCAGCCCGAGCGCACGGCCGGTCTCGGTGAGACGCGCGTCGGCGTTGTCCTCGCGCAGCTTCAGGCGATACTCGGCGCGCGAGGTGAACATCCGGTACGGCTCGCTGGTGCCGTTCGTGACGAGGTCGTCGATCAGCACGCCGACGTAGGCCTCGTCGCGGCGCGGCGTCCACGGC
>Ga0187892_10002041_pt1 | contig 42815 bp, 32 predicted proteins | sample MA1701073metaG_FD_139345 | JGI IMG/M metagenome (GOLD analysis project Ga0187892, IMG submission 139345) | Bio-ooze microbial communities from a basaltic lava cave in the Kipuka Kanohina Cave System on the Island of Hawaii, USA - MA170107-3 metaG ... | reverse complement strand
CGCGGACGCACGTCGCCGTAGCCCTTCTCGTCCAGCGGATCAGTCCCCACAACGACTGCCCTGCCGTCGCGCGTGAACCAGTGGTGCGTCGGCGCAAGTGCGCCTAACGACTCGCCGAGCCGTCGCGGCGTGTCGGGACCGCTCGCCGAGATCGAAACGGCCCAGAGTTGACCGTCTTTGAGGTACACGAGCTGATCGTCGGTCGGATGCCAGCTGTAATTCCTGCCGTGGTAGTCGTTGAGCAGCGGCAGATCGGCAACCACCACGCGCGGCGTTCCGCCGGATGCCGGCACTACGGCGAGGTCGATCGTGCTCGTCTGATTCGTCATGCCGTGGTCTTTGAAGACGGAGAGGTAGCTCAGCCACTTACCGCTCGCTGACAGACGCAGCACCGAGGGACGCGGCTCGGCAGTCGCGGCAACGATCAGGCGCGCGACGCCGGTGCGCACATCGATCGCGCTCACCGCGGCATTGTTCTCACGAAGGTAGTGCTCCTGCCTCGGCGTTGTAGCGGCCGCCGATTCCGTTGACTTCGGCTGCTCGCTTCCTGCGCGCATTACTGAAACCGTTGGTCCGCCTTGAGTCACTTTGCGCGGCGCGCTGTCCGGTGCTGGGAGCCACGCACCTGGCCCGCTGTCCGGCGCGGTCGGTACGAACACGGTGCGGCTGTCCAAAGACCATTGCGCTTCGTCGCCCGTCCACAGCTTTGCCTTGATGCGCGTTACGCTCACTCGGCGCGTGCGAGCGGCAGCGATATCGAAGGCCCAGAGCTGCGGCGGTCCGTCTTTGTCGCAGTAGAAGACAAGCGTGGAGCCGTCGGGCGAGATCACAGGCGCCCAGCAGCTTCCACCTGGGCAGATGGTAGTCGTCTGCCCACCCTGCCGGTCGGTCAGGTAGACCTTCGCGCCGACGACTGAGCTCGGCGTCCCGTTAGGCATGAATCGGCTGGAGAGGTTCACGTCGCGCGGCGGCTGTCTCACCGTGTACGCGACCCGACGGCCGTCACGCGAAACGGAATACGTGCTGCTCCAGAGGAATTCGCGGATGTCGAAGGCGAGATCGTATGGCAGTGCACCAGACGGCTCCGCTGCTGGTCGCATCGGAGTGCGATCAGGCGCGCTGGTGTTCTGCGCGCCGACAATCATGCTGGCGAACGGGAGCGCGCACGCGGTTCGCAGCGCGATAGAGCGCAATGCAGCAAGCAACATCTCAACCCCCAGACTCGGCGCTTGGAGAACTTCCCGGCTAAGTTGTAGCCGATGAGGCTCGGCCGCATCCTTTGGGTAGCGCTGTTCTGCCTCGGTTGTTCGACGGTAGGAGCTCAAGCTCCCGATACCGTCATCGTCGAGAGCGGTGGGCTCAAGCTGCGCGCCCTACTCTGGCGCCCGTCGGGGAGTGGTCCGTTTCCGGCCGTCTTGTTAACCACGGCAGTGGACCGAATCCGGGACTGCAGCGGCTCGAGATCCTCGGGCCGGTCTTCGCGGCCCATGGCTACGTGTTTCTCTGCCTCGCCGCGGATCCGGCCTCTCAGCGAATCAGGGAACCTGCGCCTGCTCGACAGCGAGCTCGAAGAAGTCATGGCAGGAGTCGCGCTATTGCGAGGCCGTGGCGACGTCAGTTCGCGCCGAGTCGCTGTTGCCGGGCATTCGTTCGGTGGATCGCTCACGCTACTCGCTGCGGAGCGCGATTCGACGCTACGAGCGATCGTTCTGTTCGGTGGCGCCGCGGGAAGTTGGGACGGGTCGCCGAAACTGCAGCTGCGCTTGCTTGAAACCGTTAGGCATGCACGAGCGCCGCCGTTTTTTGTATATGCCGCGAACGATTACTCTGTAGCGCCGCTCAAAATACTGAGCGCTGAGTTAGCGAAACTTCGCAAACCCTATAAGGCCAAGATCTATCCCGCGGTCGGCCGGACGCCCGCCGAGGGGCACGATTCCGTTCATAGCGGCGTGGCTATGTGGGAGCGGGACGTCTTTTCGTTCCTCGCAGAATACATGCGCTAGGTGTAGAGCCAAGCGACAACCAGCCGCGGAGGCCTAACGCCGCACCGCCGTCGATTCGAGCAGCAGTTCGCGGACTTTGGCTGCCTTCCCGGCCTTCTCGAGCTCAACCCACAGCGCGCGCACAAACTCGCGATCGACCAAACCGCTCGGCGCGCCGACGCCGCCAGTGGAGAGACGCTGCGCCGTGCGGAAGGCGTCGACAGCCGCAATCGTCTCGGGCGTGTATACGAGTGCGTCGCTGCCGCGCTTGAGCTCGGGCTCAGCACTATGGAACAGGCCCAACGCATGAAGGATGATCTTGAGCTGCCAGACGTCGTTCCCGGAAAACTCCTGCATGCTGCGATAGCCTAACGTCTGGCTGATCGTGTCGTAGATGCGCCGCAGCTCGGCGACAGGTTCCGGATTCTCGCACACGTTGATGTTGTTCGTTACCCCGTCGTTGCGGCGCGAGCGGCCGGGGCGCGGATCAGCCACGATCATGGCGGCCGATTGCATGCGCCCGTGCCGAGCATCGCCGCCCAGCGCGTGACCGGCGGCGATCGCTTCGATGAGGCGATCTCCCAAATGCCGCGACGACCCCTCGCTCGCCTCGAACGTGCGGGCGACAGCTTCGAGGACCTGCGGTCCGACGAGGATGTTGCCTTGCGTGACGTATGTCGCGCCGCGGCGGTGGCCGGCCCACGGTTGGGCTCCCGAGCCCGTGTGCTGCGCGCCCCGGCCGTCGACGCCGATCACGCCCACCTGCCGGCTGTGACTTGCGGAATCGGCCGCGAGGAGACGGCGCAGGGCCGCTTCGGGCTCCTCGCCCTTGCCTAACGCAGAAAGCAGCTCGTCGCCGTATTGTGTGCGGCTATTCGCCTGAGTTGCGACCGCGCCCACGCCGACACGGACCCACGGCACGGCATTGCCGACGCACGGATTACGCGTCGTGACTGCTACACCGACTTCCTTCGTGTGCGGGTCGACTGCGGCGATGGAGAAGGTCGCGAAGATGAGCGGGTCGCTGGCGCGGCCCCACTGCAGCGGCTCCTGAGCCGGCGCGCGAGCCGCGATAAGCAGCCCGCACGCCGTTACGAACGTTCCTCGCCTAACGAATCCCGGCATTGGTCACGGGAGTATTCACCTGCCAGTGATACTTGGGAAGTTTCCGCTGGCGCGGCCACTCTTCGTCCATCGTGTCGCTGCTGTACAGCCGGCCGCCTTTCATCACGTGCGTGATTGCGTTGCTGTTGCGGATGTCATCGAGCGGATTCTTCGCCATGACGACAAGATCAGCGAACTTCCCGGCTTCGAGCGTGCCGATCTCGCTCCCCATTCCAATTGCCTCGGCGCCGAAGACAGTCGCAGCTCGCAAGACGTCGTGATTCGACATCCCGCCGGATCCCATCATCTGCAATTCCCAGTGGTAACCGATGCCCTGGAGCTGGCCGTGCGCGCCGATGCCGACCATGCCGCCGGCGGCGACGATGTCCTTCATCGACTTCGCGTGCAGCGGAAAGACGAACTGCTCTTTACGGAAGAAGCCGCCCGGCCCTGGACCGATGCCCGCGCCGCGTCGGCTCGTCTTCGCGTACAGATGATCGTGCGGCGTGAAGCGACGAAGCTTGGCGTCTTCCCACGGATTCTCGTGATTGTAGAAATAGTCTTCGCCGAACGGGCCGCCGTACGAGACGATGAGCGTCGGCGAGTTCACGACGCCGACCTTCGCGATCATTTGAGTTACGTCGTCGTACAACGGCGCAATCGGCAAGGCATGCTCGATCCCTGCATACCCGTCGAGCGCGTGGGTCATGTCGAGCTTGAAGTCGAGCCCACCCTCGGTCGTCGGCATGATGTTGTTTTCTTTCGCAGCCATGATGATCCACTGCCGCTGCTGCCGGTTTCCCGTCATGTACATCTTGAGCGTCTTCGTATCGAAGTACGATGCATAACGCTTGAGGATGTTCTTGGCGTGATCGAGGTCTTTGGGCGGCTCGAACCAGAGCACGCCGGGGCCAGTCGAATAGATGCGCGGTCCTACCATCTCACCGGTTTCGACGCGATCACCGTACGTCAGCACGTCGGTGCTTCCAGTTTGAGGATCGCGCGTTGTCGTCACGCCGTACGCCAGCGTCGCGATGTACTGCCACACCTGCGACACGTGAATGTCGGGGATGAGCCACTGCGTGTGGTAGTGCGTGTCAACAAAGCCTGGCGTGATCGTCTTGCCGGACATGTCGATGACGCGCGCATTGGCCGGCACCTGCACCGATCCGCGGCGGCCCACCGCCGCAATGCGGTTGTTGTGAATGACGATGTCGGCGTCCTCGATCACTTCGTTTCCTTTCATCGTGATGACGCGCGCACCGCGCAGCACCGCATCGCCCTGGGCAAGATCGCGAGGAGCGGTGATTGTTATGCGCTGTTCGGTCGGCTTGTACTTGGGTGTGTCCTTCTTCGCTGTGTCCGCGGCCGCCTTCTTCGTCGTGTCGGGCGCGGCGCGCGTCGTTGTGTCCGCGGCGGCCTTCGCGATGCTATCAGCCTTTGCTTTGTTGACGACCTTCATCGAGTCGTCGAACGCCTTGGCGCGATCGAGATCGTAGACGATGTGCGCGTTGCCTAACGACCAGTGGACGCGCTTGCCGTCCTGGTTCCATGCCGGGAATTCGCCCGCCAGCTCGTTCAGCTTGCGCACAGGGACTGCCGCGGCGTCGGGGTTCGTCACCGAGACAGTCGGCGCTTGCGCGCTGACTTGCGTCACCGCGACGACAAAGAGATCGGGCCCGACCTTCGCGAGCGCTCGGTCGCCTCTGGGCGACATGCGGATCACATCCGCCGGCGGCGGGGTTGGCGTCGGCTCCATCGCGTCGTTATCCAGGTGCGACGCCAGTGACGCGAGACGTGTGGGATCGAGCAGATCGGTGCCCGGGAACGTCGCGTTCTTTGCGATGAACGCACCTGGCGGGAGCGTGCCCGTCACCTTGAGGTGCGACTTGATATCCGTGCCGTCCCAGCGCATCGACACGAGGCCGTCGCGGCCGCTGTACGCGAAGAATCGCGTCGTGTCCGCGGTGAAGTGCGGCGCGAAGCGATTGCCACTCGGCGTGATCGTGTTCAAGGGGCCACCGTTAGGCGATATCCACACGAAATCCGCGCTGGCGCCGAGGCTCGAGGAGAAATCTGGAGCTTCCTGGAACTCACGCGCCGATGCACGCACCGCGACGATGCGGTTGTTCGGCGACCACGCCGGCTGGAAGTAGTAGCCCGCGCCTTGCGTGAGCTGCACCGGCCGGGTCTTGCCGTCGACGGCGGCTTTATAGATATGCCCGCCGACGGAGTCGTCCCATGTCACGAACGCGATGGACTTGCCATCCGGCGACCAGCTGGGGTGATACTCCCCGCTCGTTAGGCTCGTAAGGCGACGCGGAGTTCCGGCCGGCCAGTCCATCACATAAAGCTTGCCTAACGCGGAGAAGACGAGTGCGCGGCCGTCGGGTGAGGGCACGGCGTCGCGAATCTGCTTGGCGATAACGGTCGGCGTATCGTCGACCTTGTACGCGAACTTGACCTGCGGACCCGCGTCCAGCTCCACATCGGCCGTGAACGGAATGCGAACCGGCGCCGACTTATCGAGCGGTACGCGCCAGATCTCGCCGCCGTAGGAGATGACGATCGCCTTGGAGTCAGGCGTGAAGGCGTACCCCGGAAGCACGTCCATCGGCGCGCGCGACTCCTGCTCGTCGCGCTGAATCGGGAAGGCGAGCCAGTCTTCGGTGCTCGTCGACAGGTCTCGGATGCGGAGGCCGGTCTTTGTCTCGAAGCGCGAGCCGTAGACGAGCCACTTGCCGTCGGGCGAGAGCGCCGGCCGGAACGCGGAGCCGTGTCTTCCGGAGATGACCGTTTGCGTGCCGGTCTCTCGGTCGTACACGGCCAACTGATACTGCGGGAAGATCGCGTTGTAAGACCAGTCGCCTTGCCGCTGCGAGAAGTACACGTAGCGTGCGTTTGGCCCGAAGGCCGCGCCTAACGTCTTGAGCGGTGGCGGCGCGGTGATCAACGCGATCCCAGTGCCGCCATCAACGTTGTACAGCCAGAGCTTCGCCGCACCGAAGAGACTCCCGCTCTTGGACGCGACGACGTACTGCCCGTCGGGCGACCACTCTGGCGAGACGTACAAGTCACTCATTCCCTTTGTCAGCTGAACCGTATCCTTCTTGTCGAGCGACATGAGCCAGAGGTTCTCGCCACCTGAACGATCGGAGACAAAGACGACGCGTTTGCCGTCCGGCGAAAAACGCGGCTGCACGTCGTACCCCATGCCGCTCGTCAGGCGCGTCGCTTTGCCGCCGGCGATCGGCAGTGTGTAGAGGTCGCCTAACAAGTCGAAGATGATGCTCTGGCCGTCCGGACTCACGTCCAGTGACATCCACGACGCCTTGCTCGTGGTGAACGAGATCTTGCGTGCGGCGGTGAGGGGCAGATCCGGTTTCTTCGGTCCCGCTGCCGATGGCCCCTGTGCGGCGAGATCGGCGGCTGCGGCGAGGACGAGCGTAAACGCGGCGAGGCCGCCGAGGGTCCTGCGAGTCATGTGCTACTCCGGAAGCGAGACAGAGCTGAGCGCGGGCAAGAGAGCGCTCGTCAATCCTGAAAGGCGCGCGGTGCACTGTCTAGTGTCCGCGAGCACCGTCGGTCTCAGCGACTGGCGTCGATTTGGCTCGGTGGACCAGTGGTTACAGGAGCGCGGCCGCTGGCCTGGGGCCGGCGTGGAGGAAGCGCTGGTTCAGCAAGTCGACATGGAAGTTGAGTCCCTCGATTGAACGTGCGCCGAGAATCGCAGCGTCTCCTGGCAGCGCGAAGACCACGTCGTCGCTCGTGGAGCGTCGATCGGCGTTAACGATTGCGAAACCGCAGTCGCGCGCCACGAGTGTGCCGTCGGCCATGTCGAAGTGCTCGGTTCGCTCCGGCGCTATGCCTAGTTCCTCGAGAACACTAGCTGGTATCCAAGTATGCTCGGATGCCGTGTCGACGAGCGCGTTCTCGTATAGCGGATCTCACCACGGCGGAGAGGGCTCTCGACGCCGATAGTCGTGAAGAAAATCCCCATTTCTTCGGGGAGTCTGACGAATCGACCTTGGCGGACAGTCATCATTCTCGCGCCCCTCGGCTCGTTTGATCGCCGAGAGATAGCGCGTCGCGCTCACGCCGCCAAGGCTGGCGAGCTGCCTAACGTGGCTGTCCTGTAGTCGCCCGTTGACGGACTGCCCCGATCCCCGAATCGGCGTTAAAGGCAGCTTGCCGGCGCGGCTTCACCGGAAGGAGAACAGCACGCCCACTTCGGGCGCCCAGTCAGGCGCCTTTGACGTTAGGCCCACCGCATTGTTCAGCTTGAGCACGATGCCCGGACGTAGCGACCACTGCGTCTCGGTGATGAGCTCCACTTCGTCCCCGGTTCCCTCTACAGCGCCCCAGATCTTCAGCCATGGCGAGACGCGTTTGAGGTATTCCACAGCGAACTCGCCTATTTCGAGGCTTCCCTCGTCATAGGCGATCGCGAGCCGCGCGGTCCCTGTCCCCCAACGGAAGCCGCGAACGACTCCAGTGCCGAACGTCAACTCCCAGCTCTTGGTGCCGATCAGCTTCTTCGTCCGCTGCAACGGAAAAACGGTCTCGAAGAAGGAGAACACTTCTGGCCGGCTCGAGGTCTCGGGGCGCCAGCGCCATCGCAGCTGACTTTCGACGTCGCCAAGCCCAGACTCCTCTAAGCGCGTAGGCATCGCGGACGGGTCGTCTGGCGATCGCTCTTGCCATGCGGTGATCACTGCAGCCTCGAACTGCAGCGCCAGTCGCTCGGAGATTCCGTAGCCCAGGAAGATCAAGCCCTCGTGTGCGCGATATCGGCCGCGGAAATCGCGATCGAGACCGAAGCCGAGTTCCGCCGGTTTGTATTCGGCGTCGTTGTCGCGGTAGTACTCATAATACGGATAAACGATCAGTTCGCCGCGCTGGATGTAGATCCCGAACATCGAGATCGGTACACCAGGGCCTCGGTCGCGCAGGCGGTCGAAATCCTGCGCGGACAGCGCGCCTGTATTAACGGCGGTGCCGAGTGCGAGCCAAACAGGAAGACGTCGCGTTAGGGTTAGGTGCGCCATGAGGCCCTCCGGGTGCGTGCATGGACGAGCTCACTGTGGGCAGCATCTCAGGAAAGGAACAACTGACGGAGCCTTGTGTGACACTCGTGTGTGGTTGCCCGCCCGGGGCAACCGAATCAGGACAACGTGTGAGGAGGAAGCTGTTCCGGAATCATCGCACCGGTCATCACCGCAACGGCGTCGCTCATGCTAACGCCTTTCGGATCGAGCATAGCGACGCGACGGCCGAGCCGAGCGACGTGAATTCGGTCAGCCACTTCGAAGACGTGCGGCATGTTGTGCGAGATGAGCACGACCGAGAGGCCACGATCACGCACGCGACGGATGAGATCGAGCACCAGCTTGCCTTCCTTCACGCCTAACGCGGCCGTCGGTTCGTCCATGATCACCACGTGACGCGCAAAGGCCGCGCTGCGTGCCACGGCGACGCCTTGCCGCTGGCCACCTGAGAGAGTTTCCACTGCCTGCTTCATCGAGCGCACGCCGATGCCGAGCTCTTTCATAAAGGCGCTGCTCTCCTCGAGCATTCGTCGTCGATCGAGCATGCGCAGCACGCGGCCGAGGAACCCACGGCGGCGCAGCTCGCGTCCTAAAAACAGGTTTTCGACGATGCTCAACGCCGGCGCGACGGCAAGCTCCTGATACAGCGTCTCGATACCGGCACGCCGTGCGTCACTCGGCGCGCGAAAATGCACGCGCACGCCATCGACAAGTATTTCGCCACGATCAGGGACGAGCGCGCCGGAGAGCGCTTTGATGAGCGTCGATTTGCCTGCGCCGTTATCTCCGATGATGCCAAGGATCTCGCTGACACGCAGCTCGAAGTCCGTCCCGTCGAGCGCCGTTACGTGACCGAAGTGCTTGACGATTCCTCTGGCTTCCAGCACGAGGCGATCGGTCACGTCTCGCCTCCGCCCCGCTGCGCCAAGCGACGCGAGAACTGATCGGTCGCCACGGCGAGGATCACGAGAACACCGCTGACGAGCATTTGATAGACCGACGACACTCCCATGAGCGTCAAGCCATTTCGGAACACGCCCACGATCAGCGCTCCGACGAGAGAGCTGAGCACGAATCCGCGGCCGCCGAAGAGGCTCGTGCCGCCGACAACAACGGCGGTGATGGCCTCGAGATTCTCAGCCTGTCCGGCGTTAGGGTCGCCCACACCGGTACGCGCCACGGAGAGGAGCGCCGCCAGGCCGTAGCAGACGCCAGCCAGCAGATACACGCCGAGGAGGACGCGTTGTGTCGCGATTCCAGTGAGCCGCGCGCCCTCCGGGTTGTTTCCGACGGCATACACATGCCGCCCCGCGGCTGTCTGGCTCAGAGCGAAGGCGGCGACGGCGTAGAGGGCCAGCATGATCAGCGCGCCGTAGACCACCGAGCTGCCGCCTAGCTGGAACGCGTTGCCGAGTGTCGTTAGGCCGGCTGGAACATCGGTGACTGTCTGCGCGTTGGAATATAGCTGCGTGATGGCGAACGCGATGTTGAGCGTGCCTAACGTGACAATGAAGGGCGGCAGGCGCAGGTGCGTCACGAGCAGGCCGTTGATGGCACCGAAGAGCGCTGTCGCCGCGATGCCAGCCGCGATCGCCACAGCAACAGGGACTTGCTGCTCGACGGCCAGTTTCGTCATCACGATCCCACCAAGCGACATCACCATGCCGCACGACAGGTCCACGCCCGCCGTCAGAATCACCAGTGTCTGCCCGATCGCAATGACGCCGACAACCATCACTTGCTGGAGAACGATTGAGAGGTTGTCGGCCGTGAGAAACCGGTCGCTACGCATCGCGAAGAACAGGCATGCGGCGATGAGTGCTAGCAGTGGTCCGAGAGTCCCCAGCAATCGGGCTCTCATGCGTCACCTAACGCGATGGCGTCCACCCATTTACTTGCGGCCGAAGCACAGCTCGATTCCGGTCGTGACGTCTTTGCTTTCGACGCCGCGGACTTTGGTCGCGGCGATGAGACTCACGCCAGTGTCCGTGTAGCCGCTTGGCTTCTTTCCCGTTCGTATAAACGCCATCCCCGCGGCCACGCCTAACTCGGCCATCTTCACCGGGTATTGCTGCGCCGTCGCGGCGATCGCGCCGCTCGCGACATCGCGCACGCCCTGACAACCGCCGTCGACTGACACGAGGATGACCGACTTTTCCTTCCCTTTGGCTTTGAGCGCCTTGTATGCCCCGGCGGCTGAAGGCTCGTTGATCGTGTAGACGACGTTGATGTCGGGATTCTTCTGCAGACAATTCTCCATCGCTGTCTGGCCACGCGTTTGATCGCCGTAGCTGTCAGCCATGCAGACGACGTCGCTCGCCGTACCCAGCGTGTTCACCGCCGCTTCCGGCGCGCGCAAACCGAAGCCCTTGAGAAAACCGTTGTGCCGCTGAGCACCAACCGGGTGGCCGGGGAAGAGATCGATCGTGGCGATGCGCGCCACTTTCGCGCCTAACGCGGCACGCGCATAACGACCAATCAGCGTTCCGGCGCGGTAATTATCGGTCGCGAAAAGAGCGTCACTGGCATTGACCGGGTCCGTGGGGCTATCGAGCGCGATCACGAGGATCCCCTTTGCTCGCGCCTTGCTGATAGACGGCACGATCGCTTTGGAGTCGTTTGGTGTGATGAGGATGACTTTGGCTCCGGCAGCGATCATGTTCTCCAGCGCGGTCACCTGCCCGACGTTGTCGCCGTCATTCTTCCCTGATCCGGATATGAGTCGCGCCCCGCTCGTCTTTGCGGCCGCCTCCGCTCCTTCTCGCATCTTGACGAAGAAGGGATTAGTAGAGGTCTTGGTGATCAGGCCGATGACCGGTTGCTGCGCTGCCGCGACTGACGACAGCCCGATGAGCGCGAAAACGTGTACGGCTCGGAGAATCATCGATTGCGCGGTGAGACGGTTGGCGCCAAGGGAATTGATGCGAGCGCGTCGCGCAAGCAAGAGCCCATGATTCTTGTTTGTGGCGAGGCGCTCATGGATATCTTCCCCGGCCACACCACTGTGTCGGGCCTCGCGCTCGAAGCACGCGTCGGAGGTTCGCCGTTCAACGTCGCCATTGGTCTGGCGCGGATGACGCAGCCAGTTGCGTTCATGGGATGCATTTCGCGCGACCCACTTGGAGAGCGTCTGCTCACGATGCTCTGCGAGGAGAACGTCGACATTCGTGCGGTTCAGCGCACCAATGCACCTACAACTCTGAGCATCGTCGGCGTCACCAGGCACGGCTCACCCGCATACACGTTTCACGGACATCGTGGAGCGGACCGCCAGCTCAGCCCGCGAGTGTTCGACGTCATTCCCCCTAAGATCCGGGCGCTCCACGTCGGCTCGTACGCCATGGTCGTGGACCCGATCGCAGCGACACTGCGCGCGCTTGTGGAACGGTTACACCACTCGACGCTAGTGGCCTGGGACCCAAACGTTAGGCTCACCGTCGAGCCTAACGCTGACTGTTGGCGCTCGCAGCTCGCGTGGATGCTGCCGCGCACGGACTTGCTCAAGTTGAGTGAGGAAGATCTCGAGGTGCTCGCACCCAGCACGGCGCACGACGCGTTTGCGGAGCAGGCGATTGCAAGCGGCGTTCGGCTTGTCGTGATCACGCACGGGTCGCGCGGTGCGGGCGCGTGGTGGCCGACGGGCCACGTACACGTATCGGCGAAGACTGTCGTCGTCGCGGACAGCGTCGGTGCAGGGGATGCCTTTCAGGCGGGGCTGCTCACCTGGCTCGCCGAGCATGACATGCTCACGAGTGACGCCGTCGCGTCCACAGATGGAGAATCGGCGAAGTTAGCGCTCGATTTCGCGACACGAGCTGCCGCTCTCACGTGTACGCACCACGGCGCCGCGCTGCCGCGTCGCGACGAACTGCGATAGCAGCTCGGCTAGACGATTCCCGCGTTTCCGATCCACCACGACTCTTGGAGCTCGGCGATGCACGCTCGGAACACGTCGGTCGTAGCCGGGCGGGAAATGCCAGAACCCCGTGACAGCCGCGAGGCCCGCTGTAACGAGAACCACCATCGCAGCGACGTGCATTGGCAAGAACGTCGACGCACCGCTCGCGAGATTTGCGAACCACGCCGCGCCGACGACACCGAAGACGGCGGTCTGAACCCCCGCGAACTGGAGTGGTCGCGCTTGTTGCAGCACTCTGGGCGTGACTTCGTAGGTCCGATAGCCCGCGCGCATGGCGTCACGCAACGCGAGCAGGAAGTATGGCCACTTCACGAAAGCAAGAAACGTTGCGCGCCAGTGCACGCCCGATTCGCTATCGAGATCCACAAAGAGTCGCTGGCGGTAGAAGTCGCCGAGCAGAACCGTTGCAAACGGCAGTTGCTTCGCGTACTTCGGAAAGACGCGCATCTTGAAGTCGAGCGCCGATCGCGCCCAGCGACGCTGCTGTCTGAGATAACCACCCCAATCGACCGGCGTTAGGCCTCGCGCGAGAATCAGCGGTACGTACACACCCCGCCAACCACTCGTGCGGTAGAGCAACGTCATGACCATGTCATCGGCTTCGTGCGCCGCGAAGCCACCAATATCCTTCAGCGCCGTGACGCGATGCGTGTTGAGGCAGCCCGGGACGAACGATACGGCAACCGCGACTCGCCAATCTGGACGCGGCGTTTTCTCGCCCGGCACGCGCATGAGCGGCAGCGCAAACCAACGTGATTCCCAGATGGCGGGTTGAAGCAGGAACGTGCCGAGCAGAAGAAGAAATGCGAGCGGCACGTCGGTCCAGGCCCCGGCAGGGGCTCAAAGCTCAGTTTGTCGCAACGCCGAAATACTTATGCAGCGCGGAGCTATGCGGCTCGTCAGCGGATAATTCGCGAAGCCGTCGTTTTGTCGATAAAGACGACGCCGTCGAACTCAAGCGGAAAAACTGCCTCGAGATCGAAGGCAAAATCGTACGCGGCGTATCCGACGTGTCGCAGCCGATGCGGGCGCTCGAGCCAGCGCGCGTCCGCCTTCCCGCGCGACGAACGCAGATCAACGATAAGGCCCACGGTATTAGTGGGACGCGGAACGCGGTGCATGGCTTTTTCGAGACTTCCTGACGGAGCCGGCAGCGCCGCCGCCTCGATCATCGTGTAGTCGGTCAGGCCCTTCGTCGCCGAGTAGCTGCCCTCGTATGTGAGCAAACTGAAGCGGCGGTAGGCGTCGCCAAACATGCGGCGAAGCTGAGCACCCATCGTCGCGCCGTGGTAGAAACTGAGCTTTGCGTCGCCGCCAGCGCTTACGTGAATGTCGTGCGCCCACACTACGGCGCGCTCGCCTGGCGTGAGCACCTGCAGCACCCAGCCCAGATTCGCCGCCATGAGGCTGTCGCGATCGGGAACGTTCAGGGTCTCGTTGCCTAACGCGGCTTGGCGGAGCAGGTTGGCTGATTGTACGGCCCACTCGACGCTCACGCTGTCGCCAGCGCTGCGTGATCCTGAGAGCCATCCAGTCCGTCGGCCGCTGATATCTCGCCACAAACGCTCGGCATTCCTGCGCCAGCGCGATCGCGTGGTGTCGGCGATCTGCGGCGTGGACCAGGATCGCTGCGCGCGATAATCGCCTGACAGCTGATCGACAGTCACGACCAAGCTGGGGTCCCTCCGTTCCAGGAAGGCCCGCAAGGTGTCGGCCGGGCGACGATGGTCTTGCATGTCGTACCCGACGAATCGGATGGGACGATCAGGATGCGACGTGTTGTAGCCACGCATCCACTCGACGAGCGCTTCCATCTCTTCGGTATTCCAGACCGCGAACATCACGCGAATCGCTTCGCGTGCGGTGCCAGGACCGCCGAGCACATAACGATTCGTTGTCTGCACCGCGATCTGGTTCGCTTCGATCGCGAAGACGCTGAATCCGAGTCGTCGCACGAGGTACTCGAGCAAACGGTGCTTGGCGAGGAAGAACTCGTGCGTGCCGTGCGTGGATTCGCCGAGCGCGACGACGCGAGCGTCGCCCACGATCCTGGTGAAGAGATCCAGATCGCTGTCGTCCGGCGCCGAGGATGACGGCGGCCTAACGTTGTGCAACGGCGCGGAATGAGCCGTCAGCCAACGCACTTCGGCTGCCGACGCATCCCTTCCTGTCGGCAGGGCGCTAACTGCCGTTCCGTCCACGGACAACGCAAGATCGTCGAACCACGCGGAACCAGCTTTCGTTAGGCCGACAGTCACGACGACAGAGTGTGCGTCCTTGCTCACTGGGATCGAGAGATCGCGGCGCACCCACTCCGTGTTAGGCGCCTCTGAGAGTTCGGCTGTGTCGGCGGCAGTCACTGCACCCGGTGCCCACGCCTCCAGCGTCACGAATGCTCGTGCGTTCGAAGGCAGAGAGCGAAGCCACGCCGTTAGGCTCACCTTGCGGCCGACCGCGAGAGCGGACGGTATCTGCAGGATGATCGTCTGAGGCGCGCCGGCAGCGCTGTCGCCGAGCATGATGCGGAGGCTGCGCTTCCCGGATCGACGGACGGTGCTGTCGAGTGTGAACGTCGCCGTGGGTCCACTGGCGAACGGCGAGAAACCATGACTCCATCCCCACGGCCGATCAGCCGCCGCGACGCTGGCTCGCTCGAAGTCGAGATTGAGTGCGCGCTGTGCGCCGACGAGTACGGGGCAGGCAAGCGAGATGCCGGTTAGGCATCCGATGGAGCGCCGTAGTCCCAGCATCACGTGGCATCCAACCAGGTCAGCAAGTGCCGGCGCACGTCCTCATCGCGGAAGTAGGTCGTGTGAATGACTCCGCGCGCCGCGTCGAGCTGCAGGAGATTGTCCTGCGGCAAAGGGAAGCAGGGACTACCGTTCGCCTCGAAGACGCCTGCTGTCGGCACCACGAGATCGTTCTTCCTGTCGCCAAATATTCGATCCATGACCCCATCAGCGAGAGCCAACTTGCTGAGTGGTGTTCCGGTCGGCTCGAAGTCGGCAGTGACACCGAAGTATTGCGAGCGCCCGGCCGATTCCTGCGCGAGCTCGCGCAAATAACTACCGCGCGGGTTCTGCGCGGCCAGACCATCCAACGATTTGAGGCCGCCATGGCCGATCACCTTCACGGCCGTGATGATCGACTCGAGGATTGCTGTCACGAAGTTATCGGGGAAGACATTCAGCACACTTGTGAAGCGATCGATCATGTGCATCATGTGATCCGGCTCCGCCAGCGCCGTCCCCCCGTTAGGCACTCCAACAAAGACAACCTTACCAATCTTCAGACGCTCTGCGCCCAGACCGAAGCGTGCCTGGCGCTCCACCAGCTCACGCGCGACAAGACCGCCGCGACTATGACACACGATGTCGACATCGAGGTTCACATCTCCAGGCACGCGCGAGAGAAACTCCTCGACATTTTTCGCGGGACTGTGCGAGAGCGTGAAGTGATCGAAGCCAAAAAGTCGGCCGCCGTAATTGTCCGACAGCGTCTTCACGGAATCAGGCGATAGCCCGGCGAAGCCACTGTGCACGGAGCTGAAGGTGCCGTGGATGAACAGGAGCGCGCGTGCCCCCCCCACAGTGAGCCGTTTCCACTGATCCGTATCACCAGTTTGAATAGCCGGCACATCCGCTGTGCTGAAATTGTCGGGCGTCACGGTCCGCACACGATACGGTCGGTTGCGTTCTTCCCATTTGTGCGCGAAGAGGTCAGCGGCTGCGCCGACCACGAGATCGGTGATCGGGTACACGAGCACCTTGAGTAACTTCTTGCCAATGGCGCCGATGAGGCCGCGCTGTTGCGTGGATGTCGTTGGCGGTAACTGGACAGGGGCTCGCGCAATACGAAAGCGCAGCGTCTTACCGGAGCCGCGAGTGGCGGCCGGCTCGATAGCGTTGCCGTCGGTCAGCGGAAAATTCCACGTGACTGCGCCCGCCTCGTCTACTGCGAGAACAACTGTATCGAAACCCGGCCCCGGATCGGGGGTCTCGAGCTCGAGGGCATCGTCACCTGCTGGCGATCGAATGACTGCCGCCGCCGCCGGAGCGGAGCTCGTCCGCAAATTCGTGAGCTCGATCGTCGCGACGTCGCGCATCCCTTGGGCTGCGAGCGCGTCATCAAGCGCGCTCGCCTCGAGCGCGCTCGAGCGCGTTCGCGCAGTCACTGCGAGGTCACGACCGGCGCGGCGGTCGACACCACCGCGCAGGCCAGGTGCGCGGATCGCGTAGTTGGCGCCGAGCGCAACTCTGCTGTTGTCGCCTTCGAGCTCTGGCATGGATGATCTCTCCCGAAATGACCGCGCCTAATCGCGGTCCAGAATGAGTCCAGGATGGCCGTAGACTACGTAAGCGAGCGGCGTCGCCGTTAGGCGCTCCTCTTCTATTTCAGTCCCGTCCGGCTGCTTCACTTTGACTTTGATCGGAGCGAGGTGTCGCTGACGCAAACTGTTGACGGCCTCCGCAACGCTGATCGCGTTTCTGCCGGATGCGGGTCGCGCGAACGTGAGATCGTAGAACGCTAGTGCGAAATCGCGCGCAATGACGTCGTTGACGGACCACAGTGGCGCGACGACGCCAGAGCAGCCGGCACGAATGCAAATCCCGGCAAATCCACCGTACTGTCCCAGCGACGCCGCGCCGGCACCAACCTGGCAGGCGTTGAGGAAAACGAACGGATGGCTGCGTTCCGCGACCGGCGCTTTGCGGAAGAACGATGGCGAAATGGTGGTGCCATCGTTGAGAATGATTGAGGATGCTGCGGCATCCGCCCGCTCCGTCTCGCCGTGGCACGCGAAGTGAATGGCTTCCACGCCTGCGCGATCCGCGGGCAACACCGGTAGCTGGCAGCGCAGAACCCCGAGGACGCTCTCGCGCGTAGCGCTGAACGATTCCGCACCGTGCTTTGCTTTGAGCTGCGTTCCTTCCACCTGAGCGTTCGGCAGCGCCGCGAAGTTGCCTCCCGCTTGGTACTCGCCGACGATGACCGCCATGTCTCCCACTTTGAGTCGCGCGGGCGGAACTGGCTGCGCGGCCGCCGCGTCGAGCACCCAGCGGGATACGACGCACTGCGTTGCGAGAAACCCGGGTCTCTTTGGGTCGAGCGGCGTTGGCAGTAGCGCCAACTCCCACGGGACCTGGCTTTCCTGAGTCAACAATAGGAGCCTAACGAGTGCTGCCGGGCCGCGCGCCGAGCGCACGGCGGTGGATACGCTTTCCAGGATCGGCCAAACGCCAGGTGGAACGACATCCGCAATCTGTCCGCCGATGCCGTCGAGCAGCACATCGATTCCGTCAGCTGCGTCGTTCGCCGTCACATCCGTCAGCAGGCGTCGTGCGAACGTCGCTGCACCTAACGATACCGTCTTGGACAGCGGTCCCGCTGGAAGCCCGACGGCATGCGGTGTCACGAACGTCCAGTCGAGCGTATTAGTCGCCTCGTTGTCGTCTCGCCACGCGATGCGCACGGTGAGATCAATCGGCTCGGCGGCCGAAGCGATGCTTACGGGCGATGCGACAGTAGGTGGAGCGGATTCGTCGGAAGCGGCGGCTTCTCGCTGCACGAGAATGCGTCGCGACGCCGTACCGCAGTGCGAGCCTTCGTGCGAATAGAACACTGTGATCGTGCTGACTCGTGACTCGGCGTTCGCTGCGAGCGACGGAGCTATGAGCGGCAGCTGCAGACGCTCGGCGAAAGGATCGTCGCGCTGAATGTTTATCGTGTGGCGCCAGCCGCGCTCGCACACGAACTCCGGGGCCAGCACTTCGATGTCCAGCGGAAGGAGATCCACCCCTGCTTCGAACTCAACGTGCACGCCCGCTCCACTCACGCCCGGGGTGGGTCGATCGCTGAGGCCAATCGTTAGGGTAAACGCGTCACCTCCACGCACGGTTGCCGGCGCGTCTATGTAAGCCTGCGCGTCGAGCGCTACAGCCTCGCTCGTGGACTCGGGTCGAGCGGGTGCCGGTGCGGTGACTTCCGCACGTGCCGGGAGAGCGGCGGCGCCGCTACGGCGCTTGCTGCGTGCGCCGCGCGTCCTGCGGCCTCCGTTCGCGCTCATCAACAGAGGTTCGATGATCCCCAAGAAGCGTGACCCATCTAGCACGACCTTGACGCCCTCGCGCACGAAGTCGTCCGTTTCGAGATCAGCCAGCTGAACGACAGCCTCTGCCCGTGCGGTCGCAATGCCGACGGCGGTGCCGATGTCCATGTCATCAGGCGAGTCTGCCATTAGCGAGAGAACATTAGCGAGCCGAAAGAGATACCACTTTACGTCAAAGCCGCGTTCTCCGCGGACGACGACCCAGCGCAACTCGTGCGCATTTGCCACAATCTCGCGTCCCTCCAACACCGTGCTCGTCGCGTTTAGAATCAACGGCTGTACTATGCTCATTGCCTTCCTCGGTGGAGTCGTTAGGCGCCGCGCAGTTGCTGAATCAGCCGACGAGGCCGTATCGATAGCGAACGACCGATCCACACGGTCGCCGAGTGCCGGCAACTTCGCCCTGTGAGGTAACGCGGTCGATCTCTCCGGCGTCGCGCGTTCCCTGACCAGTGAAACCGTCGGCTTTGAGTAGTCGCTCGGCAGCGTCCCTCGACAGATCGACGATTTTCGGAACCGTGCACATCTGCACGTTGGCTCCTGGGACACGCCCTCCTGCCGCGGAGTCAGCCGGCGCGCGACGCGGTGTGCTTTCGAGTACGAGGCTGACATAGCCGCCAGGTGGCAGGCTGTCCCCCGCGCTTGGTGTTTGATCAACGACGCGCTCCGGCGCGGCGCGTCCTGTTTTTTCGTGGCGCACCAGGAATATCCTGAGTCCGACTCGTTCCACGGCGGCGCGCGCCTCGGCTTCGGTCAATGAGTCGAGTCGCGGTACCGGAATTCTCGTTAGGCGTTCCACCGTACGCACCCAACGCAGCTCGGTCTCCAGAGTTTGTGGTTGCACTGTGCGAACGGGCCCTGGGCGCGCACCGCCTCCGTATTCACCGTGTTGCAGCGCGCTATACGTGATCGGTGACCATCTATCAGTGGAGTCGGTAGATACTGCGCGGACCGCACCAGCTGCGACGGTGACCGCCGTGCGCGCGCTCGAATTCACCGCGATTAAAAAACGCGTACCGACGATGTGAAGTTTTGACCCGGGCGTGCCAATCGTTAGGCTGTCTGGGGCGCCGCGCAGGCGCTCGATAAACGCCTTGCCGATTTTCAAGAAGAGCGAGGTGAGCGACTGCGCGAGCGCATCCGCAGACGCAGCGTCGGCGCTGGTGCGCCTCAAACGAGAGCCCGCGCCCCTACCGATCACGCGCGCACCAGCCAGGCGGTTTAAGTACGCGGCCTCGCCACGCTCGCTGGGCTCGGGTGGTCGTACATCGCCAGAGCCGGTCGCACCCGTCTCGAGAAATATCGAGGTACTCGTGTCGAGTGTGACACGATACCCTACGCCTAACTCGATCACGACTCTCGTATCGGCCGACGTTGTGATGGAATCGCCCGGTTGCAGCCGCATACTGACAGAAGGTGAGACGACCGCGTTTGCGCGAATCACACGCACCTGCGACGCTTGCGGTGACTCATCGTACTGGTCGCGCACAACCACACCCTCCACACGAGCGAACGGAAGCTTGATCCCGCACGCCGAGACGAGCACAGCAGTCACTACAAGCGCCGGCATTCGAGGGAGGCGCGGCACACTCGTTAGGGCGCCAACAGTGGTTCGCACGACGGTCATGGGAACAGAGTCCTGTGGGCGTACCAGACAGCCCCGAATGTGAGAACGAGCGCGAGGAGATCAAACATCGTGTTGAGCAGCTCGTGCTGGGTCGCGTAGAGCAACGCTCCCAGCACGAAGTAGAGAACCACGCTGGCTGGGAGCGCGACCACCACGCCGGTCTTGCCGAATCGCACAAACGCGCGTGCGCAAAGCGCGCCGAGCACTGCCATCACCAAGATGGCGGCGAATTGCTGGCGCTGTGGGAGCGGCCGAATGATCACGCCGCGCAGCAGCGTGTTGATCGCATCGGCTTCTAGATCGAGTCCGAAACGTGTCTCAGCAGCGAAACCTCGCTGGATTGTGAACGGCTCACCGACTTCGGCTCCAACGAGTACCAGCTTGCCACGCAAGTCGCCTAACGAGGCGCCCTGAAGCGCGTCGAGATAGGAAAGTCGGTGCTCGGGGTCCCGCAGCTCGCTCCGTTTTGTATGGTCGACAATCATCCGGTACACAGTGTCGCCTTTATTCACGGAGCAGGCGGAGTCGGCCACTCCGTAAATCAACGAGTCCATCAGCACCGCGCTTGCGGCGACGCCGGAGCTTCCGCGCGGCAGCGAGCTGCGAACTGGACCTCCATCGTTGAAGCTTGCGCCTGCAAACGCCGCCACGGCAGCGAGCGGCAACGAGTGCAGCCGGCGCGTCCTCCCGGCAGCTGCGCTCGCGATTGTAACTCGCAAAGCCTGCGCCGTCAGGCGCTTGTGCTCCTCAACGCAATTGATGCCCCAAAGCACAGAAGGGGCGAGAGCTGTCGCCACGTTAGGCACGCCGTCCGTGACCGAGTCCGCGGCAACGAGTATTGCCGTTCCGCTTGCTCGCGCCTCACGAAAGGCCCGTGCGAGCGAGTCGTTTGCGGGCAGTAGCCGTTCCTCTGCTTGCTCAGGGAAGGAGATGTTAAACGCAATAGTGCGCGCACCGGCGTTCGTGAGCCGATTCACAACGATCGAGTGCCGCCCCCGCCAGGCGCCATCGGGAGGTCCGAGAACCCGCGTTGTAGCACTGTCGATCGCGATGACCGTAACCGCTGCTCCGTCGTGGTGATGGCCGAACAGGTCGGTGAAAAGGACGTAGTAGCTATCTGGACTTATGACCGGCGATAGCCGCTGCACACCGAAAAACAAAACGCCGAGGATCAGAATCAGCCCGATCGCGACGACCGAACCGATCGTCGCGTGCCGGAACCGGATTCGCCTTCTCACACGATCAAGTGCGTCTCGCTCGGCGGCCAGCAACTTTGACGCTGCTGCGTCACCCGCCGCCGCCTGGGGCTCGAGGAGCTTGACGTTGTGCTCATGCGTGCGCTCGGTCGCCTTACTGACTTCAACCGCACGCGGCGAGATGGGCATGTCACGCAGCCTGTTGCCCGTGACGAGGTCGAACAGCACACCTTCCTGCGCGTGCATGAAAAGCACGGGGAGGCCGACAGCGTTGCTGTCGCGAAATTCATCCGCGAGCGCGTTACGCGCATGAGAGATCGCGATCTCGATCCGTCCCTTGTCAGCACCCACGAACAGGTGTCGATAGAGCACGCGCGCGAAGCAGAGGGCCTGGTCGTCGCGAATTTCGTACTGCATCGCGATGACAGCTGGAACACCAAGCTTCACAAGCTCCGCGGCCATGCCGACGAATGGCTTCGACGCCGAGAGCTGCGCGCCGCGGCATGAATTGAGTACAACGAGCTTCATCGACTCATGATTGCGGAGAATGCTTGCCATGCGTTCATGGTCGACAAGTTCGTCGCCGCCACCCGCGCGGTTGAATACGAGCACAGCACGATCCTCGTCGAAGTCGCCATGTCCGACGAAGTGCAGCAGATCGAAGCGTTCAGTAGCGAGCGTGTCAGTGAGTTGCTGTCGCGTCACCTCACCAAATAGCGGCGTGACCTGTACTGTGTCGCGCAGTGGCTCCAGCGTCGCGAGGATCTGTTCGCGCTCCATCTTCGTCTGAAGTCCGGGGCTGTCGGGAATCGCGAGGAGCATCCGCACCGGCAGCTTGACCTCGAGCGATCCGATTGCTTGCGGCAACCTCAGAAAACGAACGATCGGTGTGACCGCCGAGATGCCGACGAACCCCCATTGCAGCCGTTTAGAGAAGATGTACTCCCATGGAATCACGGCGAGGTCTGGCGCCTCGACGAAAAGGCGCACACGCACGCCTCCCGTCCCGCGGACGCGGCCGTCCTGATAACCCAAGCACCGAGTGAAGTGGTGGTCGATGTTCCCTTGCTGGGCCGCGAAGATGCACGAATTCAGACGAGTACCAAACGAAACAACGGCGGCGCGTTCGATCTGCTCCGCCGTGAGCAGCGCTTCGTCCGTCTCCAGTGCTTGGCGATCGATGCTGGTCACATCGTCGAAATCGCCGTGCACATCGCAATGCGAGTGCAGGGCGATCTTTCCGTTCAGACCGGGTTCGATCCGCAGATCGAAATCGTGATAGCGCATGACCCGCCGCTCCCGTAGCTGGCCCGCCCTCAGGGGAGGAGCGGGCACGCGGCGCATATAATGGCCTGGCTTGGGAATTCCTGCTGATACGCGGAGGAGCCTGTCCGTTACTCCACGTAACGTTCACCCAATCACTGGGGGCGTGGACCTCCCGAGCCGAAAGTTCATCACAGCGCCGGGAAAATCGACGGACGCACAGTTCTTTGACATACGCCCGGAATCTGCAGCGTTACCTTGGCGGGTCATGACTCTGCGAACCTCAATTTGCACGGCTCTAGTGGCGGCAATCACGCCGACGCTGGCCCAAGCTCAGGACAGCGTGCTCACGCGCCTGCTCATCTCCAACCGCCACGCCATCAGCGTGAGCGGCGGACGGTTGGACGGCCGCGGCGGGCGACTACTTGTCGACGAAGGGAAGAGCGCGCGCTTCTTCCTGGTCGGTGAAGAGCACGGCGTGGCGCAAACTCCAGCGATTGTGCAGGCGTTGCTGCGCGAGCTTCGCCCGGCCGGCTACAACACCTTCGCGATCGAGGTGAGCCCGCTCCAGGGCGAGCGACTCGACGCGATCGCGCGCGGCCCACACGCGAGTGAACGACTCGACGCGCTGTCGACCTCGTGGTTCAGTGCGGTGCCGTTCTACTCATTGGCAGAAGAGCGCGCGGTGTTGGCATCGGCGATGACAGGGCAGGGTGCGCTCCCGCCGATGCGCATCTGGGGGTTGGACTACGACGTCTCCGGCGACCGCCTGTTCCTGCGCGAGCTGGAAGCGCTGGCGCCTGCGTCGGGGCGCGCCGCTGTTCAAAGAGCACGCGAGCTTGCCGACAGCGGATTCGCGGCCGTGAGCCGGCCAGGACGTCCCGATCCGTCCAAGCTGTTCGCATGGTCGGCGCCGGACTCGGTCTTCACGGCACTGCGAGCCGCGTTAGGCAGCAAGCCGCCAGCGCGAGCGCGCGCCGTCGTCGACATGTTCGAGCGCACGGCGCGCATCAACAGGCTCTTTCTCTCCGGCCGAGTGTACGAATCGAACCTCATGCGCTCAGGTTACCTGCGCGAGAATTTCACGCAACACTTTGCTGCGGCCGATCGCGGCGGCGCCGGCAGCCTAACGCCGCGCGTGCTCTTCAAGTTCGGCGGCAGCCACATGATGCGCGGCTGGAATTACACGCACACGCTCGACATCGGCACCGCCGCGACGATCATCGCCGAGTCGCGCGGTGAACGCGCCTTCAACGTGTTGATACTGGGTGGGCCAGGGTCCAAGTCCACGCGCATGAACATCATGACCTTGCAGTACGACGCGCAGGGCAACGCCGAGGTAGACGATGACAACGTCGCCTGGCTGCACCCCGCAGTTGCGGACAGCGGCTGGTCACTCTTCGACATGCGAGCAGTGCGGCTGGAGTACCTCAGGCGTCGGACGCCGTCGCTCACGCCGGTTCAGGATCGCTTTCTTCACGCGTACGACGCCATCGTCGTCGTGAGGGGTAGCACGCCCGGCACGGCTCGGCGACTCGAGGTTCGCTAGCGCCTGGAGCGCCGGGCGCGTATTGCTCAAGAGGCATGCGTAAACCGATCTCGCGTAGCCGGTTGCATCTCGTCTGTCTGCTCGCCGTAGCCGTCGCATGTGGCGGCGGCGGTGATGCAGCGGGGCCCGGCCCGATCGCGCAGCTGAGCCTGACGCTGCCGGCAGACAGCATGCACATCGGCGAGGTTCTGCAAGCCAAGTTAGCCGGAAAAGATGCAAGCGGCGTGGCTGTGGCGGCCGAAGTCTGGGAGGCCGTGTGGACGTCTTCGGCGCCGGCGGTTGCCACCGTGTCGCAGCGCGGAATTGTACGAGCCGTTGGAATAGGCCTAACGAGGATTACCGCGTCCATGGGCGGACGCTCGAGCGAGGCAGCGCTGCGCGTGGTGCCGATTCCGGTCTCGCTCGTGTCGCTGAGTCCTTTGAGCATCGTGCTGCCGCCTGGAGCTACGCGTCAGCTCGTTGCCGTGCCGCTCGATGCCACCGGGCGCGAGTTGCAGGGGCGCCGCATCAGCTGGCTCAGCTCGGACACGTCGCTGGTGCTGGTCTCTGCAAGCGGACTCGTTACCGCGCTGTCCCCTGGCATTACCAGCGTCCATGCGATCAGCGAAGGGTCTTATGCGTCGGCCGATGTGCGAGTGAGCGGTCCGCCGGGTGCGGTCGCCAAGGTGACGCTGATCCCCGCCGCGGCGAGCCTAACGATTGGCGCGAGCTTGCAGCTCACGTCGATACTGGAAGACGCGATCGGGAACGTCGCGACAGATCGACCGGTGACGTGGACGTCCAGCGCGGCGTCCGTTGCGAGCGTTTCGGCGAGCGGGCGTGTGACGGCTGTGGGGGCGGGATCCGCTGTCATCGAGGCGGTCAGCGAACAAAAACAAGGAAACGCGACGATCACCGTGCTGGATCCCGCCGACGCGATCATTGTGACGTTTGCGTTGCCGGACAGCAACGACGTTGTCAGCGATACTCTTTCCATATACGCGAGGGCGATCGGGCGAAATCCGATCGTCCGCGCACACGCACTCGTCGCGAGCAAGGAGACCGACCTCCGCGAGGAGCGCGTCGGCTTCAACGGCCTGCAGCAAGCATGGAAAGGCACGCTCGACATGCGCGAGCTCCGCTACGGACCTTACCAGCTGGTCGTGACGGCCTGGGACAACAAAGGAAACGTGGGCATCGGGACTGTTGTGTTTAAGCGCGGTGCCCGCACCGGGGCAGGGGGAACTACGATCCCGCCCAAGATCAAATAGCTGCCTAACGCGGTTAAGCAGCGCCTGCGCTTACCTCGCAGATACCCCTTTCAGGATGCGATCCAATACGCGAGCGCGCGGCAATGCCGGTCGTCCAGGAAGGATGTTCCATCCATTGAAGACGATGATGAGATCCAGCTCCGGCACCGCCATCGGGATCTGGCCGCCGAAACCGGAGCCGGACCAGACGAACTTCGTCGTATCCATCGGGTTCTGATACAGCCACCACTTGAGCCCATAACTCGGCGCGTTAGGCGCCGGTGCGACGCGAATCGCGGGCGTCACCGATTGCTTCACCCAATCCGGTGACAAGACCTGCTTCCCGTTCCAGGAGCCATTCTTGAGGAAGAGGTACCAGATGCGCGCGAGGTCGCGCGCCTCGAGATAGACCCCACCCTCCGTGTCGATGATGCCGGCCGGCGTGCGCTTCCAGTGCCAACGCTCGATGCCTAACGGGCCGAAGAGATGGCGCGCGGCGTACTCCTCGATGTCTGTGCCCGTGGCCTTCCAGAAGATGTGCGCGAGGAGCTCGCTTTCGCCGCTGCTGTAGTTGAACTGTGCCCCTGGCTCGCGCGCCATAGGCCTGTCGATTGTGAACTGCACCCAGTCGTAGCTCGCCTCCATGTTGACAGCGGCGTTGTTCGGATCGACGTAGGGAAGGTTCTCGTTCCAGTCGAAGCCGCCGGTCATCGTTAGGAGATGGCGCAGCGTCATGCGCCGTTTGCGGTCGTCGATGTTCTTGACCTTGGTCGTGTCGAAAAAGGAGAGGACCTTGGTGTCGAGGCTGGGGAATTCACCGCGCGTCACTGCGGTGCCGATCACGACCGACGTGACTGTTTTGCTCACCGATTGCAGCGTGTGTAGGTCGCCACGGCGATATGTCGGGTGCCACCACGGGTGGTAATAGTTGTACGAGCCCGTTAGGTGGTGCGGGTTGAGCGGACTGCTGCTGAGCGCCGAATCGTGGTAGATGCGATCGTAGTCGTGCTGATAGGACTTGTCGTAGACGACGCTGCCTCTGCGGATGACGAGAAAGCGATCGACGTACCCGTAACGGCCGGCTTTGATCTCCGAGTCGATGCTGTCCAGCACGGCGGCGTTGAGGCCCGCTGATTTGGCGTCGGTCGTCGGCCATGTGCGCGCCGGATAACTCACCTGCGCCCTAACGACTGACAACGCAACGAGTGTAGCGACTGCCGCGACTACGACGCTTCGGGCATGCATGAGTCGGCTCATAGCTCGGGGCTCATTCTCCGTTTCAAGAATCCCAACCCTAGGCCGGTGCCTGCGATGGCGCCGATCGCAGCGCCGGCAATCGAAACCAAACGACATCGGCACGAGCAGTATGCGAGCAAATCTAGTCCGGCACTGCGGCCGATCACCTCAGTTTATCAGCTCAGCATCAGCGCAGAATGCCGTTGCCAGTGTGACAAGTTCCAGAAACACAGATCTGGTGTATAGCGTTGGTGCAGCATAGTGGTTTCATCGCCGAGGTCAGGCGAAGCACTTCAGTGCTTATGGCTAGCACGTCACGCGGGTCGATCGAAGGCCCCGAAGAGCGTTTGAGAGCATCTAAGGCGAATGCGATCAGTCGTCTTTTGCTGCCATTATAGATGTACGGTTCGCGGCCCTTGATATCACTCAACGTGCGATCCAATCGATACTCTTGGGTGGGAATGCTGAACGCGGCCGCCATGCTGCGTTACGACGTAGACTCGTGGACTATGCGCGGGAACGAAGAAACCATGCGTGCGCGTCGCCGCCGGCCACGATGTCGCTTTTGCTTTTCTTGCGGCTTTCTTCCCCGCAAACTTCGCGGCGCGCTTGCTCCCCGTTGAGCGTTTGCGTTTTGCCGTTTTTTTTTGCCGCACGTCGTTTCTTCGCCGCCATTCTGTACCTCGATTGTCCGTTACCAGAACAGCCACAGTTGGTTCATCAAGCCATTTAGATCTCTAAACGCCGCGCTGCCTTCCTTCGGGAACTGCACGTAATGTCGTTATTTGCGTCGCGCGTACTGATCCAGGCCAAGCCCTAACGAGATCGTCGCGAGCACCACGATAGCAGACGTGTAGAACGGTACGCCTAAACCGAGACGATCGAACGCGAAGCCTGCCCAAATTGGCGCCACCACGCGCGCCACGCCCCCATACGTCTGCTGCAGCCCCATGTACAATCCGCGCTCGTGATTGCTGATCACGCGCGACAGGAGCCCCGTGACACACGGGAACGTGAACGCTGTCCCCAGCGGGATGAGTGCGACGAAGAACGCCAGACCTGCCAACGACGAAACCAGAGGCATCCCGCCAAGGCCGATTGCTAAGAGTACCATTCCAAAGCGCGAGAGCCGCGCCTCGCCGAACTTGTCTACAGCCTTGCCTAACAACAGCACGCGTGTAAAAACCGAGATCGCGCCCACGTACATGAAGAAGTACCCGATCGTCTTCTCGGTCACCTGGAAGCGATAAGCTAGAAACAGCGCCAGGACTGCTGTTACTCCATTAAACGCCCCCATCGTGATCGCGTAGATCCAGATAAGCCGCGACGCCGGCTCACCCGAATGCGAGATCACGCGCAACAACGCCTGACGCGACGTTTTGCGCACGACTGACGGGTGATGCTCCTCGCGCGACTCGGGTAGGAATCGCCAAGCGAAGACAGCCGCCGAAGCACATAACGCTGCCGCCAGGAGACCCGGCATCGCGTGACCGAGCGCCGTGGGCATTCCGCGATCGACGCCGGCTTGACCCAACGTCACGGCGAACGCGCCAACTACGGGGCCTAACGCGACGCCGAGGTTGGTCGCCGCCGAAAGCCAGCCGAGACTCTTGGCGCGCTGCGACGGCTCCACCGCGTCGGCCACGTACGCCTGGATCACACCGACAGTGCCGCCTCCCGCGCCTTGCACGAGACGAGACAGCAACAAGAGAAAGAGCGTGTTCGCGAAGCCAAAGACGAGATACGCGATCGCCGATGCCGTGAGCGCGACGAGTAGCGCCGGCCGGCGGCCGAACTTGTCCGAGAAGCGCCCCCAGATCGGCGCGCTCACGAGCTGCGCGACCGTGAAGGCGCTCACCATGAACGCCGTGATGAGCCCGATGCCCATGTGAAAGGGCACGCCAAGCAGCGAGAAGTTCAGTCCCTCGCCGCCTAACCGCTGGATGTAGAACGGCAGCAGAGGGATCACCATCAGCACGCCGACCATGTCCAGGAAGGCGGTGCCCATGAGCGCGAAGAGCCGCGCGGGGATGTTTCGCACCTCGCGCGCCAAAACGACCAACAGCGCAATCGCGAGGAGCACCGCACCCGCGCGCACGGCGGGTGATTCCATGACGCCGCCGATCTCGAGCTGACCGAGCATCATTCCGCCACCTTGCCTAACGCGGACGGCGGCATCGCTCGGCCAACCAGTCCCGCCAGCGCCACGATGGTGAGCACGTAGGGAATCATCTCCACGAACTGCGACGGCAGCGCGTGCAGCACCTGCAACCTGATCTGCAGCGCTTCGGCGGCCGCAAACAACAGGCACGCCAGCGCCACGCGACGCGGCTTCCAGTTGCCGAAGATCACAGCGGCCAGCGCGATAAACCCGCGCCCGGCCGTCATTCCATCCGTGAATTGATGCTGATCCAGAGCCAAATACACCCCACCTAACGAAGTCAGAGCCCCGCCCATCAAAACCGCCGCCCAGCGCACCCGCATAACGCCGACGCCAACGGACGTCGCCGCCTCAGGCTTCTCGCCAACCGCGCGGACGCGAAGACCGAAAGGCGTGTTATCGAGCAACCAGGCGACGCCGAAGAGCGCAACGATAGCACACAAAACAAGAGGGTTGATCAGCGATGCAAAGAGCCCACTCGATGAACCGCCCCCCCCGCCGCCGGCCGCGGTTCCCGGGAACCAGTCGAAGCCAGGTACGCGCGGCGAGTTGGACGAGCTGTCGAACGCGAGCCGCAGGAAGAATCGCGTGACACCCACCGCGAGCAAGTTGACCGCTATGCCGACGACGACTTGATCGGCACGATAGCGGATCGTGGTCCATGCATGCAGCGCCGCGGCCAGCATACCGCCCGCGACGCCGGCCAGCAGCCCGACCCACGCCGATCCGGAGTAGTAAGCTCCAAGTGCGGCGCAAAACGCGCCGACGAGCATCCAGCCCTCGAGCGCGAGCGCCACTATGCCCGAACGCTCGGACAATACGCCGCCCGACGCGGCCAACAAATACGGGGTCGCGATCCGCAGCGTCTGCGCGAGAAAGGCGAGGATGATCACGCGGGCTTGCGCGACACGCGCAAGAGCCGTTGCACTTCGGGGACCGATGCCGCCACGGCAATGATCACGACTGCCGTTAGGACTTCTACCATCTGTTTCGGCACCACGGCGTTCACCGCGAGCCCGCCTTGCGACAACGTCGCGAAGAGCAGCGCCGCGAAAAGCACGCCTAACGGGTGATTGCGACCCACCAGCGCGACGGCGATACCGAGATACCCTGCGCCGGCCGCAAACCCTTCTTCGTAATACTGTTTATAACCCAACACGTAGTTTGTCCCACCAAGTCCCGCCAGCGCTCCCGAAAGTACAAGAGCCCGGAACCAGATTATGCCTACCCTCACGCCTCCATATTCCGCTGCGGCCGGCTGCAAACCGACCGCGCGCAGCTCGTAACCCTCGCGCGTGCGGAAGAGGTACCAGCCAACGAAAAGCGCCGCGGCAATCGCGAGGAGCACGATGAAGTTGGCCGCCGAGCCGTGAAAGCCGGGGATGACGCTGGCCAGGCGCGGAACAGCGCCCGCGTGGATGTCCGGCGTGTGCAGCAATTCGGCCACGTGCAACTTCGTCGCGACGATCCAGTTCAAGAACGCGAGCACGATGAAGTTGAGCATGATCGTCACGATCACTTCACTGGCCCCGAAGCGCGCCTTGAGCGACGCCGGGACCGAGCCGACAAGCGCGCCACCTAACGCGGCGCCGGCAATGCACAGTGGCACGGCGAGCAACGCCGGCGTTCCGCTTGGAAGCCAGAGCCCGACGACCGCCGCGGAGAAGCCGCCGAAGGCGAGCTGCCCTTCCGCGCCGATGTTGAAGAGCCCAGCGCGCAGACCCAGGCTCACTGCCAGTCCCGTGAATGCAAGTGTGGTTGCCTTGTACAGCACCTGGCCGAATCCGTACGCGTTCCCCCACGTCCCTTCCAGGAGCAATCGATAGACGGCACCAGGCGACTGGCCGAAGCTCAAAATGAGGATATCGCCAATGACGGCGGCGATCGTGAGCGCGATGAGCGTGGGAAGCAGCTTCTCTTTCACGCCGCGTCGCCCTTTGTCGCGCCTGTCATATACGGACCTAACCCCTCGGCGCTTGCTTCGGCTCGAGGAACGATCAGCACGATGCGTCCTCCGTACATAACCGCAACGCGGTCGGCGAGCGCGAGCACCTCGACGAGATCGGCGGAGACCAGCAGCACCGCCTTTCCCGCCTCCCGCGCACGAAGCAGCTCGGCATGAATGAACTCGATCGCGCCGACATCTACGCCGCGTGTCGGTTGCGCCGCGAGGAGAACGGAGAACGGCCGAGCCATCTCGCGCGCGATGACAATCTTCTGCTGGTTGCCGCCGGAGAGCGCGCGAGCGGGAAGCGTCGCGTTAGGTGGACGGATGTCGTAGCCCTTGATCTGTGTGGACGCGTTCGCGTCGATGTTGCGCCTGTCCAGCACTCCGCGTTTGGAAAACTCGTACTGCTGGCCGAGGATGAGGTTGTCCGCGATCGTGTACTCCAGGATCAGACCGCGGCGATGGCGATCCTCCGGAATGTGCGAGAGCCCGCGGTCGGCGCGCTCGCGCACGGTGTGCGAAGTCAGCTGGATACGGCCTAACGCGATGCTACCGCTCGAGGCAGCCCGCAAGCCCGCTATCGCCTCGATCAGCTCGGCCTGGCCATTCCCTTCGACGCCGGCGATGCCGAGGATCTCGCCGGCATGAACGTCGAACGAGACGCCGTCCACTTCGCGGTCTCTCCGGGACGATGCCACGACAAGATCCCGTACTTGAAGAGCTGTCGCGGAGGAGGTCTGAGGTCTGAGGTCTGAGGTCGGAGGAACGGCCACAGCGCCGGGGGCGCCTAACGCCACGCGGTCAGCGGCGAGCACAACGTCGCGACCCACCATCATTTTCGCGATCGAAGCTGGACTCGCGTCACGAGTCGATACGCGACCAACCGTCTCGCCCGCTCGCATCACAGTCACCGTGTCCGAGATCTCCATCACCTCGTCCAGCTTGTGCGTGATGAGCACGACCGTACCGCCGTCGGATTTGAGCTTGCGCAGCACGCGCCAGAAGTCCTGCACCTCGGGCGGCGACAGCACTGCCGTGGGCTCGTCCAGGATGAGAATGTGGGCCCCCCGATAGAGCACCTTGAGGATTTCGACGCGCTGCGCTTCGCCCACGCTCAGGTCCGCGACGAGGCGAGTCGGCTCGACGACGAGCCCCGTCTTTGCACCTAACGATTCAACAGTCTGTTCCGCCGCCTTCCTGTCCAGTCGGATCCCGCGTGTGAGCTCCTGGCCCAAAATCAGATTTTCCGCCACGGTGAGCGTCGGTACGAGCATGAAGTGCTGGTGCACCATGCCGACGCCGGCGGCGATCGCGTCGCGCGTGGACCAGCCGGTCACATCGCGGCCGCGCACCTCGACCTGGCCTGCATCGGGTGGAAAGATCCCGGCGAGCATGCGCATCAGCGTGGACTTTCCGGCGCCGTTCTCACCAACAACCGCGTGAATCGTGCCTAACGTGACGTCGAGCGACGCCCGGGCATTGGCGACGACGGGACCAAACGCCTTGCGGATGTTCTGCGCGCGGATCGCCGGAGGCGGCGCCTGGGCTGCCGGACCGCTCATTGCCTCGTGCTCGGCACTTGGATGCGGCCCGCGATGATGTCTTGCTTGAGCGCCTCGACTCGCGCGCGCACGGAGTCCGGTATCAGCGCGCGATTGTGTTCATCATAGATGTAGCCCACGCCATTCTCGGCGAGTCCGAATTGAAAGACGCCGCCCGCAAACTCGCCTGCTTTGACGCGCCTGATCGTCTCGTAGACAGCGGCGTCAACGCCCTTCACCATCGACGTTAGGATGTAGCCGGGCGCTTCACTGTACTGATCCGCATCGACGCCGATCGCGAGTTTGTTCTGCCGCCGAGCCGCTTCGAATACCCCCAGTCCAGTGGAACCGGACGCGTGGAAGATGATGTTCACGCCTTGTTGATACTGACTGAGCGCGAGCTCCTGGCCGCGACCGGGATTCCGAAAGGCTTCGGGAGTGACTCCGGCGTACTGCACGATCACGGAGCAGTCGGGGCAGACGGCTTTGACGCCGGCTTTGTAGCCTTCCTCGAATTTGTGAATTAACGGAAAGTCCATTCCCCCAACAAAGCCTAACTTCTTCGACTTGCTGATGAGCGCCGCGAGCGCACCGACGAGAAAGGAGCCTTGCTCTTCGCGAAACTTGAGCGCCGCCAAGTTAGGCGGCGGCGGAATCACGTTTCCCTGAGCGTCGGTCTGAAGCGCGTAGTCGACGCCGGCGAACCTCACGTTAGGGTATTCGACCGCCAGATCGTGCAAGTCGTCGGTGAAGATGAAGCCGACGCCGACGACGAGGTCCATGTTTTGCGCGGCCAGCAAGCGCAGCCCAGCTTCGCGATCGGAGCCCTCACCGGGCTCGATGAAGCGAACGTGCGCGCCTAACTCCTTTGCGGCCCGTTCGGCGCCGAGGTAGGCGCCATCATTAAAGGACTTGTCGCCGCGGCCGCCGACATCAAAGACAATGCCGATCTCCACCGCGTCGCCGGGCACGGGGGCTTCGGCGCCGGACGGGCGCACAAAGAGGAGAGCAATGTGAACGACGAGGAGGGCCCCAAGCAGGCCCAAGAGCTTCCGCATGGGGTGAAGAAGGTCGCTGAGCGCCATGGACGACGGAAGGGAGCGCCGCCGCGCGCTACCGTCCTATTTCTTCGCTGACATCGCGTCGACTTGCTCTTTCAAAGAGCGAGAGACTTGAGAGAAGTCCTCGAGGGTGCTCGTCGGGATCCACTTCGTAGCAACGGGCTTGATGGCGCTCGAAAAGACCGGGACATCGGAGAATGTCTCCTTCTCGGTCAAGCTAAAGACAGCGCCGATACCCACAGCTATAGCAGCGCCCATTATCCCTATCCGCCAGCGATGTCGCGGACGCAGGCCCGACGAAAAACGCAAGTGCCACGCAATCAGAGCGGCCACGAGCGAGAAATTCACAATCGCAGCAAGCGTTGTCACCGCATCGGAATCTGGAAACAGGAAGTTCAGCCAATCTTGCACGGTGATTATTGCCAGCAGCACAAGGAACGCCGCGGAGACAACAGCCAGATGCAACGCGAAACTGAAGCGGTGAATAGCGACCCGGCCAATAGCCGCCCAAATCGCGGCCCATACGACTGCGAGTAAGATGAAACCGAGAGCCGTGCTGACCGCGCTGCTGCCGCTGGCGCGCTCGGCGGAGCCTAACCACATGTTGAACCCCATCGCCAGCGCCGCTGTAGCAGCGAGCGCAGTAGCGACGAGCCGTGACGCGAGCGGGCGCGGCGGCGGCGTGTGCAGCCTAACGTGAGCTGCCTGCGCCGGGCTTCCAGCGTGCGGCATCGCGTGTTCGACTTGACGCGCGGTGGGAGTCTCGTCGAGCAGTGCGGCGGGAACGACCTCGTCAGGATCGTGAATACGCAGCGTCGTCCGTCCAACACGTATTTCCGTGCCCGGTTGCAATCCAACAGTGCCATGTAGGCGCTCAGCGTTCACGACGAGGCCGTTCACGCTGCCGAGGTCCTCGAGCGCTAGAGCACCGGACTCGTCGCGCCTAACGCGCGCGTGCCGTGCGTCTGCGTAGGGGTCGTGGAGAATGATGTCGTTGGAAAAACCGCGGCCCAGTGTCAGCGGCTGCGTTCCGACGCGATGCCACGTACGACTCCCGTTCGGATGCTCGACCTCGAGGATTACTTCCACGAGATCAGCTCGAGATAGCGTCGCGAGATCAAGTCGATATTCGCAAAGGTCACGCCCGACAACGTCAACGTGGACACGAGACCAGTTTTAGGCTGGCCGAGCACGGCGACTTTGAGAACACCGTCGTACAGCTCGCGCAACTTTCGATAGGCGCGCACACAAAGCACAGCGCGCATTGTGGCGTCCGAGTTGCGCACGTTACGCGTACCGCAACGCCAACTCGTGACGTGCTCTTCGTCGCCGTAGGGCGTGTTGTCCGTTCCGAAACGTCCCGTGAACAATGAGTAGAAGCGCAGCGTGTTGAGCGAGCGCGATGAGATCAACTCGTGATTCACGCTGACCATACCGGAGCTCTGATCACCTGTGATGAACAGATAGTCGTCCGTCGCACAACGGTGCTCGACTTTCTCGTAAGGCACTTCCTCCGTGCGCGTCGCATCTGCCCAACAGCGGAAGAACGGTGCGGGCTCGGTTACGAGACTGTACGGTCCCAGGTCGACTTTCTTCGTAGCTCCCGCGAACATTCCCTTGACATAGACGTCCTGATAGTCGCGGAGTTGGCGACCAACTTCTGCCAAGGTCGGAGGCAGCGTGGAGTTGCCTGACGAGAGCGCCCTTTCTAACAAATCCGCGGCGCGCTGCACTGGGACGAGGAAGCTCAGCTGATCTCCAGCCGTTGCGACATTCACTCCGATTACGCGACCATCTCCCGTGATAGTTGGGCCGCCGCTCATCCCGGCATTCAATGAGCCGGTGAAATGAATACGCGGATGCAGCGTGTGCGGTAACAGACCGTTGTACGTGCCCTCGACGATACTCAGCCCCAAGTCCTCCGGGTGACCGAGCGCATACAGCCGGTCACCTTGTTCAATCGAGTTGGATCCGATAGCGAAATGCGAAGGAGGCCGCACAGCGGAACCCAATACCACGAGATCGTGCACGACGTCGATCGCGAGAACGGCGACTGGACGTGTGGATGTCGCCTCGACTAACTCGGCTCGGTATCGCTCGGGAGCGAAGATCAGCTGTGAGACGACGTGATAGTTCGTGATCAGATGGCCGCGGTTCGTGACGAAGAACGCCGAGCCAATCGTCGCTTTTGCGGAGGAGCTGGTTTCCACGACCTGCACCTTGACGACACGCTCGGCGAAACGGCGGAAGACGCCTGACGCGGCGCTGCTGCTTTCCTGAGACTGGAGCATGCGCCCGAGAAGGAAAGCAGCGACAGCGAAGCGCGTTAGGCAAGCGCTCGCTATCGCTAATCCAGATTGATACCGCCGTCGCATTGGCAAGGAGGCCGGAAGTGCTTCGCCAAGCTATCGCGTCATGCCTGTCGACATCCAGACAGCGCCCGTATCAATCACGCTCGGGCGATCAGCTGCTCCACGGCGCGCTTTCCTTCGGCCGTCGCGTCGGCCCAGTTCTGGTGGCCATGCAGCTCCGCGTTCGCGAACGTCACGCGCCCGAGCGGCTCGCGTAGGACATCTGGTGCCGCCGGCTTGCCGTTGCGCCCGAAGTAGAATCCGGGTGCAGGGCACACGTACGCGTGCCCCCAACGGTTCAGAATGATGCCGGCGATGTCGTCGCGCGGGTCGAACCCCGCTCGGCCGAAAAGCCGCACCAGCTGCTCGCGAATCTTGCGTTCGTAGGCGCGGTAGGTCGTCGCCAGCAACTCGGTGCGTGCTGCAACCGCCTGCTCCTTGAGTGTGGGCCCCGGCCGCTCGAACGGGACGTAGAACGTCAGGACTGTGGGGCGGTCCGGGTGAAGCGGCGGCCGGTAGTCGCCGACCACCATCGACTGGCGCAGGTTGCAGGAGAAACCGAACTGGTCGCGATAGCTGGCGGCTGTGATCCCCAGGTCATACATGCAGCGCCAGCGCTTGAGGGCGACGTTCACCACCAGCATCGGCGCGCGGACGAAGTCTTTGAACGCTTCGCGCTTGGCCTCTCCTACGTCCGCGACGATGTATTGCGACGACCACGCGCCGTTCGCCATGACAACGCCCGACCCCGTGGTCCGATGCAGCCGGCCATCGTGGAAGTATATGACCTCGACGCCGCCGTTAGGCAGATTGCTCACGCGAATCGCGGTGGCGCCGAGTCGAATCCGAGTGGGGCTGCTCTTGCGATCGAGGGCGGCGAATCTAAGGCGGCCAGTCAGCACGCCAACGAATCCGTCACCCTCGATTGAGTCTGGCACCAACTTCTTGAGGACGTGGCGCATGATGCCGTCGTTCCCGCCCGGGAACGAGGACGTGCCCTGCAACGTGTCGGCCAGCTTGTGTGAACGCCCGCCGGCACCGTTCGCAGTGCCGGGGAGGCCGATCTGCGCCGCGCACATGGCGGAGATGACATCGCTCCCCAGGCCGCCGGCTGCGCCCGCGAGAATGGGGTCTGCATAACGAGCGACGGCCGGATCCAGCTTGAGCTCGCGCACCAGCAGTTGTTCGTACGTCATCCCATCGAGCCAACGGGGAAGATCCGCACCGTCGTAGACCTTCGGGCTCGATCGCCAGCGCACGAAGTCGCGCCGCAGCGCCTCGGACCAGGGTGTTTCGTTCAAACCGGCGCCGAACGCGTCCCTAACGAGACGCAGCGATCCGTCGGCTTCCTTAAAGAAGAACCCGTGGCTCGCGAATTCGTCGGACCAGAGTTGGAAGTAGTAGTGATCGCGTGCCATTTCCAATGGCTTGACGCCCTCGGCCCACGCCTGGTGCTCGAACGCGTCGACGCCAAACGGAATGCCTAGCTCTTGCCAGTAGTCGCCAAGCCAGCCGCGCGGCAGCCTGGTTCCAAAGTCGTTGGAACCTTGCGGACCGATCAGGCGCACGCCGTCTACGAGGAACTCGTTGCGCTTCGCCTCGCCGCCCACCATCGGATGGTTGTCGAGCACGAGGCAGCGCCCGCCTTTGAGTTTCTGGAAGAAGGCCGCGGCACCGAGGCCCGAGATCCCGCCACCGATAACGATCAGATCATATCGTTCACCAGTATCGATCGCGTTGGCGCGGGCGCGCGCGAACTTGCCGTCGCGCAGGTCATGGGCGACGGTGAGCGAGGCCCACGTGTTTCCGTGCGAGCGTGCGTAGTCGCCGACTCCGCCAAAACCTTCCCATTCCGGATTGGCGGTTCCGGGAGCCTGCCTAACGAATGGAGCCGGAGTCCTGAGCAGCGCGGCGCCGGTTGCGAGGAGACTGGCGTTAAGGAAGTCACGCCGCGTGATCGACGTGTCGAGACCGAGGTCCCGCTCTTCACTGTCGAACGAATTCTTGGCGCTCATCGTTCCTCATCCGTTCGCGTCGAGTGAAGATGCGCGACGCTCCGTTATCGCGTAACTCCGCGAAGCTTCCAGAGCCCGTTCAGCATATCGGACGCGAACACGTTCCCGCCGACGAAATGCACTCCCCATACGAAGACCGGTTTCCCGCGATCCTGCAACCCGATCCCGCGCACACGATTCATCTTCTCGAGATCGCAGCGCGAATCCGTCGCCGAGACTTTCTGTTCGGCTGTACACGACCCCAAATCTCCACGCACGTCGAGCACGCGAACACCGGCATTGTAGAATGCGGCGTACAACATCCCGTTAGGCTCGTCCATCGAGAAGTTGTGCGCGCCTGCGTCATTGACGTGATACATGGCGACTTCCACGGGACGCGTCATGTCGCTCACATCCACAACGTGAAGATCGCCTGACGCGCGATTGCCGATGCTCGCGGGTCCTTCCTCGCCCACAAAAACATAACGCTTGCTGTTGTTCGTCGGATCGTGGAACCAGAACATGTTGTGCGTTGAGCCATTGACGGTGCGTACGTTGCCGATCTCGATCGGATTCTGCGGCGAGCCGCCGCGTCCGCCGCCACCGATGTCCCAGATCGACATTCCGTCGTGCCACAGCGCAGTGAAGAGCAGTCCGTTGCGAACGAACACGTCATGGATGAACGGACGGCCCATGTCTCGGCTGAGCACTTCGCGCGGATTCGCTGGGTCGCCGAGATCGACGATAACGAGGCGCGAGGGAAGCGCGCTGCTGTTGATCGATAAGAACGCGTACAAGCGACCATTCACGAGCTGCACTTCAGCCGTATGCACGCCGCGCGTGATGCTGGGCGAGAAGAAGCGCGAGATCTGGCGTGGTTTGTAGGGATCGGCCAGGTCGAACACGACGATCGAGCCGGGCGCGAGCTCTGTGGCGACGACGAGGTACCTGCCGTCGTCGGTCGCCTGAACGTCGCCTAACGTGACGGCCTGATCGACAAGCACCGAATCGCGCAGCTGCGGCGTGTCGCCAGAGACGTCCCACACGAGCAGCGCGTTGCCGCTCGCTCCATTGCGCGTTCCCCACGTGCTCGTATACGCGACGTTGCCGCGCACCCAAACTTCGCCTGTATATCGCGAGAGGATCTCTCCCTGACCGGCGACGGCAAGAACAACCGGTGCCGGCGGCGGCTTGTTGGTTGTGTCCGGCCCCATGCCCGGATCCGTGTCGTCGCAGCCAGTGAGCGCAACGGCCAACAAAACCAGGGCACGGCAGAGTTTTCTATGCATGCAGTACCGACCAAGCCATTAGTTAGGCGGCGTGCCGCTAGAAGCCGCAACACCGTAACGTCCCATCTCCCCACGCATGTCGCCGAGGCCGAGTCGTACACCGACGGAAAACGAAAGGAGCCGCAACCCGCCGAACGCGTCTTCCGGCGACGCTATGACGACGCGTTCCAAAGGTCGGGCGCGGTAGTGGGACACTTCGATGAAAGGCGTAACCTGAACGCTCCCTGAGTTTTGCGGGCCGAAGCCGCGTGACCAGCCGACGTTCACGCTCTCCCAACGCGTGCGGCCGAGGATGCCAAAATCGAGTAATGGACGAACTGAGCGAAAAGGCGTTTTGTCACGCTGTTCCTCGGGCCGGGACGTCCGCTCGAGCCTAAGGGCGACTTCTCCGAGCGGAGTGCGGGCGGACCCCTCGAAGAGTCCAGACGCGAAGGACCAGAGGTCTTTTCGTGGTCCTAGCCACTCGGTGGTTCGGGCCCATTCAAGCATTGCATAGCGTATGGGACGATTTGATGTCGCCAAGAATCGCAGTGACGCGGCCCACTTGTTTTGGTTTAACCCAAAACCTGCAGGGTCCTCGGGGGATTTGACGCGCGCCACGCTCGCCGACCCTTCGAGGCCGCGCATCGCAGCAATCGTGGCCCGCGCGGACCAGGAATCGAAGTAGCGATCGGTATTGGGCCAGTCGCTCGGGTTCTCGGGCTCGTCGCCGTTGAAACTGCTCGCTTCGACTGTGAGCCGGCCGATCCGCACCGAGGCGACGATCTGCGCGCGCTCCAGGATCTGCGCGAGATGATGATTGGCGGGATAGCGCGTGAACGGCCGCAGCATCGGGTCTTCGCTGCCGAAGGGGACGATCCCCTTGCCGGCGAACAGAGAGAGCCTAGCAGCGCCTAACGTTGCGCGCGTCCCCAGCATGAGCTCGTGCAGATGCGTGTGCGGATGCCGCCTGTCGATGTACCCCTCGCCGTACGTCCCTGGGCTGAGCTCACCGCGGTCGAGCGTGTAACCTTCGAAGTTGTAGATGCCTAACGCTTGCAGTCGGCCATTCCAGAGCGTGGCACTGGCCATGACCATCGGCTGCGTCAGGTAGCCTTCATCGAACGTTCTTCCACCCTGAGCCGCGATCCGAGTGAAGAGCCCGGTCGCCATCGCGCCGATGCAGACCGGCGCCGTCTCACACGATGTTCCATGAACGTGTTGTGCTCCCAGAACTCGCGCAACCAGGAGCACAGCGAGCGCACTATGCCTAACGCTTCTTCGCACTCGTGTCGTGCGTGTCCGTCGCTGCCGCCGCGGAGCTGTCCGTCACGACGCGTGCCGAGCGAATGAAGTCGAGCTTGGGATAGTCGCGCTCGAGGTAAGCGTTCCCCTCGATTCGAATGCGCGTCTGGTCCGGACCATTGCCCCGTGGCGCACCCTCCCCGTAATCGGCGTACAGGGAGTCGATCACGGCCAAGCCATCGACGACGCGACCGATCGGAGCGAAGCCCGATTCGTCGAGATTCCTGTTATTGACGATGTTGATGAAAAACTGATTTGTGCGTGTGTTCGGCTCGCTCCGCATAGCGAACGTTAGATACCCTCGGCGATTGCTCTCACGCACCGAGTCGTCCTGAATCGGCATTTGTTCCCACGCGGCGTTCACTTTGGGGTCTCCGTGCATCCCGAACTGCGCCATGAAGGAGCTCACGACGCGAAAGAAGCGCACGTTGTCGAAATACTGGCTCTGCACGAGATGATAGAAGCGGTCCACGCCACGGGGAGCCCAGTCGCGATGCGCCTCTACGACAAATGGCCCCTTGTTCGTCTCGAATCGCACACGGAACACGTTAGGCGCAGTCGTGGCTCGGTCGATCGGCATGCCGACTGTGTGTGGCGCCGTGCTGTCCCCGCCGGCTCGCGGAGTGGACTCGCTGCCGCACGAAGTCAGGAGCGCGGCAAGGGCCGCGAGTGTGAGTATTCCGGATCGATGCATTGTGGAATCGTTAGGGTCGTTTGATCGAATCACGGGCAAAGCGCGCGACGCGACCGCGGCCGCCCGATGCCCATCCCGAGCCATCCGCCGCAAAGCGCACGGCGTGATAACCGACGGTATCGGCAAGCGTCCAGCTGCGCCCTCCGTCGTATGAAACGTCTGTACCATTGGTTCCTACGGCTACGACCATCGCCCCATTAGTAAGCGGGACGATGGCAACGCCCGAGCGGAAGCCGTTAGGCATCGCCGTCGCTGCCGTCCACGTGAAGCCACCGTCCGTCGTGACGGCAGCCGAACGTTCCCGCTGAATGGGCTGGTCATACGCGCCACCGACGGCGACGCCGCGCGCGGCGTCGGCGAAGCTCAACGCGAAGACGCCGGACGACTGCGTGGCGTCCGCGAGCGGCGCTGCCGCCGCGGTCCACGTCTTCCCAGCGTCGATAGTGCGCAAGACTCGCGCGACGTTCACGCCCGTGCCGATCCAGGCATGTGCCGCGCCGCGCATAACGAGCGAGCTCCCGCTCGCCGCGAACGCGCCCTCACCTTGCCGAGCTGCCGGTCGCGACTCGCTAGGCGCCTCGCGCCACGAGCGTCCCCCGTCGTCGGAAGACAGAATGAAGAAGCGTCCGTTGATTGGATCCCCCAGCACGAGACCGCGGCGCGCTGAAGCACGCTCGGCGTCCCAAAAGCCTATCGCGTCGAGAAATACAGCGCTGTCCGCATTCTCGTAGACCAGCGTCCAGCGCTTGCCGCCGTTCTCAGTGCGCCAGACGCGACCCGCAGTAGCGGCGACGATTGCCGTGTTCGCATCGAATGCCGCGATTGCACGCAGGTCGAACTTGCTCGCACCAGGCACGGTATCCGCAATCCACGTGGCGCCACCATCAACAGTATGGATGACAGTTCCGCCACTGCCGCTCGCCCATGCCACGCGCGCGCTCACCACGCTCAGGCCACGCAGCGACGCCGTCGTGTTGCTTTGCTGCGGAATCCACTGGGCGTGTAACGGGGGAGCAAGCAGTAGCACGCCTACAAGGCCATAGACCTTACGCCTTAGGCCATAGCGTATAGAAGGCGAGCGTCGAGCAGCCCGGGTTGGCATCGGCAGTAATTTGCACGCCGTGCAGACCCACCGCGCGCGGTTTCTCGTAATCGGCTCGGGAGTCGCCGGGCTCCATACCGCGCTGCGCGCGGCGGCCCACGGCGACGTACTCCTGGTCACCAAAGGCTCGCTCTTCGACAGCGGAACGTCCTACGCCCAGGGCGGGATCGCCGCTGCGTTAGGCGCAGGCGACTCCCCCGAGCTGCACCGCCAGGACACGCTCGCAGCCGGCGCCGCGCTCTGCGACCGTCGCGCGGTCGAGGTTCTCGTCGAAGAAGGGCCGGCACGCGTGCGCGAGCTGCAGCTCGCCGGAGCGCACTTCGACCTCACTCCTGGCGGGAAGATCGCGTTAGGCAGGGAAGCGGCGCATTCCCGCCGCCGCATCGCGCACGCCGGCGGCGATCGCACCGGCGCGGAGATCGTCCGCAGCCTGATCCAGCGCATCGCGGCCACGCCTAACGTGCACGTACTCGAGCGCACGCGCGTGCTCGATCTGCTCGTCACGCAGCGAGACAGGCGCTGTTACGGCGCGAAAGCGACGATCGCCGGCAGCGCCGCCGAGCTCTACGCCGACGCAACAGTCCTCGCCACGGGCGGCTGCGGCCAGCTCTTTCGCTACACTACGAATCCGCTCGTCGCGACGGGCGACGGCTACGCGATCGCGTATCGCGCGGGCGCCGTGCTGCGCGACATGGAGTTCGTGCAGTTCCACCCCACAGCGCTCGACACACCCGAGAATCCACTCGCGCTCATCTCGGAAGCAGTGCGCGGCGAGGGGGCGCGCCTCTTGGACGCAGACAGTAAGCGCTTCATGCTGAAGCGCCACCGTCTCAAGGAGCTCGCCCCGCGCGACATCGTGGCGCGCGAGATCTACCGCGAGAAGCAGCGCACGGGTGAAGTTTGGCTCGACGCAACCGCGTTAGGCGATGCCTTCGCCACGCGCTTCCCTGGTATCTTTGCCCTCTGCCGCGCGCGCGGCATCGATCCGCGCAGCGAACGCATTCCGGTCACTCCAGCCGCCCACTATATGATGGGAGGCGTCGCAACCGACCTGGCGGGCAGGTCATCCATCGACCGCCTCTATGCCTGCGGTGAAGTGGCATGCACCGGCGTGCACGGCGCGAATCG